>ENA-ORXU01001113-ORXU01001113.1-marine-metagenome-genome-assembly--contig:-NODE-1113-length-24253-cov-3.823668_pt1 | contig 24253 bp, 28 predicted proteins | sample MGYA00237869_ERZ511484 | MGnify/ENA metagenome assembly ERZ511484
ACCGAAGACATTCAGCATCATCTTGCTGATCGCATAGCGATCTACTGGTTGTGAATGGCTCTCAAATTGTATTTTCGTACCGAAGACATTCAGCGGTATCGATGCCGTCTATGCGCGCACAGGTGTTGTGAATGGCTCTCAAATTGTATTTTCGTACCGAAGACATTCAGCCCAGACTCTCTGCACAGACTGCCATTCTGCCAAGACAGCTATAGAGGCTAGATCATGTCCCAGCGGCTCACGATCTCGCGGCATCCAGCTTTGACTTTTTTCATTGTCATAATGTACGCTTTAGGAGCGATTTCGTAGTTTTCGCTAAAGCAATCTATCCCTATGCAGAGATCTTTGCGCACCGTCTCACTATCGGAAGCAATGTGATCTATACAATAGCTGTTGAGCAGAGTGCTTAGATATTTGAGTCCGTCTTCGGAGAGTTTTCCAAGCTTTGACACATTCATCTTTATACATCCGACTTGGTCCTGCTTCCTACGCTTTCGCCTTATAACGATATTGGGATTAACACTCACGGATAAGCCCTCTATGTCCACCCTAGTTGCCGTGTGGTGTGTCCGCAATTCAAACTCACAATCATCCAGATCGGGCAGATCTATTGACATAAAAAGTTCTAGTGCCTCTATGGAGCTAGAGTGATCACCTATGGGGAGATCTGAAGGATTCATCAATACGAGTTCATCTATGGCTGCATCCAAGATTTTCTCATCATATCCAGATGTGATGTAATTCATCATCGCCTTTTTTGCGATAGCGTACCTGCGCGCTATATCAGGAATGGGTCGCTTCTGATATTTAATAATCGCCTCGCGTCTCGCTGGGTCTTCACACGACAGGTACTCACACAACTTGGTGACTGATATCTTCTTTTTGCTCATGCTAGCTTTGGTTTTGGGTTTATATACTATTCGGAAAGGTGTTAAATCCTACATCTGCAAAAACTCAACTTTAGCACTGACTAGTAGGCGGTCACGTGCTAAGGCCGCGGCCCTTAATTGTTCTTTGTTCAGCGGTCGGCCTCTTTTCTGTTTGAGTAATTGAGATAACTCGAAGCAGTCTATCATTGCAGCCTTGGACTTGGGGCCTAGGGTGAAGTCGTGAATAAAGTCACTACCATGATAGCGGCACTTTATTGGCCCTTTAGCTATATCAATGGTTGATAGGATTATCTCTGAATCGGTCAATCCATAATCATTCACTTCATAGACTCCTCCTCGCACGGCATCACGAGTATCAGATTTGGCGCGAAACTTTACAACATAGTCACCTGACTTTACAGAAATTTCGTCATGGAAGAGCCAACTATCTGCCTTATAAACACTACGGACGAAGCACTTGCCACTTGAGCTTACATAGGCATAAAGTGTGGTGTAACTCGGCCACCTCTTACCCCATAGCTTATGATGGTACCATGTACGTTCCGTAAACTCGTCTACATGTTTTACAAAATTTTGCTCAACGGCAGAAAGTTTTTGCCGATACGTGATTGCATAATCATGGTACATCGCTGAGTCTATAAGCGTTTTCAATGGCTCTAGCAGTCCTATGGCGTTATAGTAATTACTATCAGCGGCCATGTATATGGCAGTTGTATCCAAATCAGACATCCAGTCGGCGTCTAGGCGAGCAGCATCGAGTTGGAGCTCAGCGACCGTCTTTGCGTATAACTTTTGCCCAGCCGCCATGTCAAGCGACTTAATGTTCAATTTGGTTTCTTTGTCAAATGCAGGTCCAACAAACTTGACTAAAATAAATACGAGCACCGCACCGACGCCGCATACCAATAGTGCTTTTTGTAACTTTTCCATGCTACACCACCCTCTTACTCCACACCTCGTGCACCTCGTACATCTCTAGGATGTCCTCGGCGTCTAGGTAGCTGGGGGTGATGCGATGATTATCGCTAGAGAGCTGTATACGATCATACTGCTCATGTTTCTTATCGATGATGGGGCGGACGCGCTTGACCTGAGCGCCGTGGCGAGTCACTACTACGTAGATCTTGTCTGGCTGGAACTGAGCGCTCTCTGCTCTCTTGCAATAGAGGTGCTCGCCAGGCTGGATGGTCGGTACCATACTATCACCTATGGCGGTGACTTGGTACCAGTCATTGCCCGGTAGCCATGGAGCGAAGTTCTGCGCGATGACTTGCATGCGTGTCTGCCCTTGCAGTGCGCTGCCTGCCTGTACTTCCTGATCCAGAATCGTCAAGTTGCTCCGCTGCTGACCGTAGGGCGCCTGTACATCGCTGGCTATACTGTCAATATCAGAACCACCTCTTAGAAGTACGTCTACAGATACGCCCAGAAAGTCCGCTAATTGGATCAAAGTGTCGGTGTTTGGATAGCCCGTACCATTCTCATACCGCTGATAGGAGCCTGAGCTCAGATCGAGGTGGCGAGCTACATCAGCCTTAGACAACTGCTTCGCCGCCCTAAAACTTCTCAAATTGCTCGAAAACTGTCGTATGTAGGACGTTTTCTGCTTCATTTCTTCTCTTTTCGCTTCGATCATTCTCTTTTGGCTCATATTCGCATCGTCATAGGATGAAATACGCCTGAAATATAGGACATAATTCAACTCAACTACTTACGCATGTCACAGAAACTCATATTGAAACTTTCTTACATACTTGCTCAAAATCGATCAGATCGCCCTCTCAAGTATCGATTCCAGGAATTGCTGCAAAGGATGCCGACTAATCTGCATAAGATCATCATAGATGCTATCAGCAGAGACACTGGGAGAAGTAGAGAAAGAATAGCCAAGTGGTTTACCATCAGAATTGGTGATACCGCAGCGGTCAATAGCGATCAAATGCAGGTACTTGCTAGACGACTGGGCGTCAGTGTCGAGGACTGCTATCAAAATGAGTACACCATCATTGATGACATCAATCCGCCTATCACCATCCCTGATCTTGTCAAGGAGGAACTATCACAATCACTCAGTAAAACCACACAATCATGAGCAAGCACGAAAAATTTCTAGAATTTAATGGACAAGCTATTTCTATACTTAACAATAAAGGCGTATGGTGGGTAGCTCTTAAGCCCATCCTGGATGCTATAGGGATGGATGCGGACAGGTCCATAAAAAACCTAAAAAAGCACGCAATCTTAGGACCTGAACGGTCTAAACAGACCGTCCAGGTCACCCAAAATGGCCAAAAACAAGGTCGTCAGATGACCTGTCTGCCAGAGAAATTTATCTACGGATGGATCTTTTCTCTCAGATCTGACAGTCCTGACCTGCTAGAATATCAGCGCACCTGCTACGAATTGATATACAACCACTTCCACGGAGCTATCACCGGCAGACAGGAGATACTCCAAGAGCGAGCACTTCTACAGTCAGAGCTGCGCGAGGTGAAGGTCAAGCTCAAGGAAGAGTCAGAGCTGTATCAATCCATCTCTAGCACTGAGCAGCGCATCAAGCGCCTATCAGAGCAGCTCAATGTCATGGACAAGGAAGCTGCGAAGCAGCCTACACTATTCGATCAAGTCTCTCACAATTAATTCCAATAAAATGATCAATCCATTTCTACGCTCATCCAGCAAATACGAAAACCAACGCCGTGCAACAGCGATGCACCGCCTGCGCAAGCGATTAAAAAAAGACAGGCGCCCGAGTCACAAGAGAACCACACTAGGATATCCGCCACAGATGGTGACCGTGTCAAAATATAAGGGCTTCAATTTCCCGCCTCGATAAGTTTTAGAATTTAATTAGCGCACCCACAGCTAAGCCTCTCCTCAGCTTTGTGGAGAATTACAAATTACTCAATTAAAATCACTCACATGGGTAACACAAAAACACAACTACCGCAGCGCACATCATTTGCTCGAGATGCGCTCAACACTACCAGCTTGCTTCTCCGAAAAAACGGGGGAATAAGCATGGACAGACTAGGAATTACGATCAAGGATCTCCTCGATGTGACGCACTTAAAGGGTCGAGCAGATAGAGGATGCGTAGTGCTCACAGGCTCATCTATCCATGGCCTCAAATATGAGATAACAATTAAAAACATACAGTCATGATCACCAGAAACTACACCGTAGAGACTCCTATGGGATTCTCATTTTCTATAGCAATAGAGCAGACAGGTCCCGTGCGTAATTTAATGCTAGAGCATACGCGGACGCGGATCACTCAAGATGAGCACAGACTTGTAGTCAATGTATGCCAGTACACAGATCAAGATCACACCGTGGCCGCATTCCTTTATGTCCTCATGCGCGGTTTAATGTCTGAGTATTTATTCCGTGACAGCCTACAGGAAGCACGTCACGATACGCGCCTCGTAGGATTTCCGCTCAATGGCCGCGAAGGAATCGATCTCCTATCTATAGAGCCGATGCTGCTAGAGCCGAGCGACATCAGTATGACGAGTGAGATCGCTACACCAGAGCCACAGAATTAAGCAAGAGGTAAGTTTTTTTGATAATCTAGTCCCAGAAAGCTGGGGAAGTTTTATCGTTTCACATTGGTTCAGAGTGCGCGGAAAGTGGTTAAGCTCCGCGCACTCCCATTGTCCCACAGATATAGATTTCGCTAGGCGGTAGATCGTAAAAACCAACCTACACACACATAGATCTGCCGCCTTTTTTATCCAGAATCATCATCACATGATATTTCCAGAAAATCAGCGATTTATCCGCACCATCGAGGAAGTACTTGCACAGGGAAGAGCCTCGTGCATAGATGACATCCTCACTGAGATTAATCTCACACCGCAGCGCTGGCAACATATCCAACAGATGCACAGACGTGTCAAGAAATCACACGTAACCAGACTAGCAGATGCCTATGGCATCAATATCATATTCATTCATCTAGGCGAGGGTAAGATCCTCTTGCCTGCAACACAGTAACATAATGACAAAGGCACAATTAATCAAAGCGCTAGAGACATTTGATGACAAGCTCCCCGTCTTTATCAAGACGCCCGTGAATGTCGACTTCGAATACCATCCTATAGAGTCGACATCTGTCGTCACCATAGCCTTACGTGAGGAGCCGAACGGTAAGGTGCTGGCTACTCAGGAGGTCATAGAGTTATCCGAAGAATAAAATCATTCCATCACGAGGCGGAAGGTAGACCAAGTCTGCGGTGAGACTTCCGCCTCATTTTTTTACTTATCAATTAAGCATAGCACATGAGCGACGACGATAAACAAATCAAAGAACTACTAGACAAATCGAAGAGCACCTATCTCCTTCTTGCAAGGACAGAAAGTAGTGTGAGTATCATGAGATCAGACGATATCAATCGGGTGGGTATGCTCATGGTTGAGGCTCGAATAAATGATATAGAATTTGAGGTGCTCTGTCAATTCATACACAGTGCACGAAAACTAGCAAAAAATATTCGCACCCTCAAAAAAGACGAAGAACTATCCTCCTTAAGAAGCGAAGAGGAGTAAAATCACACACACATTTGACCGAAAGGTCCCACATATATATATCATGAAGTACATCACTAATGCTGACACCATCGTAGACGCGATCAATATGCCTGACTTAATCAAGCACCTGGGAATAGAGCTATCCGCTAAAAATATGTGCAAGTGCCCGGTGCACAATGGCACAGATAGGAATATGAAAGTATATAGTAATAGTGCGCGGTGCTACTCACAGTGTGCGATGAGCTGGAACGCAGCGTCACTGATCATGGAACTGCAAGGGCTAAGCTATCCAGAAGCGCTGATGTATCTATCAGATCTGGCTGGTGTGGAGGCCGAGTTTGCTGGGAATAAGGACTGGAAGTCTGTACAGTTTGAGTCTAATCAGAGGAAGGAAAAGCGCAAGGATGCACTAGCGCTACTCACAGAGGTGCAGGACTATTTCCGTGCACAGTTGGAATCACCAGAGATCAATGATCGCAAGTACAAGGAGGAGACGATAGAGCTCTTCGGTATTGGATTTGCTCGCAGTGATCATGAGATACACTTGGCCGCTGATGCGCATAGCTGGGATATCGATCAGCTAGAGGAGTATGGTATCATCAAAGCTAGAGGTAAGGGCCAGAGCGGTCACTATGATACATTTCGCGATAGATATACCTTCCCTATCATAGATGAGCGAGGTCGGATCTGCGGATATGCAGGCAGGAAGCTGTCCACCGATCACAATCCCAAAGTACCTAAGTATCTCAATACATCTGAGAGCCTCATCTACCAGAAAGGGAAGCTACTCTATGGACTGTATCAGTCGCGCAGATCTATACAGAATAAGAAATTCGCCTATCTCGTGGAGGGATATACGGATGTGATCGGTATGCATGATCAGGGCATAGAGAATGTAGTGGCACAGTGCGGTACCGCGCTCACGCCTGAGCAAGCCAAGCTACTGAGCCGCTTCACTGATATAGTGGTGATGATCTATGACGGTGATCAAGCCGGTCAGGAGAATATGAGTAAGAATGTAGGCATCTTACTCGCTGCAGGGATCACTGCTAAGATCTGTGTACTGCCAGAGGATCACGATCCAGATAGCTACATCCGAGATATGGGCATACAAGCATTTCGCGATTACAGCGATCAGCAGAAGCAAGATGCACTCATCTGGAAAGTCATGGCCGAGCGGCCACAGGAGGATAATATACAGCGAGCAGGAGCCATCCGCCTAGCTGCTACGCTACTGCAGCACGTCAAGGATGAGGTGCTACGTGGTCAGTATTTCACACAGCTAGGCACCGCCATCGGTCAAGCTAAGAAGGAGATCACAGACGAGTACAAGCGCATCTATGATGACCGTCTACGCCGTGCCAGCTCACTCGATGGCGAGCAAAAGACAGACATCGCTAAGTATCGCGTATATACTAAGAATAACTGCTACTACGCCTCCGATGATCCAGAGATGGAAGGCTACGCGATCAGCAACTTCACCATGCGGCCCATCATGCTCGTCATAGGCAGTGAGCGATCGCAGAGGATCGTCACCTTCATCAATCGCTATGGCCAGAGCTTCATCAAGGACGTGGATAGTGACAGCTTTGTGGAGTTTTCGAGTTACAAGAAAGTCGTGGAGTCGCAGGGTAATTTTCTCATCTGGTGCAAGCCTGATACATTTACTAATGTCAAGAAGAAGCTCTACCTCGAGACGCCCAATGCCTACCCGATATACACCCTGGGCGCTCACAGTAGCGGATGCTACGCCTGGGCCAATGGTCTCACATTGCCAGATGGCTCATTTCTGCCCGTGGATGAGTATGGCCTGGTGAACTATGAGCGCGACACCTACTACCTGCCAGCATTCTCGCGGATCCATACGGATGTCAAGAGCGATGATATGGCCAATGTCCACGAGGAGGCTAAGAGTTTCATCTATGTAGACAAGAAACTACCGCATGATATAGGTGCACACATGGAGATGCTGCACGGCGTCTATGGTGAGAGCGGAGCTATGGCGATGACCTACTATATGGCCGCTGTGTACTCGGATATCATCTTCGATACATTTAAGTTCTTTCCGCATCTCAATTTCTTTGGACCGCCCGGATCAGGAAAGTCCTATCTCGGATGGTCGCTGGCGTCATTCTTTGGCATTGCCAAGTCGCCATTTAATCTGGCGCAGGGTACCGCCGTGGGATTTTCGCGGAAGCTAGCACAGCGGAGAAATGCTCTCATATGGTTCGATGAATATAGCAATGATATTGACTACAAGCGTCTCGAGGCGCTTAAGGCAGCATATGATCGTGCAAGTCACGAGAAGGGTGTTAATTCTAGTGATCATCGTACCGTGCGTACACCGGTCAATAGCGCTGTACTGATCACAGGTCAGCAGCAGCCAGTGAAGGATGTCGCACTATTTAAGCGATGCATCACCATCAATTTCATCATCAGAGACTTTACCGCAGAGCAGCGACACCTAGCTAGTCAACTCAAGTCTATGGAGAGCCGTGGTATCCTGAGCCAGTTCACCGCGCAGCTGCACCGGTATAGGCCACAGATCATAGAGCAATTTGACAAGGCATTTGACGCCGTAGTGCAATCTATGAAGGCCAATGTCTCTGCACAGGTAGCGGTGGAGGAGCGGATCCTGCTCAATCATTGCATACCGCTCACCGTGTTCTCGATCATCAAGGAGCTCATGGATATACCCTACAGCTATACGGATCTGGAGCGGGCTTTCGCCCAAAATATAGTAAGCCAGACCAGTGCCATCCATCACGAGGATGAGATATCGATCTGGTGGAGGCTCGTGCAGTACTTTATCGATGAGGAGTGGCTCAAGCCGTGGAAGGACTTTATCGTGCAGGTGGAGACTATCCTGCGAGTCAAGGAAAGCCGTGACGAGACTAAAGTCATAGAGTTAGATAAGCCATCACGTATCCTGTATCTCCGACTGAGTAAAGCGCATCCGCTCTATCAGAAGCACCACAAGGAGAAGTTTGGCAAGCAAGGTCTAGGCCTTGGATCGCTCAAGCACTATCTAAGCAATTCTGATGGATATCTCGGCGAGGTGAAGGCTAAGAAATTCGGCTCCACAGCAGCGAGATGTATAGCCATCAAGCTCGACGATGTGCCCGATCTGGAGCTACTAGAGAGCGAGAGATATGACGAGGCAGGAAACGACATAGCCACCAGTACCCCATACAATCCAGCAGAAGGTGTGCAACCGCGCAACCAGATAGACTTTAATAACATGAAACCTAGTAAACACAGTAGTTCTGATGACTCTCCCTTCTAATATAGCCGCGCAACTACACGCAACCATGCGCAACCTCGCGCAACCACTACCCCTGCTCGGTTGCGCAAAGTTGCGCAGATCTGCACTCGGTTGCGCTTTAAGTGAAGCTATACAAGCCTATGATAATCAGCCAGGTAGTGCCCTCGGTTGCGCGGTTGCACATATTTTCCAGAAATCACTGTCTAGGTCTGGCGCCTCGTCAGTTTTTAGCATAAATCAGTAAATCAGTAAATCGGACTACATGGAAATTCAAAAAGCAAAAACACATTATTTGGACGTCGAAGAGCTCCTTTGCAAAATTCTCGGACTGGATTATGAAGCTATCGATGCGGACTTTCAAGTCATTGAAGAAAAACTGTACGAAGACCTTGAGATGAGCACGGACTCATTTCACGAAATCGTCAATAGGCTTCTACCTCTAATAGATGTAGCTAATTCGCCTATGACAGATAAGCAATACAAAGGATTCAGCGATGCGAAGAAAAACGCTTGGTTCGTCAAGATGGAGACTGAGCTCAAAGTCATTGAAGAATTGCCAGATCAGCCCAAGCCAACAAAAAGACTTCTAGCTGTCTGTGACGACATGATCGTAGATGACACAGCAAACGATACGAAGAATCTCAGAATCTCCAACACTCTTTTATCAGCAGACCTCGTCTCACAGGGTGGCAAGATTACCATGGGAGTCGATAGAGATTCCTTTCATCAGATCATTAATGACAAATACAAAGTGCTACTCTTGGTGATCAATAAAGAGGAATACGAGAAACGAATAAATCCGTAAATCAGTAAAATCAGAAAAATCGAATCACATGAGAAATATGTCATTTTTCCTCACACAAGAGCAGATCTTGTCTTGCTCTAAAACCGTCACTCGTCGCAATGGATGGAAATTCTTGAAGTCTGGTGATGAGATACAGCCGATCGTCATGGGACAGGGCCTCAAGAAGGGTGAAAAAGTTCAAAAGATTGGCAGTCCGATCAAAGTCTTATCCGTCCGCACAGAGTCATTGGACGCCATAGATCAAAAAGATGTAGTCCGAGAAGGGTTCCCAGATATGACGCCAGATGACTTCATTGAGATGTATATGAAAGCCAATAAATGCAGCAGAGATCACCCAGTCCAGCGGATCGAGTTCGTATACATTCCTGATGATTTACCCCTTTAATTTAATCGTAAAAATCATGATCCTCCACTACTCCATCATCGTATTCATCACCCAGCTGATCTTCATAGGATTTCGCACAGTGAATGTCCGCGCGATCGCTCAGAAGAATATGGCTATGGCCATCATCAGCGGAGCCATCGTACACATCGCCTGGCTGATCAGCATAGCCATCGGCGCTGTATCCATGAATGAAATCATCACCCACTTCCGCTGGGAATTTCTACCCATCGTCATCTGCTCACTTGCAGGTGGCACACTAGGTACTTGGCTAGCGCTGAGAAATAAGAGTAAATCATCAAGTAAATAATAGAATTATGGTAATCATCACAAAGAAGCAACTTATTTCACTCATGCATAACGCTTACATGAGTGGTTATTATAATGACTCGACCGTGACTCGAAAATCTATTAAGAACGATATGGAAGAGCTACTGGACAGCAAGTTTCCAAGCATAGATCCAAGCTTTCCTGCACTAGAAAAAGTCGCAGGTAATTACCCAGGTGTAGTGGATATGGTCAAGGAAGGCGCAGAGGTCATCACCGATCTCCTGCTAGAAATTGAAGCATCGAGGAAGGCAGCCCACGACCGCAAGACACTGTGCACCAAGTTAGCAAGCCAAGCCTTTAGTCGATTTGTGCGAGATGGCAAGGTACTAGAGCTACTATTCAAGGCACTTAAGTGCAAGTCATTTGCATACGAGAATGCCGGGAAGATGGTACTGATAAATCTAGAGACCACATCAGAACTAGACGGCAGCTCAAATGTCACAGTGCCTACGCTACAGAGCGTGATGGAAAACTTGCACAATGAAAATTAACTACATCATACAATGGGCGCACGATCAAGGAGGTACATTTCTCATTAGAGACGCGATAGCCACCTTCGAGAATTGCTACTACTACAATGGTGCTAAGCATATCGGCGACATGGTTTCCCGAGCAGTTCGCTCAGGAAAAATCAAGAGAATAGCACGAGGAAAATATCAACTCACCTACAGCCAGCGATCAAGATCATCACCCGGCATATCTGTAAATCAATTAGAACTATTTAATCAAAAAAAATCATCATAATGTCAAGTATAAAATTATCACCATCACAATTCCAGGAGTGGCTCAAGATCCAGCATCAGTCCGCCGAGATGGAAATTGTAGGAAAAAAGAAAATCTGGACAGTAGAGGATCTCATGCTCATCACAGGCAAGCCACGATCATGGGTGCTAGATACCTATAAGCCTATCAAGAAAGGTGGCGAGCGTTCACCCATTTATATAGCGAGCGAGGTGCTGGCATTCCAGGGATGAATATACTACATCATCCTATCTATAGCATCCCTCTTGGCTTGCTCCACTTTTGTTGTATAATTCTGTCGCACGTACTCAGGACTGTTACCCATGAGATGCGAGATGATCAGATCAGTAGCGCCACTCTCTGCGAGAAGTGTAGCGAAAGTGTGGCGAGCACAGTACCAAGTGATATGCTTGTTTATTTCTGCTCTCTTCACCCATGCCTTGATATGCTTCGCAGCCGTCACATCAGATGGCAACTGCGGAAATACCAGCCTACCTGCCTGCACATCCATGCCGCTCAGCACACCCATCGCCCTAGGGTGCAGCTTTAATTTCACCTCCTTGCTAGTTTTATCTCGTATATACGATAACACATCACCAGAGATCTGTGAGTGTACGGTATTTTTCACCTCAGGATAAGTCTGCCCGGTATAGCAGCACCAGATAAAAGCCTTTTCTGTGAGCTTAAGACTCATCACCTCCATCATCCGATCAATCTCCTCGGCAGTCAGTATATCCTTAGTCTGCACGCCTGACACTTTCGGCGCTTTCACAAATTCAATAGGATTACCCTGTATCACTTGATCCCTGCGCGCAGCCTTGATGATCTTGCTGATTGATTGATAAATAGTGCGCGGAGTGCCGCCATTATATCTCTGTGATAGCATATCAGCAAAGCCCTTCATTCCATCACGCGTGATATGATTCGTCATCAGCGATCTGCCAAAGTGCTCCTTAAATACTGCACAGGCGTGCTTAATTTTCTTATAATCCTTCTTATCATACCCCTGCAGATATCTATCCATGTACTCATAGAAGTTAGTGTGCTGATGCACTGTAAATTCGTCCGTGTAGAAGATTTGCTTCTCTCTCTCTGCCCTCTTGATCTCTGCGATTCGCTTGCGCTCACTCTCCTTGAGACTTGGATCTATCTTGAGAGTACTAGTCCATCTCTGCCCGGCATTACTGATGTCCAGATAGTACGTCACCACCTTCCCCACCTTGCCTCTCCTAGTTCTTAATTTCACTCCCATAGCTTAAGTACCCATTTATAGGTACCGAAGTTACGATTCACTAACGACAGATAAGGAGACACAAGCCGAAATAGCAAAGAAAAACCCCGCATAACTTGCATTATACGGGGTTAAGAGTACCGAAGGTGGGTAACCACAATCCACCACCACCACGACCCTCACCTTCACCTTACTAACGATCCACTAACGAATCCTTGCAATTTGTAGTAATTTTAAGGTTATGCAAAACCCTATCACACAAATCCTGTCAGACAAGGAAGCTCCAGAATTTAAGAGCAAGTCAAACAAGTTTTTTGACTACCCCATCCAGTTTCAAGGCCCAGACAATATCATCAGAGATGGGTACTTGCAAGATGCTCGCATCACGTATGATGATCCCACATTCAAGATGGAGCTCGTGGTGCTCGTAGGTCAGATGGGCGGACGTGGACAATTATACGCAATCACCAAGACCTGTATAGCTCCACCAGATTGTGACATCAACTGGGACACCCTACACTGCGCCCAGACAGTCAGATACATAGCCGCATAACTAAGCGTCCTACCACACCCACCTGCACTTCCTGACCTTCACTGCATGAATCATGCAGAATTGTACAGAATTATAAATAGGGAATTTCGCTTCCTCATGTGGAGCGCCGCATTCCTCGTCGTGGCGGTGCTCCTTTTTTCTTGTGATTATTATGAGACGGTGGAGGTCCCAGATCCCGATCCTGTGACAGACACCGAGCAGTGCCAGCTCGATAACATAGAGCTTAGACTAGCGAATATCGGCCCGATAGACACGAGCACGATTTTCGGCGATGTCGTTACCTACGATTATATAGGCCCATTTACCTGTACGATTAGATTCCCTTTCTGGGATGTTCTCACCGTCACAGATCGGCTATGCCTCTCTGCAGATCCAGATAAGGCCATTGGCACAGTGAAATTCTGGCGACAGACTACTGTGCTATTTAATGAAGAAGTGTTTCCCATCCCTGAGAGAAGATTCTATAATCATTATCTGCAGCTACCTACTACGTGGCTAGGTGTCACTGTAGATAGTGGCTACTGTGATACGCCATTTGACTTCGTGCGATATGATGAAGTGGGTAAGGATTTCGATGCATTCACGATGCCTGGCTTCGGCATTATAAGCACTGGCGAAGAACTTGCTGACACCCTATATCTCTATATCAAGCGATGAATATACCAACAGAGGCATGGACGGCACTACTAACCATTGCGGCAGCTATTGCAGCGTGGCTGGGTAAGTCCAAGTATGACAGGCGGAAAAATGCCGTCATATCCTACATAGATGGAGACCAGAAAATCATGGAGCATCTTGATGCAATCAAGGTGCAGATGGCTAAGATGTTCGCTGAAAAGATAGCTATGGCTAAGAAGAACACCGAGCTCGAGATAGTGATAGCGATGGCATCAGCCAGGTGTGCAAGATGCATCGATGAGGTTTATGAAGAATTAAATGCAAAAAATGTTCAAGATTCTAAGAAATAAAATCAAGCGCGTCAAGGTGCCTATTCTCGTGGAAAAGATCGAGGAGATCAAGGCAGATGCTGAGAAGTACGAGCGCTTAGAGTTTTCCGCGTTTCAAAGCTTTCGCTCCATTTACTTATGGCCTACTGGGGAGACACGTAACCTCGACGGATCTCTAGTGACGAAGTTATGGCAGGATAAGATCCAGATGGTCTTTGATGTGTTCATTCCGCCCGGCGCTACATTCGGCGAGCATTGGCATGATTGCATAGAAGAGTGCATCATTATCACTGGTGAATTGCACGACCGCATAGACGCCTCGAGGAACACCAGCGCTGGCGGTGTATATCATGTAGGCTACATGTCACCTCACGTCCCATACAACCCTAGCGACACGGTCACCACTCATCTCAGGGCGATTCTCACAGTGGACTCCACATCACCTGCATCTACATGACCATAGACATCATACAGCTAGATGAGACACCTGACAGCACCGCATCGCGCCTGCTGATAGATGGTGAGTTTGTCTGTTTTGTGCTGGAGGATGGCTATCGCGAGGTAAAGGTGCCAAGCGAGACACGCATACCTGCAGGATCTTATCCGCTGAGACAGAGATTCTATGGTGGGTTCTACGAGAAGTATAAGAAGCGATATGGCCATGCTTACTCTCTGGAAATTATATCGATCAGAAATTTCTCTGATGTACTCATTCATATAGGTAACTGGATACGCGACACTCGAGGATGTCTACTGGTAGGCATGGATCTGAGCCTATCCAGGCGAGACTACTGCCTCAAGAGAAGCAAGGTCGCCTACCTCAAGCTCTATGACATCATCGCTCCTGCCTTTGCACGAGGCGATGAAATCACCGTGAATGTCATACGTAGTAAGCGTCCTATCTAGCGCTGTGGAATTACTAGAATTTAGCAGTCCACAATCACCACACACCTAAATCATACACATGGAAAACACGCTCGGAACTAATAGTATCAAGACGATGCTAGACTTCGTACTGAAGGTCTTAAATCAAGTCATCACTCTAGATGATAACAAGGACGGCAAAGTAGGGCTCTCTGAGATGCTGTCTCTGGCCACTACCATCTCCTTCTCTTTTCCTCAAGTTGCTAAGGCTTACCCAGATCTCAAGCCAGAAGTGCGAGATCTCACAGCGGATGAGCTTGGTGATCTTGTGGGATGGTTTCAGACGAACTTCGACCTAGATCTACCCTCTGATAAGGTGGAGATTGTGGTTCGTAAAGTGGTCAATGCCATTTACTACAATTATCGCACGTACCGCGAGCTCAGAGATGAATTAGCTACAGCTGCATGATCACACTAGATCTACGCATACGCAGATCATTCCTCGGCATACCGTACACACGACGCATACGCAGAGACATACCTAGCTCATGGGATGATCTATCACCAGATCAGCGCAGTAGTGCAGAGGCACTACTGCGCACTCATGCCATCGATGATGAGATGCCCGTGCTCGCTGCTATCACAGAGATTCCGCTGCACATCTTGCAGGAGATACCCGTGTCAGATATCACAGAGCTGCGCCGTCACATGGCGTGGCTATCTCTGCGCCACATGGATCGCACCACCATCACCTCACTCCACCTAGCAGGTCAGATATACAGAGCACCTGCGCAAGACTACAGCGATGTCACCGCCATGCAATTTGCCATAGCCGAGGAGATCAATCGAGAGATAGACGCAGAGGCAAGTATGCAGCTCATGGCTCAGCTGCTCATCACACTATACAGGCCTGCAGACACGCCAGTCATCTCACGTGATCAGATCATCAAGGAAGTAGCACGGATAGGAGATGTCGACACCTTCTACTATGCGCAGGCGATCACACTCTATCAAGCTCTTGATAGCTACATCATGCAGACCTATGAGAGGCTCTTCCGAGTAGAGGAAGCTGATGACAGCCAAGGCGTATTTCACTCATCATCAGAAGGCGTAAATCAAGGCTGGCGCGGCGTATTCCATGACCTCGCCAAGGAGGGACCGTTCGGCGCGCACCATATAGTCATACGTACACCTATCACCACTATCTGTGAGTATCTGCAGCGCCAGCGCATCAAGCATGATGAGCAAGTGATGCGAGACATGCTCAGCACACCTACACCTACCGCATGAATTTCACACAACTACACAGCTACCTTCGTCACATAGGCACCAAGTGCAAGGCCATCAGAGAAGTCTCCTCGGGCAGTATAGATAAAGTGTTCGGCGATTCACTCGAGGGCGTAAGCCTACCGCTCATGCTCATCGAAGATCCTACAGTCAGGCTGCAAGGTGATGAAGATAATCCATCTGCTAGCTTCCTAGTCACTGTGCAGATATTTCAGCAGGATGATCATGATGATCATGAGCACTCCACCTACCTGCTAGATCAGTGCGAGGGCATCATGCAGAGCATCGTTTCCAAGATCCTAGAGGATGGGATCCTAGGTGTTACATACAGCAGCATAGCATGGGAGCCGATCTATCTCAAGCTCGGCGATGGCTTCCAGGGCTACCAGCTCACCCTACCTCTCAAGAGCCACACCGGTATCTGCTATGATGCTGCAGAGTGGACAGACGAGGAGCCATTCGTACCGTATTACTTTGATTGGGACCTGACAGCGGCAGACGGCAGCTACACACTCACCATCCTCTCCCGCAGCGAGGACATCCCTACGTATTTCCAAGTGGATGGCGCTGGCGCCTATGAGCCACTCACGGATCCAGAGATACTGCCCGATAGTTTCCATCACATTAAGATCTACCAGGCGGACACCCTTGCTGGCGAGAAGAGAGCATCTGTCATCATACGCAACCATGGTACTGATCAGCGCGGTACCAGTAGCACATCTATTGTCGTATAGCGCTTTCGCGCAAATGCTAACTAGAATAATGACGTCCTAGACATTTGGCCGAAAGGCCTCACACTATTACACCATGCCAGCTACCATCGTACGAGATCCAGCCATCACCAGCTACGCGGATGCACCTATCTGGCTGCAGGTCAAGAGTGGACAATATGACTACACAGATCCAGAGAATCCTGTGCAGCTTGCAGTAGATAATCTCAGCTGTCACCTAGAGATCTACGCTACAGAAGGCACCACAGAGACGCTCATCGCTACGAGTAGAGCGATGTATGATCCTGCGACAGGTGTAGCCACATTTAATCTATCAGGATTTTTCCCATTCAGTCCGGCGCCACCAGCTGCAGCCACCCTAGCTACACCGTCAATAGGTCCAGCACCACAGCCAGATGCACAGGTACGCTATATATATAAGTATGCAGACCAGTATGGATTTCCAGCCGTACCAGAGGCAGTACAGGCATCGAGCGATAAGTACACCATCTTAGGCGCAGCACCAGAGCGCGGAGAGGACAATGTAGTCCCAGGTGTACGCGCTCAGCAGTTGCACACGCCACGATCATTCTATAAGCTCGTGCACGATAAGCAGCCAGACTACATCTATATCAGGACAGTCAGCGCTATGACCATCCGGCTAGATGTCTCTGCTACTACGGAGTCAGCAGCGATCGCACCATCAGGATCACCTACATATGCTCTTGATGCGCATACGATCTATGCGATTCCAGTAGGCTATACGCAGCTGGAGGTATCGGCCCTATCTGCAGATCGCATCCTTACCTATACGGTAGCCATCACAGACATATCGGATGAGCTAGTGATAGCATCTCAGCGGTACGTAGTAGATCATGAGCACCCCTTCTCGTTCTTCACTCTTGTGCAAAATGGCTGGGGAGGCTACGAGTCGTACAATTGGTCAGGAAAGACCAGAGAGACACAGCCTGTGCAGTCTGCTACCTTGCGACGTGCGCAGTGGATAGATAGCAACTTGCAGGATGGTGACTACATACAGCAGAACTATGGAGGCTCTGCACTGCTAGACCTAGATAGTGGCTGGCAGGATCTAGATCAGATCAATTCCATGTGCCAGATCTTCCATGGAGTGAGCTGGCAGATCGATGTGCTGCGCAGCAGATTCGTATCACTCAGGAGATTGACCGAGGGCCGCGAGCCTATCACCGAGGACGACCAGCTACACCGTACAGCCGTCACAGTAGCAATCGCCACACCAGACAGATACCGCCGATGATCAGCATACGCATCAGGAATGAGCTCATCCATCTACCTGCAGGAGTAAATCTCAGACTGAAACTCCGTAATCCTGTGTATACAGGTGGTGATTTTGATTTTATTGATGGTAGTTTTTCATTCCCGGTAGACATACCAGTCACACCACAGCAGCAGCGCCTCTTCAACTTCCCAGAGCGCCTTGACTCTACAGACAGGATGCTAGAAGACGAGCCGTGCACTATACTGGTGCAAGGAAACGATCTATTTGAGGCATTCGCTACTATCACGACATCCACCTCGCGATCACTGAGGTGGTACTTTGTGATTCGATCTGCAAGTTTTTTGCAAGATCTCAAGCTGTCACAGTTTGATCTCGGTGGTGTGCGTGATTTTGAAGGCGCCACTACACAGGAACTCCGTAGATTCTACGCTAAGGGTACGGCTGTAAATCCTCTGGCATATGATTACGCTCTATTTCCTGTCCATAATTATGCTCTGTACGAGGATGATGATGATCCAGATACTGTAGAGAGCGAATATCAGAACTACTATGACAAGTCTACTGGCAAGTTCACGAGCTCCAGTGATTTGCTGAGCGTGACACCCTTCATCAGACTGTCATATCTACTAGAGCGAATCACAGCTGAGCTAGGCCCTCTGAATAATGAATGGCAGAACACTCCAGAACTGCAGCAGCTATACCTCTACAATAATCGCAGTATTGTCAACCTCTCAGGTGACTGGGATGACTTTGACTTGATTAACCATGTACCGGACATCACAGCCTCGGACTTGCTTAAGGAAGTCATGAAGTACAATATCGGTGTAGGTTATAATCCTCTCACAGGAGCTACAGATATAGTGCCTATAGATACAGTGATACAGAGAGATCCATCGCATGACTGGACATCCATCTCATCAGGAGAATATGGTAAGGAGAATATACCTATCGCCCAGCGCACTCTCAGCTATGCGGATGACAGCAATGATACTGTAGAGGAAAATTTTCGCCTATTCATTCCTAGAGAGGAGGATCTGCTAGACACATATGTAGGAGTCAATGACATGCCCGCTCCTACGCAGTATGGCCAGGCCTACTACATAGAGTCCAAGTGCGCTATACATGGTCATGACTTCTTTACATCCGGCCAGCAAGAGGTCCAGCATGTGAAGCGATATCTTTCTGTGCAGTCGGAGGTATTAAAGAAGCAAGAGTCTATCTCTCTCCAGATGCGACCCTTGCATATGCGAGAGCAGTTCTTTGATGATGATGACTATATGCCACAGATTGTGTCAAAGGGTAGTTTCCCAGCGGCTAATATATACAATGACTTTGCCTTGAGGATTATGAGCTACAAGGGCATGCATGACAATGGTAGTGGAGCCTATCCATTCGCTAGTAACACAGAGTACTATCCCAGTGATACACCTCTGCAGCTAGGTGATGTATCGCTATCACTCACTGGTGAGCGCGGGATCTATGAGACATACTGGAAGAGGTGGCTAGATCTTCTGCAGACTACCTATAAGTGCAACCGCACCATAGCCCTCACTCTTCCTGATCTCCTTCGATTCAAGTTCACGGACACTGTGCGCATCGAGTCACAGCACTATCTAGTATCTGAGTTAGATTTGCAGATCGGCTCTCAGGGAATTTCTCCTGCCACTGCGACCTTAATAAGACTATGAGAATAGAAGTACACGTACCTGTATCTAAGTTTTCTGCAGCCATACTCCGCGCACGTGAGGAGTTTCCTGTGCGACTTCATCGCGGCCACTTACTTCATCGCACCTTAAGAGTCAAGCCTACGGATCACACGGATGATCTGATAGCCTATAATATGGTGACCGCATCTGTACCCTTCATGCTGACACCGAGCATCGCTGCAAGAGTGAAGAAGTACGGCGCATTCATTGGCTACCATATCCACAAGATCCACGTGGCAGAGCTCATGAGCTACCTAGAATGTGCTCATGATAAGCAGCTGCCTATCCAGGCAGAGCTACGCAATTATTACAATAAGTACGACATCTCCTATGAGGATTTTGATCTGGAGCACATGTCGAGGCAATGGCGCAGAATAAAGCAGGGTAAATCTGCAACTTTCATGCAGCTAGACGGCGGTAAAGTTGCAATACCGCCACACACATACATGACTCTACCCGTACGGCATGCTATCACTGCCTTGCACTTGATTGTCAGCGCCCAGCCTTCACTGTATTACCAGGGTGATCGATTTGATCAGCGGCTCTATAGATACCTGGAATCATGGGTGCTGCACCAGATCACAGACATGACCGCCACACAGGTAGCCGAGCACCTAGGCTATCACAAGTCTACCATATCTCGCCGCATCGCTACAATGAATAATCTCATAGAGATGGATGAGCGATTCGCCACGGTAGCAAGCGATGATCTACCTCAGAGCATGGATACAGTCCTAGCTATGCGATAGTCAGCGCCTGCATATTTGGCTCATGCCAAAGATTACAGACGTGCCACGCCTGTGCCGCACAGGTCTCGGCGGCATCCAGCACTTACAGATATTTCTACCTAGCAACACTGTCGAGCGAGCGCCTGCAGGCGTATATGCCGATCCATCTATATTGATCGATAGCGAGGAGGTGTACCACTTTGGCATCTCGCGCAATCGTGCAGCCTACAGCTACACTACTCCAGATAGTAGATCCGGACAGAGCTATCCGTGGCGCCTCACTGCAGTGCTACCCGGGATGAATCTCGCCATGGAGCGCTTAATCAGTGAGCTACGAGATCAGCGTGTGCATCTGCGCTATACAGATATGCGCGGCACCACGCGCTACCTCTTCTCGGCTAAGATGTCTCCATCTTACAGCACAGGGACTAATCGTCAAGACACTAATTCCTATAGCGTCACCTTCACAGGCGTATCTCTCAAGCGATCGCTACACATTGCAGATAATGTCACAGGTGGCGATCTCAATGTGCTGATAGGTGGAGGATCATCAGGAGATCCATCTCTAGGTGATACAGCACCGCTCATCATACCGGTAGCCATCGACTACGAGCCGAGCAGCTTCCCACCACAGCCATCCCACTACAATCGATTCGTCACATCTCCATCTGGAGCGCGGTGGTTTATCGATAAAGATGGGCGTTACATGCTTCTCTATGATTCTCCACGAGGTCTGTACACGAAGCGCCTAGGCTCAGGGTTAGGCAATACGATGCCTATACCAGTAGGCGTGATGCCAGATCTCCTACTACTCACTACTGATGAAGTCACAGAGCGCGTGCAGGTGTACCGAGATGGTAGTCGCTGCTACTATCGCCGAGGCGCTGATAAGATCTTCGAGTATGACATCACTGGTGATACGATAGTCTTCGGTCTCGACATATCTGGTGACGACATCTTCGTCGCCATCCTCTCTGATCCTTCCTAGTCACTAATCTAACTCCATATATACCATGAGAAAAATCACCCTTATTGCAGTGATGGCCTTGCTCACACTGCAGGCTTGCGCCCAGATCAAGCTACGAGCCATCGAGAAAGCTCCCGACAGCATCATGATCATCCTCTCTGGCCAAGAGGGCCAACTCTACTTCGAATATCTCGACAGCATCACCGCTGACTGGCAATCGCAGCAGCTAAATGTCCACTGGGATAGCATATTTGCTATACCTCTAGGCTTTGCCGATGGCATAGATAATGTCAATGACGGAGACACCAGTAGCACCAATGAGATAGAGACCTGGATGACACTATCTGGCATCCCGGCTAATATCGACATAGACGCTACGGATGATTTTAGCGGAAGCTGGAACGATCTCACTGACATACCGCTAGGCTTTGCCGACAATATAGATAACACTGGAGGAGGTGGTGGTGTAGATAGTACACCCTACTGGGACAATATCCAGCAGATCCCTGCAGGCTTCGCCGACAATGTCGACAACGTATATGATGGCGACAGCTCTGCCACTAATGAGCTACAGAATGTCTTATCAGATGTCAACTTATCCGAAAACTCTGGCGTAGTTACACTAGACTTTGATGGTACGGATAATCAGATCAGCACTATCGATATATTCGGCGGTATAGGGATCAGCATGATTGTGCCAGGTCCAGGCGCGATAAGTATAGAGAACCTCATGACATGGAACAACCTGCCACTTATCCCTACAGGCTTCGCAGATGACATAGATAACGTATATGATGGCGACAGCTCTGCTACCAATGAGCTACAAAACTGGGGCAACCTACCAGGCATACCGGCAGGATTCGCGGACAATGTCGACAATGTAAATGATGCTGATGCAGATCCGACTAATGAGCTACAGAACTGGGGTAATTTACCCGGCATCCCTGCAGACATAGATACAGATACGGGCGATGACTTCGACAGATTTGACGAAGCAGGATACAGCTGGGGCGTAGACGTCACCGCTGTAGATGCTGATAATAATACTATCGATAATTTCGAGCTTGGTGAAGGCCACGGCATAGAGATCACTCGATCATCCGGACGCACGATCTTCTCTGTAGACACCACTGCTGCAGGCATAGGTGGCAATGGTGCGGATAGCGACTGGACGACATCAGGCAATGATATGTATAGTGCAGTGAGTGGGAATGTGGGGATAGGAACAAGTAGTCCAGCGAGAAAGCTGCACTTGTATGAGACGACAAACATTGCCACACGTCTGCTGATAGAAAACACCAGCACGGGATCAAGCGCTCAGTCATCATTCGCCTTGAACTCTGGAGGAAATGAGTGGGTACACTATACTCGTAATTCTACAGGTGATAAATATCACGTCTATAGTACTACGCTGGCGGATGATATTCTGACACTGACATCATCTGGTCGCGTGGGTATATCAGAGACATCTCCCAACAGAAAATTTGAAATTAAGACTACTGGTGGCTCCACTGAATCTCTAGGATTGACAAATGCCTTCGATGAGGTTCTCTTCTTTTTTGAAGACAACAGCGATAACAGTAAATTTAATATCAACTACAGCACGTCTGGAGATGATGATATCAGTATATTCCAGAATGGAGATGTGGCGTTTCCGAATCGATTTGTCGGCATCAGAAACCTAGCACCTACACAAGCACTAGATGTAAATGGCAAGATTAGAATGCGCACAGGCGCAGCATCAGGCAAAAAAATAGGCGGTGACGCTAATGGCGTCATGAGCTGGGTCGATGACAATAGCTTCGACAACATCCAGAACTTGACGAAGATCACAAGCGGCAACTTCGATTATGACTATCTGCAATTCCAGCACGGCGCTACTGCCAAGGCGAGCATTGGTATACGTGGCAAGGGAGGTATCAGTGTGGCGCGTGTGGATGGGTCACCCTTTACAGATCATATATTCGAGATCGACGGGTCTGGGCTTAGCGGTGGTGTGTGGAGCGAGAACGGCTCTGATATTTACTTTGACACAGGCAAGGTGGCGATAGGTCATGACAGCCCTACGCATCAGCTGCACATTAAACGAGATGGCTTACAGACAGAGGGCGGTATACTCATCGAAGACGGTGGATCTTCGAGTAGGATCTGGCACAACGGGAAGTGTAATATAGACGGCCACAGCGGAGTAAATCTTACTAGCACATTTCACAGCACTCAGATACGCCTCGATGACGAGGCCGTGATCACCACCACACTTGACCTAGAAGGTGACTTAAAGGGCATACGCACGATGAGCAAGCTGAGTGCTGACTTTGTCAAAAACAATAGCACTACATTCTCTACGATTTCAGACCTAGATCTAGAGGTCGGCAACCTGCACAATTCAGAAGAGGTGTACGAGTTCACTGCATTTATCATGTTCAATTCTCCAGCTGCCGCAGATATTAAGCTCAAGCTGATTTGCCACATTGACACCGACATTAAGTACACAATCAGTGGCTCCAATGATTTGCACAGCGATGGTGACGAGGTGACGATTACCACTACGGGAAGTGACCAAGGGGTCACGATAAGAGGCCGCGTAGACGAGGAGTTTTTTAGTTTCGGAAGCAAGATACAATTTCAAGTTGCACAGGAGACCGCGCAAGCTTCTGACACTAAGGTGTTACAAGATAGCTATGCGCGCATCATGTACTTCGAGCCAGAGTAGTCTCACCTCACTCACTCACCGCTAACGTCCTAGCCGCTATGATTCACAGTGCAGCATTATTGCACTGTGAATCGTAGCAATCTACATATAGTCAAGTCAGGTGACACCGCCGAGATCCTAGTATACGGAGCCATAGGCGAGATGTACTGGAATGAGGAGAAGAATAACACTGATATAGACTTCGCTAAGGCGATCTCTGAGCTCAGCGCTACCCACTCACGTATCAATGTACGTATCAATAGCGGTGGAGGCTACATCCATGATGGCCTAGCCATCGTAAGCGCAATCCGCAATAGCTCCGCTGAGATCCACACCTATAATGATGGCCTCGCTGCGAGCATGG
>ENA-ORXU01001115-ORXU01001115.1-marine-metagenome-genome-assembly--contig:-NODE-1115-length-24223-cov-3.970803_pt1 | contig 24223 bp, 17 predicted proteins | sample MGYA00237869_ERZ511484 | MGnify/ENA metagenome assembly ERZ511484
GCTGCACCTGCTCGACCTGTTCGAGAGCGAATGTCGGCTGCTTACCCGTGGTGGCCACCGCTATGGTTACTTCGCCCCCTTCATTGACCAGCCGCGCAAGCGTTCCCCCGCAGCCGAGAATCTCGTCATCGGGATGCGGAGCTATGGCAAGTACGTGGCCAAATCGATCGGACAGTTTCATGATCAAAGTTTTCCCAAAAAGGCGTGTTGCCGGGGCGTTTTGTCAGAAGCCGTCTCCCACTCTTCTACATCAAGCAATCCGGCGCCGGTCATGACGGTAAAGTGCTTTGCTGTCCGCTCAACAATTTGGCCCGGCATGGCGTGGAAGATGCTGGTATCTGGCCGCGCGCTGCTCCGCCAAATCGTCAGGCGATCCTCGCCTGCAAAAGTGAAGGCACCCGGATAAGGTTTGCCGACTGCACGCACCAGGCGTTCTATTGCATCCGCGCTCTCGCTCCAGTTGATTCGTCCGTCGGCAGGGGTCCTTTTTGCCGCATAAGTGGCATAGCGTTCGTCCTGTGGCTGGCGAGGCAACTGCCCGCTGGCAATGGCGAGGAGCGAACGATTAAGCATCACTTCGAGCGCCGCCTGATGTTTCGCATAAAGCGTTTCCGCGGTTTCGTTGGCGGCCACATGGAAGAAATACTGGTCGATCAGGTCGCCGTTATCGACGCCTTCGCCAAGCCACATAAGAGAGCCAGCGGTGATCGGTTCTTGCAGCAAAATTGTCCACGGCAGCGCTGCACGGCCCCGGAGGCGCGGCAGAGCAGCCGGGTGATAGCCGATGATCTTGCCGGGCTTCAAATTCATGAACTCATCGCGGCAAAGCTGCGACCAACCGATGACAAAGATAAAGTCGACGTCGGCTTGTTCGATCGCCTTCAGGCAGTCGGCACTGTTGGAATTCAATGTGCGGAAAAGCGTAGCTTCAGCTTTATCGGACATTTTTTCCAGATCAATGAAATCCGAATGCCGTTGTGTTGCTGTGAGCTCTAGCGTGACGATCAGCTCGAGCGACCATCCCGGCGTGCAAATGAGCATCTCGGCGGCCAGTTCAGTACTGCCAACACATCCGACAAGTGCTGCCTTTAGCATAACTGGTTATGCCCCGGTGCCAGCGTGCACGGTGTTCTGCTGATCAATATTGGAAATAGCCTGTGCATCTGCCGTGGTGTGCTCGCCGGGACTGCGCAAAAGCTCCATCTCACCGAGCAGCTGCCGATTGACCAATCGCACGTCATAAGTCTTCCGCGCTATTTCCAGCGAGGCGCTGCCCATTCGAGACACAAGTCGAGGCTCTGCCGTGAACCGCATCATCGCTGATGCCAGATCCTCTGCATCACGCGGACGGACGAGGAAGCCATTGCTGCCGTGCCTAATAGCATCGCGGCAGCCGGGCAGGTCTGTTGAAATGACTGGGCGCGCGCTGGCAAGAGCTTCTAAGATGGTGCGCGGCAATCCCTCGCGGTAATATGACGGCAGCACAAATACAGAGCAAGCGGCCAAGTATGGTCGCACGTCATCGGTTCCGGCCACGAACTCGACATCATATTCTTCAGCCAGCTTTTCGCTTTCTTCACGCGAAATGCCGGCAGGGTTCTCATCTTCGCATCGCCCTACGATCTGGAACTGACATGCAGGATTTTGCCTGCGTACGGTTCGCGATGCCTCCAAGAATTCCATAATCCCTTTGTTGCGCATTAGGCGGCCGATCATCAAAAAGCGTATCGGCTGCGTTACGGGTGCGCGGGCTGTGAAGCGCCTCAGCGATACGCCTGATCCGGGGACCTGAATTACTTTTTGTTTGCGTCCAACAATCCCCAATTCGATCATATCGTCGCGGTCGTCGGCATTGAAAACGAAAGTCGCTTTTGCATGGGCGAGGGCAACGCGATAGAGCCGCGCCACTGCGCTTTGCAGCAAATTCGAATAGCCGCCGTCCATACTGAACACTTGGCCAAGGCCCGACATCAAGGCGAAAAATTTTGGCTTCCTGCCAAAGATACTGGCGAGCCTGGCGGCAATTCCGCCGTAGATTATCGGTTTTTGCGTGTAAGCAAGGATGATGTCGGGCCTCTCGCGTCGGACGAGGTCAACGTACTTGAGCACAAGGCCAATATCGGACAGGATGTTTGTACCCGTGCGCTGCATGGGTGTGCAGCGAAACTCGACCCCCATTGCAGTCAGCTTGTTTTCGCTTTGTTGGTCGCGGTCGGGCGCGCAAGCGATCACTGTGTGCCCGTTGTCAATCATCGCTTTCAGCAAATCGCCGCGAAAATTGATGAGCGAATAGGCGAGGCTAGAGAAAACAAGAACCTTCACTGAGAACGATCTTCCGTAGATCTCAGATCGGCCTTTTCGGTGCTTTGGCGTTTATGCCAATCGCCCGATGTTTGGTGATTGCTCGAAAAAGTCACGCGTAACTTATGCAGGCAAAAGCCAAGGTCAGGCAACCACGGCAGACGGCTATCATCCTTTCGATATGTCCTCATGGACCATTTGGGAAATCGTGCTCCGCTGAGGATAGAGAAGCCTAACCGAATTATCGCATCAATAGCTGGTCGGGACCTTGAGACGCTTCCGCGACTAATCCGGCTATTGCCTGCTTGCTCATGCCTCTGCGCCGCTCGAAGCGGCTAGTGTGCTTCGATTAATAACGTTGCCCGCCCCGCCAAAAAGGCAGCGGATCCAGGCAACAGAGGAATGAGCCAACGCTGATGAACAAGCCAGAGAGCATAATTCAGAGCAGTCCAGCGGAACCCGATGCCAGTCAGGCTCGAGACAGGCTGTCCCGAATGCGGCGGGAATCGCGCCGCCTGGCACGCAACATCGCCGTTATGGCAATCGACTTCACCATTGTTTTTGCCACGCTTTACGCCGCGCTCAACTTGCTTTCTGTGCGCCCGATTGGTCCTTGGCCCGGATTCGCGCCATTCTCTTTGGGCTTTGCGGCCGTCGCCTCAATGGTTTTTGCCCTGTCGGGACTTTACAAGCGCAGCTGGCGGTTCGTAAATTTTACTCATTCCAGCTTTCTTGCCATGGTCATTCTTGGCGGACTGGTGCTGACATGGCTCTTCGCCTTTGCCTTTCCCGCTATTCGAGTGGAAGCAAAATCACTGATCCCCGTGGCCATCATTCATTGGGCATTCGCAACGCTGGGCGTACTCAGCGTTCGAATGATGCGGCGAGTTGAGCGGCAGTTCTCCGAGCGACGCAAGTCCGTTTCGCACGCGAAATCCAAAGTAATTGTCACTAAGAAGGCCGTGCTGGTGGGGTCTTGGCAATGGGCGCAAGTGTCCATCGATCTTGCACAAACCGATCACGGTTCCTCGGTCAAAATCCAGGGCGTTCTTCTGCCGCGCCGCGAAGACTCGTTGGTGCGGGTCGACGATATCCGTGTCCTTGGCAGCCAGTATGAACTCGCCGCCGTGCTGCGTCAGCTCGAGTTCGAAGACGAAAAGCCAGATTACGTGATCGTCTGCGACGACGGGACTTTTCTCAGCAATCGGGATGTGACCCGCATCATTCACACATGCCGCGAACACGATATCGAAGTATGCCGCGTGCGCGATGCCTGGTCACAATTGCTGCAGCATTCCTCCGGCCCCAACACACAGGGCCTGCCAATAGAGGAACTGCTGGGCCGCAGCGAATACAAGCTCGACAATCAAAGCGTGCTACGTCAAATCGCGGGCCGTAGCGTATTGGTCACCGGGGCGGGCGGGACGATAGGTTCAGAGTTATGCCGCCAGATTGCTCAAATCAGACCATCCAAGTTAGTGCTTCTCGATTCCAGCGAATACAATCTCTACAAGATCGAAATGAGCCTGCGGGAGCTCTATCCTGATCTCAATATCGCCGCCGAAATTGCCAGCATTTGTGATGCAGCCGCGATCAATCGAGTCTTCGCCACCAATCGGCCTTCAATCGTGTTCCACGCCGCAGCGCTCAAACATGTGCCGATGGTGGAAGCCAACCCCTGCGCCGGTGCGATGACGAATATCATCGGGACGCGGAACGTCTCAAACGCGGTATGCGAGTTCGGTGCAAAAGCGATGATCCAAGTTTCGACCGACAAGGCAGTCAATCCTATTGGTGCGATGGGCGCTACCAAGCGTGTCGGCGAGCTGTATTGTCAAGCGCTCGACATGTGCGGGGTGGATGACGAAGATGCACCCCGCTTCATGACGGTGCGGTTCGGCAATGTTCTTGGGTCAAGCGGTTCGATCGTGCCGCTGTTTGAGCGTCAGCTTCGCGAAGGCAAGCCGCTGACAGTGACCCATCCCGATATCGAACGCTTCTTCATGACCGTGCGCGAGGCGGTGCAGTTAATTCTTCAGAGCAGTTCGAGCGCGCTCGAATACGAAACGCAGCGAGGATCAATCTTCGTTCTCGATATGGGTAGCCCTGTGCGGATAGTCGATCTCGCGAGGCGCATGATCGCTCTCTACGGACTTGAACCCGAAGAAGGCGCGGCGATCGAATTTGTCGGTTTGCGGCCAGGTGAAAAGCTTTTCGAAGAGCTGTTCGATATATGCGAGGAGCAGGTGGAATCGGGTATCGATGGAATCTTCGAGGCGCACTCTCGGCCAATCCCGCTGCCATTCATCAATATGGCAATCAATCGAATAGCGGAGATTGCCAATGCTGGCAGGGACGATGAGATCATCCGGCTTGTACACGGGCTTGCGCGTTACCCGGCCAGTGGCATTGACCAGACCTTTCTGCAAAACCCTTCAGCCGCCGAACTTACTAGGCTGTTTGAACGCGCTTATTTGGCGGAATCAGCAAATGACTGCTAAGCCAATGCCGCTGGTGCCATTACGGCAACAGGTCAGATCCTATTGGCCGCGCTTTGAGCAAGACGAACGCGAAGCGGTGGCTGACGTCCTTGCCTCGGGCAAAATCAATGCCCTGATTCATGGCGATGAAAACAACAGTTTTGCTAGCGAATTTGCCGAATTTATCGGCGTGCGTCAGGCAATCTGCATGGCCAATGGCACGCTGACGATGGAAATTGCCCTACGCGCGCTCAATATCGGACCGGGGGACGAAGTTATCGTACCGGCGCGCAGCTTTTTCGCCACCGCAAGCTGCGTTGCCTCGGTTGGTGCGCTGCCGGTTTTTGCCGATGTGCTTTTGCCCTCTCAGAATATTGATCCGGCTTCGGTAGAACGAATGGTCACGCCTCGGGCCAAAGCGGTGATTTGCGTTCACTTGGCAGGCTGGCCTTGCGACATGGGCGCGCTTGAAAGCGTATGTAAACAGTATGGGCTGTATCTGATCGAGGACTGCGCTCAGGCGCATGGCGCGGCGATAAATGGGCGCAAGGTTGGTACGTTTGGGGATGCAGCTTCTTTCTCTTTTTGCACTGATAAGATCATGTCGACAGGCGGAGAGGGAGGGCTGCTGACAATGCGCGATAGCGATGCGCATGAGCGAGCATGGTCGCTTAAAGATCACGGTAAGAACCCGGCCAAACTGACTGATGGAAAAGGCATTTCTGGCGAGTTTCGCTACATTCATGACAGGCTCGGGACCAATGCTCGTATGACCGAAATGCAGGCAGCGATTGGTCGGGTGCAGCTCCGCAAGTTGCCTGATTGGCTCGCTGCGCGGAACGCTAATGCCTGGTATCTTTCCAAAGCTCTGGAGAACCATCCATTGCTGAAGGTGCCAAAGCTTCCTTCTGAGCTGACTCATGCATGGTACAAATTTTATCTGCTGCTGCGCCCGGAACTTAATGACCCAGGTAAGCGGCGTGCAAGTATGATCAAACAGCTGATGGACAGCGGCGTCCCTTGCGGCACCGGTTCGTGCCCGGACATGAGCGCTGAGCTAGGCCTGAAGTCATTCAATTGCCCACGCGATGGCGACCTTGCCAACGCCCATGCGCTTGGTGAGCGCACTCTTATGCTGCTGGTCGATCACACGCTTGATCAGGACGACATGGCACGCATCGCCGAAGTTCTGTGGGAATTGCCCGTATGAATAGCGGAGCAATCCAAGCAGGTTTGCCGCCGTTCGCCATCCGCGCATTTGATTACGGTTTACTCGGCAGCCGCACCTTCGCCGACATTTTTCAATTGATAGAGTAGGGGAGTTTATAAGATGATGCTGACAATCAGACAATTAGTACGAGCCTGGATCTGCCTCAGCGGATTTGTTCTGCTTGCCGCTTGTACCAATACGCTCTCCACCTTGCCGCCCATTTCAGCGACGAACTTGGTGGAGTACAAGCTGCAACCGGGTGACGAACTGTTGGTGACGATCCAAGATGTCGAACAGGCTGATCGCTCATACACGATCGACAGTGGCGGGATGATTTCGCTGCCGCTGCTGCAGGAAGTCGAGGTCGCAGGGTTAGGCTTGCGCGAAATCGAGAATCGCATTGCCGCCGGCTATCGCTCACGGGAACTGCTCAACAATCCGATCGTATCGGTTCAGCCGGGAACATTGCGCCCTTACTACGTAATTGGCGAAGTCTCCTCTCCTGGCGAATTCCCCTACCGTCAGGGCATGACTGTGCTTTCAGCGGTCTCGGCGGCAGGAGGATATACCTATCGTGCGCATGAGGCCGAAGTTGAGGTGATCCGCAATGTCAACGGCCGCGAGGTTCACTCACGGGCCCAAGAGGATACTCCTATCCTGCCTGGCGACAGAATTCGCATTTACGAGCGGTGGTTCTGATGCGCAGGGGGCGCTCCTGGTGCGCCTCGACGGCTGCCTGCTTGATTTCCGGTGCTTCGGCTTCTGCTGGCGCGCAAGAAATCGGTTCGACAGCGCCGGGTGTTTACGCAGAAGACCCGGAATATAGTTGGGAGCCGCTCATTTTCGGCCCCTTTACGCTTGAGGCCGGTGCCGAGCCGCGGATTGAATATGAGAGCAACATTTTCGCCGCCCCTGACAATGCGGAGGGCGATGTCATTGCCAAAGTCCGGGCCTTTGCCAAGTTGAAGCATGTCGCCGGGGCGTTGACGACTTCGCTATCAACCAGAGTCAACGTTCGCCGTTATGCCGATTTCAGCAGCGAAAATGCGGAGGGCGGAAACGTTCTGCTAACGACCGAATGGCGTCCCCGAGAAGGCGAAACATTGTTCGCCAATGGGCAGGTGGACCGCGTAATCGAGGATCGCGGTGACCCGGAGTCGCGGCGGGTAAATGAGGTTGGCCCACGCATCTATCACATTTTGGGTGGCAGCGTTGGTTACAGCCGCCGCGGAGCTCGCTTTTTGCTCGAGGTGTTGGGCGATGCGCAGAATGTCAATGCTCTTGATCCTGCCGACGAGAATCGTGATTACAACACATATGCGGGACGGATAACGGTTGGTTTCCGCCCCGGCGGCCCGGTCTATTTCACCGCCACTGGCTATTATACGAGGCGCAATTTTCATTTGCCGGAGGCGATCACCAATATTGACCGCGATGTGTCCACTACCGGCGCATTGGGAGGCATTCGCTTTACGGATGGGGGCTTGATCGAAGGTGGAGTCAGCGCCGGCATTTTCCGATTGAACCCCGATGATCCAACAAGAGATGGCCGCACAGGCTTTTCCATGCAGGGCCGACTGACGTATCGGCCACGCGAACGTACCGCGATCAATCTCAATCTTTTCAACGGCGATGTAACGTCTTTCCGCTCCGGGGGTTCTACACGGATCGAAACGACCGTTGGCGTATTGGTCGAACAGGAAGTTCGGCATAATCTCTTGGCATCGGCCGGAGTAGCATGGGAGCGGTCAAATTTTGCCGGAAGCATCGTTGGAGATCAAGAGAGGGTTCGCGCTACTGGGGAGCTGGAATACCTGTTCAATCGCCAAGTCTCGCTATTTGGCAGAGCCAGTTACCGCACTGGCAGCAGCGATGACCCATTGGATGAATTCGAAAGGTTTCAGGTGGGTGTTGGCGTGAGAATGCGGTTCTAACGGCCCAGGTCCGGTGGCTTAACCATAGGACTGCGAATCCAAGAACATAGGCGGCCGGCCGACCTATCAAAATGGGCTAACCTATTAAAGTCGCCCGCGATACCGATGACCATTTGGTTATTCGCGTGCGATCCGCGCATGGTCAAAGCTCGAGTAATTTCTTTAGAAATACCCTCACACTTAGTGCAACAGGCTGAAATAGCATGGCAAATCTGGCAAAAGTCGACGAATTCAGCAACCAGCTTCCGGCGGAGCGAAGGCTGCCTTGGACCTATCGTCCTGAGACCGCCGCGCATCATACGCTCTCGCTGCGAGATTTTGTGCGCCTACTCGAGCGCTACAAACGCATGATATTGCTGGTGGTTGCTTTGGTGACGCTGCCGGTCCTCTTCTACCAACTTTACTCGCCCAATCTCTACAGTTCGACCTCACAGGTTCAGGTGCAGCTGATTGACGAAGTTGGCACTAATCAGGCCGATGTCAGTAGCCGCAATGAGGTGCGTGTCATCAATGCGGTTCGTTTGCATCGTTCACGGTCTTCAGCTGAAGCGGTGATCATAGATCTCGATCTGCTCAATGACCCTGATTTCCGCGTGGAGATAGGTGACGTTGTCGGCGATGATTTCGCGCAGATGCATCAGGCGATCAACACGCTCCTCAGAATGCTAACTGTCACAAGCGAGGCCAATTCGGATCTAATGCAAGTGACAATCACCACAAGGTCGCCCGATCTTTCTGCGCGAATTGCCAACCAGTATCCAATATCGGTGCGAAAGGTTCGCAACCGGCGCGGAACCGAACAGAGAGAGGAGCTACTGCAATCACTAGTGGCCGAACGGGCTGAACGCGAGGAGGCGGCACGAACCACATCGAGCGAATTGGCGGAATTCCGCCGTGATGCGCGCATGCCTTTTGGTCTCGGCACCACCGAAAACCTTTCCCACATGAACCAAATCGCCGCCGAAGCGGCCTCCGCAAGTGCCAACAGTGCAGGTTCGTCTTCGCGCAGTGCGGTGATCGCCAATGCTGCGGGTCTGCGTAGTACTGCACAGGCGACCTCCGCTGCAGTGCAGCAGCTTGAGCGCCAGCAAGCGACGCTGGTCGCCGAAAGGGCGCGGCTGGGCGCAACGTTCGGCTCTGAGCACCCTGATATGGTGCGCGTGACTAGCGAGATGTCATCAGTCGAAGCGGCACTCTCGGCACAACGCGCCGATGCGCGCGCTGCGGCTCAGGCTGTTGACAATGCCGAGGCGGCGCAGATGCGTGAAATGGCGCGGAGCCAAGCGGCGCAGGATGCGGCGCGTGCCGGTCGATTGCAGAGCACGCTATCAACCGTTCGATCGGAAGCGTTTCAGAACAACGAGAATTCCGTGCAGCTGTCGGAGCTCGAACGCGACAATGCGCTCGCCAATTCAGCCTTTGCATCGATCGTCGACCGTATTGAGCAGGTGCGTGCGCAAATGCAGCTCGAAGGTGTCAATACGATGATTGTTTCGCCAGCAGTGGCCAATTACGACCGGATTTCGCCAGAGCCGGCAAAGCTTACTCTCGTCGCGATGCTCGGATCTGCCGTTCTGGCGGTAATGATAGCGCTGGGACTTGAACTTGCCGATGGTCGTTTGCGGACTGCCGCCAGTGTTGCGAGGCACTTTGGTCTGCCTACACTCGGCATGCTTCCGCGCATTGAGACTGGATTGTCAGAGAAAATTGGTGAAAGCCCGGTCATCAAGGACCCTCAATCGATGTTCGCAGAAGCGGCGCGTTCGACCTATTCTGAAATGCGTGCCCTGCGCTCGCATGGTGGTCCGCAATCCGTGCTGGTGACCAGTGCGCTGCCTAATGACGGTAAGTCGACGGTATCGCTGACGCTCGCTGCAGCGGCGAAAGTGATGGGCCAGAGGGTAGTGCTGGTCGATCTCGATCTTAGGAACCGAGGGCTTCTCAAAGTGGTCCAGAGCACTCTCAAAACACCGGATATTGTCGACTTGATGACAGGGCGTGCGGGACTTGAAGAATTGCTGGAAGATCCCAAAGCCAAGCCTGTGCTTGACTCACCTGAATGTGTAAATCCAAGCGATCAGCATAGCCCATTATTGCAAGACACTGGCAGCATTGCGATATTGAGTGCCAAGCGGCCAGTCGATAATCCATCCGCAATCCTCAACGCGCAAAGCCTACAACGCCTACTGGCAGACCTGAAGCAGCACTTCGACCTGCTGATTATCAACGCGCCCGCCGCACTCGCTGTGCGCGATGCACGCGCCATGTGCGACTTTACCGACCACACGGTGCTCGTGTCGCGCTGGGGACGGACCACCGTCGAACAGATGAGCGCAACCTTGGAGACGCTTTCCGGCCGCGTTGACGGGGTCGTTTTCGATCATGTGGACTTTAAAGAGCACGCACGCCGGCAGTATGGAGATGCGATCCAGTTCTATGTTGATGCATCTGATTATTACTCCGACAATCCACACGCCAACCCGTCAATCAAAGAGCGCATCATGCGGATTTTCCGCAAGAAGCGGGCGGAGGAAGACGAGTTCGTTTATTAACGTCCCTGCCAAGCCATGATGTCGCGTCCCTCTGCCCTGTTCCTGCTTATTTTGGCGCTGCCGCTGCTGGCCTTACTAGCAATCTTGGTAGGTCTCTCTATGGGGCGTCCAGTAATCTTCCGACAGACGCGATCAGGGAAGGGTGGCGCAGGCTTCATTCTCTACAAATTTCGCAGTATGAGTGATGCCCGTAACGAGGCGGGCGAACCTTTATCCGATGCTGAACGCACCACGATGCTCGGCAGCATTCTGCGGCGCACAAGGCTCGACGAATTGCCGGGTCTTCTAAATGTCATCCGCGGTGAAATGAATTTCGTTGGGCCGCGCCCGCTGTTGCCGGACACGATTGATGGGAAGGGGCAGGTAGGGCACCTACGGGGCGAGGTCAGCCCAGGGCTCACCGGCTGGGCTCAGGTCAACGGCAATACACTGCTCACGCTCGACGAGAAAATTGCGCTCGATTTATGGTATATCGAAAATCGCAACTTGTGGCTTGATGTGCGGATCATCCTGCGGACGCTGCTGGTCATGGTCGGCGGCGAGCGGCGTACTGCCTTATCGGAAAGAGAAACTCGCTCTTAGTCCAGCTGGTCCAGCGCCAAAGCGAGCCCGTCCAGCGAACCTATCCGCGTTTCAGCTGAATGATCAGTCGATTTCGGTTCGGGCGAATGCACCCTGCCAGCACGATCGATCTGCACCGTGCGCCAACCAAGTGCGCGTGGTGTGATGAAATCCTTTGCTGGATTATCAGCTACATAGACATGTGAAGTCCTATCTTCCCCTGACCATGCCATCACCTGTTCGAAGGAGCGGGGATGCGGCTTTCCCATGCCATAAGGCAGCTCGCCTGTGGGGATGATAAGACCGAACTGGTGGCCTATGCCAAGCGCGGTGATTTTTGCGCGCTGCATCGCTGCGGGACCATCGGTTATGATCGCCCGCCGGTTGTTGTCGGCGGCGAGAAAACGAAGTGTATCTGGGCAGGGGGTGATCCGCGGCGTATGCCCGCGATAGATTTGGACCAGCGTAGCGACCGTGGCCGCATCGGCAGCCAGACCGAATTGTTCGAGTGCGTTATTGAAAATCTCTCCTCGCACGCCCTGCTGAAACAAAGCTCTGCAAGTTCCGAAGACAATCTTGTCTCCGTGTTTTGCGCGCAAATGCGCCTCAACCGCTGCAAAACCGCTGAAGGCGAAGTCACGCTCGAGATAGAGCGTGTCGTCAAGGTCGAAGACAAGGACGCGCGGCGCTTTCCTGCTAGATGAAAACGGCATTGTCATATCGCAACATGGTCAGCCCGTTCTGCCAATCATCGCAATCCACCATAGGCAACCCGATAGCTGAGCGCAGGACATTTTCAGCGAAATGTGCACCCGCGCGGTCTGCGAGCGGATAGCCACCTCCAAAACGGGCATTGATCTCGAATACACGCGGGCCGAGGCGAGGATCGTCAAAGATTTGAAAGCAAAGTACTCCGCGTGCGCCCGGGAGGGCTGCCGCGAGGTTACGAGCAATCGCCTCGAGGTCCCTGCGGCGCGCGGTGCGGCCCTTTTCAACCTCGCCAGCGCGCACCGAAATCCGCAGATGCGGGATCGCGGCGTGCATCATTCCAGCGTCGTCTATAAATAGGTTGATCGTATATTCATCGCCGCTGAGAAGCTCTTGCACCAACATTGGCTCGTCGTATTCGTCTTCGAGCTCCTCAAGGGTCTGCACCACAGCAATACCCCGGCTTGCGCTCCCGGCTACAGGTTTGACAAAGAGAGGCCAGTTCCAGCCTTCAGGATTACTGCGAAATTCTTCCAGCTTTGCTGTGCGAGGAACGGGAACGCTTGCGCCAAGCAACACTTCCGTAGTGCGCTTCTTATCGCGGACGATGTCGATCACTTCTTCCGAAGAGACATGGACATATGTGCCCAGCGCCGCAAAGTCGGCGCGCGCAGCCGCGAGCGGTTGCAGTTCTGTATCTATCGTCGGCACGATCAGCGCGATGTCGTGCTCACGCGCGTAAGTAAGCAATTGAGGAATGTAGTCAGCATGCGTGCAGCTCGGCGCGGCAAACTGCACGTCGGACAGCGCGCAGGCTGCGCTCAACGCTGGCTCCAGGTCACAGGCGTGTATTTCGAGCGCAATACCCATCCGCGCTGCGGCAGCACGGAAGCATTCCAGGAGGCCCGCGCGGCGACCGGCAGATGTGACCAGCATTTTCGTAATGCTGTCGGTCATGGAGCGGCCTCCTTCATGCTCTGCGTAGTCTTTTGCGACGTCCGTACAGGGGGCGATAGTGCCTCGGCCAGTACCGCGTCCCATTTCCGCATTACCTGCGCCGGAGAGAACGCAGCAATCGCCTGTGCTGCCTGCTTTCCCAGCTGCCCCCGCAAGGTCTCATCCTCGATGCATTGCTGTAGGGCTTCGCTCAAAGCTACCGGATCCTCAGGCGTGACTAGGAGCCCCGATCGCCCGTGCTCGATCATCTCTGCCGGCCCGAATTCGCAGCGTGTAGAGATAACTGGCAATCCCGCCGCCATGGCTTCACCTAGCACATTGGGAAAGCCCTCGTAGAGAGACGAGAGGACGAAAAGGTCGGCATTTTCTACCCAGCCGCCCGGGGTCGAACTGTTACCCATAAGCTGCACGCAGTTAGAGATTCCGAGGCGCGTGATCTGATCTTCAAGAGGGCTGCGTTGCGGCCCTTCGCCGTAAATCTCCAACCGCCAGCCTGCGGCCGGCTGCCCGATTGCGGCAAACGCAGCGAGCAATACATCAAAGCCCTTCTGCGGAGTTAGTCGCCCCACCGCGACAATTGTCGGGGGTTCAGTCAGCTTGCGCGCCCTTGGCCACGCGTCGACCGGATTTGGAATCACCCGCAAACGATCATTTACGGCTTGCGGGAAGCAGCGTTTAACGGCTTCTGTTTGACAGATAATCAGTCTCGCACGCCGATAAGTCATGGCGAGCAACTGGTTCCATGCGGGATGCTTTTCCTGCCGCTCTGGATTGTTCCGCTCGCAGCAGATTACCGGTATCGAAAGGCCCGTAGTGGCGATTAGTGCAAGGAGATTGTTCTTGGTAAGAAACGACACGACAGCGTCAGGCTGTGAACGCTTTAGCAATTGCCGCAAGTCACGCAGATTATTCAACTTCGACAGACGATCCGCGGCCTTGCCGGTCGCGCCGCGCCCAAGCCGATGGCGAACGATCTCAGGACAGAAGTGATGAAACTCAGGATCACTAGGAGAATCGAAGCTGGCAATTTCAACGGCTACGCCGCGGGCGAGCCAATGAGCGGCTACCTGTGAAATGACCCGTTCTGCGCCCCCCGCACCTAGCCCGGAAATGACAAACATCACTTTTGACATTCCTATAGGCCCTCGTTCATCAAATTGTTCATTGCGTGCGGTGCGTGCGCAGCAAAATGATAGATTAGTTTTTTTTGGATAACCTAATCATCGGCGCGTGAGCACAAGTGATTGGCAATCGCAGAACTGCACCACCAGATGTTACCGACCCACCGCCACATATTTTATCCCGAGCATTTCAATTTCGTCGCGATCGTAAATGTTCCTGAGATCTACCAGGACCATTCCTTTGAGTTTGGCTTGTGCCTTCGCGAGGTCCAACGCTCTGAACTCGTCCCACTCGGTGATTATTGTGAGCGCCTTGGCCTCCTCCATGGCAGCGTATGGATTGTCAAAATACACGACATCTTTGAGGATTTCGCGTGCATTGGGCATTCCCGCTGGATCATAGGCGTGAACCACTGCGCCGGCATCTTGCAAGGTTTGAACAATGGCGATTGCGGGGCTATCGCGCATGTCGTCGGTATTGGGTTTAAAGGTCAGGCCAAGAATAGTAACGACCTTGCCGCGCACGTCGTCGCCGATTGCCTGGATCACCTTGCGGCCCATCGCTCTCTTACGCTTTTCGTTGATCTGCACGACGGCTTCCACAATGGCTTGTGGAGCCTCGAAATCTTGTCCGGTTTTTAGCAGTGCCAGCGTATCCTTGGGAAAACAGCTGCCGCCAAAACCGGGGCCTGCGTGTAGGAATTTGCTGCCGATGCGGTTATCAAGGCCGATGCCACGCGCAACCTCCTGCACATTGGCGCCAGTTTTTTCGCACAGGTCGGCAATTTCGTTGATGAAGGTGATCTTGGTCGCCAGAAAAGCGTTCCCCGCATACTTGGTAAGTTCCGCAGATCGGCGGTTCATCTCAAGAATTGGTGATTTGTTGAGGCTGAGCGGGCGATAGGCTTCGCGCATCACAGCGAGCGCGCGGGGATCCTCGCTGCCGACCACGATCCGGTCTGGCCGTTTGAAATCCTCAATTGCAGCGCCCTCGCGCAGAAATTCTGGATTGGACACCACCGCAAAGTCAGCGCCTGGCCGGGTCGTTGCGATGATCCGCTCTACTTCATCGCCAGTGCCTACGGGTACGGTCGACTTCGTGACTACCACAGTAAAGCCATCCATAGCGCGGGCAATATCCGCAGCCGCAGTTTCGACAAACCTTAGATCGGCATGGCCGTCACCGCGACGCGATGGCGTACCGACTGCGATGAAAACAATTTCTGCGCCGGCGACTGCCGATCTTAGATCAGTAGTAAAAGAAATCCTCTCGGCAGTGACGTTGCGCGCAATTAAGTCCGTCAGGCCGGGCTCATAAATTGGCACTTCACCGCTTTGCAGCGCATCGATCTTGGCTTGATCCACATCGACGCAAACGATCTCGTGGCCGAAGTCAGCAAAGCATGCTCCAGAGACCAGGCCAACATAGCCGGAACCAATCATCGTGATCTTCATTACAAATCCAATCTTCTGTGTGCGGCAGCAAAGCTGTTGATGACAGCTACTGGCTCATACTGGCGCAGCTTCTCCAACTGTCGCGGTTGAGAGTTTTCAGGGAAACATTGGGCAAGCAGACACGGATTGCGCCTACGCCAACCTGCCCTTAGACGCCCGCCTCGTCACATCCATCGGTACGTAGAAATTCGTGCCCTCAAGACGCCAGGGATGTGACAGGGGTCCGCCCGATCAGTAGCCTGAGACGCCCCTCAGTCTCCTATTGCGCGTTCTGGAACGCGTCTATCAACCAGCATAAAGGTACTTGCGCCGTCACCTTCGCAAACATCAGCAGGTTTTGGCAGTTCATCGGCATTCGGACCAGGTCCGGGCTCGTTGACATCGGGAACGGCCGCTTGAATACCGTGATTGACCGCGCATATCGCTGCCTGCGTTCGGTTTTGAACGTTCAACTTGCGCAGAATTGCTTTCACATGCACTTTCACAGTCGCTTCGCCGATTTCGAGGCGGCGGGCGATGACCTTATTAGGATAGCCCATGACGAGGCACCGCAGTGTTGAAATTTCACGTTTGGAAAGTAGTTCCGAAAGCTCGCCCTCGGCTTTGACCTGATCGGCAGTGGCAAGCGTCAAATGCGGCAATTGATTTACCAATTCGCCCGGCACGACTTTTTCGCCCTGCGCTGCCAAATGCAAGCAATTGATGAGCGACTCGCAGGAAATTTCCTTAAGGATATATCCACTAGCACCAGCATCGAAGATATTGACGAGCCTTTCGACCTCAAGATCCTCATGCAAGGTTACGACAAACGAATCCGGGAATGCCAGACGAACTGATGCAACATCGCGCGCAACATCAGGCGAGTTGCCAGCATCGACGACAATCATGCCAACGTCCGTAATTCCATTATCTTTTGCGGCAATCAGCGCGCGGCAGTCTTTGTGCTGTCCGGCGATTAAAAATTGCTCTTCAAGCAGGATGGACTTGAGTCCCTCTCTGACGATAGAATGAGAGCAGATTAGTGAAATGTTGATAGATTCCATACGCGTTATTCGAATCCCCCTCGATTGCGTAAAAACGGCTTTTCTTTTTATTCCTTCGTATTCTGAATAGCATGGTTACCATGCTGCTCAAATTGAGTCGAGACCACACCTTAAAAGCAAATCCGCTTTAAGCGTTAGTGACATATTCTGATTAACCGGGTCACTACTGCAAATTTGCCGCAGCAAATTGTAAATTTGCGACGTCAATTAGGCTGTGTCCCAGTATGGGACATATGTTCGTCAAAAAAGTTAGTCAAATTGAATGATTGGCTTAAAAAAGGGTTTCTTTGCTACTCTCTGAGCAATTGTATTTCATTGAGATTTTAACCGGTTGGTAAGGGCGACCGACATGCCTAAGCCGAAGAACCAGCCAGTCCCATTTGCTATTTCGACTTATCGCCTGAAGTGATCAGGCTAGTTATGATGATGAATTTCCGCTTTGCGCGCAGCCTGAAAAATATCGAGATCTGCTGTCCGAACGTGCAAACGACATCGCCACAAAACAGTTCGGCATTGTTGGAACCGCTTCGGTCCGCTGTTTGTAGTCGATATTAAACGTCAGCGTATCAGCCAGATGCAGGGCTTTAGGAACTGGCGCTGGTGCGTCGCTGACGTTTTTGTATAGATCAATGGCGAGACACATTATATATGGCGCGCTGTCGACCACTAGAACAGTATCTTAGGAAGATACTTCACCAAGAAGCGGAATAATGCGTGGCTTTGCGCTTCTTCAAAAATGGGCCGTCGGAGGAGCAACAAGAAGCGCAGCAGTTTTGCCTGCAAAGCCATGTCCATTTCGCAATTACATCGAGAAACAAGGCTCCGCCGTGCGGTTCTTTCGCGGCGCCCTTTCGATTGGGGCCGAGGCCGTGGCAAAGTGGTGGCGCTTACTCCAGTGCCACACCGGATACGCGCTATCTCTTCGAAAGTGTGTTCATTCGGCTTCGCGCAGAAGGCAGATCCAGCATTTCATCAAGAGGGCTTTGCAACCGTCTCTGCCAATTCGGATGCTCATGAGTGGTTCCGGGTAGGTTGGGCTGCTCCTGTTCTCCAAGCAGGTCTTCGAGCGGAGCAATCGCGAGCACGGAAGATGATCTAGCGATATGGTTGAGTGCCGCATCAACGACGGGATCAGTTTCGCTGGAGGCAGGGCGTTCGCTGCTGCCGGTCATGGTGGACCACAGCAAACCCCGGTCCCAATCGCGTATCTCTTCGGCCTTGGCGCGGTCCGTTCCTTCCGGCAGGCGGTCAAGCTTCTCTGCCCAATCAAGGTCGCGTCCCGCCCACCAACCGGCAACTGTTGGCGTGTCGTGAGTGCCGCTCATGGCGACGCTGCCGGTGGGATAGTCAGCGGAGTTTATGAAACCGTCATCTGCCGCGCGTTCAAACCACAAGACCCGCATCCCCAGCATATTGCGCGAGGTTACAGCATGGGTGAAGCCAGCAGGGCTGGTACCAAGATCTTCAGCGATGATTAGCGCCTGTGCGCGGTGCGCCTCCAGCGTCACCAATCGCACCAGATCGAGGAAGGGATAGGTGAGATAAGCGCCGCTTGAAGATGGCTCGCCTTCGGAAATGACCCACAGCCGCGCAAGGCCAAAGGCGTGGTCGATGCGAAGGCCCCCGGCTGATCGCAACGCAGAACGGATCATGTCGATAAAGGGCTGGTATCCGCCGGCGCGCAGGCCTTGCGGTGAAAATCCCGTGATGCACCAATTCTGTCCCGATGGGCCGAGCGGGTCTGGCGGTGCGCCGATAGTCAGGCCTTGCAGCATTGCATCGCGCATCGCCCAAGTGTCGCTGCCTGCCAGATGCACACCTACGGCAAGATCGGTGATCAGGCCGATATCCATGCCTGCATTGCGGGCGTTCTGATGCGCCGCGGCAAGGCTATTGCGCGCCAGCCATTGCGCAAACAAATGAAATTCAATCTCTTCCGCATTGGCCTTGGCAAAGCGCCTTACTGCTGCGCCATCCGGGTTTTGAAATTTGGCAGGCCAGTCACGCCAACCCTTTGCGCCGGAGGGCCGCAAATGGCAATCCAGCGCATCGAACACTGCATGACGGCGCAGGCCATCTCCTTCTCTCGCATTGTCAGACGCGACCTGCGTCCGCATTTCCGGGCCTAATCCTGCAAAGATTGCACGCAAGTCGGCCAATCGCTCAGGCAGCGCTGATGGCCAGTCGATCAGCCCATCGGCCTCGTGCGCTGGCAAGGGAGGTACGCCAAGCAAGGCGGGGTCGGCCATAGCTGTGTTGAGGAACGTCCGGCTGGAAGGCGAATATGGGCTGTAATCTTCGCCCGTACCCGGGAACAGCGCATGGACGGGATTGATCGCGATGGCATCGCAGCCGCCATCCGCCAGCGTTTCTCCTGCGGCGGCCAATTCTCCAAAACCGCCAAAAGCACGGGGGATAGCGCCGCGGAAGGCTGGCACTTGTACCGACGTTCCCCACATCCGCCGCGTGTCTGGGGAGGGCCACGGGCACTGCTGCGGCGCGACGGCGAGTGTTGTCCTCTGCCGACCTACAGCAAGATCGTAATATCCCGGCTGCGAAACCGCGCCGAGCATACCGTTCTCAATTTCGATTTTCTGGGTGGCACCGTCCTCACCGGTTAATTCCGCAAACGCCGCCTTGGCCTTCAGATCGGTTTGCACGCCAACTTCGGTCACGGTCATCGGGGGGAGGCCGATGTCCTTCTCTGCAAGCGCGGCCAGGCTGCGCTCAATTTGGCGGCCGGTGCCTGTCTCGTGACCCAGAGCATGCAACACGGCAGCGAGTGCATCATCTGATACCACATGATCACGCCCATCGACGTCACGCCAATGGGGCTCAACTCCTGCCGCATTGGCCAGTTGATGGAGTTCGGGGGAAGGCGCGCGGGGCATGGTCCGCCGTGCATCGGGCACATGGCTCAACCTTGCAACTGCGCAATTGGCGTTAGGATCAATGAATTCGATTGCACGGACAATTGATTGATTGCCTTAGACCATCGGAACCACCTAAGTCGCAAGGTGGGACAGGTTGGCGAAATTGCACAATCCACCATGCGGACCGGTAAAAGCAGGGCGCAGCATAACTATCGAATCAGGAGTGCCATTTTCTTGTCTGCCAATTCCGACATCAAGTCCGAGCAACTCGAAGCGCGGATCATGAACATTTTGCGCCACAGGATCGGCAAGAACGAGACTGCGGCGAAGGAACATGATTGGTTCGCTTCTGCCGTGCTGGCCTTGCGCGACGAGATTATCGACCGCTGGATTGAGTCCACTTCTCGCACCCATGAGGCGAAGGGCAAGCGGGTGTATTACCTTAGCCTTGAGTTTTTGATCGGGCGGTTGCTGCGCGATGCTCTGTCCAATCTTGGCCTGACGGATCAGATGGACCGCGCGCTGCGCGAACACGGCCTTAATCTGGCAGAGCTGGAAGAGCTGGAGCCTGACGCTGCTTTGGGCAATGGCGGTCTGGGCCGGTTGGCGGCGTGCTTTATGGAAAGCCTCGCCAGCCTCGATATCTCCGCATACGGGTACGGCATCCGGTATGTGAACGGCATGTTCCGCCAGCGCATTGATGATGGCTGGCAGGTTGAGCTGCCAGAGACATGGCTGGCACACGGAAACCCATGGGAATTTGAACGCCGCGAAAGCGCCTACCGGATTGGATTTGGCGGTGAAGTCGTGGTCAAGGGCGAGGGCGTCGAATGGGTTCCTGCAGAGCAGGTCAAGGCAACGGCCTTTGATACCCCAGTGGTCGGCTGGCGCGGCAAACGCGTCAACACTCTGCGATTGTGGACCGCAAGCGCGCTCGATCCGATCAAGCTTGATGCCTTCAATGCTGGCGATCACGCTGGCGCGCTGGCTGAAAATACGCGCGCGGAGTCGCTAGTGCGGGTGCTGTATCCTGCCGATTCCAGCCCTGCCGGTCAGGAATTGCGGCTGCGCCAGGAGTATTTCTTCACTTCTGCGTCCATTCAGGACATCGTTCGCCGCCATGTGCAGTATCACGGCGATGTGCGTACTTTGGCCGATAAGGCTGCGATCCAGCTCAACGATACGCACCCTGCTGTCGCAGTCGCCGAGTTGATGCGTTTGCTGATGGACCATCACGGGCTGGAATTCGCCGAAGCGTGGGATGTGACCCGCGATACCTTTGGCTACACCAACCACACGCTGCTGCCCGAAGCGCTGGAAAGCTGGCCGCTTCCATTGTTTGAACGGCTGTTCCCGCGTCACATGCAGATCGTCTACAAGATCAACAGCGGTGTGCTGAAGCAGGCACGCGAGATCGGGATGAGCTGGGACGAAGTGTCCGCCATTTCGCTGATTGATGAAGGCGGGGAACGGCGCATCCGCATGGCCAATCTCGCCTTTGCCGGGGCGCATAGCGTCAACGGCGTGGCGGCACTGCACACGGAATTGATGAAGACCACAGTCTTCGCCGATCTGCACAAGCTTTATCCGGACAAGATCAACAACAAGACCAATGGCGTGACACCGCGCCGCTGGTTGCAGCAATGCAATCCCGGCCTGACTGGCGTAATTCGCGAAGCCATAGGTGACGATTTCTTGGACGATGCGATGGCGCTTTCGTCGCTGAACGCTTTGGCCGATGATGCTGCGCTGGGTGAAAAAGTTTTGCAGGTAAAACGTGCGAATAAGGTCGCGCTTGCCGATCACTTAAAGGACCTGATGGGGGTCTCACTCAATCCTGACGCCATGTTCGACGTGCAGATCAAGCGTATCCACGAATACAAGCGGCAGCTGCTCAATCTGGTGGAAACGGTGGCACTGTATGATCAGATTCGCAGCCATCCCGAAGTGGACTGGGTCCCGCGCGTCAAGATTTTCGGCGGCAAGGCTGCGTCCAGCTATCACAACGCCAAGCTGATCATCAAACTGGCCAATGACATCGCGCGCCGGGTCAATTCCGATCCGGTCGTGGGCGATTTGCTCAAGGTCGTGTTTGTGCCAAATTACAATGTCTCGATGGCAGAACGGATCATTCCTGCATCCGATTTGTCGGAACAGATTTCCACCGCCGGGATGGAAGCATCCGGCACCGGCAATATGAAATTCGCTCTCAATGGCGCTCTGACAATCGGTACGCTTGATGGAGCCAACATCGAAATCATGGAGCATGTGGGGCGCGACAACATCGTGATTTTCGGTCTGACTGCGGATGAAGTGGCGGAGCAGCGCGCCGGCGGCTATAATCCCCGCGCTATCATTGAAGGCAATCCAGAATTGCGGCAGGCAGTGCACGCTATCTCGTCCGGGGTATTTTCTCCAGACGATCCGGCGCGTTACAAGGGACTCATGGATGGTCTTTATGATAGCGACTGGTTCATGCTTGCCGCCGATTTTGAAAGCTACAGCGTTGCGCAGCGCGATGTGGACGCGCGGTGGCGTGATACAGCTGGCTGGCAAGCCGCTGCAATCCGCAATATCGCGAATGTCGGATGGTTCAGTTCCGACCGGACCATATCCGAATATGCGCGCGATATCTGGGACGTGATGTGAAGCCACCCGGGTCCGCAATCGAGGCCTTGATGGCCGGAACCCATGCGGACCCGTTTTCGCTGCTTGGCATTCATGATGGGCCAGATGGCGCATTTGCCCGCGCTATTCTGCCCGGTGCTGAAACAGCCGAAGCGCACAGCCTGAAAGGCAAGAAGCTGGGCACACTGGCGCAGGTGGACGGGCGCGGATTATTTGAAGGCAAGGTCAAGGGAAAGCGCCAACCCGTCAAATATCGCTGCACCGCTGGTGAACATGACTGGTGGGTCAGCGATCCCTACAGCTTCGGGCCGGTGCTTGGCCCGATGGATGATTTCCTGATTGCAGAGGGCACGCATCTGCGCCTGTTCGAAAAAATGGGCGCGCACCTGATTGAGCATGAGGGCGCGAGCGGGGTCCATTTCGCAGTCTGGGCTCCTAATGCGAGCCATGTTTCGCTGGTCGGTGATTTCAATGATTGGGATGGTACGCGCCACCCGCTGCGCAAGCGGCTGGATATCGGCGTATGGGAAATCTTCATTCCTGATCTTGGTGCTGGCCGGGCTTATAAATACCGCATTGTTGCAGCCGATGGCACGGTTTTGCCGCTGAAGGCTGACCCCTATGCCTTTGCCGCCGAACTTCGGCCAAAAACCGCCTCACTTACATCCGATCCCGGAAAGCCTGACTGGGGCGATGCCGCGCACCGCGCCCATTGGGCTTCAGTTGATGCACGGCGAGAGCCGATTTCCATCTACGAAGTGCACCCCGGTTCATGGGAGCGGGATGAGAACGGCTGGTTCCTGAGCTGGGACGCAATGGCGGAAAAGCTGATACCCTATGTCGCTGACATGGGCTTCACTCATATCGAATTTCTGCCGGTGTCAGAACATCCCTACGACCCCAGTTGGGGCTATCAGACTACCGGTCTGTATGCGCCATCTGCGCGCTTTGGCGGGCCAGATGGTTTTGCGCGTTTCGTGGACGGGGCGCACCGCGCAGGCATTTCCGTATTGATAGATTGGGTGCCAGCGCATTTCCCGGTCGATGATCATGGCCTTGCCCAATTTGACGGGACTGCTCTGTACGAGCACGCTGATCCTAAGCTTGGCTTCCACCCTGACTGGAAAACTGCGATTTACAATTTCGGACGCCGTGAAGTGGCCAGTTTTCTGGTCAACAACGCGCTGTTCTGGGCTGAACATTACCATATTGACGGGCTGCGCGTGGATGCGGTCGCATCGATGCTCTACCGCGACTACAGCCGCGAAGACGGCGAATGGATTCCCAACGAGCAAGGTGGCCGTGAAAACTGGGAAGCGGTCGATCTTCTGCGCCAAATGAACCGCGCGCTTTATGCCAGCCACAATGGCATCATGACCATTGCAGAAGAATCGACGTCATGGCCCGGCGTTTCGCAGCCCGCCTATGATGACGCGCCCGGCTCCACCGCGCTTGGCTTTGGCTTCAAATGGAACATGGGTTTCATGCACGACACGCTGCAATATATGCAGCGTGATCCGATCCACCGGCAGCATCATCACGACGATATTACCTTCGGACTGGTCTACGCTTTCAGCGAAAATTTCGTTCTGCCGATCAGCCACGATGAAGTGGTGCATGGCAAGGGATCATTGCTGACGAAGATGAGCGGCGATGATTGGCAAAAATTCGCCAATTTGCGAGCCTATTACGGATTGATGTGGGGCTATCCCGGCAAGAAGCTGCTGTTCATGGGGCAAGAGTTCGCGCAGCGCCGTGAATGGTCTGAAGAACGCGCGCTGGATTGGGAGCTACGCTGTTCTCCGATGCACGAAGGCGTGCGCAATCTGGTGCGCGATTTGAACCATCTCTATGCTGCCAAGGCTGCCCTTCATGCGCGCGATTGCGAAGCTGAAGGGTTTGAATGGCTGATTGGCGATGATAGCCAGAATTCAGTCTTCGCATGGCTGCGTAAAGCGCCGGGTGAAAAGCCAATTGCGGTCATCTGTAATATGACGCCGGCGTTTCACGAAAACTACCGCGTCCCTCTGCCGCATGACGGCGAATGGCGCGAAATACTCAACAGCGACAGCGAAACCTTTGGCGGCAGCGGCAAAGGAAATCTGGGCAAAGTGACCGCACAAAGCGGGGCAGCGGAAGTCGTCCTTCCACCATTGGCGACGATCATGCTGGAATGGGACGGATAAACAACACGGGAGAGCATACGATGCAAGAAAACAGGAACCAGCCACTCGCGCGTGACGCGATGGCCTATGTTCTGGCGGGCGGCAGGGGCAGCCGCTTGATGGAACTGACCGACAACCGTGCAAAACCAGCGGTCTATTTCGGGGGTGTTTCGCGGATCATCGACTTTGCTCTGTCCAATGCCATCAATTCGGGCATTCGCCGCGTCGGTGTCGC
>ENA-ORXU01001118-ORXU01001118.1-marine-metagenome-genome-assembly--contig:-NODE-1118-length-24214-cov-4.220823_pt1 | contig 24214 bp, 16 predicted proteins | sample MGYA00237869_ERZ511484 | MGnify/ENA metagenome assembly ERZ511484
TAGAGCAAGAAATTCTTTAAACATATTCTTGAATGAATACCAATTAGCGGACTATTCAACAGCGGAAATCAAAAGGAACTACTTCTTCTTGATGAAAAAAGACCTAATCCCAGCCCACTTTTCTTTTAGTGTATTTTCAACTCTTAAAAATTCATCTACCAAGATCGACTTAGACCTATCCCCTTTTTATCATTATAAGATCGATTTATATAATAAACTGGATGACTCAATAACGCTTCATAGAAATCTAAAAGAGATATTTAATTTTCACACGGAAATAAGCCTTGAATTAAAGACGTTCAAGTTTTATGAACTATATTCTTTATGGGAAGGGGTACTAAAACATCATAACCGAATTAATGCTCTTTTTAAAAATGCTCACGCGACTAGATTATCTAGTAACTATCTCGGCGACGTAATCTTATTTCTTAATCATTTTCTTTGGAATCATTATAATGCTGATAACCACAATTCTTTTGTTAATAATAATCTTTTAAAACAATTTGGAATTGATATTCAATATGGGAAAAAACTGAGAAAAATAAAATTCAAGAATAGCTATAAAAGCTTCTTTAAAAAAATCGATTTCGATTTCTTTAACGACACTTATCAAATAGTAACCGATTATTTAAATCCTGATTCTGAATTCTTAATTAATAGTAAGAAGTGGGTAAAAAACATCTTAGCCGAGGCTTACACAGAACGCAACATGGAGATTCACAGCAACGTAAGCAACGTATATTCAGCAATGAAATTAAAAGAAGATTTTTTATACTTATCAATGACTGCTCTAACAATCTTAGTCGAAGAAATGAATTCTAAAAACAAAAATCAAATTAATGAACTAATGAAAAGAGTTAAAGATAAATCTACCACATAAATCAATAAGATCACAGTTTGATTCTACCAAATTCCTAGACAAACCATTAAACCAAGTTGTAGGAATTTAAATCTTACAAAATCACCCGAGGCGAAAAGAAACGCACGTTAAAGTAAATTAAACACCCTCCTTAAACCGTCATAATATCCGCCTCCTTACTATCGATGATTTCATCAATCTTCTTCGTAAACGATTTCACCATGTCCTCTACCTCTTCTTCTTTTCGTTTTCCGGCGTCTTCAGGAAATCCGTCTTTGACTTCTTTTTTGATAAAATCCATCATTTTATGACGTGCATTTCGCAGACTCACTTTGGCTTCTTCGCCGAGCGCTTTGGCTTGTTTGACTAAATCCTTACGACGCTCTTCGGTGAGTGGCGGAATATTTAATCGCACATTCTCACCATCATTCATCGGAGTGATACCTAGGTTGGCTTCGAATATGGCTTTTTCGATGACGGATAGCATGGATTTTTCCCAAGGCTGTATATTGATCGTGCGTGCATCGGTCGTACCGACATTCGCCACCTGATTGAGCGGAGTCATCGTTCCATAATAATCAACCATGATACCACTCAACATTGTCGTTGATGCTTTACCAGTGCGAATTTTTATCAATTCGTTGTGCAAGTGATCAATGGCATCACTCATCGAACCTTTACCCTGCTTGATATATTCCGTCAAATTCATTTCATCAGCCATATTAAAAGAGTTTTTTCTTGTATTTGTATTTAAAAGGTGCGCTAAAATAGCTTAATCCCCCGAGCCTAAAAAGCTCAATGCGAGAAAAAGAAACATCACCAATGATGATAACGCTGCTGCTACATATGTCAGTCCCGCCCATTTCAATGCATCTTTTGCTCCTTCCAGCGAACTGCTAACCGCGTTTCCGCTTTGTTCTAACCAATTCAAGGCGCGCTTACTAGCATCAAATTCCACGGGTAGTGTCACAATGCTAAAAAGTGTTGTCACCAAAAATGAAACTAGCACAATGATTAACAACTGTGGAAATGTACCTGCCAACATCAATGCCGCCATCAGCATCCACTGTTGGATAGTTGCAGCACCTTTAACATAAGGCACCATCGCCGAACGAAATTTTAAGAATCCGTATGCTTCTGCATGTTGTACGGCATGTCCACATTCGTGTGCAGCTACCGCGGCAGCCATGACGGATCCACTGCGATAAATCGCTGGACTCAATGTAATCGTGCGATTCTGCGGATTGTAATGATCGCTCAAAAAGCCTTCACCTTCCACCACACGCACCTCAGGTATACCGTATGCATGCAACATTTCTTGTGCAACTTGCGCACCCGACTTACGATCCGGATTCGGAACCTGACTGTATTTTTGAAAGCGTGCCTTCAGTTGTCGGTTGACATATGCACCGACCAACGAGAGCAATCCTATTATTAAAAATAATCCCATATTTTCTTTAACCCATTTTCATTTGAGAAAATTCCATGAATCTTGTATGTCAAACATCGGCTAATCCCGAATTTCAATTTACAGAATACAAAATTATCCTGTAACCCTTAAAAATAGCGCATGTTGTCAAGAAATAGTCACGCAATAACACAAGGCATTGATTGGTTTAGCCAATTTTACTTGCGATTCGCTCTTTTGCTTGAAGTTCGTTCATTTTTTGTTTTGATACAAAAAACGAACCAATCCCGATAATCATCGGGATAAGGCTGTATTCATTTCTTAACGCTCCGAAAGCACAAAAATCCTAAACTGAAAAAACTCGCCGTAACCGTCGATCATTTCCTTGACAACGATGACTTTGCAATTTCATCACAAACATGGTTTCAAGCTCAAACAGTTTTCAGTTTTTTACGGATTTTGGCACTTTCTCCACTAACCCCGAAGGGATGCCTTTGGCAAATGAATAATGCCATTTTTGAACCTATCAAATGTAATATTCTTTTATCTCAACCCTCAATGTTCGCTTACAATTAAAAAACCATGTCTTACTTCAATCCCAAAACACCCGTCTAAAATTGATCAATCACTTAATCATATCAGTCCCCATATACGATTGCAAGGCTTTCGGTATTCGGATGCCATCAGCGGTTTGATTGTTCTCCAATAACGACGCCATGATGCGTGGCAGTGCCAATGCGCTGCCGTTTAATGTATGCGTGAGGGTCTTCTTTTTACCATCACGCATGCGCAACTTTAATCGATTGGATTGGAACGTTTCACAATTAGAGACGGAACTTACTTCTAACCATCGCTTTTGAGCGGCGCTGTAAACTTCGAAGTCATACGTCATCGTAGAAGCAAATCCTAAGTCGCCGCCACATAATCGGACGATCTGAAATGGCAATTCCAATTTTGTGAGTAATTGACCAACATGTGCAACCATTTCATCGAGTGCGCCATATGATGCGTCTGGATGTGCGACTTGCACGATCTCTACTTTATCAAATTGGTGTAGTCTGTTCAAACCTTTGACCTCGGCACCATACGAACCTGCTTCACGTCGAAAACAAGGTGTATAACTCGTGACCTTCAATGGAAGCTGATCAACATCGACAATTTCATCGCGAAAGAGATTGGCCAATGACAACTCAGAAGTCGGAATCAAGTAGAGATTATCTTTTTCCGCATGGTACATCTGACCTTCTTTGTCCGGCAGATGACCTGTAGCTCGCGCCGACTCTTCACTCACAAGCAATGGCGGTACGATTTCTTGGTAACCTGCAGCAATCGCTTCATCCAAAAAGAATGAAATGAGTTCGCGCTGCAACTTCGCTCCATGACCTTTAAAGACCACAAATCCTGATCCGGTCAATTTAGCACCGAGTGGCAAATCGATGATGTCGTATTGCTCTGCGAGATCCCAGTGCGGTTTTGCATCCTCCGCCAAGTTTGGCAATGACCCCGGCCATGGTTGCACAAGCTCATTTTCGGTGTCATCTTTTCCAGCAGGGACTTGATCGTGAGGAACATTTGGTAGTTGCAGCAGGTGACCTTCCAATTCTTGATGTATTCGTTTAGCTTTAGAATCCAAGACTTCGATGTGACTGTTGATTTCAGTGACTTCAGCTTTCTTTGCTTCAGCCTCATCCCGCTGTCCGGATTTAAAGAGTTGACCTATTGACTTCGAAATCTCGTTGCGTCGTTGATTGTATCCATCCAATTTCACTTGCACTTCTTTGCGCTCGGTATCTAGTCTGATTATTTCATCGACACGCGCGATATCGACGTCTGACAAATTGCGGACTTTGTACCCGTTTATGATCCGATCGCGGTCGGTGTGAAAATATTTGAGTTCCAACATATACTTTGGCTTTATAAAACGTTATAAACAATGCAAGCGCAAAAGTAAGGGACAGGAGGTAATTGCTTTGCTTGACTTTCTTGTTTGCGATTAGTATTGAAATATTGTTTCTTTTCCGATATATCTCGCCTATAGATTTCCTCATGACGTGACGCACGGACAAAATATAATTATCTGATTTTCATCGTTTTATATCCAATCCATAGGGCATGTTATTCATAAAGTGATAATTTTTTATTTATAAAATCTAATCGATAGACACTTACTATTAAACATTATAATGATTGTAAAACTTCCTATAAAAATTGATCAAAACAGTGAATTAACTACGCCTGTTGCATAATGTCAAAAAAGGATTACATTTGCATCAGACAAAAGAGACATCCATCAGCGGTGTTTCGACTTACCGTCGACTATTTCCTTTAATCAAGATGATTTTGTCCTCCGAACGAAAGGTGATAAATCGATAATACCTTATTTTAAAAAAACATAAATACAAGACTAGATGTACGACATTTTGCAGTTGAATGAAATGCTAGTGCCAGAACTACGTGATCTGGCCGAAGGGATGGGATTGAAGTCCTACAAACGATTGGCTAAACAAGATTTAATCTATAAAATTTTAGATCACCAAGCGGTGACTGGCGGAGATGCCAAAGCTAATGGCAGCGCTAAGCCTGAGAAGAAAGAACAACCTAAAAAGAGTGCTAAACAAGCTCCTAAGCGCGATAATCGATCCGATAAAAAGCCGACTCCAAGCAAGCAAGAAGATAAGCGCTCGGACGATCAACGAAACAAACAAAAAGAAGATAAAAATCGCGATAAAAAATCAGACGACCGCAATGATCGTCAGGACAATCGCAAGTCTCAAGATAGTCGCAACGACAACCGTGACGATAAAAAGCAAAATCGCGATCGACATGATCGAAACGACAATAGAAAAGACAACCGGAATGATAATCGGAACGACAATCGCAAAGATAGTCGTAATGACAATCGAAACGATAACCGAAACGATAATCGCAATCAGGACAATCGGCCGCAAAAGGAAGAAAAGAAGCCTAAGAAAGATGCATTTGTCGTAGAACTCGACGGTATCATTGAAGGTGAAGGTGTATTGGAGATGATGCCAGATGGTTACGGATTCTTGCGTTCAGCGGATTATAACTATCTATCGTCTCCTGATGATATCTATGTGTCGCCGTCGCAAATCAAATTATTTGGTCTCAAAACGGGTGATACCGTGCTCGGTGCAATTCGACCTCCAAAAGAGGGAGAAAAGTACTTTGCATTGCTTCGCGTGAGTCTGATTAATGGAATAGAGCCGCAGAATATCCGAGATCGTGTTCCATTTGACTTTTTGACGCCACTTTTCCCACAAGAGAAATTTACATTGACACGTGACCCAGCCGGTCGTGACCATGGCAATCGTATGATTGACTTGTTCACACCAATCGGAAAAGGACAGCGTGGCCTTATCGTAGCACAACCTAAAACTGGTAAGACATTCTTGTTGAAAGATGTTGCGAATGCCATTGCGGCAAATCACCCAGAGGTGTATTTGATCGTGCTTTTGATCGATGAAAGACCGGAAGAGGTGACTGATATGCAACGTAATGTCAATGCGGAAGTCGTGGCTTCAACATTTGATGAGCCTGCTGATAACCATGTACGTGTTGCTAATATCGTGCTTGAGAAAGCAAAACGACTAACTGAATGTGGTCATGATGTGGTGATCCTGTTGGATTCAATCACACGATTGGCGCGTGCTTATAATACGGTGGCTCCTGCGAGTGGTAAAGTACTTTCAGGTGGTGTGGAGGCAAATGCGCTTCATAAGCCGAAGAAATTCTTTGGTGCCGCGCGTAAGATTGAGAATGGTGGCTCATTGACTATCCTAGCAACGGCTTTGACGGAGACAGGTTCGAAAATGGACGGTGTGATCTTCGAGGAATTCAAGGGTACAGGTAACATGGAGCTACAGCTCGATCGTGCGCTGTCTAACCGACGATTGTTTCCAGCCATTGACCTTCCAAGATCGAGCACAAGACGAGATGACTTGCTATTGGATGATAGCACATTATCACGCATCATCATACTCCGCAACCACCTGGCTGACATGAAGCCGGAAGAAGCAATGGAGTTTATGTTGCGTCAATTACGATCAACAAAAAGCAATGACGAACTTTTGGCCTCAATGAATGGGTAATTCCTGCTATTTTGACTGCACATTTGTTCAGTAAAAAAATTGTTTTAAAGTTTCGTCGCTTAGGAGCAATCAGGAATTCCCAGCTATTGGCTATTGGCTATTGGCAGATTTTCAAGCTAAAAGCTAATGGTGCCGTCATATTGATGTCGAGCATCCACGACATGAAGGAAAATAGAAGATTTTATTCATGTCGGCCTAATAGACGCTAAATTCTCGTTCACTCTCAGCTGAAATTCTAATTGGATAACTGGAAAAGCAATCATGCTTCGAAGTCTCAGCCCTTCAAAATGAAAATTAGCCTCAATGAATGGCTAATTCACTTGTCGATTAATGAAATTGTAGCTACATTTGCCGCTCCTAAAAATTAAGGGTCGAAAACGCTTTTGTAGCGGAGAAAAGATAGAATCATGAAACGGACGTATCAACCATCTAGAAGAAAGAGAAATAACAAGCACGGCTTTCGGTCGCGCATGAAAAGTAAAAGCGGTCAGAAGCTCATTGCACGCCGACGTGCCAAAGGCAGAGTGAAATTGACGGTATCTGATGAGCGCAAGCTCAAATAGACGATACACGCTTGTATAGTATATTTGAAGAACATCGGTCATAGATCGATGTTCTTTTTTTATGCACCAAACTCAAATTCGGATCACAAGTCCTCAGTCATATAGACACTTACGCTTAAAATCGCGCAAACGCATTGGACACCTGTTTGCTAGCGGGAGACGTGTGAAGCAGGGTTCCTTACTCTTGGTGTGGCTCTCTGCAGAAGACGCTGATATCGAGCAATCGGCTACAATCACATTTGGCGTATCGGTTTCGAAGCGGTTTTTTAAACGCGCCGTAGACCGCAACTTACTGAAGCGAAGGATCCGCGAGGCATATCGATTGCAAAAAGATGAAATATTTAAGCACCACATCTCGGACAATTCATATGATATTTTCGTTGTTTATACCGGACGTGGGATTGCCAAATACGATATCATCGCCAAGGACATGTCTCGCTTATTAGAAAAATGGATGAAACAAATCACACCATGACGATCTCATACTGTATGAAATTTACGCAATTTATTATTCAAGGTGTTTTATTCCTTATGATGATTGGAGCCATCCATACTGCGGAGGCACAGCGCGTCCTTCAAATGGAGACGAGAGGGAAAATCGAAGCAGAGAAGTTTTATATCGGAGATGAAATAAGTGTTCAATTAAATACCGATAATTTTTATAGACATAGTTACATTCTTGATGTGTTTCCAGAAAAAAACGAAGTTGAATTTGATTTTGGGATTATCAATATCGATGAAATAGTAGCTTTGCGTACACCTCGACAGCTTAAACGTGGCGCAAATTGGCGTAGGGCATTATTAATTCCTGGCTTGTCATTTATTTTATATACGCCACTAGAATTTATATACCGAGATGAACCGAATTGGCGAATTATTTTATTTGGTGGTGCGATCGCAGCTTTAGGAATTGTTCTAAAACCAGTATTTGACAAATTTTCTAAGCATAATATTGGCAAGCGCAAACGATTACGCGTACTGGATTTGTCCCTACCAGAACCGGCTTGGCGTCCTTAGTTGTTCGATAAAACTTGTCGGTTCAATGCAGTCGACTCCCGTTCGGTACGGCGCGTTCTAGCGTAGATATGATGACTGCACCGGATTCGTTCGTACAACCGGTGAGTAGGAATTCTGATTTAATCGGACCGATTTGTTTCGATGGAAAATTTACAACACCTAGTATTTGCTTGCCGACTAATTCATCCACATCATATGCATCTGTGATTTGGGCGCTTGTTTTTTTGATGCCGATTTCCTTACCGAAGTCTACTCGTACAATATAAGCGGGTTTTCGTGCTTCAGGAAATTCATCGACCGATATGATAGTACCGGCGCAGATATGCACTTTTTCAAAATCAGACCACGAGATCAGTTCCATGTGAGTGTATTTTGGGTTCGCAGTGTATCTTTTCTGACCTTATCGATGAAAGTAGATTTTAATACAAAAATACCATCGGGTTGAAATCGATACGATTGAGATAATCTATTTAGTATCGAATTTTTATCTTTCTCACCAGATAATTCCGAGATCGACCCTCCGGTTTTACAAACATTTAATTTTTGAACAGCCACGTCTTCGTCCCGTGGGATATAAATGGTGCATAATTTCTTTCCTTCTTTCTTTTCTTTTATATCAAATTCACCAGATCGCTCGCGTGTGGTAAAATTAAAATTGCTCATCATATTAATAAGTGAATCTATTGCATATGTCTCGTAAATAATTGTGTCTTTCGATAGATGCGTTTCTGTGATGAGTCGAGCAGATTTTAATTGTGGATGCTCCGATTTATATTCAGATAGAAATTCCGTTATATCATACACTGATTGCGGATTGTTGTAGATCACTTCTTCACAACTCAAAGCCAATACCACGATGAAAATAATAAAAAATGTATTCTTCATGGTCATGTGATTAAATTTTTACCGGTCATTTCATCGAATTTTTTTATTCCTAAAATGGAAGCCAACGTGGGAGCTACATCGGCCAATATACCGTCCGACAAATTTTGTCCGACTGGGCGCTCTGCAACATAGACGATAGGCACAGGATTGACCGTGTGTGCGGTATTTGGGCTGCCGTCATCGTTGATCATCATGTCCGAGTTGCCATGATCGGCGATGATGATGACATGGTAATTCAGTGGTAGTAATTTTTCTAATATTTTACTAACGCAAGCATCGACTGTTTCTGCCGCTTCGATTGCTGCTTCAAATACGCCGGTGTGACCGACCATATCTGTGTTTGCAAAATTCAGACAAATAAAATCAGGTTGACTTAAATCTAATTCTGTTAAGAGCGCATCGGTCAGTTCATGCGCACTCATCGATGGTTTTAAATCGTAGGTGGCCACCTTGGGTGAATCTACCATGATGCGCGATTCGCCATTATAAGCGCGTTCTTGCCCACCAGAAAAGAAATATGTCACATGCGGGTATTTTTCAGTTTCTGCCATGCGCAGTTGAGATAAATTATTCGATTCAATTAATTCTCCGAAGGTTTTTTCCAGCGGTTTTTTGGTATATAAAACCTTCACTTTATCGAACGTAGCATCGTAAGGCGTCATGGAATAAAAATGCAGTGGAAGCGCTTTCGTTTGAACTTCAGGGAAATTATTGATGGAAAGCATTTCTGTAATTTGTCGCGGACGATCTGAACGAAAATTATAAAATAGAACTGTGTCACCTTCCTCGATAAGACCATTTTTATCTAAAAGAATGGACTCGACAAATTCGTCGGTTTGACCGTCGGCGTACCGCGATTTTATCGTTGCAAGAATATCGTCGGATGACTCCCCCACTCCATAAACTAATAAATTGTAAGCCTTGGCTGTCCGCTCCCATCGATGATCGCGATCCATGGCAAAATATCTGCCGATCACGGTAGCGAGTTTAGCATTCTTTCCTTCGAGATGTACGAGCAGATTTGATAGATATTCAAGCCCACCATTTGGATCGGTATCGCGGCCATCCAAAAAAGCATGGATATACGTCTGTGGCAGATCAAATTCTGTGGCGAGATTGAGCAGCTTGTATAAATGTTCGACATGTGAATGCACACCGCCATCACTCAGCAGCCCGATGAGATGAAATTTCCCACCCGAGGCCTTAGCATTGGAGAACATGGATTTCACTTCTTGTTTTTGTGCAAACGCGCCGGAGTCCATATCGTTACCTATCATGAGGAGATCTTGATAGACGATGCGTCCTGCTCCAATATTCATATGTCCTACCTCAGAATTACCCATTTGACCATGTGGGAGGCCCACTTGATCTCCGAATGTGGTCAACGTGGCATTCGGAAAATCGCGCATCAAACGATCCATAATGGGTGTGTTGGCTGACGCGATGGCATCGGATGACTGTGTCTTCCCGATTCCCCATCCGTCTAATATGAGTAAGGCAGCTTTATTGATCATGTTACAAATTAAATCATATTACAATAGACATTGATATAAATTCGCTGCGAATGCAAATGTTTTGAACATATATTGCGTTATATGCATTGATAACCGGTAGAAAATCCATCAACAAAACGATTAAATAAAATGAAATCTATATATATAATATTCTCACTGCTAGTCTCTTGTCTAGCATTAAATGCGCAAAACACACAATCTGTACAGACAGCCTTTTCTAGCGGAAATGCCTCAGCTATGACCGCTGATATGGCTTCTGATATCGAACTTTGTATCGGTGACGATGTACAGTTTCTCAGTAAGTCGCAAGCTGTGACGGCACTCAACAAGTGGTTTCAACAGGTACAGCCAAGTGACGTAAATGGCAAGATCGACGGAGCTGGAAGTGTTAAATACTATAATGGTAATGTTAAAACTGCGTCAGGGAATTTTCGGGTCTTTGTTTACTACTCGGCTGCCGCAGACGGTAAAGGATTCAAGATTGATGAAATCCGGATTGGGAAGGGGAAGTAGTTGAGGTGGTTGAGTTACAGTTGCGGTGAGCGGTTGGTTGGATTTTAGTTAGAGGGGCTTTTATAAGATTGGTTTCTAGTTTCTAATCTTGTGGCGTCAGGTATACGTCAGCAATGTAATCGCAACAGCACCCTATAATCATCTTGTTAAGTGACAGACTCCCTCAAGAAATACGTTTCATATTTTTTAAAATAGTCGTATTTAAGAAAAATTCTGTTTACAATATTAACACCTTTCCCATTGATTCCAGATGTATAAATAACACCAACGCGGACAACGGTTTTGCAGCATGCTCCGTATCTTGGAACAAGAAAAGGACAACGACGCAAGTAATCTCCTATCTTTCTTATCTTGATAGTGTATAGAAGAGGTATGATTCGATTGCAGAAATAAGTACTTATTATAAATAAATGCGATATCAAGCAATCAAAAATTTCATTGCAATATATAGTTTGATTAAAATTTAGAATTTTATCTGATCTGTATTTAAAATAAATTGCCTATTGTCATTCAACCAAAAAGTAGTTCTAAACACAAATGTATTTGACTTCAAATCATTATCATTGAACAACAAGATAAATGATTTTGGAAATGAACCATCATAACCATCGATGAATTCTTCTTTTGTCATTTCGAGCCTCGCAAATGTAAAACCACTAGTTAATTCTGGCGTCGGAATAAACTTCAAAACAACTGAGTCAGCATGAACTTCATAAAACTCATTGTCATTTTTCATCACCTCAATAGAAATATCTTCTAGTTGATCAAAATACTTTGTATACCACTCCACAATTAGTCCTTGACCTAGATATTCTTCATCTCTTTTCCGATAGTACTCATATAAAAGATCTAGGCTATTAGAAAAAACTTCAAAGTAAATTATCGCCTCTTCTTTGTCAATAAATCTATCAACTGAAATTGGTTCAATTATAGGATATCCATCTTCACTGATATTAATTTTAGCATAATCTATGCCGATTGAATCAACTGTTACACCATGTTCCATTATTTCTTTTAACTCATCTGAGATTTCTACATTTTGATCATCATTATTACAGCCAATACACAAGACCAAAAAAAGTGGTAGGACTTTCAAAACAAGATTTATAAAATCAATTCTCATATTTTATTATTCTTTAATGGATAAATTGATACTCTCATTTCAATTTTTGACAGCAACTAATTCAAACACACATATATAGATTATTCATATGGTTGGTATTTGTCAGTTCATTAAAGCTAACGATTTTTATGTGCTGTTTGTGTGTTAAGGCACTAAAATAAATCGACTACCCTCTTCTTTCTAGTTAAGCATAAACTTGATGCCCAACATAGTATTTTAAACTACTATCTATTCATGGGATCACTTCCAATTCATTTTTTTACTGCTTTAAAAACGACCGAGTCGTCATGCCTTCTCTGGCGCGAAAGATAATTTGATATTGGCCAGGCGGGTATGACGAAACGTTTAGAGATTGACTCTCATTTAATAATCGGCCCACTTTTAGAATGCGACCTTTCATATCTACAATATGGTATTGAATATTTATCAAATCGGATTCCACTTGGATATAGTCTGTCGCTATCGTAGGTGTGACGCTCACAGTGATTTCCGGAATTTCGGTTTGTGTGGTGGCGACTGGATTAAATTCATATGCACCGATATCGGGAATGGCAGTCCTAGGAAACCCGATGACGTCTTCGGTGATGGTGCTACCAAAGCTAGCGTCGATAGCAGGACTTCCAGCTTCGAGTTTATAATTTCCGACGAGGCTACTTTTGAACTGTGGGTTGGTGTTTGGTAAATCCGAAGGTTGTAATAATATTCCGTTCATTGATTCATCGCTGCATATATTTCCACCGAGTGATTGAATAGACCCGCCACCAGATATCATAAATGCATTATCTTCTTCTGAAAATATAATCGAATTACTTATTCTAAAAGCACCCGCACTCTCCATAAATACAGTTGGAGAAACAGGGCCTCCTATGGTAGACTGAATAATTTCTAAGCTAGCTCCAACAAAACCTACTTGACCAAACTCAGGATAATCAAACACCGTATTATTTGAAATCTCACTGTTTACAATGCTCAGACTTCTACCACCTGCAACCCCCGCGAAAATTTCATCAGAGCGATTATTAATGACTCTTGTTTGTACGAATTGGGCATCAGTTTCATCTTCGAATTGAATGACACCAAGTTCGTCAGATAAATTATTCGAAAATTCACATCTTTCAAAGCGAATTAAATCGACAGAAGCATAAACTCCAGCATAAGCATCAGCAGAATTTTCGGTGATTACAGAATTGGCTATCCTCACTGAACCGATGTTGTCTAGATAAATGGTTCCATCAGATGAGCTTATATTTCGTGATATTCTACTTGTATTAATTGTTGCGGATACGGCATCGTCAATGTATATCGCACCACCTTGATCCAACGCACCACCAATGTCAAATGAACATCCCTCGATGATCACATGCCCAAAACCATTCCCATTGTTATCCGTACCTCCCTCAAAAGATAAAGATCCACCATTCACGGCAGAACATTGTTGAAAAATACAATTACGAATGGTTGGAGTGCCTTCCATATATATACCCCCTCCTTCTCTACTGTGTAACGAGAGCCCTTCATCTAGCAAAGCTGCACCTCTAAAAAGATAAAAGCCATCAATGGTAGTCGTGGTATCCACACCATCAATCACATAAATTAAATGTAGGGAATTATCCTCTTTGTTGGCATATAGCGAACCTGCTTTATCATCACCATCTATGTCACCTTCCAAAAGAGTAATGTTTAACAACGTATTCCGCTCATCTATAGAAGTTTCGAAACCGAGAAATCCTCCATACAATTTAATATTTTTATCAATAATGTACGTGTTCGTCATTACTGTATCATCTCCGTCATCGATCATCACCAACGGCGGAGAATATATACCTAACGCCACCCAAATTTCATCTCCTTCCATCGCCACTTCGATAGCATCTTCCAATAACTCAAATCCACGATCCCAAGTCGATCCATCGCGAATCGAGTCTTGCGCCAATTGATTTACATAAATTTGAGCAGATGAGAATTGTGTAGCAAAGAGAATAAGTCCTAAAGCAAATAGGTAAGCATGTTTCATAGTAGGTTTTATTTAATAGATTTTATAAAATTAATTAGAAGTCGTGCCCTAAACTGAGATAGAAAATCGGATCGGTTTGCTGCCTCGTCTCAAATCCCCACGCATAATCAAGTCGCAGAAAATATCCAAACAAATTAATACGGGCACCTGCGCCATATCCAACAATCAACGGATCTCTAAAAAACTGAACCTGAACTTCCGACACGCGATTGGTTAATGTCTCTTGATTTAGCAAATTTCCAGGGCTTGTTGGAGATCTGCCATGCCAAGCTGTTCCAGCATCCACAAATCCGACAATTTGAAAGTTTCTTAAGAACTTCGATTTAATCTCGCGTCGACTAAAATAATTGAAGAAAGGGATGCGCAGTTCCGCATTGGCCAACAAATAGCTCGATCCATTTCTAATATTTTGATCAAATCCGCGCATATCATTCACCGCGGCTTGAAATGCAAAATCGTTGGATTGAGGTCGGGGTGTCGACTGATTATAATTTGGAGAAATCCAATTTTTGACACCGCCCAATGTATACAAAATACGCTCGGAGCCAAAAGATGTTGCTCCAGCTAATCGTGTTGCAAAAATCGAATGCCTGTCAAGTCGAATATAATGTCGTACATCAAAACCGATCGTAGTCATGAATGCTTTACTGAGATCATATTCACCTGGATCAAATTGCACCTGAAACCGATTCGTCCCCTCGATAAATATTTTAGCCCGTGTACCATGCATGATATTCGGCATTTTAGAATATGTGTTGTCGAATACATATTCCAATCGCAAACCGATTCGTTGCTGATTCAAATCATCGGCGTTTAATTCTGATGGTTGATCCGGCAAAATCACCGTCCTGTCAAATCGCAATGTCGTCAACAATCGTAAACTCGAAAATATGCTGAAAGGATAGGTTAGTTGATAAATACCAATGTGTGTGATATTTCGTGTATCAGGATTATCAACAAATCGCATATCCTCTCGCTCTTTTTTAGAACTTCGATACAGCGAAAATTTTCTGTCCAGTTGATATTTACGATCTTCAACAGATAAGTAAAACTCTGTACCATTAAAAGTCAGTGGCACACGAGCTCCGGCGGAAATAATATAATTTTCAAATAAATCACGAAGTTCCGTCTTGAGCAAAATCCCGGTTTCAGGAAAGTCGAAACCTTGATTCATTCCGGTATACGAATTCAATCCACTAAACAATAATTCATTGCTTAACAGGTCAACATCAAAATCGGTCATTCCAAATGTCATGCGATATGCCAAGACTCTTGCGGAATTGAATGTTTTAGGAGGTGTTTGGTTTTCGTTACGCTCACTGACATTTGAAAAGTCCGGCACGATCAATAATGATTCATTATCATTCTTTTCGTCTGCTCCGAAATCATCAGGCAAAGGAATTTCTTCTTCAAACCTTGACTGGAAAAAATATTCCGAATCTTCAATTTGTGTTTCTGGAAGTAATATTTCCTCATCTAAAATCAACGGCTTCTTTTCGAATTGTTTTCGACGCAGTTCGGCAAGACTCGTATAGTGTACATTGGAGACAGGCGTATCATCGGTAGATACAATTCGGAGGGAGGCATTTTTGGGACTCCGCACATTTTCGACGACGATATTTCCGGATTTTGCAAAGTCATTGATCCCTGTTTGATATTGAGACAGCATCACGGGTTCAATATTGTCCGCAGCAATATCAATTTTCCAACGATTTTGGATTCCATTTTCATCGGAGATATAATGAATTTCACTACCGACAACGGCGAGTTCTTTTTCTGACGCCCATGTGGAGTTAGTCAACCGTTGCGTAAATCCGCTAAATGGCGACATCAGGTAAATGTCGAAATGATCTTCGGGCAATACAGTATCCAATTCCATTTTCTCAACAGGCAAAGACAAACGATTACTCGTAAAGGCAATATATCGTTGGCCCTTAAATTGTACTGTTTTTGCATCGATGTCATCAAAATAGTCTGTCGTCAATCGAAAGGTCTGTCTGGTTTTCGGCGTATAAAAATATAGATCTGTATAGCCGTCACTGGTCGCTGAAAAAAGCAAGGTATCTCTGGAAAATACATCCATAGAATAAATACGTTCGATAGCAGGTGGAAATTCTTGCTCCATATAATCACCCGAATTCAAATCCCAATATTTTAAATAAAGACGATCATTTTTTTCTTGAACGGCATAAATTTCATTTGATTCCATTCCCCACTCCACATTTGGATAGCTATAATCTGCTTCTTGAAATGGATTTCTAAAACTACCTTTAAGTAGTTGTTTTTGCTTTTTTGATTCTACATCATATAACCACACCCGATATTTACCTAATTCATTGGTGACGTACATGAGGGTTTTTCCATCATCACTCAACTCCATATCCGAAACGCGGATGTCATAGACGCCTTTACTTCGCTTCGATACTTTTTTCTTCTTAATTTTAATTTCTTCAGCGATTGGATCTGAAAAAAATGTCTCTTGTTCATTAAATGCGCTGCGATAATACGTGTAGCACTCCGCGCTTACATCATCAAATGATTCTCCTAGGACATAAATAAATCCATTGTCCATTTTACGATTAATACGTGTGATGTAAAGTAAATTGGACAGATTTGTGGGGCCATATTTGGAGTGAATATAATTCCACATCGCATGGCCAGCCAGGGTTGGAAATTCTAATCCGAATTTTTCAAAGTCATCATAATTATATTGGGCAAAGTACGCACGTAAATCATTTTCAAAATCATAGTCATAAGGCGACCCGACATAAGATATTAATCCGGGTACATACCACGGAGGCAATGCCGATAAAAATGCATTTTGCACTAATTCTTGGATAGTGCTCCCTTGTAACATTTGTTTGATATGAACACTGGCAATTCCTTCTCTAATTTGATGACGGAGTTGGCTGTGATCGCCGGTAGAATAAACAAAAATTCGATTGCCCTCGACTTTGGTTTGTCCGGCTTCTATTTCGAAAATTTCTTCCGAACCTAAATTACTCTGTTTGAAATCTGTGAGGTCTTTAAAAACTATGATTTGGATTTTATCATTAATATGGTGCTCGAGCAAGCCTTGTATTTCTTGATAATCTTGTTCCGCTAATAAAATCGCAGACTCGGCCACTTTTCGCGCCGGCGTATACCAATAGGTGATAAAATTATCCGTTTCATACTTCCACCAATACTTAAAATCTTTGTGGTACTGCACCCGATTTTTGCCAAAGGTTTCTTCCTGATTGAGCTGTGCAAAGACAGGCGCCATGAAGCCGATAAGTAAAATGAGAAGTAGTCCTTTTTTCATAATTGTTTTCTGATTCTGTGGCACGCTATCACATTTCATATTGCCATTCAATTGAACACACATTTCATCGAAAAGGATGTGTCGCAACTCAAAAAGCCCATAGGGTCAGGATAGATTAAATACTGAAGTAATCTATCTTCACCTTTCATAAACGTTTAAAAACGTCCTACAAGATATGAAGATTCACATTTTTACATTTAATCCCTTTTCGGAGAACACGTATCTCGTTTCCGGAGACGATCAAACTTGTACGATCATTGACCCTGGTTGCTATGATGCGAGCGAGTTTGAGACCCTTTCATCGTATATCACAACAAATCAGCTTCGTCCCACTAAAGTGGTGCTCACACACGCTCATCTAGATCACATATTTGGCCTCAAACGCTGTCTGGACAAGTATGATATTCCGTATTACATGAGTGATTTGGAGCAGCCGGTACTGCAATCGTCTCCACAAGTTGCAGGCATGTATGGTGTCGTATGTGAAGCCGTGGATCAAACTCACAAATCACTTGGCGAAGGTGACGATCTGCAGATGGGAGGAATGGTGTGGGATATCATGATTACGCCTGGGCATTCACCCGGGAGTCTTTGTTTCCATGAAAAGTCGACCCATCAACTGATTGGTGGAGACGTGTTGTTTCGAGATAGCATCGGTCGCACAGACTTACCCGGGGGCGATCATGAGACGTTGCTTTCGAGTATTAAAGAGAAGTTGTATCCACTTCCAGATGCGACCATTGTGTATCCAGGTCATGGGCCTGAGACGACCATCGGGCATGAGCGGCAAAACAATCCATTTGTTACCGGATGAGTGGCACCACCCATCCGGCTCCAAAGATTTTTATAGTTTGATAAATGAGCGTGTTGTCAAACCACTATTTGATCGGAAGACAATTTGATACTGTCCGGCTTGAAAAGCCGATACGTTGACATCCTGATTGCGCTCTGTCAATTTAATATTTTGACTGATCAGTTTACCATTCATATCGACGATATCAAATCGAATATTTTGACGAAATGCGCCCTCCCATTGAATCACAAATGACTCTCTCGTCATAGACGGAGCAAGTGTGACTGAAACATCTGGAATGTCCGTCTGACTCGTTGCAGAAAGCACGAATTCATAAGCACCCATGTCAGGATTTGCGTCTCGTAAATTACCATCAACATCTTCTACAATGGATGATGAAACAGCCACACCGATCGCAGGACTTGTGCTGGCTAGTTTCACATTGGCCATCGACAGATCACGAAATTGCGGATCGACATTTGTCAAATCTGTGGTCATATTTAATCCAGTGCTCATCGATAAATCACTACATAGATTTCCACCTTGAGATACGATGGTTCCGCTACCTGCGAATGTTCCCATTTCTTGAGAAGCGAAGATTGTATTTGATGTTGTAATGGTTGCCTCAGAATAAATACTTGGTGCATTGACTCCTGCGATAGTTGAGTGATTGAAATTGATGTTGTTGTTTTCATTACCTTCTATAACCAATTGCCCCTCTGTATCCGCAATCGAATTCAAGACAATATTTCCGGAAATAGAACTATTGACTATCGAAGCACTTGAATTATCCAAAAGAACTCCGGCCGAAATCGAATCAGCATTATTATTCTCAATTTTCGTGTTCGTAATTTCTAATAATTCCGATTCCCCTACGTAAATGGTCCCGTTGTTCGTAGCCATATTAGTGTTGATATCACAATCGATAATCTGTAAGTTTCTGATATTATCTGAATACATGGCGGAACAAAAGTCACCGATATTTTCACGAATTACCACATTGTCGAATACAGCTTGATCCATATCTGCGATACAAATCGCTCCTTCTTCATCAGTTGTAATTCTTGATACTTTAGAGTTACGCACACGGATGGAATTAACATTGGAAATCAATAATCCTCCACCCAATTCTGTCGCCCGGTTATTATCTATATTGCAATCTGTAAAAGTGATGTCACCAGTATTATTTCCGATAATGTAAACTCCTCCACCGTCTTCGGCCACACATTGTTGTATAGACAAGTTGGCAAAATTAGCTTTTCCAGCGCTATAGATTCCACCGCCGACCGTAGACGTATTTGATTCGTCGATAATGGCTGCCCCTCTAAAAATAAAAAAACCATCTATAAGCGCAGTATCATCGACATCTTCTGTTATGTAAATAACGTGACTTGCATTGTCATCCTTATTTAATAATAAGTCGATACCTGTATCGTCACCCAAAATATCTCCATTTAATAATGTGGGATTAAAATCAAAATTACGCTGTTCAATAGAAGTTTCCGTACCGCTAAATGCTCCGTATAATTTGATATTTTCATCAATCACATAGGCATTCGTTTCAACGCCCTCGATGGTGACAACTGGAGGGAAATATTCTCCGGAAGACACCCATATTTCATCGCCATCATTTGCAATCGCTAATGCCGATTCTATATCGCGAAACGCATCATCCCAGCTGGAACCATTTTCCAACGAGGCAATCGGTGCGAGCTCGTTAACATAGATTTGGGCATTCGCTGATGCCAAAGCCAATAGTATGGCAAAACTCAAAGTTGTGTATAATTTACGCATAACATATTTTTTTAATGTGACAAAAGTACGGAAGATTTCGAGAGTCATAAAGGAAATTATACAAATGATTGCTCGATAGCCCATACGAATTAGGCTACACAAGGTCAGCAGCCATGTTAACGTCTGATTATGGTGAAGACGGCCAAGAGCTGCTAGTAATCAGAGAATTTTTATATATGACAGTCATTTGAATCAGTGGATAAAAAAGCGAAGGCGATACCTTTCGATATCGCCCTCTATTTTATACTCTCGATGAAAGAGATTGGTCATCCCTCTTAATCATAATCGATTATTTTTTTATAAATTTCTGAGTCAGCGTTTTATCGTCATTAGTGACTTCAACCATATATACACCTGACGCCCATCCATTTATCGACAATATCATTTCATGACTAGATTGTAGATCTTGGATTTTATTGGTGATCAGTTGACGACCTTGCATATCGCGCACAGTCAAGTCCGTATTCCCTGACATTCCATCAATCTGAACATTGATGGTTTCAAATGCCGGATTAGGAAATACCTGTAAAGCCGATCCATCAGTCGCAACATTGGATGTCGAAGAAATCAATTCTGGCTCTACAATCGTGCCACGCTCAGGTGCGACTGCACAAATATTGTCTGTATTACCATCGAAGCTTACACACACTTCTGAGTTGTACGTGATTGCATCAAATAATGTAAAGTCATCGATAGACCAAAAGTCACTTGATAGCACTTGGTCACTCGCAAATCTCCATTGAAACAGTGGCATTTGGCCGTTGTATGCTGAAAGGTCGACGTAAGTGTCCTCCCAAACATCGTCTGTAGACCCCGTAAATGCTGATTCAACATCATCTTCAAAAGTTGATTCACGGACTTGACGATCATATCCATTTCTAAACATGAATGGTCCGAGATCATCGGTTGTCGTTAAAAAGTCCGTAGATATTTCTACAACTCCGCCATCACTTCCTTCGTCGGTATCATATTTGGAAGCAAATCTGAGCATCGGATTCGTACCCGAAACGGTTACTTCAAAGAATGTAAATACGATTTGCTCCGTATCGTCACCAGTATTAGAAACTCTCCAGGCATGTGTTCCACTGTTGGCGTCGTCATCTACCCATTCAAACTGGTTCCCATTCGTATTCGCGATTGTCGACCATGTTGTTCCGTCCGTATCCGGAGATTCCAAATCATCGTAGAAAAGTAGTCTTGATGGCACAGCTGGTGTCTCAAGATTATATGAAATAACAGCTTGCGAATCGGCAGCCAATTCTGCTATAGTGATGACAATGTCTGAACCCGAAGTTGTAATATCAAACTCCACGTTTGCTTCTATAGAACTTCCATCAAATGCGGCACCCGTTGGCACGGCGTCCAAAATTTGGATGCTTGACGCATTTTCATCCATGTCGTTGCGAACAGTCAGAACGACTTCGATATCCTCACCTTTTAATATGACAGGCGTCATGTCTTTTGCGACTTTTACTGTCTTGATAAATTGAGGTGGAATAGTGTAGTCTTCTTTTCCATCAGCAATCAGATCTGATAGACCTTGTGAGGCATCAGCACCTAGTCCTCTACGAGCAAAAGCCTCCCATATAAGATCCTGATTCTCACCATTATTGTTCATTTGATCAGCAGCAAGTATTGCATCACGTCCATCGACAAACCCTGGTCCACAGGGTTGTATTTTCATTCCATCCATGACTAGCTGTATGGCAATATTATTTCCTCCTGTTCCGCGTATCGGGTCGGGATCCCAGCCATATCGATCTACAAAATTCCAGTACATGTCCCATAGAAATGAGCACCATACTTGTCCCACACCGTGCGGCACGCTTGCTTCATAAATGTCATAATAAGTGACTGGATTTACACCCAAGTCAGTGCTATAGGGGAATGCCCGAATACCGCTCCCATCGATAGGATTTCTAAGCGCGTAGTTCCCAATACCTCTCGGATCAGCACCGGTGTCTCCTTCTTCGACAGTCATCACTAATGAAAAGTAGTCACTCCAACCTTCTCCCATTTGTTCGCCTTCTTCTCTTGTACCTAGTGCTGAATTACGCAGACAAGCCGAGTTATCGGGTCCTCCAGTAAGACGGGTAGAGATTCCGTGACCAAATTCGTGTGCGACTATTCCATTATCCAAGGATCCGTCCACTCGATCTGGCTGGTTATCTTCTGTTGGTAATTGGAAGTTGACCTCAAGGCCATTTCCCACCTCCACGCGCAATCTGGCACAATCGGCGCGCGTAATAAATACTGACGGGATCGTTACTTGATCGCCGACAGCACCTCCGCCCATTTGACCACCTAATATTCCACTCACATTATTACATATGATCACACCAATAGCACCATTACGCTCCGCATTCAGAATTTTAGCTCCAAATTCACAATCTCCGCGATCAATGATGGCTATTTTTCCAGTGATGTCGGCTCCGTTCGTGATGTCTTCGCATGCATCTGTAACGATACCAGTGCCGTCGTCTGCTATTGCCACTTCACCGATAAATGGAATTGTATCAATTGCCGGTCCAAAATTAGCTGTTCTAGACTGGTAAACGCCGGCAACACTTTCCGGAGCTGTCACGGTAAAAACTGAAATGTCATTTCTTGTAGTCCATAAAAACATGCGCATACGACCGTTACCTCCGTCTGTAGGAGTCGAAAAGTCTGCGTTATTTAGATTGTTGCCTGCTATTCCATCATATTGCGCCAGGGCAACAACTTCATCATTCCCCAGGCCTTCGCCCGTATAGTTTAGAAACTGGAAATTACCTGCAGCCTCATCCATACCATACGCATAAGCAAAGTCATGCATCACATTGACCATATAAAAGAGGTTAGTCGTCGACGCATCTTCATATCCTGTAGGCTCTAAAAGACCATCATATTCAAAGTCAAATGAGTTATCTCCATCGCTTTCTACGTCTCTGTCTGCTGTGAAACTAGCGTCTCTATCTAGCCAAGCGTTAGTATTGTTTCCTTCGGTGATGCTGGTTTCAGCTCCAACCACACCATCCAAATCATGCCATCCGAATGGAGATGCAAGAGAGTCAGATGGATCAACTAAAAGACTTCGACCGCCATGCAAAGGGCTTTCTACAGGCAAAGCAAAAACATTGTAACTAACAGCATCGCCACCGATTGCCTCTGAGCTTTGACTTGCTTGAGTCGTATGTTGTTGAACTGAAACTTTTCTTTCTTGAGAGAGACAGGCCACGCCATGATTGTGATCATGTCCGGGTCCTTCGAATTGGCAATGAGTTGTAAAACTCGCCTTGTCGATCAATACTCCAGTAGCAGCGTCTAAACGCATACTCCAAAAATCAGTACCACGCTTATGAAAATATGATACATCCCAACTTCGTATGAGTGAGCCATTTTTCATCGTGTAAACTTCTGCGACACGCGCACCGTCTGAAGTCAACTCATCGCTTGAGAAGCGAGCAGTTTCACGAGCAGATCTCGTAGACTCTTTCTTTAATTTTATGGCTGGATTGACGTCTCCATATTGAAACGCTTGTCTGACTGCTAGTTCAATATCCATGACACCTCCTGAATCTTTGATCTTTCCCAATGCATTTGGTATGAACTTACTGTTCACCACCTTGGTCTTTTGATCGGCTGAAATAGCGATTGTTGTTACCGCTCTATGAATGGGTAATTGATTAACCATTTGGGTGGCATATATAAAAGTGATACCCTTGTCGTTAACATATTGTCGATCGATCCGTAAATTTTGAACATCAGCGTCGTTCAATGTCTTACTGTGATCAGAAATCAATTGAGCAACGTCAGCGGTCGACCACGAAGATTGTGCATGAACTGCTCCGGCAAGTAATAAAAAGAGGAAAATCGTAAAGTTGTTTCGCATGGAAAAGAGTTTATATCAGTGAATAAAATGGATAAGCTGTTGAATAAAAAGGTTCGCGTAGCGTAATTGTTTCGCAATATATTGAATTACGTCAGCATTGATGTCCTAATTTTACGCAGTTTCTAAGTTTTCATGGTAAATGATACTACTTTTACCCTGTGGAATCATTCTCACTCATATCAGGCCGACATGCCATTGAAGAGGCGATCGAATCAAATCAATCGGTCGAAAAGATATTTCTTGCTCGATCTGTGACTGGTCCATTCGAAAAGTTTCTGCGTCATACCTCACGCGAACGCAATATTCCCTTGGCATATGTCGAGAAGGCTAAACTGGATAAACTGTCGAGATCAAACCATCAGGGTGTCATTGCTTTCATTACACCTATACACTACTACACGTATGATGACCTCATCCCCCATTTGATTGATACAATTGGTAATC
>ENA-ORXU01001120-ORXU01001120.1-marine-metagenome-genome-assembly--contig:-NODE-1120-length-24193-cov-3.748424_pt1 | contig 24193 bp, 23 predicted proteins | sample MGYA00237869_ERZ511484 | MGnify/ENA metagenome assembly ERZ511484
CCTGCGCGCCATTGTCCATTGCATAGGTGAACGCGCCTTCGGGTAAATGGCCCAATAGCTGGCGCACAGCCGCTTCGCCATTGTCCATGACGTGGCCCATATATGCGGTCAGCACTGTGCCAGAATGTTCGTCCGCCGCCGCGCCCAGCAGGTCTGCGCCGCGTGCGCAGGCAGCAAGCTGAGCCTTGAGGTCAGAGATATTCCGGTCTGGCGCGCGTGCCGGATATTCGCCGGCGGACAGCAAGCCGCGCATTTCCGTCTCGCAAAACCGTCCTTCGTCCACCAGCAGCACATCATCCAGCCGCACGCCTTCTTCATCGATAGTGCGGCTGTCGGGCGGCATGGATCCGGGCGCTATCCCGCCGATATCGGCATGGTGCCCGCGCGCTGCGACAAAGGCATCAGGAGCGGTGCTGTCATCGCTCCAGAAAACCGGCGCAATCACAGTCACATCGGGCAGGTGGGTTCCGCCATGATAGGGGTCATTCACGGCATAGGCATCACCGCGCAGAATGCCGCGCGCGCTGCCCAAACTGTTTCTGGCGCGGTTTTCGATGACCCGCCGGATGCTCGCACCCATGCTGCCCAGATGCACCGGAATATGCGGGGCATTGGCGATCAGCGCGCCGCTGGTATCGAACAGCGCGCAAGAAAAATCGAGCCGTTCCTTGATGTTGACGGAGCTGGCCGTGGCTTCCAGCACCACGCCCATTTCCTCTGCAATGGCCATGAACAGATTGTTGAAAATAGCGAGCCGGATCGGATCAACGGCGGTTCCAGCAGCAGCTGCGCGTTTGCGCGGGGCCGTGCGAGTAACAAGGAGTGAGCCTTCCTCTGCGCGGGCTGCCGTCCAGCCTTCTTCCAGAACCGTGGTGGAGCCGGATGCAGGGATGATCGCGGGGCCATTTATTGTCTCTTCCTTGGGCAAGCCCTGCGCATCATCGGTATAATCGCTGAGCCCGCCGCTTGTCCCCTGCGCCTCAACGCTCAGGGCTTCCAAGACAATCGGAGCGGCATCGTCAGACCAACCGAAGCGGCGCCGATGCTCGCTGCGAAAGGCGCTGTCGGCATCGCCGCTCAGCGGCATGTCGATGGTGGTGTCGCTTCCCTCAAAGCGAAGCCGCATTCGGGCTATCAGAGTGATGCGGTTCGCGGTGATTTTCTGCGCCAGTAAGTCGCCACGGGCCTGCTTTTTCAAATCGTCCAGCGCTTCTGAGAAATCTTCAGCCAGCGGGCGCATTATGCCCGCTTCTCGCATGGCGATGATAGGGGCAAGGCCAATGCCATATGCGCTTAGCATTCCGGCAAGCGGATGGACCAGAACGGTGTCCATGCCCAGTTCGTCTGCAACGCGGCAGGCAAATTGCCCGCCCGCTCCGCCAAAGCAAGCCATGGCATAGGTCGTAATGTCATGGCCACGTGCCGTGCTGATCTTGCGGATCGCATTGGCCATTTCGTCAACTGCAAGGGCGAGAAATCCCTCGGCCAGATCATGCAGCGCCATGGGCTCGTACAGCGTGGCAGCGACTTCTTCCAACCGCGCCCGCGATGCCTCCGGATCGAGCGGCTGGTCGCCAGCGGGGCCGAACACATGCGGGAACTGCGCCGGATCGATGCGCCCGAGCACAAGGTTGCAGTCGGTCACGGTCAACGGGCCGCCTTTACGATAGCAGGCAGGCCCTGGATTTGCGCCCGCGCTTTCCGGGCCGACGCGCAGACGCGATCCGTCAAAGCGGCAGACAGAGCCTCCGCCCGCTGCCACTGTGTGCACTTGCATCATCGGCGCCGCGATGCGCACGCCGGCCACCACGCTATCGCCGGTGCGCTCATACTCGCCTGCATAATGGCACACATCGGTGCTGGTGCCGCCCATGTCGAAACCGATCAGGCGCGAATGGCCAAGCCGCTCCGCCGTCTGCACCATGCCCACAACGCCGCCTGCCGGGCCGGAGAGGACCGCATCCTTGCCCCGAAAGGCGTGTGCATCGGCAAGCCCGCCATTGGATTGCATGAACCGCAAAGAGCCATGCTCCGGCAATCGCTGGGCCAATTGTTCGACATAGGCCCGGATGACCGGCGAGAGATAGGCATCCGCAACGCTGGTATCGCCGCGCGGGACCAGCCGGATAAGCGGGGACACCTCATGGCTCGCGCTGACCTGTGTGAAGCCAAGCTCTCGGGCGATCTCAGCCAGACGTGCCTCATGCTGTGTGAAGGTCCAGCCATGCAGCAAAACGATGGCGAGTGCATCAACACCCTGTTCGCGCAAAGCTGCAAGGTCCTGCCGCGCGGCATCTTCATCCAGCGGCTGCAAGATTTCGCCGTCTGCGCTCACCCGCTCGGCCACTTCCACCACATGCCGCTCTAACCGTTCAGGCAGGACGATATGCCGGGCAAAGATATCGGGCCGAGATTGGTTGCCGATGCGCAGTGCATCACGGTGTCCCGCAGTAATCGCCAGCGCAACTTCAGCGCCCTGCCGTTCAAGCAAAGCGTTGGTGGCAATCGTGGTGCCGATGCGCAGCTCTGCGACAGGCGCGTCTCCATGCTCTGCCAGAATGCGCCGCACAGCCTCGCTTGCGGCATCGGGGTACAGTTCTGGATTGCTGGAGAGAAGCTTGGTGGTCACCAGTCTGCCATTCGGCAGCTCCGCCACGACATCGGTGAAGGTGCCGCCGCGATCAATCGCGAAACGATAGGAATTGCTCATGTCAGTGTCCTAAGCCCGCGATACCGCGTCGTCGAGGTAGAGACTTGCCAAGCGCAGGGCGACAGGCGAAACAGCGGATATGGCGCGCGGCGGGTACACAGCAAAACGGAAGAAGCTCAACTGGAAGCTGATCGTTCTGATTGGCCTCTTGCATATCGTTGCGCTTGCCGGTCTGGCGCGGCTGCTGGTGCCGGGATTCACCGCGACCGTGGTTGAACGCGCGACTTCGGTCATAAATGTGACAATTACCGCTCCACCCGAACCAGAGGCCGAACCAAGCGAAGCCCCGCCGGAACCGGATGAGGGCGCAGCAGGGGAGGAAGGCCGCGAAGCCACTCCGCGGGCCGTGGTCGCGCCTGAACAGCCACTGCCCCGTCCATCTCCAGCGCCGCGCGCGTCCTCCACCGGCGCGGCCAACCAGTCTGGCGCGCGCGAGGAAGGCGATGGAACTGGCGCTGGCGGCGAAGGTGACGGCACTGGCAGCGGACGCAGCGGATCGGGCAGGGGCGGAATTGCCGTTACGCGGCCAACCGTCCGATCTGGAAACATCAACGCGGCGCGCGACTTTCCTATTCCCGAAGGAGGCCGGCAAGTCCGTTTCGGGACATCTGTCACAGTCGTATTTACTGTTGGCGTCGATGGCCGCGCATCGCGCTGCTCGGTTAGCTCTCCCGGCCCAGACCCCGCGACAAATGCGCTTGTCTGCCCGCTGGTTGTTGAACGTATTCGCTTTAACCCGGCTACCGATGCGAATGGCGATCCCGTTCCCGCCAGATATGGCTGGCGTCAGGACTTTGCCACGCGTTAGTAACCGCGTCGCAATATTCGCCTTGCAGTGCAGCATCGAATTGCGACAAGGAACGCCTCATGAGCAAAATTCACCCCGTCATCATGTGCGGCGGCAGCGGTACCCGCCTGTGGCCGCGCAGTCGCAAAAGCCTTCCCAAGCCGTTTCTGCCCTTGGTGGGCGAGACTACGCTGTTCGAGCAGACACTGGCGAGGTGCGATGATCGGGAGCTGTTTGCCGATCCCATTATTGTTACCGGCAACGCACATCTTCCGCATGTCGAATCGCAGTCGGGAAAAACTGCAGTGAAGGTCATCGTTGAACCGCAGGCGAAGAACACGGCGCCCGCCATCGCGCTGGCGGCGGCGAGTTTGCCCGAAGATGCGGTGATGCTGGTCTGCCCGAGCGACCACCATATTGCCGATGTGCCCGCCTTCCGCGCAGCCGCCAATGCTGCTGCTGCATTGGCATGCGAGAATTATATGGTCGCTTTCGGCATTACGCCGACACACCCGGAAACAGGCTATGGCTATATCCTGCGAGGTGATGAATTGCCCGGAGGCTATGCCATTGAACGGTTCGTTGAGAAGCCCGATCTGGAGCGCGCGACCGAATTTCTTGGCCACGGCGGCTATAGCTGGAATGGCGGCATCTTCGCCTTTGGCGCAGGCGCGTTCATGGAAGAACTGTCCGCCCATCGTCCAGCCATGGCGCAGGCCGTGCGTGACGCGATTGCGGGAGCCACCCAGCAAGGCGCATTGATTCACCCCGCTGCCGATCCTTTCGCCGCGATTGAAGGCGACTCGGTCGATTATGCCGTGATGGAAAACACGTCGCGCGCGGCGATGGTGCCTGTCTCCATGGGCTGGTCTGACATTGGCGGCTGGCCCGCCTTGCGCGATGCCCGCGCCGATGGCGAAAGCGGCAATACGACACGCGGTAAAGTCGAACTGGTCGATTGCACGGGAGTGATTGCAGAGACGGATGGACCCCGTATCTCAGCCATTGGGCTTTCCGATGTCGCAATTGTGGTGGACGGAGACGAAGTGATGGTCACGACGATGGATGGCGCGCAAAAGGTCGGCAAGCTGACCGGTGCAGCCAAGCAATAGGGCGCGTTCGATGGACGTATTTGCCCCAACTCCTGACGGAATGATCGCACAGACGATCCAACTGGCGCTCGCACCGGTTTTCGTGCTGGTCGCCATTGGCAGCATCATTGCGACCCTTACCCAGCGTCTAGGCCGCGTGGTTGATCGCAGCCGGGAGTTGCAGCAGCGTCATGGCAATACCGAGGGTATGGAGCACGACATGATTGTCCGCGAAATCCGCTCTTTGGACCGGCGCATCTTGCTTATCGGCCGTGCAATGCGGTTTCTGGTCGTTGCAAGCCTGATGGTGGGGGTAACTGTGGTGTTGCTGTTCGTGCAGGGATTCTTGGCAGTCAGCCTAAGCCTTGCCGTGGCAGGGACATTTATTCTTGCAATTGCGCTGCTGATGTCGGCGTTGCTGACATTCCTGCGCGAGACACAAGAGGCGACCAAGGCGCTCCGTATCCCGGAGGAATTTCTGGAAAAAGAGCGCGAACTTTAGAACCCATCTGTGCCGATCAGTCTTTCGGAGGTTCCAGCAATTTTTGCCCGCCCTGCCGGATTGCGCCTTCGACAATGGGCTTCAGGAAGCTGAGAGCAGGCGGCATTTCCATATGAAACAGGACCTGATCGTCCTGTATATCGATATGGCCGCTTATAATCTGGCCCATCGCATTGATCGACATGCCCATGCGATCTTCGCTCGGCCAGTTTGTTTGCACATCGGCCATGCCGCCAGGAATGGCGTCCGCTATTTCGTGGCTGCTGGCGTGGAGGCGACGGCGCACTTCTTCGCGGCCCAATTGATGCGGGATCGCAATTTCCATCAGCTCTTACTCTTCGTGCGATCAAAATTGGGTAGCGGCACGCCGGAGCCTTCCTCAGAGAGCGGTATCCCGGCATCTTTGAGCGCGGGAGCATCGCCAATTGGCAGGCCATCTGCCTCACCATATTTGTAATCGAGATAGCGGCTGCGGATGGCCAGATCATCGAGCGAACCTTCGGCCAGTTGCCGGGTTACGTGGTCAATTTCTTTGCTTATTTTCCCAAGGCTTTCGACCAGCTGCTTGTCCGGCGTGGAGCCAGCCCGTTCCTCACCGCGCAAATGCGATGGAATCCGCTGATAGCCTTCTACGGTTTCGGGCAGATATTCGCCCACCAGCTTGCGCGTTTCCTGCGCTGCGGGATGGGCGGGATCGACATGCGCCAACTGCTTTCCCAGCGCATCCAATTGCACACCCAGATCGTCCACCAGCTTCGCAGCAGGCGCTGGCAGGGCGGGGCGCTGATGTTCCAACCACAATTCGGTGCGGGCGACCAATTGCTTGGCATCCTGCGTTCGTTTGAGATCGGCACGCTTGGGCGTTTTGACCTTGGGGAAGTTTGCGAAAATAAATGCAGCAATGGCTATCGAAAACGCTGCGGCCATAACGCCGGCGAAGCCTATTCCGTTCAGGATGACTCCAGCCACGCTGAATGCGGCAAAGATCGCCAGCACTGCCACGCCAAAATACCCTGCGCGTTTAAGCACATTCTTCGTCTTGAGGCTTTTCGACCCACGACCAATAGAGGCTTCCGCACGGTGCCGACCGCCCGCCTGATTGTCGCGCAGAACGGCGCGGCCATCCGACAGGATGCGGTCGCTTTGGTGGGTCAGGTCGTCTGGCATCAGCCCTCCAGGCTCAAAAGGCCGCTATCCTGCACTTGCTGTGCAGCTTGCGACTGTCCTTCGGCGCGGGCGATATAGCCTTTGCTTTTTTCGACCTCTGTCGAAAGCACGTCCACCGTCTGCTTCATGGAATCGAGCGCGCGCAGCTTGAACGTATCGACTTCATCCATGGTGTCGTAAATGTTCTGGAAGGCGCGTTGCAGCGTCTCCATCGGGATGGTGCTGCTGGCGGCCTGTTCGTGAATTTGTGCGGTGTTTGCCCGCAGCAATTCACCTGTGGAATCGATGATCCCTGCGGTGGTCTGGTTGAGCGCGGTGATCTGGCCAAGAACCAGTTTCTGGTTGGTCATCGCCTGCGCCACGGTCACCGCCGTGCGCAGCGCGCCGACGGTCGTTGTGCTGGCGCGATCCACACCTTTCACCAGTTCCACATTGTTCTTCTTGACCAGATCAAGCGCCAGGTAGCCCTGTACGCTGACGGCCATTTGCGTGAGCAAGTCCTGCGTCCGCTGGCGAACATAGAACAGCGCGGTTTCGCGGATCGCCTTGGCCTTTTCCGGATCGCTTGAATCAAGCTCTGCGGCCTTTTCTTCAAGCTCGCCGTCCAGAGCCTTTGCAATGTGGATCATCTGTTCCAGATTGCCCATCGCTTCCCACAGCTTCTGGCGTTCCACATCAATTGCGGCATTGTCCATCATCAGCTCATCCTTGCCGCTGGAAAGGCGGGCGAGGATCGACTGAATGTGGCCTTGGGCGCTGGTGTAGCTGTCGAAATAATTCTTCAGCTTATTGCCAAAGGGAATGATGCCAAACAACTTGCGGCCCGTCATTTTGCCTTTACGGCCCGGATCAAGATCTTCGACCGTGCGGCGCAGCTCTGCAAGATCGGTGCCGACGCCGGATTCCTGATCCATCGCGCGGACGGGACGATCAAGGAAGCGGTTGGACATCTGGCTGGCTGCCATGATTTCCTTGCGGCCCATATTGGTGATCTGATCGACCTTCTTGCCGAAATCGGGCGAATTGGAATCGAGCGCGACCAGCTCTGTAACGAAGCCATCGACCTTTTCCTGAAGGGCAGTTCGCTTTTCCTCACTGACGGGAACGAGCCCTGCTGCCTTTTCAGGCGCAACGGCGGGCACCGGATCGGGAGGCGTCAATTCCAGATCGTTGATCGTCTTTGTAGCGGTCTCATTGCTCGTAGCCATCGCGGCGATTTTCCCTTCATGCCCTGCCTTGTAATCCTATCTACTGTATTAGGAATACAAGACACGTAATTCAAGTTGCAGGCGCTTATACCTTTGTGCCTGCCGAGTTTCCGCGATAATGCTCGTTAATGCAAACACCAAACGCGAGCACGACGGACCCGGAGTCACCAGACGCGAACAGCAAAAGCAATTCGCCAGTACCGGAGGGCTTCAAAGATGTTTTGAGCAGCTTAAACGGTTGGTGGCGGAGGGATGTCACAAGCACGGTCGATCAAGTGGCCGTAATTGAGAAGCGCAAGGCCGAATGCACACTCTCGGCGCGCTATCTGCTGATGACATGTATGTCGGCAGGCATCGCCATCCTTGGCTTGTTGCAAGGGTCGGCAGCGGTCGTGATCGGCGCCATGCTGCTCAGCCCATTGATGGATCCGATTATGGGCGTGGGTTTTGCCTTGGCCATCGGTGATTACAAATGGCTGCGCCAATCGGCGAAATCATTGGCAGTCGGGGTGCTGTTCGCGATCCTGTTCTGCGCGATTATTGTGTTCTTTTCGCCCTTGCAGACAATCACTTCGGAAATCGCCGCCCGCACGCGCCCCAGTCTGTTCGACCTTGGTGTAGCGATTTTCTCGTCCGTGGCCGGGGCCTATGCGATGATCCGCGGGCGCGAAGGCACGATTGTGGGCGTGGCGATTGCAACGGCATTGATGCCGCCGCTTGCCGTGGTCGGATTTGGCCTCGCAACGATGAATGGCACGGTGTTCTGGGGTTCGCTTTTCCTGTTCATCACCAACTTGACCGCCATCGCTTTGACCGCAACAGCGATGGCGCGTGCTTACGGCTTCAGCACTAGCCTTTCGGACAAGCAGACGCAGTGGCAGGCTTTCTTTATCTTTTGCGCCTTCGTGCTGCTGGCGATCCCGCTGTTTCTGTCTCTGCGGCAGATTGTGTGGGAAACGCGGGCGAGTAGCCGGATCAACACAGCTGTCGAAGAAGCGTTCAGCGGCAGGGCGCGCATCTCGCAACTTGAAACCAATTACGAAAGCGATCCGATTCAGGTGACCGCCACGGTGCTGACGCCCGAATTTATCGGTGACGCAGAGGCGGCGGCAGAAGTCTCTATGGCGCGCAGTCTTGACCGGGTTGTGGAAGTTTCGCTGACGCAGGTGCGTGTCGGCACTAGCGAGGACGCGGCTGAAGAAGCCCAGCTTGCCGCCGCCAGCGCGCAAGAGGCCGAGGCGGCTGAACGGGCGGAAGATCTGGCGGACAGGCTGGCCCTGCTTGCTGGCGTTCCTGCCGATGACGTCACCGTGGACCGCCAGCGCCGCCGCGCCATGGTCACAGCGCGCCCGCTGGCAGGCGCAACTATGGCGACTTATGCAGAGCTGGAGCGGCGGATCGATTCGACAGAACCGGAATGGGATATACGCTTTACCCCGCCTTTGCGCCCGCTTCCGGATATCACCTTTGACGGTGAAGAGCCCACCGCAGCGGGCCGCCGCGCCCTGACTTTGGCAAGCTGGGCGCAAGAGCGTGTTGGCGTGCCCGTGCAATTGGAAGGGCCGGAAGCGTCTGTTGCAATGCTTCGCTCGATTCTGGCGGCCGATGGCAAAGCCATGCGTGCGCAAACGACCGGCAGCGGATTTGGCACTGTCACCGTGACCTGGGCATTGGAGGAGTAACGCTATGCCAACTGAAATCACCGTATTGGCGCTGGCGGGACTGCTGCTGCTGGTCCACGTCTTTTCCGCCACCCATTTTAAAACCAAGCAATACGGCGTGGATTGGAACATGGGCGCGCGCGATGAGGATACACCGCCGCTAAACGAGATCGCCGCCCGTCTCGACCGGTCGCGCGCCAATTTCCTCGAGACCTTGCCGCTGGCGATAATCGCCCTGTTCGGCGTTGTGCTGGCGGGCAAAGCTACCGAGCTTACGGCGATAGCCGCATGGGTATGGCTAGGCGCACGGGTAATCTACCTGCCGCTGTATTGGGCAGGAGTGCCCAAGGTGCGCACCTATGTATGGGGCATAGGCTTGCTGGCGCTGCTTTATGTGCTTGGCGTTGTGTTGCTAGGCTGAGGGTGTCCCGCCTCAGGTGCGCTCGCGCCCTGATTGGGCGAGGCGCTGGCGAGAGGTGTTACCCGGTACAGCGACATGGACTGACGGATCATATTCTACGCCTACGCCCGCGCTGCCGTCTTCGACCCAGATTTCCGTTTCGGTTCGGCTATATCCGCTTGGGAAATAGCGGATGCGATAGCCATCGGGATGATCGCTCCAACGTCCGCTGGTGATCGACTGGCTGCCCGGACCCATGGGTGCATCGCCAGCCAGCACGGCGATTTCTTCCAGCTGTGCATAGGTGGAGCGCCCCTGCGTCAATCTGCGGCGCAGGTTTGCCTCCGCCCGGAAGGCCGAGCGCACCGGACTGGGAAGTTCGTTCATAACACGGCCCATCGCGCGGCGCGGGATGATATCCATGGCTGAGCGGTTGAGGCGCGCCAATTGGTTGCGCGTCAGCAAAGCGGCTGCAACAGATTGCAAACGTGGCCGCAGGTCTTCGAATTTGGAACGCGACAAAATGGCCCAGATCAGCACCTGCACATCGCGCTGTTCAATATCCGGCCGGCTGACGCTGTTACGCAGAATATCACGCACGACCTCTTCCTGAGAGCCGCGAATGGGCGCGTACAAATACCCATCGCCGCCGCCCGGTCCATGCGTTCCAGCATGCAGGCAATAGCTTTGCGTGGTGAATCGCCAATATCCCGGTTGCAGGATGAACCCGCCGCGCTCTGTCCGCGTAAGGTTGCCCAGCCGCGCTGGCGCCATTGGCGGCACGCTTCCGTCAAGCCCGGCATTGCCCCACTCCGCGTCTGCCAACTGCGTGCTGATGGGGGCCTCGCCTTCCAGCCAGTCGTTCACGCCCAGATTGCCAAGCAGGTCCGTCGCCCGGCCCAACAGTCCGCCAAAATCCTGTGCCCGCGCTGCGCCCGCGCCTGCAAGTGTAAAGCCCATCGCGCCGCCAGTGAAGGCGCGGCGTGTCATTGTTTTGCGAAAACCTGTCATGTGAATCCCCCTATGCTTGATTGGGATACTACAGCATTTTCGTCTTTGCGAAAACCGGCTCTACGCTGCCAATTCCAGCGGAGCGATTTCGCCTGACAGATACAGTTTTTTCGCTTTGGCACGGCTGAGCTTGCCAGAGGACGTGCGTGGCAGAGTGCGCGGCGGGATCAGTTCGACCACGCAGTTCATGCCGGTGACAGCGCGAACCTTGTCGGAAATCTGATCGCGCAGCTTGATGCGTTCTTCCGGATCGGAAACGCGGCAATGGACCAGCACAGCAGCAGTTTCCTCGCCGCTTTCCGTTTCCATCGCAAAAGCGGCGATGTCGCCGTGGTTGAAGCCGGGAAGTTGTTCCACAGCCCATTCAATATCCTGCGGCCAATGGTTCTTGCCATTGATGATGATCATGTCTTTCGCGCGGCCCACGATGAACAGATAGCCATCGGCCATATAGCCCATGTCGCCGGTGTCGAGCCAACCGTCCACCAAGCAATTCTGTGTCGCAGCTTCATCACGGAAATAGGAATGCATCACGCTGGGGCCGCGGCACCAGACCTTGCCGATTTTGTGATCGCCTTTGAGATCCTCGGTTTCGCTGCGGATGACAACGTCCATGTCCGGCAGGGGTTTGCCGCAATTGACGATCGCGCGGTATCGTGCCGGGCGCGACAGGTCACGCGGCGTGCCTGACAGGCGTTCTTCTTCGACCAGTTCAACCCGGATGCCTTCACCCGGCGGCATCACTGTGACGGCAAGAGTGGCTTCGGCAAGGCCGTAGGAGGGGGTAAACGCCTCCGCCTTGAAACCGGCATCGGCAAAGGCATTGACGAATTGCTGCATCACATCGGGCCGGATCATATCCGCGCCATTACCTGCCAGTCGCCAGCGCGACAGGTCAAAGCGGTCCGCCACATGGCTCTGGCTGGAAATGCGGCGAGCGCAAATGTCATAGCCGAATGTCGGCGAATAGCTCATCGAATTGCCTTCATTCCGGCTGATCAGATCAAGCCAGGCAAGGGGACGACGCGCGAAATGTTCGGTTTTCAGATAGTCGGCGCTCACCTGATTGCCGATCATCGACAGGAAGCAGCCGACCAGTCCCATATCGTGATAGAACGGCAGCCAACTGTCCCCGCGATCATTCTCCCCGATATCCATCGTGGTCGCATGGCCATACAAATTGTGCAGCAATGCGCGGTGAGTTACGGCGACGCCGGTGGGGAAGCGGGTGGAGCCGCTGGAATATTGCAAATAGCAGATGTCTTCAGGGTCGGCTTCCGGCAGATCAACCTCGGGCGCTTCCAGCGCGGAGAACTCATCCCAGTCCATTCCCTTGCAGCCTTGCTTTTCGGCTGCCTGCGATGCCATTTCGCCAATCTCTGCCGGATACAGCAGCAGGCTGGGGTCGCTGCTGGAAAGCTGTACGCCCAATTGTTCGATATAGCTGTCTTTGCCGCCGAACGTAGTCGGCAACGGCAGCGGGACCGGCCACGCGCCAGCATAGACGCACGCGCAGAACATCGCGGTGAATTCCGGGCTGGTTTCCGCGATCAGCGCAATCCGATCGTCCTTCTTGACGCCCATGGCGAACAGGCGGCGGGCATAGGCCAGCGCATCGCTGCGCATCTGGGAAAAGGGGTACACCTGCTCCAGCGCGCCGCGCGGATCGTAAAAGTTAAGACCCTTTTTACTGCGGGCCGCATAGTCGATGGCTTCATTGAACGTGGCGAAATCGGACCGCCTGCGTGGAAGCGGGCAATCATTTGGTGTGGGTGTAAGTTCGGTCATGCTTTGATGCTGGACCCTCATTGCCGCGCGCTCTTATGGCGCTTCCCGTATCCAAAAAACGGCGTCAGAGTGTTCCGACACCGCCACAATCTTTCCCATTTGAAGGGAAGTGTGGCACGAATAAGGCCAATGGAGTGCAAATGACCAGCAATCATCAGGCCTCTCGTCGCACAAAAAGGGCGCCCAAGCCGCTTTCCGCGCCTGCGCTGGAGGAGCTTGCGCTGTCCTATGTGGCGCGTTTTGCCACCAGTTCAGCGAAGCTTCGCCGCTATCTGGAGCGCAAACTGCGTGAGCGCGGTTGGGAAGACATCGATTCCGAAGAAAGCTCCGAAGATGGGCCGGACCTGTCTGCACTGGTCGCGCGCTTTGTGGAGAAGGGTTATGTCGATGATGCGGCCTATGCCCGGATGCGTTCGTCCGATTTGCTCCGGCGCGGTTATGGCGGAAACCGGGTGCGGCAAGCCTTGGGCCAAGCGGGGATCACCGAAGAATTGCGCGAAAAGATGCAACCGGGCGAGGTCCAGAAACGCCGCGCCGCACTGCATCTTGCAAAAAAGCGGCGCTTCGGGCCATTCGGGCTGGAGAAACTTGCACCGGAAAAACGCGAAAAACAGATTGCAGCTATGCTACGCGCAGGCCACACATTCGATCACGCCCGCACCTTGATCGGCGCAGATAATGAAACCCGCGCGCATGAATGGCTCGCCGAAGCAGAAGAATGGCACGAGGAAACCGATGATGATGATTTTGCCTAAACTGGCCCCCAAATTTGTCATGCCAGTATTGGCCGCTGCTATTGCCGCCTGTTCACCGCAAGCCGCCGAGCAGGTTCCAGAGCAAACGGCTATGGCTACCGAGAACGTGCATCCCATCTCCGGGCTGGAAATAATTCCCGTCACGGTAACCACGTCCACGGGCACGCATGTCATTCAGGCAGAGCTTGCCGATACGATTGAGGCGCAGCAGCGCGGCCTGATGTTCCGCAATGAAATGGGTCCGGATGAAGGGATGATCTTCCCTTACGAAGAACCTGAAGTTCTCAGCTTCTGGATGCGCAATACCGTTTTGCCGCTCGATCTGATTTTCATCGATGAGAACCGCACTGTCATCAACATCGGTGATGGCATTCCGTATAATGAGGTCAGCGTCGTCGCCGACCGCGAAGGGATCGCCGTGCTGGAACTGATCGCGGGCCGATCCGAGGAACTGGGCATCGCGCCTGGCGATAGCGTTGAATGGTAAGCGTGACCTAATGCTTGGCGACCACGTTCAATACCGCTAATGGCGAGACCATGAGCTTTCTTGGCAAGATTTTCACCTGGTGGGACGGTGCCACCATCGGCACATCCCTGTGGTCTGCGCGCAATGGCGAGCATGTGGGCACCGATGCGCAGGGCAACACATATTTCCGCTCCAAAAAGGCGAAAGACGGCCAGCGGGAGCGGCGCTGGGTCATGTATGACGGCGCCAATGACGCCAGCCGCGTACCGCCTGAATGGCATGGCTGGCTGCACGGTTCTTTCGATGATCTGCCGGAAAGCAATCTGCCGCCTGCGAAAATCTGGGAAGCGGATTACACGCCCAACGCCACTGGCACCGATTCGCGGTATCTGCCCGCTGGCGCGCTGGAGCGCGGCGGTAAGCGTGCAGCAGCGCGCGGTGACTACGAAGCCTGGACGCCCGACGCGTGATCCCCTTGCGCGCCGTATTGGCCGGTACTGGCGCTGGCGCGGCGCTGTTGGCGCTGTCTGCCTGCCAGAAACAAGCGGAAACACGCGCTCCAGAACCTGAGCAAACCGAAATCCCCGAAGAATTGCAGACCGCAGAAGAGGAAACGCCGAGCCTTGATGCTGCAGCGGAGGACATCGGTACGCCGATGGAAGAACGCCTCGCCACAATTGGCCTCGTTAACAAGCGCAATAACGAAACCCGCGATATTGAAATGTATCCGGGTGAATCGCGGCGCTTCGATGATATCATCATCCGCCTGTCTGCGTGCGAGCGGACGGCACCGTGGGAAGATTTGCAGCAGACCGGCGCCTTTGTGCAGGTCTTTGTCAATGAACGGCGCAGCGCGGAAACGGACGCCCAATGGTTCGGCGTATTTTCAGGCTGGCTTTTTAAGGAATCGCCCAGCCTGAATGTGGTCGAGCATCCGGTCTATGACGTCTGGCTGAAAGAATGCGCGATGAGTTTTCCGGGCGAGGAAGAACCTGCCACCGACTCCTGATACAATGCGCGGTGCGCATCGATCAGAGAGAGACGCGGCGGTTCCTCCGCGGCTTGCGCAAGCAATTCCTGATAGCGTTCGCGGGTAATTTCCACCGCGCCCAGTGACGCCAGATGATCCGTCATAAACTGGCAATCAAGCAGCACATATCCCGCCCGCCGCATCAGCGCGACCAGCCATGCGAGCGCAATTTTGCTGGCATTGTCAGCCCGCGTAAACATGCTTTCGCCGCAAAATGCGCGGTCGAAGGCGACACCGTACAGGCCGCCTACCAAAGCGCCATCCTGCCAGCATTCCACTGAATGGGCATGGCCGTGGCGGTGCAAATTGCGATAGCTCGCATCAACCGCATGGCTGATCCATGTGTCCGGATGATCGGTGCGCGGCTGGGCGCAGGCATCAATCACAGCCGAAAAATCGCCGTCCACCTTTACCTGAAACCGGCCGGACTTGAGCACCTTGGCAAGCGAGCGCGAGCAACGAAAGCCGTCCAGTGGCAATATTGCGCGATTGCGCGGCTCCACCCAGAACACCTCATCATCATCGCGCGAATCGGCCATTGGAAACACGCCGCTGCGATAAGCGAGTAACAACACCTCTGGCGGGATGATTTTGGGCGAAGCTGGCGGGGTTGGCGGCGCGTGCATTTGGGTTGCATAGCATGCGCAGTGCATGTCGTCGCTTGCCATCGCGGCGAACGCGTTATAGAGGCGCGGCTGCCTGTAGGGGTGTAGCTCAGTTGGTAGAGCGTCGGTCTCCAAAACCGAAGGCCCACGGTTCGAGTCCGTGCACCCCTGCCATTTTGTTTTGCTTGTCTCGTGAAACTGCATCCGCAGCTTTGTCCTCCCGGACGGGCATCGCGGGTCAAACAATCATTCCTCATTTACCATAATGCGCTAACACGCCCATGATGTCCGCGCCTCTCCTTGATCACGTCCGCAAGGCCGATTGGCTAAACGCTGGCCGTGTGCGCGGCTATGCAGTGATCCTTGGCATTGCCAGCTTGGCGCTTCTTGCCAATTCTTACTTCAAAGCGATGGGAACAGACGGCACCGATTTCCTGGCCTTCTGGGGTGCGGGATATGTGGCTATGGTCGGCGATCCGGCGTCCGCCTATGATCTTGCGGTGCAGGAGCGCGTGCAGACCGGTACCGGCAGCGAAGGCTGGTTTGCTTTTGTCAATCCGCCGCCATTCCTGTTCGCTGCGGCCCCCTTCGGTGCGCTGCCGTTTCCTGCTGCCTGGCTGGCATGGGTCGCGCTGACCTTTGCTGCGTGGAGCTGGGCGAGCATTCGCGCTGTGCCGCGCCTTTGGCCATTGGTGCTGATCTTCCCCGGTGCCTTGCTGGCCGCAGGTCATGCGCAAACGGGCCTGCTGACCGGCGCGCTGTTGGTGGGCGGGGCCGTGCTGCTGGACAAACGGCCTGCCGTCTCCGGATTGCTGCTGGGGGCGCTCATCATCAAACCGCATCTGGCGCTGCTGATACCATTCTGGCTGGCGGGCGCGGGCAAATGGCGCGCTTTCGTTGCTGCAGGCGCAAGCGCGGCCGGTTTGCTGTTGCTTTCATGGGCCGTGTTCGGGCTGGATACATTGATCGCCTACACCACCAGCTGGGATGCGAGCCGCCTGATCATGGCGAGCGAGGATGCTGAGTTCTATCTGCGGATGGCGACACCTTACAGCCAGCTGCGCCTGTTTACGCCCACCAGCTTTGCTCTTGCTGTTAATATCGTCAGCGCTCTGGCGATGATGGCGCTGGCCTTCACGGCGTGGCGGCATATGGGGCGCGATACCTTGGCCAGCGGAGCGTTGGTGCTGGCCGCAACAGCGCTCGCTTCGCCATATCTGTTCAATTACGATCTGCCTTTCCTGATCCTGCCGCTGCTGTGGCTGGTGCGCGAGGGCCTGCGCAACGGGTTCCGCCCGTATGAGAAGCTGCTGCTGGTCGCCCTTTTCTTTGCGCCCTACGCGACCCGCGCCGCCGCTTTGCCGCTGGGCGTGAACCTGATGCCCTTGGCGGCGATTGCGCTGGTGTGGCTTGTGTGGTCGCGCGGCGGGGCACAGCGATTGAAAGAAAACCCGGCACAAACCTGAACGGCAGCGAAACCCGCCGCCCACAAGGGATTCAGAAAGACTCCGATAGACCGTTCCTTAACGGAGACGAGCCGCACAGGTTGTCTTCACGAAAAGACCAACAGGGAGGTCAGTTATGTCGAACCGTATTTTTGTTTCCAGTCGTCCGGATACGTGGACGTCACCGCGTGCTTACAGCGATGCCTCCTTGCGCTTTGCCGCGCATGGCAAAATCATTCCCATGCGTCAGCCAAGCTTGCTTGAGCGTGTTTTCGGGCGCGCCTGACACGGCGAATAAATTGCGTGTCGGGGGGCACGTAGGGGGATAGCGCGGCGCTCGGCATGCCGCAATTTATTCGGTGAAATGCCGAACGCCGCGCCTCATAACCCTAGCTTCTAATACTCTTCCGGTTCCTCGGGAGTATCCGCGGTATGCGTCGGACCAGCATCCTTCTCACCCCGCGCCAGCTTGAACACCACACCCGACAGCAAGAGCAGCGCCAACAGGTTTGGCAGCGCCATTGCCGCATTCGAAATGTCGCCCATGCGCCAGACCAATGTCAGGTCCAGTGTGGAACCGAGATAAATCACTACGCACCACAGCACGCGCCAGATCATGTGCAGGATCTTTTCACCGCCCCGTGTCGATCCCGGGATGCGGTCGTAGATGAAGGTGATCGCACGCTCGCCGTAATAGCTCCATGTCAGCAGAGTCGTGAACACGAACAGGATCAGCGCGATTGACGCGATCAGCGTGCCAATCGGAACACCGATGACTTCAAACGGGAACGCGGCCGCAAAGGCGCCGCTGGTCATGGCGAAGCCTTCCAGATCGGAATTCCAGGCATGGGCAACGCTTTCGCCGCCAGCCGTGAAGTCGCCTTGCACGGTCAACATAACCAGCGCCGTCATCGTGCAGATCACAATGGTGTCGATAAAGGTGCCCAACATTGCCATGCGGCCCTGCGCCTGCGGATCGCTGGTTTGTGCGACTGCGTGAGCGATAGGGGTGGAACCTTGGCCTGCCTCGTTGGAGAACAATCCGCGCGCCACACCGGCGCGAATGGCCAGCATGATCGCTGCACCGGCAAAGCCGCCGGTTGCAGCTTGCGGATTAAACGCACCGTCGAAAATCAGCGCAAAAGTTGCTGGCAGATCGCCAAAGTTAAGTGCCAAAGCGATAATCGCCATGATGATGTAGGCACCGGCCATGAACGGGATGATCTTTTCCGCCACGCCGCCGATTGATTTGATACCACCGATGATGACAATGAAAACAAGGATCGCAGTCACAAGGCCGCCGACCCATTCTTCAATGCCGAACAGTTCATTCATGCCGTCAGCAATGGCGTTGGCTTGAATGGAATTTCCCGTCACCAGCGCGCTGAACAGCGTACCGATACAAAATACGATGGCGAGCCAAGTCCATTTCTTGCCCAGACCCATCATGATGTAGGTCATCGGACCGCCGCGATAAACGCCGTCAGAGGTTTTCTCTCGGTAACGAATCGCAAGAGAACCTTCGGCGAAGGCCAATGCCATGCCGACCAATGCGGTGACCCACATCCAGAAGATGGCGCCCGGTCCGCCAAGCGCAATGGCAGTGGCCACACCGGCAAGATTACCTGTGCCGACTTGGCCGGAGAGCGCCGTAGAAAGCGCGGCGAAAGGCGAAATCTCACCATCGCCTTCGCCCTTGCGGCTGGAGAACAAGCCTTTGAACGCGCTGCCCAGTTTGATGATGGGATAGAAGCGCAGACCGATCATGATCCACATGCCAATGCCGAGAAGGATCAGCGTCATTGGCGGGATCGGTTGACCATTTATGGAAAGCCACGAAAGCGCTTCCCCATTCCACGTACCGCCCCAGATGAAATCTGAAACATTGGTGACTCTGTCAACCAGGCTGACCGGTGCGTCTTGTGCTGCCACGTAGTGACCCCTTATGTGAATTTCTTCCCCGAAGGGCAGGGTGCTAATCGTCCAAACGGCTGCTGCAAAGCCCCCTTGTGACATTTGCATTCGTTTCTTGGGGAGTGATTGGCAGCGCGCTGCTCTTGCCAAGCGGCGCAACCGGTCCTAAATACGCCCCGTCTTCCGACATCGGATAATCGCCAAGCCCCTCCCAGACACTAGCCTGGGGCGGCCCGGAGACCTACCCGTTACTCAGTCTGGAAGACGAGTGAAATTATTCAGGCGAGCACACAGGCAATGGCCGAAGAAACGACAAACGCGCCAGCGAAAAAGAAGACCAGTCCGGGCGAATTCGTCCGTCAGGTCCGTTCAGAAACTTCCAAGGTGGTGTGGCCGACATGGCCCGAAACCGCGCGCACCGCGATTTTCGTGGGCATTATGGTGGTGTTTTTGTCGCTGTTCTTCTTGGGCGTCGATTCGGTTTTCGGCTGGGTCGTTAGAAACTTGCTCGAACTGCTTTAACGCGCCCGTTTGGCGTAAGCTGAACCGCACGGATTTTTTGAGGGAAAAGGGACAACAATGGCTGCCCGCTGGTACATCATTCACGCATATTCCGGTTTCGAGAACAAGGTACGCGACGCGATCCTTTCCGAAGCTGAACGCCTTGGCCTGTCCGAAGGCGTTGCAGAGGTCGAAGTGCCGACCGAAACGATTACGGAAATCAAGCGCGGCAAAAAGGTGCAGGTCGAACGCAAGTTTATGCCCGGATATGTGCTGGCCAAGCTGAACATGACGGATGATGTCTATCACCTCGTGAAAAACACGCCAAAGGTCACTGGCTTTCTGGGCTCCGGCGCAAAGCCGCAAGCGATCAGCGAAAAAGAGGCCGCGCGCTATTTCGGCGGTGTGGAAGAAGCCAAATCTGCCCCCAAGAAGGACATTACCGTCGATTACGAAATCGGCGATCAGGTCAAGGTTCTGGAAGGGCCGTTTGCCAGCTTCAACGGCGAAGTCGAAGAACTCGATTTCGACAAGGCGAAGGTTAAGGTCAGCGTATCTATCTTCGGCCGCGCCACTCCGGTGGAACTGGACTTCGATCAGGTCGAACTGGGCAAGTAAAGGCAGCAAAGGGCGGGGCGCAGTCCCGCCTCGCCGCGTCCAACCGCATCAGACCCAAGCACATTTGACTGGCCAGAACGGCTTGCCAGCCAGTGTCTGCTTGGAACAGGCCAAAGGCCAGCCTATCCGAACCATTGATCAGGTGACGGCATTGGCAAGACTCCAGCATCACACGGTGTATTGCTGGACCAACCTCTTTGTGCGTCAAGCCAACACACGTTGCGCGTCAAGCTGTGTCATCGGCAGGATGCTAAGTCGCTCCAAGCCATCCCAGACTGTCGGCATAGGCAAGGCTCATCATAATCACATCGACGCTGGCATGGGCGATGATAACGGCCCACAGATTGCCGCGCTGCATGATCCGCACCCAGCCCAGCAGCAATCCGATGGTGGCAGTCAGGATCATGCCGCCAATCCCCTGATAGGAATGCGGCAGACCGAACAAGGCCGCCTGCACGATCAGCACCAGCCAGATGCGGCCGCGCAGTCCGCCCAGCCGTTCAAGCCGGTCCATCAGGAAGCCGCGCCACAGCAGTTCTTCGCCAACTCCAGCGGCAAGGATTGCCACACCGATGATCCAGAGGGCGAACATCAACGGGCTTTCGGTGACCAGATCAAGAATGAGGCTGGCGTCGGGCTGCGGCAGGCCAATGGCCTGCAGCAGAGCGGCCCCTGCGGTGAAAATCAGGATCGCGCTGATGGTGGCCATCGCGGCCCAGCCCAGTGTCTTGCCCCAATCGGCGGGTGCAGAAAGATCCCACGCCTCCGCCACACGGCCTTCGCGGCGTAGCCACGCCCAGCACAGCAGAAGGGCGAGCGCCATACTCACCATCACAGTCAGCGCGACCACCCAAGAGCTAAGCTCAGGTTCGGCGGCGCCAGTGGCGATCTGATCGATGATGGAGGGGACGAGGGGAAGCGTGCTGCCGATAAAATACACGACCACCACGGTCACCAGCTGCGCGATAAACAGCGGCCAGCCGATAGGCGACTTGGTTTGCAAAGAGACAGGCGGCTGGGCGTCCGCGAAAACCGTGGCCGGATTTTCCATGAAGTATCTGTCCTTTTTGCTGTCCCGGCCAGTCCTTTCGGCGCACCGCACGGTCCACGCAAGGGCCATGTTCGCCTTTCCTACAGTCAGTGTCCTAACCAATGTGCAGACTATGCCAGTTTTCTCTCATCTTCGTTTTTTCCTGCAAAGTGTCACTTTCGCTCAGTGGTTCAAAACATTCGTAGAAACAGATAGATATGCCGATTGGCGTTGGGTGACAGGGTGTAACCTTTGTCACCCTGTTCCGGCCCGCGAGGATCGCTTGATTTTCGGATGCTTTGCGGCTATTTGCCCGCCTCCCAACACACAGTTCGGGAATCCACGCGGGAGGGGAGCACATGCTCTTCGCTAGACCGCTTAACATGAGCCTTGGCTGCAAAGCCTTGGCGATAGTGCGATAAGGAGGCCATCATGGCCAAGAAGATTGACGGCTATATCAGCCTTCAGGTGCCTGCGGGCGCTGCCAACCCATCACCGCCCATCGGCCCGGCTCTGGGTCAGCGCGGCGTGAACATCATGGAATTCTGCAAGGCGTTCAACGCTGCCACGCAGGACATGGAAAAGAACGCTCCGATCCCCACGAAGATCACGGTCTTTGCGGACAAGTCGTTCACATTCGTCACCAAGACCCCGCCTGCCAGCTTCCTGATTAAGAAGGCGATGAAGATCAAATCTGGTTCGAAGGAACCGGGCAAGGATATCATCGGCTCTATCAAGACCAGCCAGCTTGCAGACATCGCTGAGGCCAAGATGAAGGACCTCAACGCCAACGACATTGAGCAGGCAACCAAGATTATCGCAGGTTCCGCCCGTTCGATGGGCATCGAAGTGGTGGAGGGCTGATCTGATGGCTAAACTGACCAAAAAGCAAAAGCTCGTAGCGCAGCTCGACAACGAAAAGCTGTACACCTTTGACGAAGCTCTGAAGGTTCTTCGTGATCACAAGGCGAAGTTCGACGAGACCGTTGAAGTCGCCATGAACCTTGGCGTTGACCCTCGCCATGCGGACCAGATGGTTCGCGGCATGGTGTCGCTGCCATCGGGCACCGGCAAGGACGTTAAGGTTGCAGTGTTTGCGCGCGGCGAAAACGCCGAAAAGGCAACTGCTGCAGGCGCTGACAAGGTCGGCGCTGAAGACCTAATGGAAGACATGCAGGAAGGAAATCTCGATTATGACCGCGTGATCGCCACGCCGGACATGATGGGCGTTGTTGGCCGTCTCGGTAAGGTGCTGGGTCCAAAGGGCCTGATGCCGAACCCGAAGCTGGGCACTGTCACCCCGAACGTGGAACAAGCCGTGAAGGACGCCAAGGGCGGCCAGGTTGAGTTCCGCGTCGAGAAGATGGGCATCGTGCACAGCGGCATCGGCAAGATGAGCTTCAAGGACGCTGATATCAAAGCCAACTTCGAAGCGCTGACGCAGGCCATCGTCAAGGCGAAGCCGTCGGGCTCCAAGGGCAAGTACGTCAAGAAGATCTCGCTGACCTCCTCGATGGGTCCAGGTCTGAAGATCGACCTTACCGAAGTGGAAGGCGCGTAAGCCCTTTCCTACTTGGAAAAGACATTGCAAAGGGCCGGGGGAGCAATCCTCCGGCCCTTTTGTTTTGGGTTCTGGCGAGCTTTGCGTTGAACTATTGCGCCGTGCCTGAAGCTGCTGCCTTCAACTGGCGGGTGTAGAACCATCCTAGGCCGATCAGGCTCAGGCCCAGCGCCGCGAAGGACGCGATACGGAGTAGGCCTTCGAGTCCGGCGGCATCGAACACGAACACCTTCATCACCGCAATCAACATGACGACCAGCGAGCCAATCCGCCAGCTGCGCTGGTTTAGGCGGCTGCCGATGATCAGGAAGACCAACGCCATCACAATGCCGATGAGTGAGCGCAGCAAATCCTCGGTTTGCGTCATCGGCACATCAAACGGCGTCGTCCCGCCGAAGATCTGCCGCAGCAACGCCAGCGCTCCGAGAGTAGCGAGGAACATGATCAGGCCATCGACGCCAGGCCGGGCGATGTCGGGCAGCCAGCGCCGCAGCAGCATGGCCGCCGCAATGGCCACGGCAAATCCGGCGAGGAATAGATTGGCGATAGGTGTTGCGCCAACAGCCTGCTCCGCCGTCATCGGATTGTGCCACCACAATGAATAAAGCGCGAAGTGGGCCAGCGACGCCAGCGCCAGCACACTCGCCAGAGCGGTGCTTGCTCCAAGCTTGGGAATGCCGCGAGCGACCGTCCATGCAGCGGCCAGCAGCGCGGCCTGCCAAACGGTCCGCTCTGCCATGCCGAGGCTCACAAACTGTGTCATCGTCTCGACTGCGAACAGGTGACGGTAGAGAACATGGACCACCACAAGGGCGAAAGGCAGCGCCAGCCAGTGCACCGGCAGTTTGCGCCCTTGCCAAACCTCGCCATCATACCGGATCACCGCCAAAGCCGTAGCAGCAGGCAAAACGCGCAAGGCCAACTGGTCCAGCGCCGGCAGGTTGAAGAGCAGGATGGGCTGGCCCGCCAGCGACTCAAGCGCCGCGAGCATCCACTGCCCCATCGGATAGAACGCCCAGAACACAGCAATGGCCGACCACGTTGCATAGCCGCCGGCTCGCTCGCGCATAGTCACGAACAATGCGATTGCCGAAAGCGCAGTCAGCCAAGGCAGAGCGGCTGCCGGAACGACCTGTGCCGCACAGCCATAGAGTGCAATCGCTGCACTAATCTCGGCGGCTCTGCGAGTGAGTGATCGTGTCTCCAACCAGCACAGTGCAAGAAATGGGAGCGCCAGCGCGGCCCAGCGCAGCAGTGAGCGGACAATCTCATCGCGGTCGCCCACGCCGAACACACGTTCCGCTTCCGAGAGGAATTCAGGAGTGACAAGCAAAGCGATAAAGGCAGCGCCAGCACCGATCCACAGGAGCAGCCTCAGCGCAAACTCCGTCCGCTGGTGGGCAAGATAGGCCGGGATAGCCAGTGCCGCAGCGGCCACCACCGGGGCAGTCCAGCCTGGCGTAACCATCAGACCGGCGGCGAACAGCATGGCGGTCGCCGTCCCGGTAAGACCGGCGAACAGATTGGCATCACCACGTGCGGCGACGAGCCAAGCTCCGACCGCAGGGAGGGCGGCCAAAGCCAATGTCGCCAACGCGAGTGTGGTCTCGACCGTATCCTGTTCAAACATGCCGAACGCGACATAGGAGATGGCCGCCAGCGCAGGCGGTATCACTGCAACCATCGCCCATTCAATGATGGTGTCGCGCTCCTGCCACATCAGAGCCAGCGGGACGCCTGCGAAAATCACCGCGATGCCTGCGCCCAACAGCGGTGAGCGCGCCTCAACCACGTCGCGGTCCAGAATGGGTCCGCGCACCAGCACATCGTCGCCCTGTCGGCGCAAAACATCGACACGTATGGCTTCCAACCGATTGTCGTCACCCAAAACCAGCACCTCGCCCTGCGCATCCACCGCAGCGGCGGGCAGGCGCACAACGCCG
>ENA-ORXU01001122-ORXU01001122.1-marine-metagenome-genome-assembly--contig:-NODE-1122-length-24148-cov-4.237797_pt1 | contig 24148 bp, 24 predicted proteins | sample MGYA00237869_ERZ511484 | MGnify/ENA metagenome assembly ERZ511484
AACTTTATTAAATATTCAAATTTGCATAGATGGGGTGTGTCTAATTCTCAAATCTATCACAGTAATTTCCCTTTAGTTGAAGTAGGCTCTTGTCTAAGAGATATTTCTACTGGAACTACCCCACCGACAAATAGGAAAGAGTACTTTGATGGGGAGGTTCCTTTTTTTACACCAGCTGACCTGACCGACATTGATTACCTAAAAGAATCAAAAAGAACACTTTCAGCTTTAGCTATTCAAGACGGTAAAGCAAGGGTTTTTCCTAAAGGTACTCTTTTATTTGTGGGCATCGGGTCTTCGATAGGCAAAGTAGGTATAGTAGATATACAAATTGCTACATCAAATCAACAAATAACAGGAATTGCCTTCAATGAAGACAAAATACTTTCCGAATTTGCATTCATTTTCTTTCATCATTTTCAATCAATTACTACAGCAGATAAAGTTCAATCTACTTTACCTATCATAAATCAGGAGAAAATAAAAGCCATATTGATGCCTAAGCCACCTATATCTTTTCAAAAAGAAATCATTTTAGAATATAAGAGTTATTCAAATAAACTTTTAAACCTGATAGAAGAAGAAGCAACTTATAGAAAAAATGCATTATCCGATTTTGAGTCTCAAATCTTTAAGAGCAAATGAAATTAATATCGCTACATATTGAGAATTATAAACTGTTTCACGATTTGAATATCGACTTTGCAGATGATAAATCTACAGCAGTTTTTATAGGTAAAAACGGTTCTGGCAAAACAACACTTGTGGAATGCCTATCTATCATTTTTGCGAAATTGTTCGAATGTGAATCTTTGGAGGATATGCATAAGGTAAAGTTACCTTTTAGCTTCCAAATGCGATACTTATTGCGATCTGAAAAGGTAATTGAGACAAGTACTTGGGGCGATTCTTATGTAAATTACTATGCAATAGAACTGGTATACGACAACTCATTAAAAGTGTCTTTGTATGAGTCAGAAAACAAGCATTCAACAGTCTCAGATATTGGAAATTACTTAAGAAATAATGGACTTTCGCACGAGTATTTATTACCGTCTTCGTTGGTAGTATATTATTCAGGAATTTCAGACGTGATTTATAATCTTTTTAAAGATTATCAAACCGAAAATATCTTAGGTAGTTTAGACGGAGATGTCAAGATAGATCAGCCATTTTATTATTTCATCCCTGATAATTTCCCTTTAATATTAATCACTTTGTTAAGTTTTGAGTTTGGGGATGTTCCAGACAAATTGCTTGCAAAACATTCAATAGGTGGTTTTAAGAAAATTTCTATTTCATTCGAAAGACCAAAATGGGCTAAACCGAAAACAACAGCAAAAGATTATTGGGGTTCAGAGGGAGATTTAAAGATATTTCTTTCACGAGTTGCAGCAATTGCAGATGAAGTATTGATAAAGTCTCAAAATGAGGTAGTCTACGAAATCACCAGAAGGCAATCACTCATTGATCTATGGAGTTACTACGGAACTGAGAAAAGGCTATTTGAATACTTTGTAGCTCTACAAGCTAATGACCTATTAGGGAATGTAGAAGTGATTCTATCAAAGAATGGTATTGAAATGACCTATCAAAGATTAAGCGAAGGTGAAAAGCAACAGCTTATTATTATGGGTTTGAAAGAGTTGTTGGCAGCAGAAAATAGTCTCTTCCTTTTAGATGAGCCAGACACATATTTACATCCTTCTTGGAAAAGGGATTTCATCTATGAGTTACATCTAAATGAAAATCTATATCAAAATTTTTACCTTATAACTTCCCATTCACCAGATATTGTGTCAGCTATGGGGAAAGACCAACTTTTTATTTTGGTCAACAAAGAAAACCAAACAAGGCTTAAAATATTCTCCTATAATCCATTTGGAAAAGAAGTTGATGATCTTTTATTAGAGGTGTTTGGTGTTGAAGATTTACGCTATATAGAAGTAGAAAAATTGATCGATCAGATATGGTTTTTGATAAAAGAACAGAAACACGATGGCGATGATTTCAGGCAATTATTTGAAGAGCTTAAAACTAAACTTGGTAAAGATGATAAAGCAGTTACTGAGGTAAATATTGAACTTTTAAAAAGGCAGGGGAGGAATGAGAAAAATTGATAAGCAGCAGCCTTTAAAGGAGTTCGAGCAATTTAGAGATCAGAATCCTGGAGCCAATTGGGGGGCATTTCCATCCGAAATTAGAATAAATAGTCGGGGACAATTATTGGTAGAGGAGCAAGATTGTCAATGTGGTTATACTGAAATCCTGCTAAATGATGATGGGGACTGTCATATAGATCATTATTTCAAAAAAGGCTTGGATTCGAGTATGACTTTTGGTTGGGAAAACCTAATAGCAGCCAGTATGGATGAGGACTTTGGAGCTAAGTACAAGGATAACAAGTATTCAATAAAGGCAAATGAATATCAGGAAATCTACAACCCTGTGATTCACAGGCCAGAACAATATTTCTATTATTTACAGAATGGAGAAATTGAACCCAAAAATGAGCTTGAACCACCCGAGAAAGTAAAAGTTAAAAAGACGGTTGAGGTTTTTAACCTAAATGCTTCTCAATTAGCAAAAAGAAGGAGGGATTTAATTAAACAGATACGAGATACAAAACAAGGGGGGCTTGATTCTGTGTTGATACATCAGGCTTTTTCAAATACTGGATTCAAAAGTGTAAAAAATCAAGAAATAGATTAATGCTTAAACTCAAAATCATCCCATTTTGCAGCACACTGCCATCCTCGTTCCTGCGGTGACAGAGAGCTGCAGGCCAACCCTTAAAGAAAAGCAATGGTACGCAAATAAAATAAATAGTGAAAAGGAAAGCTAGCAGAGAACACTATGTAAGACGGAATACTCCCTCTGGTCGTACTCCGCTTACAATTATCCGAAAAGCTCAATAGCTTTGGTGTCCAAGCACATTTTTCAACAAAAGCCGAAACGCACGCCAATCTTAAGAAATTCTAAAATCCGCCAAATCTTAATAATTCTTGCCAAATTTCCGTTATTTTCGTAGTCAATCAACGATTCATGAAGATTATCAACATATCAGTTAGGGTTCTCGTAGCGGCATTACTCGTTTTAGCTGTAGGTGCAAGCACATTTGCCCAGGACTCATATAAGGAGTTGCGGTCCGGCGACCAAAACTACCTCGACAAAGACTATGCTAAAGCCGAGCAGGCCTACAGAGACGCTACAGTGATAGAACCTTCTGCCAAGGCCAAGTTCAATCTCGGCAATAGCTTATACCAACAAGGCCGATATGTGGAGGCTGCCGAAGAGTTTCAGCAGGCCATGAATCTGTCTAGTGACACCATGTTTCGCGCCAAAGCACTGTACAATAAAGGCAACAGCTTGTTTAATGAACAGAAATACGAAGAAAGTGTCGAGGCATACAAGAAATCGCTGATGCTGAATCCTGATGATGGCGATACAAAGAAGAATTTCATGTACGCTAATCAATATTTACAGCAGCAACAAGAACAGCAACAACAGGAGCAGCAGGAAGGTGACGAGAGCGATGACGAACAAGAACAAGATCAACAAGAGCAGCAACAACAAGATCAAGGTGAGGAAAATGAAGAAGAGGAGGAACAAGAGCAAGATCAACAACAAGAAGAGCAAAACGAAGAGAATCAAGAGCCCGAAAGCGCCCCTCAAGAAAGTGACAAAGAAATGAGTCGAGAAGAAGCCGAGCGGCTGCTCCAAGTCATAGAAAATGCGGACGATGACGTCCAAAAGAAATTGAAAAAGAAAAATTCGACTAAAAAAGAACTCGAAAAAGACTGGTAAACTTTTCAGTCGAGATGTAAACCAATAAATATGAACGCAATGAAATATTGTAAGTACGCCATCATGATGTTGTTTTTTATATGGGTCGGCCAAAGTCTGGATGCACAAAATATATCCTTGACGTTGGAAGTCGATCAAGACACGGTCAAAGTTGGTGACCATGTTACCGTGACATATACCTTTTCAGGTGCGAGGGGCGATTACAAAGAACCTGAATTTGAAAACCTGCGATTAGTCGGTGGCCCAAATTATTCGTCTAGTATTCAAATTATCAATGGGAATATGGATCAGCGATTTACCTATTCTTATATTTTTCAATTAATTACAGAGGGACTTCACAAAATTCCAAGTGCCATTGTGAAAGTTGGAAATGATGAATACAAATCCCCATCCATGGAAATATTCGCCACGGAGAACGATGATTGGAATCCCCAACTAAAAACTCCCCTTGCGCCAAAAACCACCAAGAAAAAGAATGTGACGCAAATTTGATGCGAGCATTTTTACTAAATATTTTTCTATTTACTTCTTGTCTGAATATTGTTGATGCTCAGGCAACGTTGTACGCGCACATCGAAGACGAAAAAGTTTTCGAAGGCGCATATTTTAAAGTTGAGTTTCAACTAAAAGACGCGCGCGGGAATAATTTTCGTGCGCCGGATTTTAAAGGACTCAAAGTGGCTTCCGGTCCAGCGCGTTCATTTCAGACCACGGTGGTAAACGGCAAGGCAAACAGTTTCGAAAGTTATTCATACACATTGGTTGCGACCAAAGCGGGAAAATTTACCATCGGCCAGGCGTCTATCGTAGTTAATGGTAAATTACTCAAGAGCAATCCTTTAACGATCAAAGTGTTGCCACCACTTAAGCAAGAAGATTTATTAAAATCGGGAACACCCACAGACAAAGACTTTTTTGTCACCGCCGAATTAAGTCAAGACACCGGTACGGTTGGTCAACAATTCTTACTTGACTATCGGATATTCACAAAAATCAATGTTGACAATGTAGATTTCCGACGATTGCCTGACCTGTCAGATTTTAATTGGAATCAACTTCAACTATACAACGAAACGGTAGATCAAGTCGAAATCTCCGGCGAGATGTACTCGACCAAACTACTACGACGATATGCATTATTTCCCAAACGTTCAGGTGTATATGAGTTAGGACCGACACTCGTTTTATTAATGACAAAAAATAAAAAGCGAAGAGGTTTTTTCTTTGACAATTACAATACAAAAAACGTCAATACGAACCCACTCACACTCACAGTAAATGAATTGCCAAAGCCTACGCCAGATAATTTTTCAGGGCTTGTTGGCTCGTATACGATGGAGTCTATCGTGGGCAAAGGCGAACTCACAACCGACGATGCCATTACGGTCCGGATGCGTATTAAAGGAGATGGAGATCCTAATTTAATTAATTTAAAACCTATTCACGCATCACCCGGTCTGGAAGTCTATGATCCCAAAATTTTAGCGAAAAATAAAGATGAAAATCTAAGACGCAAAGACCACTACGCCGATGTCGAATATTTATTTACAGCAGCCGAGGCGGGAATATATTATGTCCAACCGACATTCACATATTTTGATGCGGACAGTCTGGCATATGTAACACTTCGAGGCGATAGCACAAAAATATATATTAAATCAGGCCTCGGAGCGCGTCAGGCCAATCGCGGTGATACGAGTGTTGTCTATCAAAGGCTCGATGCACGTGCATCTTCTTTCCGACCTATGTGGATCCAACACCGTGGTGTGCGGTTGGCATGGATAGCGTTGGTAATTGCCGCTCTATTCATGTCATTTCTAAAATGGAAGCAAATCCGGGATCACAATCGACAACCGCCTAAATCAGACCGCACCATGGCGATCGAAGCCCTCGATGAATTAGAATCGTCAAATGCCGATGAAATCGCCCATCGTATCGAAGAAATCTTGGGTGATTACTATCGTAAAAGCCTTCAAATAGATGAATCCAACTGGTCAACTACCGTGCTAAAGGAGCGTTTGATGGCTGATAACACTCCGGAAGATCGGGTTGATCAACTCGTGGATTTATTGGAAAGGTGTAAGTTTGCAGCATATTCAGGCTTGGGTGAAAAGCAGCAGAGTGAGTGGATTGAAGACGCCAAGTCGTTATTGTTTTAAATTATTAAAATTGACCATCTCATGATAGCAGAAAATATCGTGCGTTTTATCGACAAATCGGATGAAGAATTACTCGATTTCGGAAAAGAGCAACACAAGGCTTACAGCACCGCTGCGCCATTCCCAAATATATATTTTGATAATTTTTTCAATCCCGAAAGACTTCATGAAGTTTTAGGGGAGTTTCCTTCACTTGATAAAACGGATGTGCATTACAGCAATCCAAATGAATCAAAATACGCCTCAAAAGGTGAGCATCGATTTGGACCAGCGACAAAAGCATTTATGCATTATTTGAATTCTCAACCTTTTCTTGAGTTTTTACAGGAATTAACTGGTATCAAAGAAACGCTGGTGCCGGATCCGTATTTTGAAGGTGGAGGATGTCATCAAATAAAACCCGGTGGTTTTTTAAAAGTGCATGTTGATTTTCATAAACATAAAGCCATGCAGCTTGATCGACGAATCAATGTGCTGGTATATTTGAATACAGACTGGTTAGAAGAATATGGTGGACATTTTGAACTATGGGAGCGAGATATGAGTAAATCGGTCGTTCGCATTGCTCCATTATTTAATCGCCTGGCTATATTTTCAACCACCGGCGATTCATGGCACGGACATCCAGATAAATTAACCTGCCCACCTGATCGAAGCAGAAAATCATTGGCATTATATTATTACACCAATGGGCGACCATCTAGCGAAGTGAGCGATGAACAACGTGGTCGCATTACGACAACATTCTCAGCGCGTGAAGGGAAAGACTCGTCTGAGATGAAACGATTTAATACGATGGTAAATCTGGCAAACGACATATTGCCACCGTTTGTGGTTAGACTTATTAAAAAATTTAGAAAACAATAACTTTATTCTTGTCATGGAAGAGCGAATCATGACCTTGCATCCACAAGGGAAAAAAGGAGTTCATATTTTAACGAGACGCTATGATCTGATTAAAGATTATATTCTCAAACAAGTAAAAAAGGAAGGCGACATTTCATATGAAGAATTGTCCGATCGTGCCGTGGCAGATTTAAGTGAGACGTTTGATGGAAAAGTGGTCTGGTATATCGTCTCAGTTAAATTGGATTTAGAAGCGAGAAAAATAATAGAGCGTATTCCGAAAACAAGTCCTCACCGCATCCGGTTGGTAAAATAATAGGATATAATTCACTTCACTATGAAATTACTTTGCATCGGAGATAGTTTAACGGAAGGTTATGGAATTAATCACGATGTGAGTTGGCCAACCTTATTGGGGGCTAAAATGAGTGTTCCCGTATTTAATGAAGGTATTTCAGGAGATACAACGGCTGGAATATTGGCTCGATTTTCTTCTGCCTGCCAACGACATCTTCCGACGCATACTATTATCATGGGCGGTACGAATGACATCGATTTTCAAATAGACCCAAAGCATATTATTGCCAATATAAAAGCGATGACACGTCAAGCTCGATTTTCTGAGATTGAATATTTTATCGGAATCCCGATGCCTTATCGACCACATGTTCAAGACGGATATAGTAGTGCCTTTAATTCTGCGAATGAATTTGCAAACAACCTCGATGAATTTCGCGCGTCATTGATCCATTTCTGTGATCATGACGAAACGCGTTTCATTGATTTCTCAGAAGAATTGACAACCGATCATTTTTTATTAGATGGCATTCACCCAAACGAAGAAGGAAACCGCTTGATGATGGAGACAGCGTATCGGGCATTGACGGGCTGATAGTTCTATCATTTTATTTAATTTCAACCACCATGTATATGACTTAAACCGAAGATTACCGACTGCGACCGCCAATCCCGACATGGTCGAAATCTATGATTTCGCTTCATGCCGTGGATGCTCGACATTGAGACAAAATTGTAAATTTTGTTCAATGTCGGCACCGCCGACTGCCACAACTCCCATCCCAAATATTCCCCATACCTTCGCGGCTTATGAATTTTAAACAACTAGACCTCGCAGAGCCTATTTTGCGAGCACTTCAGGACGCCGGATACGAGGAACCAACACCCATTCAAGCACAGTCGATACCGCTTTTATTGGAAGGTAAAGACCTATTGGGTTGCGCTCAGACCGGGACAGGGAAGACAGCAGCCTTCGCCATACCGATACTACAACAAATGTATGCCGATCGCGAACGCCGAGGTGGCCAGCGAAAAATCAAAGCATTGGTCGTCGCGCCCACACGCGAGCTCGCTATTCAAATATCAGATAGTTTTAAGCAGTATGGCAAATACACCGGACTGCGTAATACAGTCATATTTGGCGGTGTCAAACAAGGGAATCAAACAGACGCGTTAAAACGCGGTGTCGATATCTTAGTCGCAACGCCGGGTCGATTACTCGATCTGATGCAACAAGGTTTTATTTCACTACGGGATGTTGAATATTCTGTATTGGATGAAGCGGACCGGATGCTCGATATGGGTTTTATCCATGACATTAAAAAAATCATTGCAAAATTACCGGATGACCGTCAATCGCTATTTTTCTCTGCTACAATGGCACCTGAAATTGTAGCATTGTCCCGACGCTTATTAGGTGGAAATCCAGCAACGGTTACAATCAAACCTGAGCAGACAACTGCCGAGCGCGTAGAACAAAAAATATTTTTTGTCGAGAAAAAAGATAAAAGAAATCTTTTAATTCATTTATTGAGAGAAAGTAAAGAATCTGCTGTCCTCGTATTTTCTCGCACGAAACATGGATCTGATAAAATCGTCCGAGTACTCCGAAAAGCGAATATTAATAGCGAGGCCATCCATGGAAATAAATCACAAGGCGCACGTCAACGCGCTCTTGGTAATTTTAAATCCGGTAAGACACGGGTATTGGTTGCCACGGATATAGCTGCACGTGGAATCGACGTAGATGAATTATCATTAGTTATCAATTTTGATTTACCAAATATTCCTGAAACCTATGTTCACCGTATAGGGCGTACGGGTCGTGCAAGCGCTAGTGGTGTGGCTATTTCATTTTGTGATGGAGAGGAGCGACCATACTTACGCGATATTCAAAAATTGATTAGTCGCAAAATAGAAGTAGTACTGGATCATCCATTTCATCAGGAACTTCCGGAAAACTATCGACCACCGAAAAAGGCTGCAAAAAATATACCACCAAGAAACAAAAATCGCGGTGGTAATTCAAAAAGAAAATTTTACGGCAAACGTAAAAAGCATTCTACAACGAATTAATAACATTTATTACTCGTTGTCAATTAAAAGCCACCGCGAACTGTAGACTGCCGACTTTTGACTGCCGACTGTAAACATTATTTCTTCCGCTCAATAACATAGTCAACAAGCTCGACGACTTTTTCATAGACATCGTTATCAGCGAACTGATTTAAATGTTGGATAGCTTCATTTTTATAGTCGATCATTTTTTGACGTGTATAATCCATACCCGGACCATTGCGCACCATTTGGATTATTTCCTTCATCTTTTTTTGATCATCATGATGGCGTCGAATGCGTTTGAGGATTTTACGACGTTCGGAGGATGACATATGCTCTAGTGTATGAATCAACGGCAGGGTCATTTTCTTCTCCTTGATATCATTGCCCACCGGTTTGCCAACATGATTCTCGCCATAGTCGAATAGATCATCTTTCATTTGAAATGCCATACCAATCTTGAGACCGAAAGCAGCAATTTCGGTGATGAGATTTTCATCGGTAGTCGTGGAAGCAGCTCCGGCCTCACAAGATGCGGATATAAGCGAAGCGGTTTTCTTTTGGATGATGTCAAAGTAAGTCGATTCATCGATATCCAGAGACCTGGACTTTTCCATCTGCAAGAGTTCGCCTTCACTCATTTCCCGGACAGCTTTAGACATGACACTGAGTAGACGATGTTGCTCGCTTTCCAGCGCTATCAGCAATCCTTTGGACAACAGGTAATCACCCACCAACACAGCAGCCTTGTTTTTCCAAAGCGCATTGATGGAGAAAAACCCGCGACGCGTCATCGCGTCATCCACGACATCATCGTGCACCAACGTGGCCGTGTGCAAGAGCTCCACCATAGAAGCTGCGATATAGGTCGTTTCATCGATAGACCCGCAAAGCCGAGCGCAATACAACACAAACATGGGCCGAAGTTGCTTTCCTTTCCGCTTGACGATATAGTACGTGATCCGATCAAGCAAGGGCACACGACTTTTCATCGTATCCCGAAAATAGGATTCAAATGTGATGAGTTCTTGATTTATCGGCGCCTTAAGGCGACTCAGTTTCGTCATGATGCTATATTCCTATGCAATAATGCCACTTTGCTATGTATCCACAGCGATAAAACACGCGATAAGATGTCAGGTTTTTATAATTATCCTACTTTTATCGTGTCTAAATAAGGAGTGCGTGCTTAAAATTTTTAGAAAAAATCAATTCTTACGAAGCCTCATGCTGCTGCCAGTTGCACTGCTGCTCAATATCAACGTATTGATCAATCCTTCAGCTGTCAATATACTACATCATAGTCGTATTGATGGAATGCTGGAATCATTCAGATTGGACATGCCTATCCTGCATTGGATTACATTATCTCTAATATTCTTTGCCGCTGCGATTTTAATCAATCGCATGGTCATCATCAATCGACTATCGAATTCGATTACGCTCTATCCCGGTTTGTTTTTTATCGTACTCATTTCTGCGTTTCCGGTATTTGGTGCCGTTTCATCGCTGACGATTAGTACCGTTCTGTTGCTGCTTTTGCTTTCGAACCTCATGTATATCAACGCAAGGAGCGGCGTCGTCGATAAAATATTCAATGTAGGCCTTTACTTGGGGTTAATGGGGCTATTGTTCATGCCGCAACTCATATTCTTTTTTATGATAGTAGCATCCGTCAATATGCTCACGACGGTCAAGAGACGCACTGTTTTTAATCTGATCAATGGAACGCTGATCCCATTTTTTCTCATCGGATTAGCCGTGCTTTTGTACGCCGATCAGATTACCGACTTCAAAGCGATGTATGCCAATCAATTTGGATTCGTGAATTTCAGTGTTCCACAATCCGTAGAGCAATGGGTCACATTAGTTGTGATCATACTCTATGTGTTGCTCGTGCTTTTGACTTATAACAGTGTGATCTCAAAGAAGAGTATTCAGAGCATTCGAAAGATAAACGTCTTATCATTTACGATTTTATTCGTTATCATGATTCATCTCATTTCCGGTATTCAATCATTGCATACGCTGGTATTGTTGATGCCGGTATTCGCATTTTATACTGCAGAAGGTGTGCTGAAATTTAAGAAAGAAACCAATGCTGAATTGATTTTGATTCTATTAGTTATTCTGGGTATTGTCATGCCGTTTGTTGGATAGTGGTGTGTTTTACGCTTTACGTCTTGAGCTTTACGCCACGTGGATGTCTAATATGGGTTGTTGCTAAGTGTCAATCGCAAATGAAAAAAGCTGATTTGCAAAATCATTTATATATTTTATTCATCAAGCGGTTTTTGGTCATTTTCATTAATCGTATAAATAGTACGACTCGGAAACGCTAATGATAAGTGAAGTTGTTCATGTTTCAGTCAAATAATATAAAATTTGATAGTATTAGGATTGGCCTTATTCATTTTAGCGGAGAAAGTGCCAAAATCCGTTAAGAACTGAAAACTGTATGAGCGCGAAAGAATCATTGAACAAGAAATCGAGATAATAGCGACCTTGTGTTATTGAACGAGCGTTTTGGCGAGTTTTTTCAGTTTAGGGTTTATGTGCTTTCGGAGCGTTAAGAAATGAATACAGCCTTGATTTTTTTTGGTTCGTTTTTTGTATTAAGACAAAAAATGAACGAACCTTAAGGTAATGAACGACACAATTAAAATAAAGAAGTCAATCAATACCAAAAGACGTCAATCCTTACTTACTTCACGACAAAATGGATGATGTAATCTCTCTTATTGTACATGACTGACCAAGCTGTAAATTAAAGCATATGCTTTTAATAAATCCATTTCACATTAAAATGCACTTTATTCATCAAGCGGTTTTTGGTCATTTTCATTAATCGTATAAATAGTACGACTCGGAAAGGCAAATGACAATCCATTCTTCTTAGCTAATTCCATAATATGAAATAGCAGTTCCTCTTTTGTTTTTAATTCGTCTGCATATCCAGGCACATCTAAATATGCACGAAACATAATATTAATGGAAGATTCGCCCATCTCCTTTAAATGTACATAGTAGTTTTCATTTGATATGGATGGATGGTCCAAAATCAATTGCTTAAGATCTGCGATAAAATGCTGTAATTGATCCGGTTGAGCATCGTAGGTGACTGTCAATACCGTATTAAACAGGCGCATACTCCGTGCACCTAAATTTTGAATATTCATATTTGCTAGCGTACCATTGGGAACTGCAATGATGGATGTGTCAAGCGACTTTATTCGAGTCGTTCGAAAGCCGACTTCTTTGACTTCGCCCTCGATGCCACCGCCAATGATATAATCCCCGATCTGAAAAGGTCGATCTGCAAAAATCATGATTGATCCGATGAAATTTTTGACAGCATCCTGTGCGGCAAGCGCTATAGCTAATCCACCAAGAGAAACACCGGCAATCAATGCCGTGACATTGACATCCAATAAGCTCAACGCATGGATAATGGCGCCAACGATAACCACCAAATGAATAATCTTTTTTAATAGTGGGAGTAATTGGTCATCCATACGATTATCAGTTTTATCAACAAGACTTTTCATATGGAAAATGAAAAAATTAACCGCACGAACGATCACAAGTGCTATGGCGATTGTTTGTAGTATGCGTAATATTTTCACGATGAAAGCACCCGTTTTAATCGGTAATAAAAGCATCGGTATAACATATAAAATCAACTGGATGATCACCACTATACTCAACGCCGATGCAATAAGATCAATTAATTTTATTTGTTTTTCATCTTCAGTCAGCCATTTACGTAAAACACGTCGAATAAATGGTCTGAGTAATTGCTGAATAATCCAATAGAGTAAAAACCCTATCAGCGCGATGAGTATGAATCCAATATATTGCCATAGTGCCAACCCAAGAAATTGCCTATTGCCAAATTCTGGAAATAAATTCATCAAAAAAGTCGACCCAAATGGAAATATCTTTTGGTGTAGTTCCGATATTGCATTGACAGTGGCAGACGAATAGTACCAATTACTACCTTTATTGATGAGGTAAATTTCTGGCAACTCCGTCGGAAATAACGTATAAATCGCCTTATTGGTCGCACTATCGATGAAACTGGCGTCCTTTGGCAGCAGATCCATATCGACAAACAACCCTTCACCATCAAGTATCTGCTTCAGCTTTATGGCCAATTCCACGCGCGTGGCGCTATCCGGCACTTGACTCGCATCAAACGTCGTGGCAGAAAGCCCCGGGTCATACGAGTCAGGTTGCAAATAAAAAAGGTGCGTGAAGACCGTTTGATAGGGCGACTCTGTGCCCACTGGTACATCTTGTGCAACAGCAGAAAATGAATATAACAAGAAGACAAACAAGGAAGTACGACCTAAAATCTGATAAATATTCAGCATATAGCGACTGGTTTTTGAGATGTGTGACAATATTAATAGATTCATAACAGAATACCACCTAGAATTTACCTTCTTTGCAATAGAATATGCATTGGCAATCCATCATAAAGGGATACAAAGGCTATCTGCTGCTTGAAAAAAGTGTGTCGCAAAACACACTGGATGGCTATTTGGCCGATGTGGCTAAACTGGAACAGTATATTGGCGATACGCATCCGAATGTGAATCCTTCTGACGTTGGTAAAAAAGAATTGACGGGTTTCCTGAAATATTTATTTGATCTGGGTCTAAGTGCAAGAAGTCAGGCACGGATAATTTCGGGTATTAAATCATTTTATCAATATATGTTGCTTGAGAATTTGGTGGAAAGAAATCCTGGTAACCTGCTTGATAATCCATCGCTGTCGAGAAAAATACCTGAAGTATTATCCATCGATGAAATGGAGGCCTTTTTGGGCGTGATTGATTTGAGTCATCCACAAGGTGTACGAAATCGAGCTATTTTTGAAATATTATATGCTTGTGGTTTACGTGTAAGTGAATTGGCAAACTTGTTGATATCAAATTTATATTTTGATCATCAAGTGATAAAAGTTTTAGGAAAAAATAATAAAGAGCGATTGGTTCCTATCGGTGATACAGCCATGCATCACACGAATATATACTTGGAAACTCAACGTGTGCCTCACGCGCAACCTGCCAAAGGGGAAGAAGATATTGTCTTTTTAAATCGACGTGGAAAAAGGTTGACACGCAACATGATTTTTATGCTTTGCAAGCAATATGCCGAACAGGCTGGTATCACAAAGAATGTGAGCCCGCATACATTCAGGCATTCGTTTGCAACGCATTTGGTAGAAGGTGGAGCTGATCTGAGAGCTGTTCAGGATATGCTGGGACACGTATCCATCACGACGACAGAAATATACACGCATTTAGATGCGCGATTTCTAAGAGAAACGATTGACTTATATCACCCGCGAGGTGGTGTCGAATTTAAAAAGAGCAATGCGTGAATAACTTCATGAAAAATATTCATCGAATTAAATTACTTGTATTGATATGTGCACTGCCGTTTGTCATCTGGGGTTGTGCGAATAAATTAAATATCGAAGGAGGCCCGGCTGATGAAACGGCTCCACTATTAGATGCTGAAAAATCTGATAATAACTTTCAGACCAATTTTACCGGACGCGAATTTCAGTTATCGTTTAATGAGTTTGTCAATTTGCAAAAACCAGGTGAGCAAATCGTTGTCTCTCCGCCGCTACGATATGCATTGCAACCGGTACAACGTGGAAAAAAAGTTTTATTCAGATTGCACCCAGATGAAGAATTATTAGAAAATACAACCTACACGATTCAATTTGGTGAATCCGTTCAAGATATTACAGAAGGCAATGCGGTAGAAGATTTGCGATTTGTTTTTTCGACTGGTGACATTATAGATTCTATGATCGTGGCCGTACGGGTTCGCGATCTAATGACAAAGGAGCCAGTGAACGGAGCGTTGGTGATGCTCTATGAAACGTTGAGTGACACGGTAATTCGTAGTGGAAGACCACTATATTTTTCGAAGACTGATAGTAGTGGTCTTGCCATTGTCCGCAATACCAGACCGAGCGAATACCGCGTGATTGCTTTACTCGATGAAAATCGCAACTATCAACTTGATCTGGCAGAAGAGCAAATTGCTTACATCGATACATTCGTTAGGTCTGTCGCGCAGACTTCTACACCATTTGTGCTGGACATGTTCAGGGAGATAGATCCACCGGTGCGATTGGACGTCGTGCGTATGGATTCGCTCACTTACATATTTACGCTGGCCGGTGAGACAGATTATGCAGAATGGCGTTCGGTGCCTGAAGTGGATTATACGATCTTTCAAGATAAGGATACTACATTTATACAATTCGAAGAGCCAGCGAATTTCATGATTTTATCGTCTCCATATGCCGATCCCGATACTATTAAATTCGATAATGTATCGTTGAAACCAAAGCGAAAAATCAGATTTGATGAATTGAATATTTTAAGTAATCAGCCCAAATTGGAAAACGGAAAAATTAATATTAATATTAAATGGAACAACCCTATTCAAGCGGTCGACAAATCGAAATTTATGGGATTTGATCAAGACAGTGTTTTGATGAATTTACCAGAATTGTTTATTGACTCGACGAGCATCGGCACAACGCGATTAAATCTCAGTTGGAATGCCAAAGGAATGCAAGACTCATTGTTGATGTTGTCCGGTGCGGTTACATCTTGGTATACCGAAAATGATACGATTGTATTATCATTACGCCCGAGTAAAGTCGAAAGTTTGAGTAACCTGACAGTGATGATTTCGGAGCTTAATCCAGAATTGAATTATATTGTTAGAATTATCGATGCGTCAGGAGAGATTGTGCGAGAGCGTCAGGTAACTGACGAGGCCTCATTGGAATGGAAGGTGTCTGGTTTGTTTCCTAAAAAGCACTTGTTAGAATTGATAACAGACTTGAATAACAATGGGAGACGCGATGGTGGTTGGTTTGATTTAAGGCAGATTCCAGAACCGATGATCGCGAAAGAAATAAGTGATTTGAGACCGAACTGGGATGTCGAAATTGAAATAAAAACGAAAGATTAAATTTGTCACTATGATTTTGCAGACAGATGAACTTGTAAAATATTACGGATCGCGCCAAGTCGTGAAAGGCATTTCGCTTGAAGTTAACCAAGGAGAAATTGTAGGACTACTTGGTCCAAACGGAGCTGGAAAAACAACGACGTTTTATATGGTAGTCGGATTTATTAAACCAACCAAGGGCAAAGTATTTTTGGATGGGAAAGAAATTACCAATTTACCAATGTATCGTCGGGCCCAGCGAGGTGTGGGATATTTGCCGCAAGAACCATCGGTATTTAGAAAACTGAGTGTTGAGGATAATATTCGCGCCGTGCTAGAAATGACAAAGCTCTCGCGGAACGATCAAAAATTAAAATTGGAATCATTAATTGATGAATTTAGCCTGCACAAAGTCCGAAAAAGTAATGGTGATACATTGTCAGGTGGTGAGCGACGACGGACGGAGATAGCACGCGCATTGGCCACTGATCCTAATTTTATTTTATTGGACGAACCATTTGCAGGAATTGATCCGATTGCCGTGGAAGATATTCAACATATTGTAGCCAGGTTGAAACTGAAAAATATTGGTATTCTGATCACGGACCATAATGTTCAAGAAACATTATCAATTACAGACCGCGCCTATCTTATGTTTGAAGGAAGTATTTTGAAGTCAGGCACAGCTGAGGAGTTGGCGAGCGATGAAATGGTACGAAAAGTGTACCTCGGCAAGAATTTCGAACTCAAACGAAAGATTCTTGATCTGTAAATGACGTGCAGGTCGCGTGAAAAATTCTATATTCGGGCCAACGGAAGTACGAAATCTTGATTTGAAAAACCACAATTTCATAGGAAATCATAGTCACCTGAGCATTGTCATAATGGCCATCTGCTTTCTGGCTCTAGGTCTGTCGTCATGCGGTGATGATCCCGATCGGGCGCTGACATATTCAGAGCGGAAATTTTTGGATTCTACGCTCGCAGCACATCAAAATGTATGGCGGCCGGTCTACGATTCTGTCTGTACGATGAAACAAGATTCCATGGTGCAATATTATTTTGATAGTTTGCTTCGATACGAATTAGAATCAATAAAAAAGCTTGAACAATGACGTCGCGTATCAAGCTCATATTATTATCGATAGTCGGTATTGGATTATTTTCTGCTTTTCAAGTGGTGGATACAGCTGGTATATTTTCAAGATTTAAGGCAGAAGAATATTACAAAGAACGTATTGCAAAATTTTATGGCATAGAACAGCGGAAGTGTCAACAAATAGCGATTGATGCCGCCATGGTCAAAGTAGATTCTATTTTAACTGGAACAGATCGGTTAATAGATGTTGACTCTTTTTTACTATTAGCCAGACCTTCAAAACCGGAAAAACCTGAATTTGATTTTGAAAAGGATTCGCTAAAAGTAAACCCTATTTTTCGAAAAGATAGCTGATCAAGATACTGCTACTTCATTAAATTCCGGAACGAGTTCTAGTAAGTCATCCAATGTTTCGCGTTTGCGAATCAGTTTTAGTTTGCCATCCACATACAACACTTCGGGAGGACGACCATGCGCATTGTAGTTTGACGACATTTCATAGCAATAGGCTCCAGCGTTTTTAATGCAAAGTATATCACCTGACTTCGTTTCTGGCATATAGCGATTGACACCAAAAGTATCCGTCTCGCAGATGTGACCGACTACCGTATAGACTCGCTTGTCTGTGCTCGTCGATGAAAGATTAATGATATCATGATGCGCATCGTAAAACATGGGCCGAATCAAATGATTAAATCCTGTATTCACACCGATAAAAACTGTGCTTGTTGTTTGTTTTACCTGATTACATCGACAAAGAAAATATCCGGCCTCACTGACAAGATATTTACCAGGCTCAAAGTATAATTTTAAGTCTCGATTAATTTCTTTACAATAAGAATTAAATTTTTCAGACATTAATTTACCTAGTGAAATAATATCGGTCTCTATATCTTCATCTCGATACTTGACTTTAAATCCACTTCCGAAATCTAAATATTCTAATTTATCTGCAAATTCAAGTGCCACATTGAATAGTACATCGGCCGCCTGCATAAATACGCGACTATCGAGTATGTCTGATCCATTGTGCATGTGAATGCCTACGATATTCATGTCGAGCGTCTCGACAAGTCGTCTAATTAAAGGAAGTTGATGAATGGAAATTCCAAATTTAGAATCGATATGTCCCGTCATGATTTTTTTATGACCACCAGCCATGATGTGCGGATTGATGCGAATGCCGACAGGAAGATCGGGATGATTTTGGCCGATATATTCGAGCAATCGGATGTTTCCGATATTCATTTGTACACCCCAAGTTATCGCTTGCTCCAATTCTTCGATGGAAATCATATTAGGCGTATAGATGATCTCCTCAGCAGAAAAACCGGCCATCATAGCCAGTTGAATTTCATTGATGGAGACGGTATCCACATGCGCGCCGAGCGACTTCATGAGCTTCAGGATATGAGGATTCCCGAGCGCTTTGCATGCGTAGTGCACGGACAGGTGTTTGACATCGAATGCCGATGTGAAGGTCTCATATTTGCGAGCGATCGTTTCAGCATCATACACGTACAGCGGCGTTCCAAATTTTTCAGTCGCTTCAAGTAAAGTAGCATTCATTCTTATGATTTTTATATTTTCACAGAATGGATAAATATATAGCGATTCTCATCATCATGCTAAGTTCTGCGATGATTTCCATCGGTCAAGGCTTTGCGTGGGGCCCAAAAGGTGGGCTGTCTCTCGGTCAGCAGAGTGAGCAATCATATCAAAAGGACATTTTATTAGCATATCATGGTGCTTTGTATATGGAAAGTTTGTCGGAAGAGGATAAGTATGCGCTCTTTGCGCAGATTGGCTATCATCAGCGAGGCAGTGCGCTTCGAACTCAAAGATTCATTGTTAATGGAAATATTATCCCGGCGAGGACGCGTAAGTCAACGTTCAACAATATCGTATTACAGTTAGGCGGTAAGCAGAAATTTCCACTCGGAGATTTTTCTAAATTTTATTTTGGTGTAGCCCTTCGCGGTGAATACAATGTGTCGACTGATCTATCTCTTATTTATAGAAATCAAGAAGATTTGGTGACGAAATTTGTCTATGGCGCGACGGCAAGTGTCGGTCTTCAACGGATGTTCTCCGAATTGGTTGGCGTCATTGTAGAATTCAATGTGCACCCAGATTTTTCGGATCAGATCATCGTACCTGCCCAGCGCAGCTTTCCAGATCAAACTAGAATTATTCCCGAAACTCGGATTAGGAATATTACGTATGAGTTGTCCTTGGGATTTCGGTTTTTGCGGAAGGTGATTTATGAGTAGGGGGTGGGGAATGTGGTTGGTTGAAGGTGGTGGAGGTGTCGGCATTCTTTGTAATTATTTGAAAATGGGAATTCAAGTACTGCCAAGGTCTAGATTAACGTGCGAATTTAAATTGAACAAAATGCAAATCAATTTCGCTAACTTTTATGAAAGTATTTGATGGCGATATTTAGTGAATTTGAATGACAGACTTCTTTAATTGATGGAATTGAGAATTATTAATATAAACATGATAATGAAACTGCGACGCATTACGATGTTTTTATTGTATAGCTACCGTTTTTCTTGTTTGTCCGATGTCTAGAGTCTGCAGCTAAAATTAAATCATCATTCGACCTTATTTGAGTATAGTTGTTTTCAATGTTTAGAAAATCTTTTTCAAATAAACCATAATATGAACGGCCTTTATAAGAAGCAATTAATAGAAAGAGTACAAAATGTAGTGTTGGTATTATCAAAATTGTCAAATAGGAGAAGAATGTATAATTAGCAACTTTTTCAGTAACTAGAAACCCTTTTAAAGCATTATTCGCTTCTTCTATTGACATCGCCGCTGGCTTCGCAAAAAACAATTCTTTCTGAATTTCAAATTCAAACCAATCGGAAATTCCAGGTATTAAATATACTGTGCAATAAATTAAAATTAATATTATACCGCTTATATAGCAAATGGTCGAATTAATGGAAACAAAATTTTTGTTTTTAATAGCCCATTGATTCACTTTAGGATGTAATGTCAGTATTAGAAAAGCCGAGTAAGAAATCAAGCATATCGCTGAAAATAGAGCATGACACGTAACAGAATACTTTGAACTTGATAAAAGCACATTTGAGCCATTGCAGCTAACTACTAAAATTGAGTATATACACAGAATACCGCTGATTAAACATAGCTGCGGGAATCCAAAAGGAATTGAAGCGTTAAAATCAAGTTTATATTTTTGCTTGAGTTTTGTCAGCGACAAAATTATGTCGTCTGTTATTTTACTTTTGGCTTCTTGTTTTCTGGGGTCGTCATCGATCGTACTTTGATTTTCTAAAGTCTCGCAAATTGCATTTAATTCAGAAACCCGATCTTCTGTTCTTCTCTTAATTCTGCCAGTAATACCCAGTCCTTTTAAAAGTATTTCTTTCAAATAATCTTGACCTAAGACATAGGCGAAATTAAAAGCAGCCATCAACTCCAAAAAAGAACTAAAACTATTCATAAAGAAGAAGAATTAGGCTAGGATAAAATTTTTATCTGAACTGTATTCATCAGAAATAAAAATCCTTTTAAATAAAGCACTTAATTCTTTGGACTCACTTAAATCATTAAAACTCCCAACAGCTTTAAAATTTTTTGGATCGACTTCAATTCTGTACATATTTTCATCGCCTACAGCAAAATGCATTTCTTTACCGTCCTTACTCATAGCTTTAACGAGACTTTCGCGGATTTGAATCTTCGATTTGTATTCCTTTAGAATTGTGAATAACTCAGTGTTTTGAGTGAGCTTTGTTGTGTCTTCAACAAGAATTTTTAGAATTGTATGCTTTTTCTGTAAAAACTGACGCAGGCCCGACAAATATAGTATTTTAGCCGATATTTTGCCCCCTAAATTCCCTGCGTATAGACGAAACTCTTTAGAACTATTAGAAAATAGTTCATTGAAGACGATCGCTGCTCTATCTGGTCCAGAATTTGTAAAGGCCTCTTCAGCCTGACTATCGGCTAATCGATGTATGTAGTTCATATAATCGAGAAGCTCTTTATTTCTTCTGTCTAGTTTCATTGCTCTATCAATTGTACTGTCTAAGACTCCATTCTAAGAAAGGACCGCAAAGATAGTGTTTTGTTTGCACACATAACGTATGAGAGAGATATTCGTTCCTGTCGGCTAATATATTAATAAAGTTTAACATATCAAAAAAACTTATATATTGTATTAGCAACTACGGAAGACTTGCTGTGTAATGCCAGTCTCCTTAATGTTCGGACGTCAAATACTTCTAACCGACGTTATTAGGCCACCAAGCTCAAATATGCAATTTGCGTATTAGTATAATTATTTTTAATGTAGACGGAAATAAATTCAAGTTAATTTGTAAATAAGATTTTGGAGATATAACAACCCAACTATTCGTTAAATTGGATGGAACAAATAAATAATATAATGAAATTGATGCTCGTACGATAAGCATCCATAAAAATGAAAACGTTACGATATAAACTCATTGGTAGAAGAAGACAGTATAATGCATATTTTGAAATTCTTGAAGACCTATGTTCGATGAAGAGTTCAAAACAGAAGGATGAAATTGATTTAATATCCTTATTAAAAAGTGAGTAGAATGTTGAGTCCATATCAATTAGAAATGGACTCAGTTGAATTGCTAATTGATTTATTAAAGGAATAATAATTAGCGCAATTAAAATTTTCAAAAACATTCGAATTATATCTTCAATTTCTCAATAACGTAATTAAATACAGAACATAAATAACAAAAAATTAGCTTATAAATTGTCAGCTGAGTTGAAGTAAAAATGTTCATCATTTTTAAAGCCTTATAGATTAAAAAGAGCTAGCTAAAAATGAGGTTGACCTGTAACATGGCATTGGGTGATCATAGATTGCCGCCTCTGAAACCTACAGAAGAACCGTTGAGATGCTTGACGAACAGCTCTTGGGCAAATCGAGTTTCAGCAAGAACTGTTGCAACGTGCCATCGATATTCATTATCCGAAAAATGATTTAGACATTGATTTAAAAAATTTAGGAATCGAGAGAAAATTCTAAATTTAAAGTGTCCGATTTTTCAGGATCAGCTCAATCATTCGTAAGCAATTTTTAAAACATATCGCTGAAATTTGTTGCGTTACCAAATCGATAGATTCTTTGATATGAGGCTTTTGATCTAAATTATTAAGTTTTGTGCTAGTAGGAAATGGGAAAGAATTGAGTGGCTTGGCAGGTTCAAAGGATCTAAACGGAATTTAATTCTGATGGCTTCGACAAAATGAAAGCTAAGAGATATGATATTCTGCAATTTTTTAGAATGCTGTACTCTCGCTATCTAAATTCAATCTTGATTGATAATTAATTAGTATACATCAAAAAAAATGATTTAACTTCCTCGAAAATCAATAAATGGTAGATATCAAAGCACATATTGAATCAAATCCTAAGATAATGCTTGGGAAGCCCTTGATAAAAGGAACGAGGATTACAGTTGAAACAATCTTGCTGAAAATGGCAGATTGATATGCTAATCAAAAGTTAGGAAAATCTTTCAATTTATTACGATAAATAAAAATAAAGTTCGAGGATGAAAAATATAGCAGTTGAGACTTCAGAATCTTTCAATCTTCTATAATGTGAAAAAATTATGAAAACACCACTATCAATCCAAAAATTGCTATTATTATTTCTAGTACTGACTTCAGTTAATTTACAAGCAAGAAATAATCGTATACCATACGCTTTAAATAATTACGAAAACCATCATGCTTCGCTTGTATAGTATGTCACATCTTCAAATAGAATACCCAACGACACCATACCTTTCAGCTCAGCATCTAGACTTTCTGATTTCGACAATATGTCAGATTGAGTCCTCAGCATTCATTTAAAAAAAATTATAGAATCATTTCTAATTACCAGGTTTAAAAGCTGAATGCCAACTCCTTGATTTCCAGTTTGATAATCATTTAAATTCAACCTTTTCAAAAGTTGTAACGTAAAAATACGTTACATATCGTAAAATTTAGTTAGATTTGCCTTCATGAAGAAACTTACGAAGGTCGAAGAAGACATCATGCAGTTCATTTGGGATTTGGAAAAGTGCACGGTAAGTCAAATCATCGAGCAGATGACTGGACCAAAACCGCCGCACTCGACTATTTCATCTATTGTCCGTATCCTAGAGAAAAAAGGTTTTGTAGACCATACCGCTTACGGGCGTACACACCTTTATCATCCAACTATCGATCGAAAGGACTATAAAAAGAATTCGCTGAAATCATTGGTGAGTAATTATTTCGATGGATCAGTGGAAAATCTAGTTTCATTTCTTGTTGATGAAAAAGAAATAGGGCTGAGCGATATTCAAGAACTATTAAAAGACGAATAACTATGGAAAGTCTACTCACATTTTTAATTCAATCAACGGTCTGCTGGGCTGTATTCTTAGGTTTCTTTTATTTTTTCCTACGCGACACACCCCACGTGACATTGTCTCGCTGTTATTTATTGTGTGCACTAGCTTTGGGTATCGCGATTCCATTGATGCCGAATTTCTATACCCAAGTCCCTGACTTCGTATACATGATGCAATCAGAAATGGACATGATGGCGGTAACGGTAGTTGGACAACAGCAGCCTGATGCTAGCATGGTTTCTCAATGGTCACTTTCTGATTTGCTGATTGGCGCATACGCACTCGTTGTGGTCTTGGGCCTATTACGATTGGCTTTAGGCGTAAGCAAAATTTGGAAAATTAGACCAGTGAATATCAAATATAAAAATGGAGTTCCTATTTATTTTCATGAAAAATCGATGGCGCCATTTTCCTTTTTCAGACGCATATTTATTCCATTTAATTATCCTGAAAGATTCTTGCCGATAGTATTACGA
>ENA-ORXU01001123-ORXU01001123.1-marine-metagenome-genome-assembly--contig:-NODE-1123-length-24131-cov-3.737965_pt1 | contig 24131 bp, 20 predicted proteins | sample MGYA00237869_ERZ511484 | MGnify/ENA metagenome assembly ERZ511484
TTTGAGAAAAATGAAAAGGTCGACAAAAGAGCCATTTTTGGTTTGGTGACTTTACGGAGGCGACTCATTTAAAAATAATCTGCTAAATACCTGTCCGTTAGAGATAGGAACAGTTTGCAATCGGCCTCACTTTCGAAAAAAGGAGAATTGGCAACGCTGGCTCCCTCGATTAGGTACAGCTGGTCAGCTTGCATTTGTTTGATAGGTATCATATAAAATATTTTACTGGTAAGTGTCACCAACTGCCAAAAAATACCCATCGGTAATACAGAAATTTTAATTTTTTTTGATTTTCCTGGTTTTGCTTACGATAGAATCACAGAAAATCCAGACTTAGTCAACTTAGTAAAGAGCCAGTTACATACATAAGGAGCCATTTTTCGTTTAGTGACATAACTGAGGTGAGTCATCAAGGAAGCCAATTTGAAGATGTATAAAAACGACAAAATGAAATGCACCCTCGAACTGAGTCGGAGAATGAGAATAGATTTATGACATTTAATGAAATGAAGATGCCTAAAAACTGAGGCGATGTACACCCGGCAAGTACTCCTGTCGAATGGCGTCTTGAACCATCTGAAAATGCCGTGCGTCATTTTCGAAATCGATATTATGCATTTCTAAGATCAGAATTGGAAAGTGAGTGATTCTTCTGAAATATTCGAGGTAAGCATCTTGAACCTTTTGTAAATAAGGTTTTGTAATTTCTTGTTCCATCGATCGACCACGGCTGGTAATATTTTGATATACCTGATCTACATTTTTATGCAGATAAACCAGTAGGTCAGGCTGTGGAGCATTACGTTCCAAAACGTCGAATAGTCGCTTAAATAATTTAAAGTCTTCCGAATTCAAATTTTTTCCTGCAAACAACATTGTTTTTTGGAAAAAATAATCGGCGATATAAAGTTGTTGAAAAAGATCTGTTTTGGGCTTGATCTGTTCAAGCTGTTTTTGACGCTCAATCATGAAAAATAGTTCGACCTGAAAACCATATCGATCTGGGTCGTTGTAAAATAGTGGCAAAAAAGGATTGTCAGTAAACTGCTCATAAATAGGGTAGGCCTGCCACGCCAGGGAGAGCATGCGCGTCAACGTGGTCTTGCCAGCGCCAATATTTCCTTCTATGCAGATGTATGGATATGTTGTCACATGAACCTAACTAGTCGTACTTCTAATGCATCTTCACTCTCGATGTACAATTCCTCGATCGTTTTATTAAAAACTGGATGTATGTAGTCCGGAGCGATTTCGAGCAAAGGTATTAATACAAAGTTTCGCAAATGCATTCTTGGATGAGGTATTTTTAATAGATCGCTATCGATCACGTGATCACTATAAAAAATAATGTCTATATCCATGTGTCGCGGCCCCCAGCGTTCCCCTTCTTTTTCTGGAAAGGCAGTTCCGACTTCTCGACAAATGTTCAATAACTCAAAAGGCGAATAATCCGTATTGAAAGACACTGCCTGATTATAAAATGCTGGTTGATCAGCTATACCCCAAGCCTCAGTTGCATAGATGGAAGATGGACATTGGATGGCAAGTTGATTTGCCAACAATCCAAGTGCCTTATCCAAATTGGCAATTCTATCACCCAGATTTGACCCTAAATGAAGAATCGCTATTGACATCAAATACTTATTTAATTGGCTCCAGCTTTAATCGCTGCTATATATCTATTCAACTGTTTCTTCACAACAGGGAACAAGAAGAATAGGCCCACCATATTTGGAAATATCATTGCAAATATCATGGCATCTGAAAAGTCCCAAATAGAACGCATACTTGCGGCAGCTCCAATAACAACAAAAAGCAAAAAGAGAATTTTGTATGTCATATCGGCGGTCTTTCCACGACCAAATAAATACTTCCATGATTGTAGCCCGTAATATGACCATGAAATCATTGTCGACACTGCGAATAGAACGACAGCAATCGTCAAGAATACATTTGAGTATGGAATGTACTGGGCGAAGGCCGATGCTGTGATGCCAGCGCCCTCTTTGAGTTCTCCTTCAATAAGTACTTTACCCTCTACGTCGACATAATTTATTCCATTGGCTATCGCGTTAAAAGTTCCATCAGCTTGTTCGATTGCTCCTGGTATCCCGCCGTAGTCAAATGTGCCGCCAGCATTGAATATGATGATGACTAGGGCCGTCATTGTGCATATTACAACAGTATCTATAAAAGGTTCAAGTAAAGCAACTAAACCCTCTGATGCTGAGTAATTTGTTTTGACGGCTGAGTGTGCTATCGAAGCAGATCCTGCTCCAGCCTCATTTGAAAAAGCGGCACGTTTGAAGCCGACTAAAAGGACTCCTATGAATCCACCGACTCCCGCTTGAGGTGTGAATGCTTGCGAAAAGATCGCACCAAATGCATCATCAATTAAGGTGAAGTTGCTCAAGATTATGTAGAGGCATGCAACTAAATACAATACGGCCATCAATGGAACGATCTTCTCCGTCACTGATGCTATTCGTTTTATACCTCCAATGATGATGATACCGACTAAAATAGCCAAGATTACACCAATGATTGCCCCGGCACTTGTGCTGTCCAATCCCATCAAATCCTTCAAAACAACTGTTGCCTGATTGGACTGAGCGGCGTTCCCACCACCGAATGAGCCACCTATACAAAATATGGCGAATAGGACAGCAGTCACTTTACCCAAACCTGCAAAGCCTCTATCCTTTAGTCCTTTGCTGAGATAGTACATGGGACCGCCATAAACCGTTCCGTCAGGCCCGATATCTCGGTATTGAACCCCGAGTGTGCATTCAACAAACTTCGTGGACATACCTAATAATCCACAAATGATCATCCAAAATGTGGCGCCAGGTCCACCGAGAGCGATTGCTAATGCAACGCCAGCTATGTTTCCGTTACCCACTGTTCCACTAACTGCGGTCGCCAGTGCTTGAAAGTGACTGACCTCACCTTCCTTGCTTTCATCTCGAATCGTGTCAGGAATATCGCCATCAACAGCCAAGTCAGTTTCTAACGCGCTGTGCTTGTCAAGATCATCGTATTTACCGCGAACCACGTTAATAGCAGTTGGAAATCGACGTATATTGATAAATCCAAAGTAGATGGTGAAAAAGGCGGCACTCAGTACAAGTAAAATCAATACGAATGGCGTGCCCATGATCTCAAAGAAGATAACTGCACTAAAAAAATTTGATATGGGTCTAAACCATTCGTCTATCTGTTGGTCAATGCCAACTTCTTGCGCGAAAACCGAGATAGAAACGAGACAAAATGCGAGTAAGCTGAGTAGTTTTTTGGAAAGCATATGGTTGTTTTGAGAATACGGAATGATATTTCAAAGCGTGATTGTCACCATAAACATAAAAAAAAGTATGGTAATGCTGATTTGTCGCGATGGCATCGGCTATTGCAGGTCCAAAAACTTTACTACTAATCGAGCACTATGTCATGTGCTAAATGTAAAAGGGCCGCATGAACCTCATGCAACCCTTTAAATTTTAATTCAATTCGATTCTTATTGGAAAGATTTACTTCTTTCTTTTTTTCTCAGCCTTCATCCACTTTCCATAGTCTTTTTCTATGTTTTCGATCACATCGTTGAACGCGCCAGCCCAATAGTTTCTAAACCCAAATCCGCGTGGCTCTCCTGTGTATTTGACTGATTTGACAATTTCCTTAGTACCCAAATTAAAAACAGTCACGTGGACAGTCGCCAACTGCTCATTTTTATTGAGTGACTCGACGATAAAAACAAGGCCCAATTCATCTGGATACTCAGTGCTAGAATAATTGTTGACCATTGAAGTAATCATAGCTTCATCGAAAGGCTCTGCTTTTGCAACAATTAAACCATCTGCAGATGCTTTTTGATTTTGATTATCCACTGATTCCAAATCATAATGGAATGTTTCTTTCTTTAGTGCCTCACTCACATTGTATTTATCGTGCTCAGCGATGAATAATTCATTCCATGATGCGAATTTATTTCCAACGATATCGTCAGCGTCCGTGAAACCGGCTCTGCCCACACATTGCACAGCAGAAAGATCTACACCCAACCAAACAATTTTATTGGCGGATTTAATTTTGCTATGTCCAATGGATTGCGCCTGAAGGCCGGCTGTGGTAAAACAAGCAACGAGCATAAAAATTAATAACTTTTTCATAGTTGATTTCAATTTAATTTATAAAAATATGCATGACTCGGCTCAGCTAACATTGAATTTCTTCCGAGCGTTTGTAATACAAACTTAATATTATAGAGTCGGATGGCGATGACCTTTAATATAATTTTATGATTTTGGAGACAGACGAAAGCGCACGCTCGCGCTTGGGACCTACGAATGGGTTCGAATGATCCCACACGTTTCCTGCGAGCACAGAGCAAATTTGACGTTTGATGTGATGATTGCTATCATTTCCAGTAAAGAAAAATATATCCTGCAGATCTCCCTCGTACCATTGGTTTACATAGGTCCTAAATGTTTCAACACCTTGTTTCATATGCGCTTCATATTCAACAGCCCAATCGACTTCTTCGCCGTCCAATTCGCGACAGGCTAATTTAGCGGCCAGCAATCCGGATTCGGTAGCAAAGGTTACACCTGAAGAAAATACAGGATCTATAAACTCTGAACTATTACCAGATATGACATAGCCTTTCCCATATGTCTGCGTGGTCGAAACTGTATAAGCTTTAATAGACTTAGCTGGTAAAACCGTCTTTTGGTCTTTGAAGCGATCGACTAAGTAAGGCACGTCGTTCATGAGGTTTCTCAGATGCATATCTGTGTCGTCGTCGGACATAGATTCCAAAAACTCAGGATCTCCTACAAAGCCAACAGAGGTCACGCCCGTGCTAAACGGAATCACCCATATCCATACATCGCGTCGATGGATCACAAAGGTTATTTGATTTCCAACAGCACCATCATCGCGATTTTCATCGGTGAAATGACCAAATATAGCTTTGCGAGGTGGCGTGCCGTTGTCTCTATTCAATCCAAAAAGTCGTGGTAGCACACGCCCATAACCACTAGCGTCTATAATGTATCGCGCGTGAATCGTTGAAACACTACCATCTGAATTTTTAATTGAAACATCAGATTCACCGTTGTCTAGAATCTGAACATCTACGACTTCAGACTTATAGCTGATCTCCACACCTTGGCGTTCTACCTCATCGGCAAGCACTTTATCAAAATGTGCTCGCGGAACTTGCCATGTCCAACTCCAACTCTCAGAGTATTGCTCTGCAAAATTGAACCAGCATTCTTTGTCATCGCGTAAAAACCGAACGCCACGCTTGACCTGATAATCTTGTTCTTTTAGCACTTCGAGCAGGCCGACTTCCTCAAAATGTTCCATGCATTTTGGAAGTAGACTTTCGCCGATGATGAATCTAGGAAACTTTTGTTTTTCAATGATTTTGACGCGATAACCATGCTTGTTGGCTGCCGCGGCTGCGACTGTTCCCGATGGGCCTGCACCTATGATTAATATATCTGTGGATTCCTGAGACATGTATTGTTTTGGTTTGCGACCGAAAAATGAATTGCCTGATTATCTCAAATCGATGAGTTGAATCGTTTTTCGCGCTAGAGGATTAGTGGTCTTTGCCGATACTTCCGCTAAGCCTACATGACGCAAAATTGGCACAACCCGAATGTACGACCTAAATTTCATTTTTAAGGATTCGCGCAGGGCATTTTCATTGGCATCTGAGCTGTATTCGATGACGACCTCATCCATATCGAGTTCGTCTTTCCTGAGCGTGATGACAAATAGAGATACTTCTGATGCACTATTCATGACATCGATCAAGGCAGTAGGATATAAACTTGTGCCTTTGAGCTTGATCATCTGCTTTTGGCGACCTTCAATCGGCCCCAATCGTAGGGTAGATCGTCCGCATCCGCATGTTTCAGTGTGTAATCGACAGATATCTCCCGTCCGAAAGCGGATTAACGGCATGCCGGTAATGCCAAGAGGCGTAACTACTATTTCTCCTACTTCACCCGGCGCTACTTGATTGCCTTCAGCGTCCAGGACTTCTACCTCAATTAACTCTGGTAAATGATGACCTCCATTTCCATGACCACATTCGGTAAATGCCGTAGCCATTTCTGTTGAAGCATAAGTTGAGAAAAGTGCCACATCCCATTGATTAACAATTCGTTGACCGAGTGTATTTAATGAAAAATCAGGTTTTCGTATCGATTCCCCGATACATAGGATGCGCTTAACAGAGGTCTTATTGATGTCGATCCCTTGAGACTCCGCATAGTTGATCAGTTTGACAACAAAGCTAGGCACTGCGATAAGGAAAGTTGGTTTGATCCGGTGAATCGTGTCAATTTGAAACTCCAAACTTTCAACACCGGTCCGTACGACGGCAGCACCGATTTTTCTTGCACCAAGATAATAGGCCATTCCCGCCATGAATCGTTTGTCTAGGGTCACCATGATTTGAATGATATCATCGCGTGTGACACCTGCGTGCGAGAGCGCCATGCTTTCATTGACTGCGAGCCGCTGGACGTCCTTGTCCGTCAGCGCAAATGTCACAGGAGCACCCATGGTCCCGGAGGTCGTCACATATTCTACTATATCAGTCTCTGGGGTACACAAGAAATCTGCCTCTCGTCCTTGTATATCATCTTTTTCAGTAATGGGGAGCTTGCTGATGTTATCCAATGAAATTTCTTCAGGGTCGACACCATTTGATTTACACCAGTTGCGATAAAATGCGGCATGTTTGGCGGCATGCATCCAAGTCTGTTTAAAAAGTTCGTCTCGACTCAATATGCTATTAGAGTTGGTCGTCATATTATTAAAATGATGGGTCATTCAGTTATCGTCAATTGATTTCGCAAAATGAGGAATTATAATCGGTCGACAAAAGGTTGGCTGCAAAATTGCCCCAATTCGAAGGCTTTTACGAACGTGTCCAGATTAAAATGTCATAGAGAATCCCAATTTGAGAACCAAGTCATCATCAACGCTACCGCTAGCATAAGCACCCCATCGATACCAAGCGCCGATATTTAATCCTAGATGCAAAATACTAAATGCTTCATATTGAAATATGGATTCAAAAATTAAGCCACTTTCATGATAGCCTCGTCGGTAATCGTCTAGTTCATCACCAATGAAATGTGCGTCCTTGTTTTTTAGATAACCCCAACCACTGTTTTGTGCGATGTGTACGAACGGAGCAGAATACCTGGTATGGTACAATCGAAATAGGCGATGATCATAATACAGGTTGACATATTGCTCTGCAAATCGCGAAAAAGGCCGCATGGTATTGAAAGAGTAGGCAAGCTGATATGGAATTCCAGAGGCATTACTTCCGGCACCAATGTACAATCGATTAATCGGCTTGTCTCCTAAAATTATACCCGTGTGAACGCCCAATTCGATACGACCAAGATGCTTGAAATTTATGGGTTTTTTAGCAAAGAGTGATGCTCTAAAATAGTTGACATTACTTTTCAATAAATTATCCGGTGCATAGCCCAATACAATATCCAAATAGGTGCTATTATATTCTTCCAGTTCTATTTCATAGGAATAAAACGGAACATACTTTCTGCGGAGAAAATTGATGTTTAAATTAAATTCACTGATTTTAAATGTGTTTAAAACAGTTTCATCATCTCGAACATATTGATATTCGTATCGCGGATTATTGGTTGACTGTGAAAAGGATAAATCATATTTCCAATTGGAGAATCGGCCTTTAATTCCGCCTGTATATGCTCTTATATCATCGAGCTGGTCCGTATAGAAATTTGATAAAATGGACGACGCAGCATCTGTGATGATATACGATGATATAGGATAGATTTCTTTCTCATATTTACCATAGAGACTAGCCGTTCTGTTTTTATTCAGATGAAATGTGAGCCCACCGCCATATTTCCATAAGTTATCACCAAGGCCGTATCCTGCAAAGGCATGCAACGAAAATCGCTTGCTAAATTTATCATTTGTAAATATTCCTACACCAGGACGATAACCTTCCGTTTTATTGGACCAAAAAAACCGCGAAATTTCGAGGTCGAATATGCCAATAGGCAATCGACCAAAAGTGACATTGGCGATTAAGTCTAGTTTTTTCTCAACTCCAAGTCTATCGATGGAAGTCGATACGTTTGATATAGCGACCGAGTCACTGCTGGCCAAAGGTTCTATGCGATGTTCAAGAATCCATTCCGGATGCTCACGCGACCCTTCAGCAAAATCGATTCGATTGGCATTAGATACCTGTATTGGCCGGCTTTCAAATGTGACATCACTGATGTATGTTTTCTGATCATAGAGAACACTGATATTTAATCCTTTGTCATTCAAGACTATATTGGAAAACATTTTATCAGGAAACCAACGACCATTAAATTGTCTAAAATGATGATAAACATCAAATTTTTGATGGTCTTTACGACCGTTCGTCAATCGGTATTCTTCTATCGCATATGAATTGTCACTTGAATTGATAATGATATGACCGCGCAATAAATCATAGCTGGATCTCTCAGGCCAAAATTGAATATACCAAGTGGTATCTCCGTTTATAACTTTAGTATCCTCTAAATGCAATCCGTAATGGCGTTCAGAACCTTTAGATGTCGGCAGTAAATACTGACGACTTAGAATTTCAAAAAAATCAGCGTTAATATCGAAGGAGACGAGCTGTTCGGGGAGAAAGTTAAATTGAGCTTCGTCAAATCCTGCGACATTACTAGCGATTATATGTTCTTCTACTCGGTCGGGTGATTCAAAAAAATACGTCATAGCAGATTCACTGAAAAAAACGGTTCGACCCTCTAGCCGTTTTTCTAGCATGCGCACAAGTTTATTGGTTTGGTCCAGGCTGTCTTGTAGCATATCGACACGATATTTGTTGTACAACTTACACTGAAAGTAGGGTTGTTGCCAAGGCGCATATCTTTTTCGATTTTTCACACTTAATCCAAGGACGCGGGCGGCCTCTGATTCATCTGCAACAATCACAACTTCTTCGATTTCTGAAATTTGCTTGTCCATGAGGACGATCATATCGCTCCCTGTATACTCCACTGTCACCGGAAGATATCCGACAGAGCTGATACGCAGTTGTTCGCCAATCTCGGCTGATAAGGCGAAGCTGCCATCTTCAAGAGTGCTCGTACCGATATCTGGTCTGTCTACCACCATGATGGCAGCAAACGGAATTGGGGTGCCGGTTGTAGCATCCATGACCATTTGACCTTGTACGTGCCAACATCCAAAGAAGAGAAAAAATAATAAAAAATGATGGTGTCGTTTCATCGTTGCGATAGTGAACTCAAATCCGAAAGAAAACGTATTTGATCGATAATTGTGTACCGTATTATGTTAAGGTTTTTAATTCTCTGTGAAGTTAAAAGCATCAAGCCAATGAGGGAATAACCGCTCGCACATGTACATAGTTGCATACATGAGAGCCTCGGTGTTTTTTAGTCAGCATCTTAGAATGTACTTTTGCTGACATTTTATTCCTTATTCAATTACAACATATCCATACTCGATGAAAAAATTCGCCTTACTTGCTTTTGTTTTGTTCTCATTCGCCACTTTTGCGCAGAACCCTGATTTTAATGTGACTCAAGTTAGCAATGTTCAGTATCCTGAAGGTTGCAACGATATATGGGGTTATGTCGATCAAAATGGAATGGAATACGCTGTGCTCGGTACTCGGACCGCCACAGTAGTGCTGAGTCTTGAAGATCCTGCGGTACCGCAACAAATCTATCGTGTCGATGGAGGCCAAAGTACGTGGCGAGACATGAAGACATGGGAGACGTTCATTTATAGCGTATGTGACAATTGTCCTGATGGCCTTGTGATCATCGATATGACGGACCCGGAAAACCCAACTGATAAAATAATAACCACAATACCAGATCTAGCTAATGGAGGAACACAAATACTAGGTGCCGTCCACAATATTTATATTGATGAATTTGGATTTCTATATTTATCTGGGGGCGATCAAAATGATGGCGGAGTCGTCATCATCGATGTTGACACTGATCCGTTGAATCCGACGATAGTTGGATATGGACCGTTTCGCTATTCGCATGATGTCTATGTCAGAGACAACTTAGCATATAGCTCCGACATCCGAAATGGATTTTTCTCTGTTTTAGACGTCAGTGACAAAAATGATGTCGTAGAATTAGCGACCCAGAACACGATTAGCCTATTTACACACAACGCATGGTTATCCGATGACGGAAATTTTTTATTTACAACTGACGAAAGAGACTTCGCTTACATAGAATCACACGACGTTAGCGATCTGACTGATATCAAACGAGTTGATGCTTATCGACCGCCTTCTACGGAAGAACTTGGAGTGACTCCGCACAACGTGCATGTTTTCAATGATTACATCATCGCAAGCTATTATACAGATGGGTGTAAGATTATCGATGCGCAATATCCGAACAACCTCATCGAAGTTGGAAGTTTTGATACTTGGTTCGATGGAAGTGGCGGGACGAATGGCAACTGGGGAGCATATCCGTTCTTGCCTTCAGGTCTTGTATTAATCTCCGACATTGTCACAGGGCTGCATGTGCTTCAGCCGAATTATTTAAGAGCCTCATATTTAGAAGGACTCGTCACAGATATGTTCACTGGTGGGGCGATCCCGCAAGTGCAAGTTGATATATTGGGCACGCAGCCAAACTTGTCGTCAACGTCAAATTTTGGCGAATATAAAACGGGCATAGCGCAAGAAGGGATAATTCAGGTGCAGTTTTCGCATCCGCTCTATCGAGACACTATCGTATCGGGAACTTTCACATCAGATAGTATCAGCATATTAAATGTAGCCATGGAGCCATTAAATGCCTACGTTTCATTTAATGGAACACTTACAGATAGTGATGGTAATGCATTGGCAGACAGGCCAGTATTCCTAGCTGCAGATATAGTCGAGTATTCTGTCATGACGGACGCCAACGGAAATTTTACTGGACAGATATTTGATGTTGGATATGTCGTGTCAGCGGGTATATGGGGATTTGGAGATACAGCTGTGACCGTAAATGACGTGACAGCCGGACCAATCGATTTGCGACTTCCAGGTGCAGGAAATTTATATACGGATCGATTTCTAGCCGATCAAGGTTGGGAAATAGATAACCAAGCGACAACAGGTGACTGGGAACGAGGATTGCCCGAAGCGACATTCTTAGGTGGTGAGCTGATGAATCCAGGCGGAGATAGTCCGAATGACTTTGGTGATTTCTGTTACGTGACTGGCCTGGCCGGATCATCACCATTTGATAATGATGTTGATGGAGTATTCAATACACTGTTATCTCCAGGCACCGCTTTAGTCGGAAATGAGACTGGATTACGCGTGACATTTGACTACTGGTTTGAAAATGACGACGTCAACGGTCCTGTCAATGACACATTGAAAATCTTTGCTCTATTTGATACTGAAGTTGTAGCCACCTTAGATATGATAGTAGACCCTGCATCAGAATGGCGCACACTTGATCTTGGAGATATATTAAACCAGGTCAATCCTATAGGTGTTGTGGGAGCTTTTCAGATTCAATTCGAAATAGGAGATACACCACGTCCTGGAAGTCCTCTGGAGGCCGGAATCGATAATATACGCGTCGAAGTCACGCGTTCTTCAGGAGCTAGTAATCCGGACATGTCATTGTCAACCTTGCAAATATTTCCGAACCCTGTAAATGACCAACTGACTATTGATGCAACGCAATATGTCGGGACGATCAATCAGTATCGAATTTATGATATGACCGGTAAACTGCTGGGGCAAAGATTGATAAACGATGCTCTGACGACTATTCCTTTCGATGCAAATGCTGGATTGTATGTGATCCAATTGTTGGACGTTGATGGTCGAAAATATTCAAAGAAACTAATGAAGTTATAATACCGTAAGTAAGTGCTAAAATGATAAAGGCGTCGAATGAACTCGACGCCTTTTTTGTTTTAGACAATGGTGTTTTAAATTTAAAACTGATATCCGATACCGAGGGCGATTGACGAGTTTTTTAGTTCACCAATAGGTGCGTCGTCTACTATATTTTGAAAGCCAAGGGTATAGCGCGCATCGAAAAATAACCCATTAGCTAGCTTCAAATTGAGACCAAAATCTAGTCCAACGTCGGTATTTTTAAAAGGTATATCGGCAATAATTGAAACTAGATCTACATTTTCTGATACTAGGATCCCGAAATAAGGACCAATAAATGGACTCAAGTTGAGGTTTTCATTGGCATTCAATAGGTCATATTTGATCAAAAGTGGTATTCGGATGTAATCCAAATCGCCTCTTGGAGATATGATGCCAAATACGTCGATCTTAAATCCAAGTTGTACGTAATGTACTTCTGGTTGAAGACTGACGCCATTGCCCGCTTCGTAATTGTAAAATACAGCAATATCTAATCCGGTTTTGGATTTAAAATTGATATCGACGGCATCAATTAAGTCAACTTTTGTATCAGAAAACGCAAGACCTGCTCTAATACCAAAGCCACTTTGTGCTTTAGCTTGATTTGCGATCATAATAGCACATAGAAATGCGCATAATAAGATAATTTTTTTCATAGGTAATAATTTTGATTTGAAGCTGTAAATCTAAGCATTATTGCTACTGTTGATGAAAGTATATCGACGGACGAGATTGTATCCAACAAAAATATATGCTAATTGTAGCCAGTCCGTCTTGACATCTATGTACAATTTAAAATATAAATCCTACACCTAAACCAAAAATGGCATTCTTAATTTCGATTCTGTCAGAGTCCTCATCGTGGGCTATATTGGCTAAACCAAAATTGTAGCGTGCGTCCACAAAGAACCCTGGTGTGAACTGCAACATGACACCAAGTACGCCACCATAATCGAGACGGTTATAGTCTTCGTCCCAATCTATCTCAATATCTTGGACGTCTCCAGTCACACCGAGAGCGACATACGGTCCAATAAAAGGAGACAGCGAAATATTGTCTGTGACTCCAAGTACATCAAATTTGAATAAAATCGGCACTTGGACATAATTCAACTCAGCAACAACTTCCTGCGTTAGGTTATTAATCGTGATTTCGCCTTTATAGCCGGATTGTGCATAGTGTATCTCAGGTTGTATGGCAAATCCACTTTCAAAAGCTGCATTGTACAAGATTGCAACGTCCAAACCTCCTTTACTGTCCGTATCCAAATCTCCTATACCGTCCACGCTGATGTTTTGATTTGCAAAGTTGATTCCTGCTCTGATGCCAAAACCACTTTGAGCAGACATGAAGCCAATGCACATGAGTGAGAAAGCAAAAGTGGCGAGTGTTCTAAATTTTAGCCTTTTCATAATTTGATTCTTTTTAAGTGTTTGATTGTGAGTTGTTTAATCTACGTAGTATCTGTATTTAGATAAAACGTATTTGTCAGGCAAATGTATGGTTGTTTGTATCATTTGTTGACACCATTTCTTTAAAACTTTGTATCAGAACGATGTCGTTAGTATATCATAGATTAAGTGACGCAATTGCCAGTTGTTCATTTTTGGATGCGATAAAATGTGCGTAACCTTGTAGTCTCAAAATGAAACGATATGATCTCACTTATTATGTGGCCGGATTTTGCTTCTCCTGATGTGTGGCTGAGCTTGTTGACATTGACATTCTTAGAAATTGTTCTGGGAATAGATAACATCATTTTCATCTCAATAGCATCTAACAAACTCGAAGCACACGAGCAACCGAAGGCGCGAAATATAGGATTGATACTTGCTATGGCATTTAGAATCCTCTTGCTTTTTGGTCTGTCATTGTTGGTCTCTTTACAAGATCCATTCTACCATATTGAAAGCGGGTTTTTCACCGGACATTTTACAGGGCAAAGTGTTATTTTAGTGATCGGGGGTTTATTTCTTTTATATAAGGCTACGTCAGAAATTCATCACAAACTTGAAGGGGAGGAAGCGCACGCATCAGGTTCAGGAAAAGTAAAAAAGACCCTTACAAATGTCATCGTCCAGATCGCATTGATCAATATTGTCTTTTCGCTTGACTCTATATTAACCGCGATTGGATTAACGGATAATTTTGTCATTATGATCACGGCAGTTGTCGTTTCGGTGCTTATCATGATGCTCTTTGCGGGGCCTGTCGGCAGCTTCGTCAATAGACATCCTTCAATCCAGATGTTGGGTATGTCCTTCTTAATATTAATTGGATTTATGCTCATCGCTGAAGGCGCACATTTATCGCACATTGAGTTCGCAGGAAATCCTATCGGTGCAATCCCTAAGGGTTATTTATATTTTGCCATCGCCTTCTCACTACTTGTTGAGTTTTTAAATATGAAATTGCGCAAGAAATCCGGAGCTATTCAATTAAATGACGTGAAAAAAGAAGCCTTGGCAGAAGGTGTCATTCATGAATAGAAATATTAAGCAAGACATATGTAATTATTTACTCGTTTCATGTCTGATTGGCATGACTTGCATCTCGTGTAAACAAGACAGTGCAACAACCATCTACCACTCAGTCTCGGGAGAAACGATGGGTACGACATATGAATGTAAGTTTAGTGCCGAACCTAAATATGATATATACAAACCACAAATTGATAGCTTACTCGAATTAATTAATGCCGTCGCGTCCACCTACATACCCAATTCAGAAGTAAGCCTGTTTAACCAAGCTGAAACCAGTCACTGCACCGATGAGGACTCGCCAAAGTCATTTCACCTGCGAGCATTAATGGAAATCAGTGCATCCGTGAATAAAAATTCGGATGGATATTTTGATCCCACCATGATGCCGTTGGTTAATTATTGGGGATTTGGCTATGAAAAACGCGATGAAAAATTATTCGTCGACACCAACGCTATAAATGATATGATGTCGTATATCGGTTATAATAAAGTTGCTGTAGAAAATCAGAATGATAAATATTGTTTGACAAAATCTCACCAATTAACTCAGCTAGACTTCAGCGCTGTAGCTAAAGGATATGCTGTTGACATGATCGCTGCATATTTAAGTCAATACGGTATTGACGATTACTATATTAATATTGGTGGCGAGGTTGTCGTCAAAGGACATAGTCCGAAAGAAAAGCCATGGACGCTCGGTATCAATTATCCCGATACGACGGCGCAACTAAATGAAATCTATGCGTTTGTCGAGTTAACTCACGGAAGCATGGCGACCTCTGGAAACTATAGAAACTTCTATCAAAAGGGAGCTCAGGCATTTGCGCACACGATTAATCCCAAAACCGGTATGGCCATACCATCAGACCTACTCAGCGCTACCGTGTTGGCAGAGAATTGCGCCTTAGCAGATGCCTATGCAACCGCTTTTATGGCGATGGGTTTTGAGCGTGCCCAGGCAACATTGAAAAAATTAGATGAGGTCGAAGCTTTTTTTATTTATTACGACGACAAAAAAGAAATGTTACATCACTATACTTCTACTAATTTGAAAAGTAAATTAAGAATAGCTAAATGATAAAATTAAATTTAAATAAACCGATTGTATTTTTTGATATTGAAGCCACAGGTCTCCATGTCATCCGAGATCGTATTGTCCAATTAGGAATGCTTAAATACGTGCCCGGACGAGATGAGCCGGAGGAATTTAATGAATTAATTAATCCAGGTGCCGTACCCATAAGCGAGGAGGCCTTTAATGTCCATAATATTTCATCGAAAGACGTAGCCTCAAAACCAACCTTTGGACAGATCGCGCAACGTATTTTTGATTTTATAGGAGACGCCGATCTAGCTGGATATAATTCTGATCGATATGACGTACCCATGCTCATGGAAGAATTCGCCCGAAATGGTTTTGATTTTAATCTCAAAAATCGCCGTACCGTAGATGTGCAAAAGGTATTTTATAAAATGGAGCCACGTACGTTGACCGCTGCCTATAAATTTTATTGTGATAAAACGCTCGATATGGCGCATGATGCCTTAGCAGATGTGCGTGCAACGGCCGAAGTATTGCAAGGTCAAATTAATAAGTATGAAGGTAAGAGCTACGATGACGGAAAAGAGGTGATTGAAAACGTCATTACACCAGATGTGGAAAAACTATCGGAATTTACGACTAATAAACAACTGGTGGACGTCACTCAAAGACTAAAATATAATCCGAAGGGGGAGGTCGTCTTTAATTTTGGAAAATATATGGGCAAGCCAGTCGGGAAGACACTCTACACGGATCGACCATATTTTGATTGGATTCAAAAGAAGGAATTCAGCGTGCAAGTCAAGCAATTGACCCGAGAGTTATTGGAATCTTATAAAAAAAGTATACAAAGCTAAATTCGTCCAAAGTATCGCAGCTAACGGCAAGTTTTAGCGTTATAGATACTTAAGTTGAGATTTTGAAATCGAGCGAATGCACAGTAAGTACATACTATATTTCATATTGATTTTAGGCCTCTTTTTCATCGGATGTTTGGAGAAGGAAGAAGGTTGTCTTGATCCTCGAGCAACTAATCTTGATGTGACAGCAGATGTGAGTGCAAATTGTCGCTATCCAGCTTTGAATTTGAGGGTGTCACATCAATGGATCGCCAATGCTGGTGCGATAGACGCAGACACAACCACTTTTCGACTCAATCAACCCTATCTTTTGGAAAGTGCAGACACGCTCGTCGTGCAAAATTTTGATTTGCTAATCTCTGACGTGCGGGTGGGGGATGCACCTGGGTTGGTTGTATTGGATAGCGCACTGACAATGGATGGTACATTCATTCGAGATGACTTGTCGATATTGAGTCCTAGGACTGTTCAGACAACCATAGGTCAACTCATCACGTTTGGTACGTTTGTTGATCTTGCATTCGATATTGGATATGATGAGCGGTGGCTAAATGTAGACACCACTTGGTTGCGAGATGAAAATTCCAGCCATCCATGGTTTAGCAGCCGTTTTCAATTGGATAATGATGTACGCAGCGTGTGTCAGTTTGCATATTTAATAAAAGATACAGCAGGCGATACAGTTGTGCAGCGTAATCTGCGCATGGCAGGGCCAGAAGTGACATCGATAGAACAGGCGTTGACGCTCAATACCATCAGGGCGACCCCAGTGAATATTTCGCTTTTCATGGATTACTCGGCCATACTCGGAAATGTAAACCTTCTCAACGCTGATACTGTTGCTATAAAAAACCAAGTACTTAATAATATACCAGATGCAATTAGCGTCTTACAATGATAAAATAAAATGAAAAATATGTTATCCAGAATTTTGCCGATTTGCCTGTTGCTGTTTATGATCATTGGATGTGACGAAGATAACGGAACTGTTAATTTGAACTTTGCGGCAATGTACGATGGTGACCCACTTGTGATGAATGAGGTCGTTGATTATGACGGGAGTGCCATGCGCATTAATGTTTCAGAATTTTACGTTAGCGAAATCACATTGAGTGGCGAATCTGGAAACCTGACCTTGGGTGAAACGGAATATGTCAAATTCACTGGCCAAACTGGCGATGCTAGGGCGACACTAAGTTTTGATGTGCCTCCTGGTTCTTACGATCAACTAAGTTTTTTCATCGGTGTACCAGCTGATAAAAATGTCACGAAGCCAGAAGATTACTCTTCGGATGAGGCCCTCGCAAATACTGCGACATATTGGCAAGGATGGCAAAGCTACATTTTCAACAAACTGGAAGGTAGACTCGATACGGCTGGTTTTGGAAGCACTGATTTGACATTTATCTATCATTCTGGTAAAGATGAACTGTACACAGAGGTTGTAGTGCCTTTGTCTTCTGCAATTGCCGTAGATGGAAATTCCAATAATATCGAAATAGACGTTGAGCACAATGATTTATTTAAACGTGAAGGTGGTGGATATCTTGACATTGCAGCAAAGCCTTCAGCGCACAATCCAGATGATTTAGAATACCCAACTGTTATACTAAACAACTTTAAAACTGGCGTTACAATCAGATAGTTGTTTAGGAGCCTTCAATGAAAAACTCATATCGATATCGATGGGCCATTCTAACTTGCTTTGTCATACTACTCGGCTGGGTGGGATGTCAGGATGACGATATGTTGATCAATCAGATGCCGGCTGAGGATCGCGATCTAACCATGATTCCATTCGCACCGGATAGTTTTAATTTAGTGATACCAGAAGGGTTTCCAAAAATGGAACACCCAGAAGATAATCCACAAACTCAGCAAGGTGTACTTCTTGGAAGGATGCTGTTCTTCGACCCAATCTTAAGTTTAGATAGCACAGTTTCTTGTGCGACTTGTCATAAGCCTGAGTTAAGTTTTACTGACGGACTCGCATTTAGTGTGGGCGTCGGCGGTCGGACAGGACGTAGATCGTCTATGTCGCTATTAAATGTTGGTTTTCATGGTCCTGTCGGTTTATTTTGGGATGGTCGAGCAAAGACGTTGGAAGAACAGGCTTTAGAACCGATTGTCGATCCCAATGAAATGGCAAATACTTGGGAAGAAGTTGAACTAAGGTTGCGCCGTCATGCTGAATACCCTGACCATGTACGTACAGCATTTGGAATACAGCGCTCATCTCAAGTCACGCGAGATCACGTTGTCAAGGCTTTGGCGCAATTTCAGCGCACATTGGTGAGTAGTGGCGACTCTGACTGGGATCGAAAAGATCGCAATGAGTTCTCCTTGGACGATGACGCGGCTACGGGCGAAGAATTATTTTTTGATGATATTTTCCCTGATGCTGAATGTGGTCATTGTCACAACGTTAAACTTTTCACGATTCCAGAGTTTAGAAATAATGGATTAGATCCAGTCGATTCAGTCGATGACTATTCAGACAAAGGGTTAGGAGGTGTCACGGGTAATCGGCTTGATAATGGCAAGTTCAAGATACCCTCACTCAGAAACATTTTACTAACTGCACCTTACATGCATGACGGACGGTTTGAGACGATCGAAGAAGTTATGGAACATTACAATAGCGGTGGACATCATGTGACCAATCAAGATGAGGATAATGTCGACAATTTGATACGCCCGCTCAACCTATCTGAACGTAATAAGCGTGAAATCATCGCCTTTTTAGGTGCTTTGACCGATTCTACCTTCATAAAAAATGAGTCTTTCCAGAGTCCTTTTTGAAATCTAATTTCACAATCTTTCACAACGGAACGTATTTGAAAATCACATATATGTGGTTATCAGTAAATTACGGATATTTTATTTCCTGATATATGCATTATTGGTTTCACAATTATGCTTTTTTGTATTTGTAGACTGCTCAAAACCGTCTTAATATTGTAATGTCAATTAAAAGTATTTGACGAGAGTTCTCAAATAAGACAGGATATGTTCATGGGATTTTGAGCATACGCGGGAAGTTAAGTCCTCATCAACTTAACTTTCCGCCATCTTGCCTTTCAGGTCTGAGTTGTCATCATCTTCTCGGATCTCATGTTTCACAACGGTGAAACTCAATTTTTGTATATGTTCATGGGATTATATAAGACCAGCCATATGACGCGAATATGGCTGGTTTTTTTTATGCCTGTAAGTGAAAAAGTTTCTAGGTTACGGAGTCCTTGAATGCCGTATTCACGGGATGTTGCCTGCTCGCCTGACAAATATTGGCCTGGCCACTTAAGTGGCCAGGCCAATATTCGTCAGGCGAGGATATAAAACTGAGCCTCTGAGAGCGCAAGACACGAAGGATAAGTTCGGCCCTCCCACATAAGTAGTAAAAAGATACCGAGCCATACAGGGGTGTCAGAGTAAAGGTGTTTCTTGATAAAAAATAATCCTATAATCTTATCTTATTCTTTCGCCCCTTCAGGACTATACTTATGAACGATTTTTTAACACAAGGCTGTCACCTTGTGTTAAGATATGACGACCTTTCAGGTCTAGGCTTTTGCATATAATTTAATGATGCTCAGTGAATTGACGATCTCCTGATGCGAGCGCAGTAGTTACATGAACTCACGAAAGGCCCTGAAATAAGGACACCACGAGAACAATCAGCCCTGAAAGGGCGATAGACCCCAAGGATGGGTACAGCCCATCCGTTTAGAAGGATAAAGTAACCCAAGCCCTGAAAGGGCGCCAGTCTAGAAAGTCACTATAATTACCTGTATTAACACTAAAGAGATATTATATTTGAAAAATGGGACAATCATTAGTTAAGAACTACATTCATATCATTTATAGTACAAAGCATAGACAGCCTCTTATACGTCCTGAAGTAGAAAGTGATCTGCATGCGTACTTAGGAGGCATATGTAAAAACCTGAACTGCCAACCTATTAAAATTGGCGGATGGGTGGATCATGTCCATATCCTTTGTAAACTTTCTAAGAAGATTGCTTTAATGAAATTAGTTGAAGTGCTCAAATCTCATTCTTCAAAATGGATCAAGACGAAAGGATCCGAATATAAAAACTTTTATTGGCAAAATGGATATGGCACATTTTCAGTGAGTCCATTCGATGTGGACGTAGTGATTCGATATATAGCTGATCAGCATAGCCATCATGGGAAAAAAACGTTTAAAGAAGAGTTTCGCGCATTATTAGAAAAGCATGATATTGACTTTGACGAGCGATATGTTTGGGATTAAGGAATCTTTCGCCCCTTCAGGGCTTGGCTTCGTCTTATAGCTCTAACACAAGGCTGTCACCTTGTGTTGAGATATGACGACCTTTCAGGCCTTGGAATTAGTAGGACGACTAAATGTATTCAATAAATATTTTGCATCCACGGTATAGTAATATATAAAAGCCCTGAAGGAGCGTCGGAATAGAACATGCCGTGAAATTCTTTTAACTTATTTTTTAGAATACACCGTTTTATTCTTTCGCCCCTTCAGGACTATACTTATGAACGATTTTTTAACACAAGGCTGTCACCTTGTGTTAAGATATGACGACCTTTCAGGTCTAGGCTTTTGCATATAATTTAATGATGCTCAGTGAATTGACGATCTCCTGATGCGAGCGCAGTAGTTACATGAACTCACGAAAGGCCCTGAAATAAGGACACCACGAGAACAATCAGCCCTGAAAGGGCGCAAGACCCCAATGATGGGTACAGCCCATCCGTTTAAAAGGATAAAGTAACCCAAGCCCTGAAAGGGCGCCAGAATATTTGTACCGATCCGATTTTCAATACTTTTACATCTCAACATTCAAAGCATGAATCAGAAAATCGCAATCATCGGCTGTGGAAACCTAGGCCAAGCCATCCTCAGAGGATTATTAGATGGGGGAGTTGCTGTCGAAAATCTTACAGCTACACGCAGAAATACGGATGCACTGGCACAACTTGCTTCTGAGGGCGTTAATGTCACGTCAAATAACCAAGCCGCAGTCAAAACTGCCGACATCGTTATTCTCGCCTTGAAGCCCTATAACATCGAACCGGTCATGCGTGATATTAATGACGCCCTCACATCTGATAAAATCATCGTTTCTGCCGCCACGGGAATCACAATGTCTAGCATACAACAAGCCACGACGCATAAACTTCCCATTTTTAGGGCGATGCCGAATACCGCGGCTGATGTTAAAGAGTCATTAACCTGCATTTGTCATGCGGATGCATCTGACGATCATGTTAAGTTGATCACGTCACTTTTCAATAAGATCGGAAAAACGATTGAAGTTGACGAGAATTTGATGGAAGCTGCAACAGTTCTAGGTGCTTGTGGTATCGCATATGTACTGCGTTTTATTCGCGGGATGACACAGGGCGGTATCGAAATTGGTTTTGATGCGGAAACGGCGTCGGCCATCGTCAGCCAAACTGTCAAAGGCGCTGCAGAACTGCTTCAAGCACGCGGTCAACATCCGGAACATGAAATCGACAAGGTCACAACACCTCGAGGATGTACAATCACCGGACTCAATGAAATGGAACACAATGGATTTAGTTCGTCCCTAATTAAAGGCATTCGTGCTTCGTTTGATAAAATTGAAAAATAGAATGGCGTACTTCTTCGAGGATAATTTTGATGGGTCTTGTTTTCGCGAAAGAATTCTCAGTTTTTATTCTGAAGGATATAATTTTTTGACAACTCCAGGACCACTAGAATTATAATTTAAGGTCGATCTTATTCGGTTTTCTAAATCTTTATCACGTCTGTCAAATTGAGCCATTAAATATCCTTCTTCAGAAATAAATGCATAAATTGTTGAATGATCAATATTCATAGCATTCAAATATTTGTTTGCATTGGTTGCGACAAAGTGATCGAGCTGAAATTTATTTTTAGTTAATTTCTTTTTGATTCGCTCTTTGACCAGCGTAGCAAATTTCACCTTTTTATCCTTATTCTGTCTGATTAATTGATCGAAAAACGGGTCTGCTTTTTCCGCCTCTGAAATTAAATCGAATATTCGAAACACAATCATGTGATTCTTCTGATCTTTTAATGATAGCCTTCTGCCATCATCGCTTTTGATCCAAGTATTGTGGGTGGCAGTCTGCATGTTATAAAAGGTGGGTGTTGAAAATGCGGGGGTAATGGCTCCTTTTATCCGGTCGTCAAAAACACCAGAATAAATATCCTTTTCATCTTTTGGATATAGCCAATCGGTTGATAGTCGTTTGCGTTCGATTTGAGTTGCCATATATCGATATTTTATATTGCCTGTGAGTCTTTCATAATATAAAGCGAAACCCGGGCAATCAACGGTAGTACTGAATTTTACACCCAAGTCTCTAGTAAAAAGGGTGGTACATGTATGACCTAACATGTAATAGTTGCCCACAACGCATTTTTGCCCTAAAAAATCGACGATGCTATCTGGATATATTTTAATAGGTCGCAATGAAGGATTCACTCGCCATTCAAAACTGCTACCAGAGTAGCTCGAATAATTACCTATCGAATTCGAAAAAGGAAAAATGCGAACATGTCGCCGAGTATGGCCCGCTGAACCGGCCCAAGTGTCCAAAACAATCACCTCATCTTTAGTAAGTACGATCTTGTAGTCAATTAGCGGCGACGAATTCGGGTCCGTATCCAATAATTCATATTCGACTATGATCGCGTCAACGCTATCTGCCTTGATCTGGCGATACCCTTGAGAATACAAATTAATACACGCAAGAAGAATAATTAATGCTGTTAGAAAGCGGCTCATATCTTAATTCTATAGTATCTAGTGTACAGTTCCTCTAGCAGAGGTCGTAACCAAAAAGGATGAATCACAAATATATGAACTGGATTCTTTTATTCGACTACAGTTTACCGTATACAGCTGGAGGCCCCAATAAGTACTGAATATCATCCATTAACAAATCCGACTGCAATTCTGAATCATAGGTCTTATAATGCATGCCGTATTTATCGTATATAATATAAGAGAATGCTTTTGGTAATTTGTTCAATTCTGTAAACCTTTCGGATTGATTTGGAATATCAAGATTGGACTTACTTAAGAATCCTTCACGCTTATATTTTCTAGCACTTTTATCGGCTAGTAGAATAAATTTTATCGGCTGACCTCTCAAAGTTCTAGCCATTTCCATGGAAGTAGAGTTAGAAATAGAAGACTTAGTCGCATTTGATTGATGTTTTTCAATAACGACTACCTTCTGATTATAATGTCGCGCCAGTCTTTCCTTTCCCTGAATATTTTCAAAATCTAGTTCCGGAAGTTCATTCCAATTTTCTTTTTCTGTAATTACGCGCTTCCAGGAAAATCCATCGGAAGTAGAGACCAACCGAATGCGATCGGTAAAATTGATGCGATCATCCAGCTCCGAGGCTTCCGCCGGTACATTTAATTGGTGGCTAGCTACACGCAGTGGCTTGATTTGATCTGCCAAATATTTGATTTGCACTCCATCAACGCGCTCTTCATAATACAAAGCTATACCTGGCAATTGAACTACTTGATTAAATTGGAGCCCATACATATCGGTGTAGTATGCCATTTGGGTGACGCCATCAATACGATATGTTGCTCTAGTGCAAGAAACCCCTTGAATAGTCAATGTCGAATCAGCATAAATCTTCGCTGGATAAAGCGGTTTGTTTTCAACCATGAGCGTCTTTCCACGGTCGTTCATAACGATATAGTTATTCTCAGCTTGCAAAGGATAGATA
>ENA-ORXU01001124-ORXU01001124.1-marine-metagenome-genome-assembly--contig:-NODE-1124-length-24093-cov-4.632412_pt1 | contig 24093 bp, 4 predicted proteins | sample MGYA00237869_ERZ511484 | MGnify/ENA metagenome assembly ERZ511484
TATTGACCTGAAGCTAGATTCTCTGCACTGTTGTCGATGTCCGTTATCGGTGAAGACCACTCGTACGTATATGCACCAGCACCTCCCGATGGCATAGACACAATCGATCCTGTCATATCGCCAAAACATGCTGGCTGGACGATCGTTGGGTTGACCAGTAACTCATCTGGCTCCCCAATAGTGATGACGTCGCTCATCTGGCAGTTATTTTCGTCTGTGATCGTAATTGTAAGATCTCCTGCCGATAACATGGACAAGGAATCTCCGAGGTCAGTGCCAATGCCCGACCAGTCAATCGTATAGTCTCCTGTTCCGCCTATAACATCTATGGCCAATACACCATCAGCCAAACCAAAGCATGTCACATCAACCTGCGTCCGTGGAGCGATTGATATAGCGTCTGGCTCATCCAATTCAAACATTGCCGTCGTCAGGCATGAACCGTCACCATTTGTTACAGTCACGGTATAAAGTCCGCCGGCCAGACCAACAGGCATAGGTCCGATCTGGAAAGCCGGATCATTCCATACATATAAGTAGTCATTATTTCCACCCGAAGCCATCACGGTAAGACTACCATTAGCATCGCCATTACAGGCAGGCAGCATCGAGTCGATCAGTTCGATTGTCAAAGCTGAGGACCCTTCGATTAAGAAAGACATCGTGTCCGAACAGAAGTTGGCGTCAGTTACGGTTACTGTATATCTGCCAGCGTCAAGTCCATTGACGGTAGCTGCTGCTGTGGCTCCTGAATCATTCCATAAGTAATCATAAGGAGATGTACCTCCTTGCCCAGAGACCGTTATCGATCCCAATTGTCCACCGCTACAATCTGCATCAGTGAGACTCACGAGCATCACTGATAATTCTGAGGGTTCAGATATGGACACATCCACAGATGACATACATCCGTTGGCATCTGAAATTTCAACTGTGTAAGTCGACCCATCCAGTCCGCCCACGCTATCGCCAGCAACTCCTAGATCAGGCCAAAAGAATGTGTATGGTCCGGTTCCCCCCATACCGTCAACCTTTATAAATCCATCTGCCTCACCGAAACAAGAAACACCACTCGAATCAACTATTACAACTGTAATTTCATCTGATTCATCCAATGTAACTGTGCCGGTGATTGTACACATGTTTTCGTCTGTAACCGTAACATTGTAATTACCGGCCGTTAGACCAACAGCTGTCTGCGTCATTTGGCTTGATGCATCATCCCATTGATATGAGAGCACACCCGTGCCGCCAGAAACGAACACGGTAGCCGTTCCATCCATTCCATCAAAACATGTAACATCCATCGAATTGAATGAGTCGATAACCAATTCTAGAGGATCCATAAGGAAGAATGTATCTCGACCCACACATCCTAGATCCAGATCAGTCACTCGCACGATATAGCGTCGAGCTGCAAGTCCGGTAGCCCTTGGTGTCATCTGAAATGTATTATCGTCCCAGAGGTAAGCATAGTTACCTGACCCTCCGGATACTTGTACTTCTATTTCGCCGTCTGCAGATCCTGGACATGATGGTTGTAGCACTTCTACTTCTTCGATAAAAAGACCAAGAACATCAGGGACGATCATTTCCAGCGTATCCATACATCCTCTGTCATCTGAGACGATCACTTGATATGTACCGGGAGCAAGGTCAGTTGCCGTTTGCGTCATTTGTGACAGCGGATCATCCCACAAATAGGTATACGGCATAATTCCTCCTTCTACTTCGACAGTCAAACTTCCTCCAACAGTTCCATCACAAGCCGGTGGTACAATATCACCGGGAGTCAAGAAGATCCCTTCGTTTTCAGGAACTTCAATTGTGAATGTGGCTTGACAACTTGTGGTATCCACGACAACTAGCGTATATGTACCTGCCGCCAATCCCGAGCGATTTGGTCCAATAAAACCGTCATCTGGCCATATGTAAGTATATGGTGGCACCCCACCATTGGCTGAGACAATGATTCTTCCGCTCATGGAGTCGTCACATGCCGGAGATACAATAAATGTGTCTATCGTGATAGAGTCCGGTTGAAACACTTCAACAGAATCAGTTATAATGCATCCTCTACTATCGGTTATTGTGACACGATAAAGTCTGGCTGCTAATGGACTCACAATATTGGTCATAGAATTGGCGGGGTCATCCCATTGGTATTCAAATGGTGGCGTACCACCAAATATCACATTTGCTGCAACTGTGCCATCATCGGCGTCAGCGCACGTTTCATCAGTGGCTATGAGCAATGCCACCATATCATCAACATCATTGAGCACATAAATTTCCTGGTCGGTACACCCATCGACATCAGTGACTTCAACAATATATGTGCCCGCGAATAGATTGTCCAATAGCAATGAGTCACCGATGACTACATTGATGTTGTTGGCATTGAACCATTCTATCGTATACGGCGGATTGCCTCCGACGATTTCTATCAGAATGCTTCCATTATCCATGTCACAGGACGGTTGTTCTCCTCCGATTAAATTGATATTCAAGTTCGTTGATGTTGATACCTCGGCGAGGCCAGAAATCTCACAATTTCGCGAATCGCGTACTGTGAATTCATATATACCTGGTGCCAATCCAGTGGCTACAGGTCCTGTGAGACCAGGATCGTGTGTCCATTCATATGTATATGGAGGCAGTCCTCCTGTCGCCACTAATGTTATTGATCCTGTAGCAGCACCACATGTCGTGTTTTGTATAATGATGTCAGCAAGCACAGGCCCGGAAAACTCTGGAACTTCTACCGTGAGGTTGACAACACACTCGGTCGTATCCGCAACGGTCACTGTATACGTTCCAGCTTCAAGACCTGTTGCTGTATTCGAATTCAAATTCGGATCATGACTCCAGCTGAAGGTATAAGCTCCTTTTCCGCCGGCGGCCATGACAACGATGGATCCAGTACCAGGACTACAAGCAGAAGAATCAACTTGAACAAGACTCACAGATAAAAATATTCCATCAGATATCATTTGCGTAACTGTATCTGAACACCCGATCGCGTCAGAGACTATAATCGTATAAGTACCGGCGGCGAGCCCTGTCGCAAACGAATCAGTCAATGTTGGATCGTGCGACCATGAAAAACTATATGGTGTCGTGCCACTCGTCGCTCCGACTATGATCCGCCCATTTGGATCGCTGCACGTATTGTCCAATGAAGAAATGATACTGGCAACCACGCCAAGTGTATTGGTCAATGTCACGGATACAGTATCCATGCTACCAATAGCATCTGTCACGATGATTTCATAAGTTCCGGCGGATAAGCCTTCTGCGAAGTTCGTATCAAGCGCAACACTAGGACTCCATGTGTATGTATATGGTGTCGTACCACCCGTCGCAAGCACAGTGATTGTACCATTGCTCAATCCACACGTTTCGTTCGTCGAATCTATCGTTTCTAACATCAATGACACATTGCACGGCACAAAGACAGATAAGGTATCAAAGCATCCATTGTTATCTGTCACAGTGACAAAGTACGTGTCGGTCATGAGGTTATTTGCTATCGAGTCATTTAGTCCGGGATCATGCGACCACACATATGTGTATGGTGTTTCTCCTCCCGTGACGTCGAGCACAATCGATCCATCATTGAAACCGCAAGTGGCATTCATGATAGCATTCACTGTTACGATGGGCGAAGGAGTCAAGGGCACCTCAAATGAAATTGTATCGCTGCAACCTCCATCGTCACTCACGATTAGTTCATAAGTCCCTGCTGCGAGATTGGTAGCGATCGAATCCATTAGTGTTGGATCGTGATTCCAGGCAAAGGCATATGAGCCCGTGCCTCCCGACACACCTGCGGTGATGCTTCCAGTAGGTGCACTACATCCACTTGGTGTAATATCAATTTCAAAAACCATCAAAGTAGGTACATCGACAATCGAAACGACAATCGTATCGCTACATCCGAGATCGTCTGTCGCAATGATTTCATAGCTACCTCCGGAAAGTCCGGCTGCCGTGCTGTCAGTGATGGTTGGGTCATGCGACCATAAATACGATATAGTTCCGGTGCCGCCGGAAGAAGATACCGTAATCGCACCATTGGCTTGATCGCATGCATTGTCCTGTGAACTGATCAGGACAAGAGACACAGCTGGCGAATTTGTAATCACCTGTGTCACGGTGTCCATACATCCTACATCATCTGTGACGATTATTCTATATGTTCCAGCACTTAAATCTGTCGCAGAGGTTGTGTTGTTCGTCGGGTCATGACTCCAATTGTAACTGAAGTTGCCAGTGCCTCCAGTCGTGGCTACCGTTATATTTCCATTATTCAAACCACATGTGGCATTCGTGAATGTTTGGACCGTCAGATCCACGTCAGGAGTGGTTGATAGTGTGAATGATAAAATGCTTGCACAACTATTGGCGTCTGTCACGGTCACTTCATACATGCCCGCATTCAAATTCATTGCAATCGAATCTGTTTCATTGACATCATGGCTCCAATTGTAAGTATAACTTGGAGTACCACCACCTACGCCAATGACGGCGATACCATTATTCAATCCGCATGTACTTTGCGTCGTATCGACCAACATGACTGTTGGTCCTCCTGCAGTCGTGATTGTCGATGTTGAAGTGACGCTGCACCCACTGTTGTCTGTCACAGTGACTGTATAATCGCCTATGGCCAAGTTGTTTGCAATGGAATCAGTCAGCGTCGGATCGTGGCTCCATGCATAGGTGTAAGGTGGTCTTCCGAGATCGCCTTCTACTCGAATTGAACCTGTCGCTACCCCACATCCTGTTTGATTGATTTCCAGGACATTGACAGTCAGTAGATTTTCATCGATAATCACTTGAGAAATTTCATCAGTACACCCAACATCATCCGTGACGGTGACGAAGTATGTGCCTGCATCTAATCCGGTCGCTATGCTATCAGTCAACGTATTGTCGTGACTCCATTCATATGAAAATGGTGCCGTTCCCATGGCTACACCAACTATGATGATACCGTTTCCGATAACACAGTTATTATTTTGAACGTCTGCAATCGACAGCACAGGACTAGGCGCATTTGTCAATGTCACACTCAGTGATTGAGTATTAGACATGTCATCGGTCACCGTCACGACATATGTACCAGACGAGAGTCCGTCGACATATGAAGTGTCCAACGTTGGGTCATGACTCCATAAGTAAGAATATGGCATAAAGCCACCGCTGACCCCAATGGTAATCGATCCATTTGACGTCTCACACGTTTCATTCATGGAATCTAAGACGACAACTGATAGGGCCGAATCACAAGGCAAGAATACAGAAAGTGTATCTGTACAATTATTAGCGTCGGTCACCGTCACGGCATATGTATTTGTAGCAAGGTTGGTCGCTATCGAATCATTCAAACCTGGATCATGCGACCAGGTATACGTGAACGGAGTAGTTCCATTGGCAACGTTAATCGTGATAGATCCGTCGCTCATACCGCAAGTTGCATTCTCAATCGTCCCGAGTGATACCATGGGTGGATTTGCTTCTACTATGGTCACATTTAAGGTATCTGCACATCCAGTCATATCTGTGACAATCACTTGATAAATGCCGGCTGCGAGCATGGTTGCTATAGAATCCATTTCTGTTGGATCATGACTCCACGCATAGTTGTACGGATAGATGCCCCCATCCACACCTACGACTGCCGTACCTGTTGGCATATCGCAGGAGGTTTCGGTCACAGTTATTTCAGTAACTGATAGAGTAGGCAAGTCAGAAATGAAGACTGACAATGTATCGAAACAGCTGGTCATATCTGACACAATCACAGTATACGTGCCTCCGGACAAACCCGTAGCTATACTATCTGTCAATGTTGGATCGTGTGACCAATCATATGTGTATGGACCCACTCCTGAAGAAGTTGCAGTTATGATACTTCCATTAGCTTGATCACAACTGTTATCCGTCGATGAAAATAGGGTAATAACAGGTGATGGAATGCTGTCTATGAATGTTGTTATGGTATCAGCACATCCCACATTGTCAGTAATGATAATAGTGTAATCGCCATTGGACAAATTACTCGCTGAGTTACCGGTAATCCCTGGATCGTGACTCCATGAATACGAGAATGGTGACGTGCCACCTATTCGTGATAATATGATGGATCCATTATTTTGCTCGCATGTTTCATCTTCTTGTAATGCGACAGATAGCACCACAGGTGTTGTTTCATCAATAATGAATGTCGTCGTCGATGTACAATTGTTTGCATCTCGGACCGTGACGATGATTCCACCTGAAGGGAGATCAGTCGCAAATGAATCTGTAATTGCTGGATTGTGACTCCATTCGTACGTGTAAGGTCTTGTACCTCCCGATGCAGTCAATGTTGCTGCTCCCATATCAGGTCCACAGAAACTATTGGTTGTTGATAACAGCATGATAGTTGGACCAGAAACAGTCGGTACCACTATGTTAAGCGTAGCGGCACAACCAAGGCTGTCGGTAACTGTCACCTGATACATACCAGCAGCAAGCGAATCAACGAAATTTGAATCGATCGTTGGATCGTGTGACCAATTGTATGCATAGTCTCCAAGTCCTCCAGAAGTCGAAAGTGTAATAGCTCCGGTAGCTGTATCACAACCTGTAGGTCGAATCGAATCGACAACTGAGGAAAATATATTTACATCTGCTATGTTGACTGAAATCATGTCTTGACATCCCAAGTCGTCCGTGACCGTTATATCATAGGTCGCGGCAGCAAGATCAGTCGCAATTGAATCAGTTAGACCTAGGTCATGCGACCATGAATAAACATATGGTGCTTGACCACCGGTCGCCGTGAGTCTGATAAATCCATTCCCAGTTGTGCACATATTTTCTCGTTTTTCAACAAGTGCTATAGACGGTCCACCGATATTGTCAAGCGTGACTGTCACCGTATCTCTACACATATTATTGTCGCTTACGATGATCGTGTAGGTACCAGCACTAAGTCCGGTTGCCATCGAATCGATGACAGAGGCACTATGGCTCCATATATAGGTATACGGGGCTTCTCCCCCACTTGATGATACAGTGATGGATCCATCGGCCATGTTGCAATTTTCATCGACACTATCGACAGCTACTAGATCTGGGGCTGGATTCTCTCCGATCGTTATCATGACTGTATCCGTACATGAATTTTGATCGGTTACTACCACCTCGTAAGTGCCAGGAGGTAAGTTGGAAGCAGAAGGCCCTGTGATCGACCCATTGTGGCTCCAAGCAAATGAATATGCCGGCTGTCCACCTGTGGCGTTGACAAGTGCCGAACCGTTGTCCTGACCACATGAACTGTTCACGGCAGTCACAATAGTCAAAATCGGTGAAGCCGTTTGTGAAATAGTAATTGTCGCCATATCAGTACATGACCGTGCATCAGTCACCGTGACCATATAGGTGCCCGGTGCTAAATTCGTTGCCATCGGAGCATTCAAGCCTGGGTCATGGCTCCATGTATATGATAAGGGTGTGGTGCCAGCTGTAATCGTCAATGTAATCGTTCCATTGTCGCCAGCACATGTAGATTGGGTTGAATCAATCGATGTGATTTCTGGTCCCGGAGCCGATCCAATGACCACACTCAAAGTATCCATGCAGCCTTCGTCATCTGTTACGATTGTTTCATAAGTGCCTGCTATAAGTCCATTAAAATATCCGGTGGTATTCGTCATTCCATTCGATGAAAACGTGTATGGCGCATTGCCACTTACGGCGAACACTTCAAAACTTCCATCTGACATACCACATGCCTCGGCTGTATCGGCGATAAGTTGCAAATCAGGAGAAATTGGTAGAGTAAGATTAAATGTGACTACATCAGTACATCCATTGTCATCAGTTATCGTCACGTCATGTACTCCCTCGCCGACATTAAATAACGTATCATTTGTCGAAACACCATTGTCCCAGTTATATGAATAGCCTCCAGTACCGCCGGTTGTAACGACAGTCAGCGTAGCCAATTGACTACATGTCAAAGTATCTACAATTACACCCATGCCGCTAAGTAATGGCGGTTCTGAAATCGGTATATTTAATGTGTCGCGTGTGCAATTATTGGAGTCGATGACTTGAATATCATATGTACCTGCCGTCAGCATGCTAAACAAATTGCTGGTCTGAGGTGTGCCACCATCCAAAGCATACATATATGCTCCTGTACCGCCGGTGGCGGTTACTGTAATGGTACCATCCGCCAAACCGTTACATGAGACGTTTGTCGTATCGATGTCAACGATAATTTCGGTTGGTTCTGTCAGTGTAACGCTCAAAGTGTCTTCGCAAGAATTTGCATCGGTCACTATGATGATGTACTCTCCGCTGGATAATCCGGTATAGATTGTTGCCGTCCCTTGTGATATGCCGTTTAGCGTAAACGTTCGCGTTGGTGTGCCACCGAGCGCACGCACAGAAATAAATCCGTCGCTACCACCATTACATGAAACATTGGAACTATCGAGTGTGGATAATGCGAGTGCACTTGGACCTACGATATTGAAAGTTAATGTATCGATGCAATTGTTACCATCCATGATGACGGCCTTGATCTGTCCGACCGGTCGATTGTTGATTGATGTTGTTTCTCCGGCATTGAGGGTTTCGGTTGCACTCAAAGGGGTGTAAGGGCCACCATTGTTATTATCTACGTACCACGTCCAATCATACGGTAGTGAGCCACCGCCATTGATGGTGACTGATACACCACCCGTGCTGTCAGATCCACAGCCCGTCACCTGAGTGGTATTGACCGTAAAATCAAATTCATTCAGTAATGGAATGGTGTCTAATACGAATCCGGTGCAACCCAAACTATCTACCGTTGTAATCACAAACGGCCCTTCAGGAAGACCTGTAAATGTTGCCTCGTATGGCGGAGAGCTAATGGTCTGAGGTGATCCATTATTCAACCGGAATGTGAACGGTGGTTTGCGTATTTCCATGGGGTCATCAAAACTAGTTCCTTGTATTATTTCTTCGACTTTGACTGTCACAGAACCATCCACATCGCCTGTACATGTAACACCCACGCGACTAACTATCTCCGGTTGAGGTGTTGAGAATCGCTGTTTTACTAAATGATTTAAGGTGTATAAGCATTGATTGGAATCTTGAATCGTAATGAGGAGGTTTGCCGTAATCGGACCACAAAAGAAGTCTCTAAACAATGTGAGGTCGTTGGAAACAACTATGAAATTCGATCCAAAATTGGTGATCTCTACCAAATCTATATCGTCGGAATAGTCAACGAAAGTTTGGCAAGAATTAGATGTAAATTCAATTGACAAAATGTCAAAGCCTGTCATGACACCGCTGAAAACAAATGAATCCAATCGCGGGATGCACTCTCCTCCCGGGTTTAATTGGACTGTATTGTCAAGAGCAATTGGTGTGGGTGCCACGTTTAATATAATTTGTGCGCCTTCTAAAAAACAACCGTTAGCATCTCGCACAAATGGAATGTTTGCAGATGGCAAACCAGTAAACATATTTGACGATTGAAAATTGACACCGTCGACAGAATATTCATATGGAAGTGTACCTCCTGTAGCGTTAATTTCTAGCATTCCATTGTCTTCGGCACAATTCAAATCAGGCCCAACCTGAACGGCAGAGATAGTTAAGTCGAGTGGTTCGTCAACAACAATATTTAATAGTGATGCATCACAATTTGGACCAGTGCTAGTCTGATGATCTGTGACTTCAATTCGATATGTGCGGGCTTCAAGTCCGGTAAACATTAATATAGAATCGGTCGTAATAATGGTATCGAGCGGTATCGGACTTGCACCAAATAACAGCGCTTGATATGGGGGCACTCCGCCGATTATTTTTGTAGTAATTACTCCGTTTTCGTCATCGTGGCACAGGACTGAATCAACGTCAATCAGTTCGATTGTCAATGAGTCAGGTCTAAAAATCGCAAATGGAAATGAATTGATAGACGCGCAATTAGTCGCAAACGGATTTTTAGAATCGCGTAAGTAGATTACACCACTCAACGCTGAAGGTGTGTAGACGAAATCAGAATAGTCTGCTTCATCGTAAACTTCCTCCACAACCGTCCAGTTGATGCTATCTTCAGAAGCTTCTATTTGTTGAAAAGTGTCATCGGGCATCCCGCTAATCAGTCCCAATACGCGTATGGTCAGTGATGTAATGTCATCTTCAAAACACACAATATCTTCTTCTAGTACGTCAATGATTTCTATAGCATCATACTCAAATACAGATGACGAATTGGTCGCCATGCATCCGGCAGCATCTGTTAATATGATCGAATAGGTACCACCGGCAAGACCCATAAACTCGAATGTGTCAGCGACATTGACAGAGTCTAACCGCACATTATTTTCATCGAAAATCTCAAGCGAATATTGAGGGGTACCGCCGTTTCCAATCACCACAAGGGAGCCATTGGATGCCATAGCGCAACTTGGGTTAAAACCCGAGAAAGAGATTGAAGGTGGAGAAGGCGCTGTCAACGTCACAGAGGATTTACCAATGCAGTCATTCGCATCTTTTGCATAGATGCGATAAGTGCCGGGCGCCAAATTCATGAACGTACTATCAGCAAAGTAGTTGATGCTATCCAGGGAGTAAGTATAAGGTGCAACGCCACCGCTAGGTGTAATGATAATTTCACCCGTATTACTACACGATGCTGGATCTGTTGTAGATGTAGCAACGTCAACAATAGGAGTTGGAGCATTCAGTGTGACTCCTGCAGTGCCTAAACAGCCTTTAGAGTCCAAAATACTCACGACATAAAATCCTGCATTGAGGTCTGCGAATAAAGGATTGGAAGAAAAATTCATCCCGTCTAGACTGTATGTATAAGAGCCTGTTCCACCAGTTCCAACGGCGGTAATAATTCCGACCTGACTACAATTATCGGGTTGTGTGGGTGTCAATGTCGCTGATACTTGTACGGGATCGACGATGGGACTAGGCGTTAGGACTTCACAGCCGCGCGCATCACGGATGCTGATTTCAAAGTTACCTGCCGGTAAATCGAAGCTACCTCCTGCAGAAATCTTTTGCGACACTGGCGTATAACTGCTGGGTGTGCTGATCGTCAAATCATATTGATCTACACCAGTGTTTGTGAACGGATTTCCTCCATTGATATTCGTTATTTCAATGTTTCCGAGAGTGAACGGACAATCAGGAGCGGTCACATCGACATTATATGTGATAGCTGATGGTTCAGTGAGTGTATACATGTAAGTCTCCTGACAGCCTGATGGCCAGGATGTGGCCGTCAGGACATAATTTCCTGCCAATAGGTTTTGAAAGTCGAAAGATTTTCCTGAAAATGATGTTGGTACCGTAATGGTCTGATCATAACCTCCTGGGCCGGTTAATCGAAATACATTAGTGCGATATGTCGCCACGCCTCTTATTCTACCAGATGCCTCTCCATTACATGAGGGGTTCGTTCTAGTCGTCGAAGTGACTTCAGCTGCAAATCCTTCGATCACCGCTAGTGGTCCACCAAAGTTTCTGTCGGTACAATCGGTGACGGTACCTCGTCGCGAGACGGCAGGATAGTAGTAGCCGGCATCTACATTTTGAAATGTATAAGGGATTTGTGAAGCATCAATATTGATTGCGGTATAAGCAGGTGGATTATTTGTATTGTTTGTTGTATATAAGTAAATGTCATAGGTAGCACCGGGTGGGTTGTCATAGCTGCTGGCAAAATCGATGGTAAATGTTCCATTTGGCGTTGGTCCAGGGCAGTCGGGCGTTGCGCTTCTGATAATTTCTCCGCCACGAGGTCCGCGATTTCCAACGGTAAAATTAGCTGATGTATAGCGCCATCGATCATCTCCTAGGCAACGGTTTACTTCAGATTCAAATCTCATTCGATAGATAAAATGTGGTACAGTGGCACCAACTCTGATAGAATAAATATCTTGACCATTAGCAACTTCTGTCCAGACACTCGTATCATTCGATGGTGCTCGTTGCCATATGGTTTTCCCTTGGACATATGGTAGTCCGAAGCCGAGCGTGACCAAATAACTTTCTCCCTCGCAAGCTTCTAAAATGTCTGCACCACCTTGCTTTCGAAGTAAAATATTCTGATTTGTTAAGATGAAATCTGTTTTGTATCGGAAGCGAATCTCTAATTCGTAAGACTCTCCTGAAGGCAGTTCTGCTCGAAGTGTTCTTTTTGTCCATACGGGTGCTGGTTGACCCGAATGTGATCGAATATAATATGTTTCAGATTCGACAAAATCATCAGCAGCACCAAAGGTTGTAGATAATCCGGCATCTTCTTCCCATCCTACCAGTTCTATATTTAACAAAGGGTAAGACGAACCGCAAAGACTGGCAGTATTTGAGGTGTTTTGATAAAAGATAGTAGGTGCATCAATAATTACGGATGTATCATTTATCCAGCCTCCTGTATATTCATCAGCTTCAAATACATCTTGTGCGAAACCGGCAAATGGAAATCTTCTACCAGAAACATCATCGATTTGAGAGCGAAGCCGCCATCTGATATCTGCATTTCCCTCACCTGGATCATCTTCTAAAATAGAGGATCTGTAGCGAAGCGTTTGCACTTCTAATTCGACGAACTGCGCTGCCGCATCCCAAGAAATGAATGTGATAAAAACACCAATTATTATTGAGTAGAAATTTTTCATATTAATAGCTTATGCTGATTATTTTACTGAGTGGGGATTCTGCCCCATCCTCAAATATGGCTTTGACTCGATAAGTGTATGTCGTATTCATGTTGACATCTTTATCAATAAATTGAAAAACACCAATTGTCTTTTTCTTTTTGAAATCTATAATGGATGATTCGAGATCGACCGTCTCATAAGTCACGGGCGCGCCATCCGCTAAAGCCCGATAGATTTTGAAATATTCGAGATCAGGTAATGCTGTCGGATAGTCCCAAGTCAACGAGACATGTTTGGCGCGTCGATCCACTTCTCCGGTAAAGTTGGTCACGGCATCGCGGATAAAATCATCGATGACTTGGACTTCGAGTATAGGCGAGGGAGTCGTCAACGCAGCGTCATCTTCAGCAACCAGCTTATATTCATATTTCTGACCAACAACGAGATCCAACGAGTCGATAAACATTCTTTGATCTTGCTCCTGTGGCATATCATAAGATTTGAGCAATCGCCAATCATCTCCTCCCTTTGGAGATCGATAGAGGTGCTGTTTGACAAGGTCGTGTGCTGAACTATTCTCCCACTTGATTTTGATAGCTTTTGGGTTGCTTTCAAAGAACACGAAAAGTGGAGAAGAAGGAGCAACGGTATCTGGTCGCTTGATGAGTGCAGGTTCCGAGAAGTCCGATGTATTCTGTCTGTAATCGACGGAATTGACCTGTACGTATACCTGCTCTGTCAGTGTATTCAATGTGACTTTATGGATAAAATATCCCTTTGATGTCGGCTCAGAAGTGACTTGTGAATATTCGTTATACGGGTTGTTGGAAATAAAAACTCGATTTCCCATGAAATCTACCTCATTATTTTTATCCCAGGTCACCACCATTTCACCTGTAGGGAGAATTTTACCGCGAACATTCTTAGGTGGAGCCGGTGGTGTTTCGTCATCGAGTTGAGCTAATGCTTCAAAAGATTCTATTTCTCGATCGTACTGATCGACACCGACTACTTTGTAATAGTTAGACGGTAATGGGTTTTCATCGATAAAAAACCGATCTGCAGGAGACAGAATATCATCATTTATTTTCTCGTACATGCCTCGAAATGTGGGCGAGCGCATAACATGAAAGCCTTTTAATTGGCTTTCCTCAGCTTGATTAAATATCCACTGAACACTGAATCCACCATTACCATCCTCGACCACTTCACGTATCTCTGGAAAATAGGACGGCAGTGGATCAACGCCCATACCTTGAACTGTCTGTGATGGCGGACCTTGAATATCAAATGGGGTCTGACCTATAATTCGATAAAACACAGGTCGATCATTGTTTGCAAACGTATCGGCAAAAAATGCCACCACATCCATCTCATCTTTTTGAGTATAGACAAATGGATTCTTATTTCTCACTTCCCAAGTCACTCCATCAAATGATCGCTCAATGTTATAACTCGTGTAGAAAGCAGAAGATAAGACGAGGTCCCATCGAACCATGGCCCGGCGGTCACTGAAATCTACATCGACATCCTGTATAAGTGGCAGCGGTTCTAGCTGATCCATGCGCGCATAGATGTAACCTGTATCGACGCGTACTTCTGTGAACGTATCTGCCGGAAATATGCGGTATAAGTAATGCTCATTTGATTTAACATCCGGATCGACCATGCCTAACCCCATGGCTCGTGCAACTTCAAAACTATGATCAGCAGCAAACAACCCGAATCCGTGGCGATTTTCATCTTCCAGAATCATATTCGTCATGGTCTGCATTCCATTATCCACACTAGATTCTGGATTAAATCTGTCGCCATGAATAGCCTGCGCAGCGATGGCAGCATAGTCATTGCGTTCCATCAACGGTCGCCATTCTTCGCCTGTTTGCCATGGTTTGATGGGCTCCGCAGTCAGTCTCTTAGCCTGGCTACGTTCTGCTGCTTCGGTAAACTTTCCATCGCGCATCATCGTATATCGCACTACATGGAATCCACTTTCATTACATAACTTCCATGTCATCGGGTCTGAAGGGGCCCATCGCAACAAGACGGTATTATTTGTCACCCAACCTTTGGCTTTGATTTGATGCCGCTCATTTGATTGACCGATACCGATGGACGTCATCATTAGAAGCAAGAAACACGTAGTGATCGTTATAATCGATTTTTTCATAGTCATGATTATTCTGTGTATTGAAAAGTAGTGGTGACTGTGCTTGATGGTTCTGTTTTGCCTGGTAAAGTGTACATCAGCTTCACCTCATATCCTCCTTCAAGGAGTTTAGGTACATTCCAGTTCAGAAGCGCTTGGTATTCCAATGGAATATCAGCTATAGAAGTACCGTTCGGATATTGATTAGCAATATCATAATAGAGCTCATTGAAATCCAATTTTGACTCGATACCCACTTTGTATCGGATGCGTGTTGCATAATCAATGATATTGACGCTGTTGCTAGCGACGTCATTCGATGTCAATTCTTGTGCATTCCCTCCATTGATCGATACATTGATCGCCTTGGCAGGTGGAGCACCGAGAACAGTTGGCACCCGTCTATTTAATGGAAATTGCGTGTTAGGCACGTAGTTATACATCGTATCTTGAATGTCTGCAAACCAGTTGCTTCCTGTAACCGTCAGATTTGATTCAATCGTGATCATTGGACTTAACCAATTCGTGCCATTGTGTATTCCATTAAATTCAGCTTTGTCGAATTTTTCAACCCCTTCTACTGTGGCCCCGATGATCGGGATCGTCACACTGGACGGTGGTGGGTAAATCCAAAATGGTTCGCGGTATTGATTTGATAAATCAAGCCCATTGACTTTCTGTTGCCACGTGTTGTAGTTCGACGTTCGACAGAATAAATCAAAGAATGACTCTGTCTTCAAGTCCGATCTGGCCTCTTGAACTTCCTGTCCTCGAATATTGACGATGGCTGTGCTATCTGAGACACCACCCATCACATAGGCATTAAGTACAGAGTCGACATTTGCGTCAACGGCTGCCGTGGTTGCTGTAGGGACATTGACCAATTGGACATTTGTAATTGTATTGTTAGCCAATCCTGGTGGAATAGCAAACGTCACAGTCATTTCATTGGCATTATATCCTACGGTACTTTGCCCTATTTCAGTTCCATTTTGTCTAAATGATACTTTTTGATTCCATTCAGCAGCATCGAGATAGAATGTTGGTTCTGTTTTGAATAAATATGGCATACCATCCTTTAGCTTGATATAACCTGTATTGGACTCATCCTGCAAGAAGTACAGCTGATTAAAAATCGGATGACTATACGCCACATTATGCTGATCAATGCGTGTCGGAGCTTCACCTGACGTAAATGAAACTGTTTTTTGCTCCATCATCAAATCACCGTTTTCATCATAAAGGTTGGTCCAAGGGTCTGATGTCGAAGCACGTGTTTTGAATACGACTTTGATTTTAAATTCGAAGTCGGCAAACGGACTGAGAATATCTCGTGGGTCTAAAGCTGCTACATCATTCTTGCTGTTCCATACTATCTCTGTCACAGGCGTAATGTCGCCAGATGGCGTTGCCTGACTGAGGCTCAATTCGAGCAATTCGGCCTTATACCATGCTTTCGTACCTGAACCGTTATCAAAATAAAATGCCTTGTCGATTGGTAAGCTAAATGTAGCCTGAGGTGTTGTAAATACATCGACGTCTGTCGCATCCTCTGCAGGCCAGACACCACTTATGAAATCTGCTGTGGGACTTGGAGGCTGCAAAGAGCTCACTATTTCACATTTTTCACCCACTTCGAATTCAAACTTACATGATCCACTGACCAGCCCATTGAGTACAATGTAATTTCCACCGACGGTTCCTTTGAGCCACCATGGCTCTGGAAACTGAGCTTGTAGAACTGCTGCTAGACCAATATCAATAATAGGAATCTGTGCTTCTACTCCGAAGACTTTTACAAATATTCCTATTTCTCCCAGTATATAGGCATACATCTGCCCACTTGCATACCACCCTTCAAATCCGATTGGGGCCGATCCGGGAACTCCGGCGCACATGGCTTCGGGTCCATAATTGATCAAACCGACGTCGAATCCGAGTCCGGCATAAAAGTCTGCAAAGAAAATCAGGAACCTACTTTCTGGAATTTGAGCGGCGAACTGTGCTCCGAAGAGTATTCCGCCACCGTTAGAGAAAGCAGGGTCCGATCGACTCGTTATGTTATACCCGTTACCAAGCACTGTTTGCACTTGAGATGGTAGCTGCGGAAACGAAGGAATAGTCGTACCCGCGCACAGATAAGAACTCAGCATAATGCCGATTTCACCAATTGTCAGTAAGGGTGTACCTCGTGCGGTAGTATCAGAAGAAGTCGTCGTCGTACTGGTCGTGGTACCTGACCCACTCATACCTTCTCCAGTGGCATTTTGGTCTTTAGCAAGTCCTGCGATTGCAGTGACATCAAGACTTAATTTGACAGGTTTTGTAGGTGTTCCGATATTTAGATACCACCCATCTGGATCAGCATGAAATATTGCTGAGCCGGCCAGGTCGTAGGAATATGCTCCTTTGATCGTCCCTTCAACGGCATTGACGTACATGTCCATGTTGGCATGAAAGGCTGTGTCCGGAAAATCGTATAACATACTGACCTTCGCCCTAATTGCGGGGTTAGCTTTGGGTTGACCTGGTGCCGCAGGAATCGTGAGAAATTGAAAATCACCATCAAATCCGACCTGATGTAGACCTCCTGTAGCATTAAAAATTACCTCGAAGGTCAACGTTCCATGAAAGACTTCACGTTTTACCGCACCTAAAGCAATCATGGCTTTGATGCCGACGCCTATGTCAGGGTCTGGAACATACTGTGTCCCACTCAACGAAAAGCCAATTCGTTCAGAGATTGGTATTTGGTTCGGGGTGGTTCCACCGGCGGGAGGTGTAGTTCCCCCGGGTAATGGTGGAGGTGGTGTTGATGGTCGCGGTGGAGGATCATCAAATAACCAACTCGGAATGATCATTTCTGTCGGCGGTGGCGTTGTTGTGCTCGTTGGAGGTGGAGTTGCGGGAGGAGTAACAGGTGGTGGCAAACTAACCGAGTTGAATCCGGTTCGTTTCATTTTATACGAGAATCCGCCGCCGAATCCATACAATGCAAGACCACTCTGACCAAGTGCAATACCTGGATCAAAGGCCACAAGGGCATCGGCAAACGCATAGCGATAGCCGTCAACCTTGCCAAATTGCGCGACTACGGCCACTGATATCTTAGGCACAAACTCGGCTTGGATACTTCCGCGGAAGCCGCTGCCATAGACCGGTTTGCTATCATAAAATATGATACTGCCCTCGAACTTAAACCCAGGACCGGAAGCGTCAATACCCAGCTTTCCGACCTTGACTTTTTCAAATACCCAATTCTGTTTTTCTTCAACTGTATCGGTCTCTATGTCAAATACGATACCCAACTGTCCATTGGCGGCTATGCCCATATCTTCTGATGGTGTAAAATTGACCGTAGCATCGATCAGAATGGCGACTTTGTCTTTCCTCATGTTTTGGAAGATGCCGAAGTCGTTTATAGTGATTGGGAATCCAGCTCCAGATGGTTCTTCACCGGAATTCTCAGAACTCAATGCCCAGGTCCCAATTTTCAAATAGGGCAATGTGCTTAGTATTTCGAAGTTTTGGAATCGAATGTTGGGAATTTTGAGTTTGTCCTTTTCTGTGGCTGCCGTGCCCCCGCTTGATCCTCCGGCTGTGGTATCTTTTTTCATGGAGGCATTAAAAGTCGCATAGCCGTTTAGTTTACATCCGGCTTCGAATCGTTCCTTGGCATTGTTGTACGCAATTGTGAATGATGAATTAGGATAAATGTCCAGGCTGGCCTGAAGCGCCTTGATGTTCATCGTGTCTTGGATAGATAGTTGAAATAGATACTTACCAGCAGGTTGTACCAATCCGACATAACCCATTTTGTGTTTTAAAGCCGGAATGTCGACTTTGCCTTTGAGGTATGCCGTATGGAATTGATTCGATTGAATACCAATGCCAACCGAGTCTATGGCAAAAGCCCAAGTACCGACTTTGCCTTCTTCGAGTTTGAGTACGTTGGCTCCGTACACATATGCGGTAAGGCCCGTGGCGTCAACTAGAATATTTTCCGCTCCGATTTCGAGTTGATTCGGATTATGGGTATTCTGTATGATTAGGTTAGCCCATTCGGTATCATTTTCATCGGGTTCCTCAAATAAAGAAGGATTGAATGTTTCTTCAGGAGTCGGGTCTTGCAGAGACTTTTTCTTTTTAAATTTCTTTGGTAATCTCACTCGCAGGGATTTTAAATAAAATCCTGTCCATGCCGGATTTCCCGAGCCTGTAACTGCGGCTGTGGAATTTGAATTGACATCTGGGTGCGTGTAATTTTTGGGGAATGTAACAGAAGCAGGAGTTATGCTTTCACTAAAATCAAAAACTGCATTTTCAACTACAAATACCCAATCTTCCAAATCTGGAACTTCAAATGGAGCCATACTTAAATCAGCAACAAATTCACCCCATTCTGGCATGGCTGCGTAAAAATATCCAGTAACGTATGTGCTATCGTCAATTTGTTTTGTCCGCCAATTAATAGGCAACATCACGTCGCGACAGAATTTGACATTTCCTTTGACAGAAACCCCTTTAAATCCATCACAATCCCAAGATACATATGTGAATTTCCCTTTATTAAATGTAATTTCTGCTTTGTCGCCGACAGGAAAACTTACATCATTATCTAGGATTAATTTTGATTCACCGACTAGTCCACCTGGATGAAATTGTGCTCCTTTTAATTTAAAGGAAGCGTATTCTTTTTTACCACCTTTTTTCGGAATATCGAGCGAAATATATGCGTCTAAAATGGCGCCTTTTGTGGTGAATTTCATTTTATCAAGAGCGATCATATAATTTTTTCCACTGCCTCCCATGCTAGTCAGTCCAAAAGGCAAAACTTTGGCTCCAACTTCGTCGCCAGTTCCTATGCTGCCCGATGTAGCCGTACCATTTTTAAGATGAAGTCGTGTTGGATCATATGGATTGGCTGGAGTATAGGGGTTTGCCGGATCATCGTAATCCTTTGGATTGTATGGGTTATACGGGTTATATGGATTCCACAAATTGTCCGCTACATTTGGATTGGAAGCGGTATATGGATTGTTTGGATCATCAAAATTCGAGGGATCATATGGCCTTCTAGGATTGTATGGGTTGTATGGATCATAAAAAGCCGATGTGTCTATGTGTACGCCAGAAGTGGGAACAAAGAAAGAATATGCACCGGTATTTGTCGTCGCATAAATATCAGGTGTGTATTTCGGTTTATCTTTTCGAATGCCGGTTTTTAAATTACCACAAAAATCAGTTAGCGACTCTGCTGCACGTAATCTCTTTATTGAATCTGGAGAAATAAATCCGGGTAAACTATTTAATCCTTTTGATTTACAAATAATATTTCCATCATACACTTCTTTGTCGGTATTAATATATAAATTTTTAAATTTTGCATAGAATTTTTGTCCTAACCACCCTACATCTATATGGCATGATCCTTTAAAGCTATTAGCAGCCGATCCTGCTCCAATAGTCATTATTTTTACATCGAAACCCGCTATCGTGATGTAGTCACCAGGCGATAATTGATTAGCGGAAATTGGAGTCACGTTCGTCGGAACTGGAAATGTTGTGGCATCTCCACAATCAAAATTATTAGGGTCAAATATGGTAGAGTCGGTCGTGATTTCCAAAATAGGAGTTAATAATCCTGGCAATGTTCCACCACATAATGTTTGCACTTGAACTTCGTACGTGGTGTTGTCCGCTAAGTCTTCAATCGTGTGATCGATCAAGACGACTTCGTCCTCGTACCAGTTTGCTCCTTCGAGTTTTTCACGATATCGGACGATGTAGGAATTGAAGTTAGTATTGGGAGAATTCCAAGTGACTGTGATTGATTCTTCGGTCACGTCATCTGCTACCAAATCAATTGGTGCTGGACATTGCGAGCCATATGTAAAGACCTGAAGCTCGCTTACGCCTTGATTTTTGAATATATAAGAGCCGGATAAATCCGTAGCACGAACTTGGATCAAATAACGCTCACCTTGAACCAACGGCGGATCTGCTCCAGTTAAAATATAAGAAGTTGTGGACATCAAAGTCGTGGAGAAAAATGGTAAGTCGAATTGCACAACTTGGTTTGGAGATAGTAAAGACGCATATGGCCATGTGTAAATTTCAACTTCGTGCTCCACTGGAATCGGCACATCGTGTAAGTTCTGCCACTGAACGGCGAGATATTGTGGATTAACTGGAGTCTGCGCGCCTACTGGAGTTAAGATGACAGGTGCATCCAACAACGTCGCATTGATCATAGCGCATGCCTTCGGAGATGCGGCACCTTCACCTGATCGCACATAATCGAATGCTTCTACGCAAATCGTATAAAACCCATCCGGCAATCCACCTTGCGTCAAATAATCCGTAATTGAATAACCTGAAAAATTAAATGCTGCTGGATCAAAATATTCTTGTAAATCAATTCCTTGTAAAATTAACGGGCTTCCAAAAACTAATTCAATTGGTGTAAAATTAATATTGTTTTTAGTCGTCAGCGTAATTCCGTTTCCTTCAATGGTCACCCTCAATCTAACTTGATATGATATTTCTTCTGCGTCATTTAAATTTAATGTGACGCTCAAATTATTACTGGCTGGTGCGACTAAGTCTGCTAAACTTGCCGAGTGCGGAGGTATGGCTTGCAGTGATGCTGAAACAGGAAAAACCTGTGTATGGCCTGTCCACGCAAAAAATAAAAGCGCAGTCAATAAATACACATATTTATAGCGTTGTGTCATCGTTTCTTATTTTTTCCAGTAATTGAAGTATTAAATTGATACGAGTATCGGAGCGATCCGTATAACTCATTGAATGCATTGATCGTCGGAGAAGGTGAATTTCTATCCGTAAAGTTTAATTGAAAAACAACCGCCTGGTTTTTTAAGATAGCCCACCGATTACTCCAGCCTACATTGAGTATTTTTGACTCACCGGATACGTCGTTATCTACGAAGCTGTAAGCCAGTCTCAGAGAGGATCGTAGCTTACGATTAAAGAATGCTTTACTCGCATTTAAAGATGGTGCTATCGTATTTGATGTGGTGCCAGCGAAATCAGAAATATTGTAATTAATCGATGCGTTGAGCGACATGTCAAGATTTTTTAATCGTTGACTATAGCCCAAATTGATATTACTAAATTTTAATCGTGCATTTTCCAACACTTGATCGTCTAATATACTTTTAGCATTTTGGTAGTTGTAGGCAAGTGTCAAGGTTGAAGGACTTGATTTATCGCCAAAACGATATGACGATGATAGACCGGCTGAATTAGTTGTTTGTGCTAAAAACAAAGAATCCACAAAAACATTTGGATTCTCTCGGGCGCGAATTTTGGTAGTATTATCAAAGTTGGAGTACGTTCCATTAAATGACCAAGTTGTGTTCGGCGTGTATCCGATATTTAATGCAGTAACTACGCGATCGTTTTTAGGTTTGATATTGTCATCGAGATTTGTTTGTTCCAGACCTCCTCTCAGACCCAGTGATACTTTTCGTTTAAATAGGGAAGTATTTATAGATGCGGTGTAGTGTATTAAATCATTATTGAAAAATAGGGAGCCAAGAGATTGAAAACCGCGATCCACTTTTTCCGTTCCTAATCGAATGGAATAAGCCGTCTGATTAAAAGTCAAACCGACATTAAATGCATTTCCATATACAGCACTATTTGTAGGTTGAAATATACCTAGAAGCGTATGTTGCGTGCCATTTAATTCGTCATTTTCATTTCCCGCTCGAATGTCAGAATTATATGCACTGCGCGCTACATCCGCATCTAAAATAAAATGCTGGCCAAAGGTTTTGCGTCCGAATATGGAAACCACAGCATTGTCAGCCGGTGCGATATCGAAGTTGACCGGATCGACAATAGAGTTTTCATCATCAAATGCTTTAAAAACAGCCGCTGTCACACTGTATGTTTCCTTTGAATAACCTGCCATCACTCCCCACGCCTTACGCTCATATGCGGGTTCCAGACTTTGCCGAGCGGTGAGGTCTTCAGCTGTAGCTTTTCGAAGGCGGCCATACATCGTCTTGATTGTCCAACGGCCAGGTGTTAATTCGAGGCCTCCTCCTCGGAAATTTAGATTTGATAATGTGTATCGCGAGAAATACATATTACGATCTCCGATGTGTGCTGTCGCCCACTTGTAGGTAGGGCTGATACCAGTGAAAGCGTATGACGGTAGATTAAATCGCTGATTTCCATCAGAAAAAATAAACGAGAATGGCGCGTTTATTCCCATAAAACTGAGATTGACGTTAGCCATCACAGACCACTGAAATGGGTCTCGTCTAGGATTGATATCATTCGAGGTATAGAAGTTAGAATTCAATGTCACTCCCCCTCCGAGACCCACTTGTTGTGTTTTGAAGTCTCTAAGATTTGAGCCAATGCTTTCGATATCTTGAGAGTGGCTCGAATTGCTAAAACCGAGTAACAGCAACATAGACACTAGCCATGTAAGACACCTTCCCTTGTGATAATCGATCATCTTGAAGTATTTATAGCGTTTTAAATTCTAACTAAACAAGAGCCTCGAAATTTTAAACCCGAGGGTTATTGCCTTTTTAGTTGTCTTTTGATTAACCAATATTCTAAGTTGGTTCCTTTTGTGAGATTCAGTTTTTTGATGATATTGCTTCTATGCTTTTCAACAGTGCGAGAGGAGCATTCATATTTTGATGCAATTTCTTTTGTTTTCATGCCAGATTCTATCAATCGGACAACATCCAATTCGGTGGCACTTAATTTTTGTTCAAAATCAATCATTTTTCGGACTCTTGGAGGCGGATATATCAAAGACATGCTAAATATATGGGTAGATTTTGCCACATATCTACGTAGTGCTACGTAGATTAGGCAAATTTGTCGATTACTTGAGTTCTGATGATGGCGAAACACGTTTGGTTTCAAGGCCGGGCTTGACAATCGCTCTCCTCGATAAATCTTGGGTTGCGCTTAGCAATCCTTAATGATATATCAAGGATTGCTATGCCCGAAAAAGAGTTATTTCGCTGAATCGGTTTAAAGTTTAAAGAGTCCAATATTCAAGGGGTTGCATGTGCCCGAGGTCCTGACGAGTACAACGAAAGGACGGCAGGGTTTACAGGGATTGGTGAGCCCAGTATCATTAGTTTGAAGTTTCTAGCTTCTAGAGGCAAATGGAATGCGGACTTTAGCTCTCAGGTTAGCACACAAGTTACCCAGATAGATCATAACCAATCATAATAGATTCAAACCTGTCTAGTCCTCTTTTAA
>ENA-ORXU01001126-ORXU01001126.1-marine-metagenome-genome-assembly--contig:-NODE-1126-length-24025-cov-4.245114_pt1 | contig 24025 bp, 24 predicted proteins | sample MGYA00237869_ERZ511484 | MGnify/ENA metagenome assembly ERZ511484
CGCCAATTAAAGTGGTACGTGAGCTGGGTTCAGAACGTCGCGAGACAGTTTGGTCCCTATCTGCCGTGGGCGTCGATTGTTGAGAGGAGTTGCCCCTAGTACGAGAGGACCGGGGTGAACATACCTCTGGTGTACCAGTCATTCCGCCAGGAGTGCAGCTGGGTAGCTATGTATGGAAGGGATAACCGCTGAAAGCATCTAAGCGGGAAGCCTCCCTCGAGATAAGCAATCATCGAACCGTGATAGACCATCACGTTGATAGGCTGGGTGTGGAAGTGCAGTAATGCATGGAGCTAACCAGTCCTAATAGTTCTGTTCGCGCTTGTTGGATCCCACCATCAACGTCAGGCCTGAGTGAAAGCTTTGGGTCCGGTGTTGAGGAGGAATTCTCTAGTCGGATAATGACGCCTAAGAACACACTTGCCAATTTTGGCACCCTGATTGGTGCATCGATTTAAAAACCTTGCTCGCCCGCCTGCTTCATTGCTTGGTGGTCTTAGCGCCTGTGACCCACCCGATCCCATCTCGAACTCGGCCGTGAAACCAGGTAGCGCCGATGGTACTAACGCTTAAGCGTTGGAAGAGTAGGACGCCGCCAGGCATTGTAGCAGGCGGGCAGCGCAAGGTTTTAAAACCCATTCACAAGTCAGAGGGCTTACCCATATAGGGTTGGCCCTTTTGGCGTCTTTGGCTTTGGCCAAGACCCATACACCGGTGACGCGGGGTGGAGCAGTCCGGTAGCTCGTCAGGCTCATAACCTGAAGGTCGTTGGTTCAAATCCAACCCCCGCAACCACCATTCATCTAAAAACCCATCATTCATCAGCCTCACTGTCACCAGTGGGGCTATTCGTGTTTGTGGTGGTCGGCGCTTGTTCATTTTGTGATGGCAGCCCAATCGAGATCGAACTTGGCCAGGTATTTGCGAAGGCGATCCGCATCATTTGTTGATCTGCGCTGTGCCCGCGATGCCGCGAACAAGGTTCGGCCCGCATCCGATAGTGTCGCCGATTGGCGGCAAACCTCTACCACATACTTCAGTTGCACACGGTCAAAGGGATCGATCAACGCCAGACGCTCAAAACTCAAGAGCTCTTCGAGCAAGCTCTTTTGGGGCCTTTCCCCCGACCACAGCTGCATTAGCCTGCCCGTCTCGATATCCACGATCTCACGGTTGATCCTGCCGCTCGGGCAAAGGGTCGCGATACGTGTGATACTTGCTGCCAGGTCACGGAAATCGCCTTGCCACAAGGCTGATGGCGCTTCGACAAAAGTGAGATAGCGTTACGTGTTTCGATACCGCTTTTAAGGAAGCTGGTACTTTCTGCACTCGCTTCGGAAAATCGCGTCGCAATGGGATCGTAGCGCGACAGATCCATATCAATGGCGGCCCAGCTGCCCACTGGCTGAGGCACGCCTCTTTCCGGCTGTGTCTGGAACAGTCTGCCGTAAACCTCCTCACCTCAAAGTCCCAGGCGTCTCCTACGCCCATTCCGTATAGTATGATCTCCGTCTCTGGCGAGACGTCGCGAATGTTTTGCATCACATATTCGGCAAGACGTCGGTGATAGCTGCCGTGCAGCAAGAGGAAGCGATCAACACGCAAATCATTCTGCATGCAAATGTTAGCCGTGAGTGCCACTTGTTCCAGCGGGAAGGACCGAATTTGGACGCGTCTAGCGTCGATCCAAGAAACCCGATGACTGTCAGCGGCTCCATCCCGCCAAGTCTTGCTGCGCAGGCGGATTTGGTGGAAGTCGTGCATCATTGAAGCTGGTAGTGTGCGTGAAGGGGTAGTGCGCATTGCGCCGCCCTCGGCTAGCAGGTGGATATAGCGAGCAGAAGATGTCGGAACCTTCAGTGATAGATCAATTTGAACGCGCTGGGCCAAGCCAGCCTCGGGCGAGTTTTCTCCACCTCTGAATCCCAAAGCATTCAAAGAAGATATGAAAATGCTCCCCATAGACGGCTATGAAGGCGAAGGTAACGGCCCTGGTGTTGCAGTATTCTGCAGCGCTCTTGCTACTGACTAGAGTGCCCTCCGCAGACTGCGGCCCGGGCAATGCTTTGCTGATGGAAGCGGAGTTTGAAAACGTGACCGAGGTCATGCCTGGCTTCGTTAAATTGGGCGTTCCGGCGGAGCGCGTGGCGCGGACAGCGGCCAAGCGGATGGCTGGATATTTGGCTGCGCAGGCCTTTGCTGGCCCATACCTCCAAGATCAGCTGCTTCTGCCCTTTGCAATGGCGGGGCGCGGGGCGTTTACCTCGGTAAAACTCAGCCAGCATACGCTTACAGCAATGGATTTGATTGAACGGTTTACCGGGCGCAGCTTTCAGCTTTCAGACACCAGCGATGGTTCGCATTTGGTCGAAGTGCGTGGATAGGCTTTAAGTTCCGGCCAGCTGCGGGCTATGGGACGTTATGACAGATACAGATTTCGACATCGTCGTTTATGGGGCCACCAGCTTCGTGGGCCAGATCATCACTCGTTATATGCATCAGCAATTCAGCGATGGATCGCTGAAATGGGCGATTGCCGGACGTTCGCGCAGCAAGCTGCAAAAGCTCAGCGATGACATTGGCCTGTCAGGCATCGAGCTTTTGATTGCTGACGCCGCAGATGAAACGGCGCTGACCGATATGTGCGCCCGTACCAAGGTCGTTATGTCCACCGTCGGCCCTTATGCGCTGTATGGCGATACACTTGTGAAAGTCTGCGCGGCATCGGGAACGCATTATTGCGACCTGACCGGTGAGCCGCCGTGGATCCGCAAAATGCAATTGCAGCATGAGGCCACGGCGAAACACAGCGGTGCGCGCATCGTCCACTGTTGCGGCTTCGATTCCATTCCGTCTGATCTCGGCGTTCATTTTCTGCAGACCCATGCCTTGAAACAATTCGGCCAAACCTGTGACCGGATTGATATGCGGGTTGCGAAGATCAAAGGCGGCGCATCGGGCGGCACGATTGCGAGTATGATCAACATGGTCAAAGAGGCATCGAGCAATGCTGATTTGCGCCGGGAGTTGCAGAACCCCTACAGCCTGTGCCCGCCAGACCATGACTTTTCCGTTCGGCAACGCAGCGTGAAAATGGAATATGACGAGGCATATGGCGGCTGGATTGCGCCGTTCATCATGGCTGCGATCAACACACGGGTGGTGCACAGATCAAACGCACTGAGCGGCAACAGTTATGGCACACGGTTCCTGTATGAAGAAGCCATGGCCACCGGCAAGGGCGGTCGCGGCAAACGGATGGCACGAATGTCGAGCTGGGGCCTGAATGCGCTGATGCTTGGGCTGGCTTTACCGCCAATTCGCTGGCTGCTCGAAACCCGAATTCTTCCCAAACCCGGCGAAGGCCCCAGCCCGAAGGAGCAGCTGGAAGGCAAGTTCGATCTGGTATTCCTGGGCACCACCGCAACAGGCGACACCATCCGGTGCCGGGTCACGGGCGACCGCGATCCGGGTTACGGATCAACCGCGAAGATGCTGTCTCAAGCGGCAGCGTGCCTTGCCAAAGATATTCCAGACGATGTTCCCGGCGGGTTCTGGACACCGGCGACGATTATGGGCGACCGGCTTATCGAACAGCTTCAAGCTGACGCTGGCCTAACCTTTGAGCTTGAGGCGGGCTGACCACGCTCGGCGTATCAACGCCTCCGGCTGAGCTGATAATCGTAGAGCGAGGGCACTTGCACTTGCCTTGCGTTCAGATCTTCAGTGTAAGGCGCGGGCGAATAATCCAGATCAAGCGGGCGATTGCCGTATAGTCCGATTACGCGCGCATCCGGTCCGCCGGTGGGCTCCAGAATGCGCAAGGTTTCGCCCGGCGCAACGCCGCCTGACGCGATAACTTGCAGGTTCCAGAAGGTGTTGTAGCGGCCATGGCCCGGTGACCAATATCCAGCGCCGCCAGCGCGGAACAAATCATAAGAAGGTACGCCCGCATCGGTCCGGCTGTCAGGCCGCACATAAACGGTGATCTGGTCGTACAGATTCTGGTGGTTGCCACCGGCATGTTGATCCAGCGTCGGATCGACCCATCCGACCGAGTTCATATAGACAGAGCGGGTTGCCTGCGTGTTGAAGCTGAATGTGTGGACGGTTGGGTTGGACACCTCGTTCCCGGTCACCAGCACATTGTGCACATTGCCAACGTGGACGGAGTAATGAGCCTTGTGATCGCCCTCAGTGCGAACATTGGCGATGGTTACATTGGCGAGATCGTCCGTCATCACCCCGGCATCGGCGTTTTCGATACGCAGATTGCTGACCCAGCCATTGTACACGCCGGTGAAGTACACCGCGTTGTAGCCAGCTTCATTATGGTGGCCGAAATCGGGGTTTTCAGGAAAGACAAAAGCAAGGTCTTGAAGGCCGACATCGCTCAAATGATCCCAGCGCGCAAAATAGGCAGGCAGTTCATCAGTGATGTCGTGCAGCAAAGGGTCGGCGATCGTGACGCGGTCGCCGTCAATCGCTTCAATCCGCGTGGCTTGGCGTACAAGCGGGCGGTCAGGCAGCAGCCAGTGCCGGTCTCCGATAGGAAAATCGCTGCGATCCTCACCGTACATTTCTGCAATCAACGGACCGTTTTCGCCTTCGCGATTGTGCCAATGAATCTGCAAGACGTCGCCCACCGACAAGGCACCGGCATTCGGAACGGTCAGTTCTTGTGTGGCCACTTGTCCGGCAGAGATGTCAGCCACTTCCACAATCGGGCGGTCATATTCCTCCAGATAGGTGGCGTGGCGCCCCTCGGGAAAACGCGTCCAGATAAAGCCGCCGCTCCAGCTGTATTCAGAGAACAACACATCCAGATTGAGATCAGCTATGCGCTCTCGCTTGTCATACTCGACAAGATATTCGCGCAATTCATCCAGCGTACCGCCGTCGTCAATCTGGTTCAGCGGGCGGGGCATGAACAGTTCCGTCCCATCTTCGCCGCTGCCGATGCCAGCCAGAACAATACCGCTCCGTTCAATCCAGAGGATTTCGGTCAGTTGATAACGCCCAGCGCCCAATTGAATGCGAACAGGGCCTTCCATCGCATGGGCTTCTGCCAAAGCTGCTTGCAATGCGGCGCTATCGTCAATCCCGTCGTTTGCCACAGCGCCGTGATCGGCCACGTCAATGGCGCGCTCCACATGCGGGATCGGGGCCAAACCATATTCATATCCGGCATAGGAAAAGTCGGGGAGATACGGCGCGGAGGCATTACTAGACAGAATATCTGGCATATCAGACGCGATTTCCTGGGCCAGTGCTGGTGAGGCGGCGATGGCAAGGCTGGTGTTGGCCACCAATCCAATGAAAAACAATGATTTACGGTTCATCTCGGTCTCTCTCCAACTTTCGTTTTGTCAGCTATTGACCGCAAGTGCTACCGGTGTCAATTATGGCACAAAGCGGTGTCAGAGAGGTGCCGCCTGCTCAAGACGTGTATCTGGGGCAGGCATTAGGAGGGGAAATATGCATCGCATTCCGGCGCGTGCAGCTTTAGTCGTCTTCCTGCATCTTCGTGATGTTGACTTGATCTTTTGGAAAAGGCGCACATTGCATGTCTGACACTATACCCGCCGCCCTTCGCGACATTTCTCAGCAGCTGGTTTCTGCGCGCGGACAGGCGCAGGCGCTGTCAGGTTTCCCCGGCGCTATTCCAGAAACGCTGGAAGATGCATACCTTGTGCAGGATCACTCCATTGCCGCTTGGGATGACGAAATCGTAGGCTGGAAGGTCGGCGGCGTGCCCCCGTCCTATCAGGACCGTTTCACCGACAAGAAATTGGTTGGTCCGGTTTTCCGTAAGGCGCTGCGATACGAAATGGCTGATGGCCCGGTACCCATGCCCGCATACGTTGGCGGATTTGCCGCGATTGAGCCGGAATTCATTTTTGAACTCGGCGCGAGCCCTGAAGAAGACCGCATGTATATCGGCGTGGAAATCGCCAGCAGCCCGGTGCCAGACCTCAACGATCTTGGGCCCGCAGCAATCATCAGCGATTTCGGCAATCAGAACGGCGTTCTAATCGGGCCTGAAGTTGTCGAATGGCGAAAGCGTGGCCCAGACTTGCACGTGATTTGTGAAATTGATGGCGAAGTTATCGGCGACAAGACGCTGTCGAACTTCCCTGAAGAGGGGCTTGCCTCCGTAGATTTCCTGCGCGAAGTTTCGAAACGGCGCGGGTATGATTTGCCGCCAGGCACATTGGTGTCCTCGGGTGCGATAACAGGCGTGCACGTCACGGCAGTGGGCGCGAAATCACGGATCGGTTTCGGCGAACTGGGTGAGTTGGAGCTGGAACTCGTTCCGGCGCTTTCGCTTTGACACACGGGCCGATTATAACGCGCCGCACGGCCTTGGCCGGGCTGGCTGCGGGTGGATTGCTTTCCGGTTGCTCCAGCCGTCTGGGCGATGGACTGCTGACCAGCGTCGATACGCATGTGAATGGTTTTCCCACGGTCGAAGCTGTGCGCTATTTCGGTGAGCTTTTGACAGAGCGAACCAACGGCCGTTTGCGCCTGCGGATTTACGCTGGCGGGCAATTGGGTAATGAGCGCGATACGCTGGAAATCACGACCTTTGGCGGGCTTGATTTCAACCGGGTGAATTTGGCGCCGCTCAATTCGATAGAGCCGCTGACGATCGTTGCTGCCCTGCCGTTTATCTTTGAAGATATCGCCCACATGCGCCGCTTTGCAGACGGTGAGACCGGTGAGGAAATTCTTGCATCGGTTGAACCGCACGGCCTGATAGGTCTGTGCTATTACGATTCTGGAGCGCGCAGTTTCTACAACACACGCGGCCCGATCAATCGGCCAGAGGACATGGAAGGCCTGAAGCTGCGTGTTCCGGGTTCTGATTTGTTCATCGACATGGTCAAATCTCTCGGCGCGGACGCGGTGCCAATGCCGCTGGACGAGGTGTATCAGTCGCTGGCGACTGGGACCATTGATGGGGCGGAGAACAATTGGCCAAGCTTTGAAAAGGGGCGGCATTTTGAAGTCGCGCGATATTACAGCCTGACGCGCCATTTGCTGGCACCCGAAATGTTCGTGATGTCCAAGGTCAGCTGGGATGCGCTGTCCAGTGCAGATCAGGCGGTGGTTAAGCAAGCTGCGAAAGATTCCGTGCCGCGGTTGCGCGAGTTGTGGGATGCACAGGTCGCGCGCAGTCAAGCGATCATCATGGACTCGGGGGTTGAGGTGAATGAAGTTGACCCTGCACCTTTCGCAGAGCGGATGACCGGCATGTGGGATTCCGCGCTGACCACTTCCAACCAGCGTGATCTGGTCGAGCGAATCCTGTCTCTGAAAGGTTCTTCATGAAACGGACGATAAGCGACACGGCGGCGGACTGGCTCGTCAAATTGGGCGCGGTTGGCCTGATCGCGATGACAGCGATTATCGGCTGGCAGGTTTTCGGGCGGTATGTGCTCGAGTCCAGCCCTTCATGGTCAGAGCAGACGGCAATGGTGCTGATGATCTGGTATGTGTTTCTGGCTGCGGCGGCCGGGGTGTGGGAACGGTTTCATATCCGGATTGATCTGCTGGAGAACCGGCTTTCGCCCACAGGGAGACGTCGCCTGCGCATTGCGATTCACGCTCTGGTCGCCTTTTTCGGACTGATCTTCTGCATCTATGGCGCTTTGCTGGCGTGGGATGTGCGCGTCCACGTCATTCCCTCACTCGGCATCAGTAGGCTGTTCGCCTATCTGCCGATTCCCTTTGCCGGATTGCTAATGACGCTTTTTTCCATTGCCCGCATTCGAGTGCGCTTGGCCGAGAAGGATAGCTGATGGAAATCCTGGTACTCTTTGGGGTTCTGTTTCTGCTGCTCGCGCTTGGCGTGCCGGTGGCATATTCGCTGTTTGCTGCTGCACTGGCGACCTTTGCCGTGGCCGATATTCCGCTGATCGTTGCGGTGCAGCGCATGGCGGCTGGGATCAGCGTTTTCACGCTGATGGCGATCCCGTTTTTTATCTTCGCCGGAGACTTGATGTACCGTGCCGGGATAGCCGACCGGTTGGTGCGTGTGGCTGATGCCGCCTTCGGGCGCGTGCGCGGAGGTCTTGGGCTGGTGGATGTGGGCGCATCAATGATGTTTGGTGCGGTGTCCGGGTCTGCCATCGCCAGCGCTTCTGCCATTGGTTCGACCATGGTGCCCTTGATGGATGAAAAGGGATATGACCGGGATTATGCGGTCAATGTCACCGTCACCGCTGCCATTGTCGGCCTGCTGATCCCGCCATCGCACAATATGATCATCTATGCCGCTGCATCGGGTATCGGCGTGTCGATTGGCGATCTGTTTCTTGCCGGCGTGGTTCCGGGCGTAATGACTGGCTTGATGCTGATGGTGACCACCTGGCTGGTTGCGCGCCATCGCCAGTTTCCGCGTGGCTCCTTCCCCGGCTGGGGCACGTTCCTGCGCGCACTGATCTACGCCATTCCGGGCTTGCTGACTGCTGTGATCATCATGGGCGGCATTCTTTCTGGCATATTCACGCCAACAGAAAGCAGTGCGATCGCGGTGATCTACACCGCGCTGATCGGCACTTTCGTCTATCGCAATCTGGGTTGGAGCGGCTTTTGGGAAGCTGCGCAGAAATCCGTTCGCACAGCCGCGATGGTCCTGTTTATCATCGCTGCGGCATCCGCATTCGGTTTTGCGCTCGCATTGCTGGAAGTACCAACCGCGCTTGCCGCGCTGATTGCAGCGATGACGGACAATCCGATCCTGACCTTGCTGATCATCAATGTGATGTTGCTGGTGCTTGGCACGTTTATGGACATGGCGCCGCTGATCGTGATCACCACGCCGATTTTCCTGCCAGTCGCCATGGCAACGGGGATTGACCCTGTGCATTTCGGCATAATCCTGATGCTGAACCTTGGCATTGGCTTGGTCACGCCGCCTGTGGGCGCGGTACTGTTCGTGGGATCAGCAGTGGGCAAGGTACCGCTTGAAAGCATGGTCCGGACGATTTGGCCGTTCTATATGACGTTGATTGCGGCGCTGGTGCTGGTGTCCTTTGTGCCGGTCATTTCGCTGTGGCTGCCGTCACTGTTTGGGTAATTTCCTTGGCGCGCTGCGGAACTGGTCATAAGACGGCAGCATGAAGAGGACGGGCAAACCGACGATCAACGACGTGGCACACGCCGCGGGCGTTTCAAAAAAGACGGTTAGCCGCGTCATCAATAAATCGCCGCAGCTAAGCGATAAGACGCGCTTGCAGGTTGAAAAGGCGATTGCAGAGCTGGGCTTCGTGCCCAATCTGCAAGCACGCGCCTTTGCCCTGCGGCGCAATTTCATCATTGCCATCATCCACGATAATCCCAACGCGCAATTCGTAGTGAATGTGCAGCAGGGCCTGCTGGAAGGCATTGCGGGCACCGAATATGGAATGATGGTGCAACCCGTTGATCGCAAATCACCGCGGATTGCAAAGGATGTCCGCGAATTTCTAGACCGGCAGAAGCCGCACGGTGTGCTGTTTATGCCGCCTGTGTCCGAACGCGATGATTTGGCGCAGCTTTGCCGCGAATTGGGCTGCCGCTACGTGCGCATGGGTTCTGTCAAAATGGATGAGCCAGAGCATACCGTTACCTCCAACGACCGCGAAGCTGTTTGCGAAGCGGTCAGCTATCTGATTGCGCAGGGCCACAGCCGCATTGCCCTCATCGATGGGCCTGCTGGTTTCAATTCTCCGCGTGAGCGCCGCGGCGGGTTTGAAGAGGCCATGGCCAAGGCCGGGATTGCAGTAGACAAGGCACTGGTCAGCCCCGGCAGCTATACGTTCGAATCCGGAGTGAATGCAGCGGAAAAGCTGGTCCGTATGGACAATCCGCCAACTGCGATTTTCGCCTGCAATGATGAAATGGCGATTGGCGCAATGATCGCTGCGCGCCGCAATGGCCTGCTGATCCCTGAAGATATCTCGATTGTCGGATTCGATGACACGCCGCTATCCAGCCACGTGTGGCCCAATTTGACCACTGTGCATTGGCCCATTGTCGACATGGCGAGGATCGCTACGCAGAAAATGATGGGTTCGCCCGAAGATGCCGCACAGGCAGAATGGCGCCTGCCTTCGACACTGATGGAGCGCGGCTCCGTCGCTACACCAAAGCAGAAATGAAACGGCCGACATTAGCGTCACATCGTGCTTGCATCTGCAAATGACACCGGTTACCGATTTGCCATGAACCTGACGCCGTGATTCCGGGTTACCGAAGGCGCGTCAAAACCCAGCCAAAGAGAGACTTTATGAAAATTGCACTGATCAACGAGAACAGCCAAGCCGCGAAAAACGGCATCATTCATGACGCGCTGACTTCAGTTGTCGAACCGATGGGTCATGAAGTGCACAATTACGGCATGTACACCGCCGATGATGCTGCGCAGATCACCTATCCGATGGTTGGCCTGCTGACGGGTATTCTGATCAATTCCGGCGCTGCCGATTTCGTCATCACCGGCTGCGGCACAGGCAGTGGCTCCATGCTCGCCGCCAATGCGATGCCGGGCGTTTTCTGCGGACTGGTGATCGATCCGACCGATGCATTCCTGTTCGCGCAGATCAATGATGGCAACGCAGTTGCCATGCCATATGCCAAAGGCTTCGGCTGGGCTGCAGAACTGAATTTGCAGGATTGCTATCGCAAGCTGTTCGAAGGCGAAAGCGGCGTTGGCTATCCCAAGGAACGCGCGGCGATCATGGCGAAAAACCGCAGTGTGGTCGCCGATCTTAAGAAGGCAAGCTGCCATGACATGTTGACCGTGCTGGGCAATGTCGATCAGGACCTGCTCAAATCAGCAATTGCGGGCGAGAAGTTTGCAGACCTGTTCTACGCCAACTCGCAGGATGAAGAGATCAACGCCTATCTTCGCGGCCTCTAAGGCCAAGATTGAAAAGCGCGTGATTTCAGCAACGAAAGTATAGTCCATGTCAGCCAATGTTTTTGATCTTTCGGGCAAGGTCGCCCTTGTCACTGGTGCCAATACCGGCATCGGGCAGGGTATCGCCGTGGCGCTTGCAAAAGCGGGCGCGGACATTGTCCTGACCGCGCGCCGTGACCCTGCCGAAACCCGCGCTTTGGTCGAGGCTGAAGGCGTGAGGGCGCATGTCATCATGGCAGACCTCTCCACCACCGAGCCATGCCAGCGGATCGTGGATGAGGCCTCGGAAACTTTCGGCAAGATCGATATCCTCGTGAACAATGCGGGTATCATCCGGCGCGAAGATGCTCTCGATTTCTCGGAAGAGGATTGGGACGCGGTGATGGACGTAAACTTGAAAGTGCTGTTCTTCCTCAGCCAGGCTGTCGCGCGCCACATGACCGGCTGGGCCAGCCAAGACGGCGCGCGCGGCAAGATCATCAACATTGCTTCCATGCTGACCTTCCAAGGCGGCATCCGCGTGCCAAGCTACACTGCCAGCAAAAGCGGCGTGGGCGGACTGACCAAGCTGATGGCGAACGAATGGGCGACCAAGGGCATCAATGCCAACGCCATTGCGCCTGGCTATATTGCGACCAACAACACTGCGGCCCTGCAGGCGGATGAAAACCGCAATCGCCAAATTATGGAGCGCATCCCTGAAGGCCGCTGGGGCGATCCGGCGGATATCGGCGGCGCAGCGGTGTTCCTCGCCAGCAGCGCGGCGGATTATGTGCAGGGCCATATCCTTGCGGTGGACGGCGGCTGGCTGGCACGTTGACGCCGTGCTGACAGGCTGAGGGGCCGCACTGCCCGAAGGCCGGTAATACGCGCGCCACATTTTGCGCTATAGAGCGATCAACGTTCTACAGATTCGCATCCATAAAGGCCGCACTATGCAAACCGATCGCCGTAAGTTCTTCGCCCTTACCGGAACCGCTTTTGGCGGACTGCTGGCCGCTGGCTGCACTACATCTGCTTCCACACTGGCGAGCTCCAGCGCCAATCGCTTTGGTTCGCTGGTGCCCGACCCCGAAGGTGTTCTGGATTTGCCACCGGGCTTTTCCTACCACGTAATCTCACGCTTCGGCGATGCCATGAGCGACGGCGACACGGTGCCGAACGCGGCCGATGGCATGGGCTGCTTTGATTTGGGCAACGGCAAACTGGCGCTTGTGCGCAATCACGAACTGACTCCAAGCCCGGACAATGGCGTTGCGGTTTCACCCGCCTACGACACCATCCAGCGCAGCCTGATCGCGCTGCCAGGCGGCACGACCACCATCATTCTGGATGCCGAAACTTTGGAAGTCGAACGGGAATATCGCAGCCTGGCAGGCACGATCCGCAATTGTGCGGGCGGGATTACGCCGTGGAACACTTGGCTAAGCTGTGAAGAGAACACGACCACGGTCGAACAGGCTGGCGGACGTATCAACCAGAACCACGGCTATGTTTTTGAAGTGCCTGCCGATAGCGGAGGCCTTGTCGATCCCCAGCCATTGCGCGCTATGGGCCGGTTCAATCACGAAGCAGCCTGCGTCGATCCGGCGACCGGCATTGTGTACATGACGGAGGACCGCGGCAATTCAATCTTCTACCGCTTCATTCCGGATGTTCCGGGTGATCTGGCGCAGGGCGGCACGCTTCAAGCGCTGGTCATTGACGGCATCGCGAACACGAACAATCGCGAGGGTTCCACGATGCCGGTGGGTCAGCCCTATGCTGGAACGTGGATCACGCTGGACGATGTTGAAGCGCCAGAGGACGACCTGCGCGCACGCGGCGCGGCGATGGGAGCGGCCACATTCTCTCGCGGTGAAGGCATTTGGATGGGCGATGGTGAGATGTATTTCACCGCGACCAGCGGCGGCGTGGCAGAGCAGGGGCAGATATTCCGCCTGCGTCCCAACGCTGATGGGCCAGACGCGATTGATCTGTTTTACGAAAGCCCGGCTTCTGACGAATACAGTTTCGGCGACAATATCTGCATTGCCCCGTCGGGTGATCTGGTGGTGTGCGAGGATCAATATGGCGACACGGTCGACAATTATCTGCGCGGCATCACGCCTTCGGGCGAAGCCTACGCTTTTGGCCGGCTGCGCTTGCAGACAGAGCCGGCAGGTGCATGTTTCTCTCCTGATGGCCGGACCATGTTCGTCAACGCCTATGCGCCAACTATGACGCTCGCAATTACCGGACCCTGGGGCGTTTAAGGAAGGCTGCTGAAGGGGACCTGCATGATCGCGAAGCCTGCTATTCTTTTCGTATGCCTCGGCAATATCTGCCGTTCGCCTTTGGCCGAAGGCGCCATGCGGGTAGCTGCACAAGATGCGGGCTTGGAAATGCAGATAGACAGTGCCGGGACGGGCGCATGGCATGTCGGCAATCCGCCAGACAGCCGCGCCATTGCCATAGCACGCAGCATGGGTGTGGATATTTCAGGCCTGCAAGCGCGGCAGGTAGAGATCGCGGACTTCACCCGCTTCACGCACATCTTCGCGCTCGATGCGCAGAACCTTGCTGATCTTCGGCGGCTTGCCCCCAGCGATGCGACTGCCGAGGTGACACTGCTGCTTGATATGGTGCCGGGCCGCCGGGGGCAGGCCGTGGCTGATCCCTACTACGGCGATGACAGCGGTTTTGCGGTTACTTGGGGCGATGTCAGCGCCGCGGCAGAGGCCTTGATAGCGCGCCTTTCCGCGTGAGCAGGCCCAATGAGCAGGCCCCAATGAGCGGGCTAACATGAGCTGGGCTACTCGGATCGAGGCGATTTCGGGCAGCCCGGTCACAGGCGGGCGCAAACTGGCGGGCGGCGATATAGACGGCGCAGTTCTGGTGGAATTTGCAGACGGTCGGCGCTGGGTCGCGAAACAGGGCGCTCTGGCTCTGCACGAAGCCGGTATGCTGCGCGCGATTGCAAAGACCGGCGCGCCCGCTCCTAAAGTACACCACAGCGCCGATAAACTGCTGCTGATGGACTATGTAGAAGCCGACGGCGTGAAGGGCTGGGAAAGCCTCGCGGAAGGGCTGCATTTACTCCACTCGGCGCACGATACCGACTATGGCTGGTACGATGACTACGCTTTCGGCCCCGTCGCTATTCCCAATGCCAAGCGGGACACCTGGCCCGCATTCTGGGCCGAAAACCGGCTGCTGTGCCACGGCGAGAAGGTCGATGGCAGTCTGACGCGGCGGCTGGAAGACCTCGCCAAGCGGCTGCCTGATCTGCTGCCGTCCAACCCGACGCCTGCATTGCTCCATGGTGATCTATGGGGCGGGAATGTCTTGTTTCATCAAGGCAAGCTGGCCGCGCTCATCGATCCGGCCTCTTACTTCGGTCACCGCGAAGTGGATGCCGCAATGCTGACGCTCTTCGATCACCCGCCCGGCAGTTTCTTTGATGCACTGGAACTGCACGCAAGCTGGCAAGAGCGGCAGCCCATATACCGCCTGTGGCCGTTGCTGGTGCATCTGCGCCTGTTCGGACATTCCTATCGCGGCGCAGTGCTGGCGGAGCTTGAAACTCTACGCGTTTGAGGCAAGCTGCGGGAACGGCGTCCACTCTCCGCCTTCGGGTCCGGCTGCGAATATTTCGTCCAGCATAGCGTCCGTGACGCCTTCAGGTTCTGCCGGATCCCATAGCGGCGCGTTGTCTTTATCGACCAGCACGGCGCGGACGCCTTCGATGAAATCATGGCGCAGCATCATGCGGCTGGCGATGCGGTATTCCATCACCATGTTCGCGGCGAAATCAGCGCAATTGGCGTTTTCGGCGAACTGGCGCAAAGCGACTTTGGACGTGGCAGGGCATTTTGCTGTCACTGCCTTCAATTCTTTCGCCGCCCATTCACTGTCATCACTTTCGAGCGCTGTGATAATGGCTTCCAGAGTGTCTTGGCCGAAGATCCGGTCGATTGCTTCTGCATTGCCTGCAATACGCGCCTCTGGCGGCGTGGCGGACATATTATCCAGCACAGCGCCGGGAGCTTCGCCTGCCACAATGCGCGCCTTGGCGGCTGCAAGAGCATCAGCGTCGAGGTAATGGGTGGCAAGGCCTGCCCAAAGGCATTCAGCCCCTTTCAACCGCGCTGCTGTCAGGGCGAGGAATTTTCCGACATGCCCGGGAAGGCGCGGCAGATACCAGCCCGCGCCGACATCCGGGAACAGTCCGATGGAGCCCTCAGGCATAGCGAACATTGTGTTTTCGGTCGCCACGCGCAGACCACAAGGCTGCGAAATGCCGACACCGCCGCCCATGGTCACACCGTCCATAAAGGCGATAATTGGCTTGGGGTAAGTGAACATCAGATGGTTGAGTCGGTACTCAGCATGGAAGAAAGCGCGCCCTGCCGCGCCTCCATCTTCCAGCGCAGAACTGCGCACCAATTGCACGTCGCCGCCAGCGCAAAATCCGCGGCCTTCCGCGTGGTCCAGAATGACGGCCTCTATGGCGTCATCATCACGCCATGCCAGCAGCGCCTCTGCCATGCCTTCGCACATGCCCTGTGTCAGCGCATGCAGCGCCTTTGGCCGGGTGAGCGAGATGTGGCCAACCTTGCCGTGGGTGTGGATGTTCAGTTCATCGGTCATCAGCGCAGCAAGTCCCTTCCTATGATCATCCTCATCACCTGATTGGTGCCTTCGAGAATCGAGTGGACGCGAAGATCGCGCCAGAAACGTTCGATCGGATAGTCGCGCAAATACCCGTAGCCGCCGAATATCTGCAGCGCATCGTTGACCACATTCGATCCGCTGTCGGTCGCCAGACGTTTCGCCATGGCGGAAAAGCGCGTCTTGTCAGGCGCCCCGTCTGTCACTTTGGCAGCGGCGAGATAAAGCAGCGCGCGCGCCGCTTCCAACTCGGTCGCCATATCGGCCAGCATGAACTGCGTGTTCTGGAAATCGGCAATCGGCGTGCCGAATTGCTCGCGATCCTTGGAATAGGCAATCGCTTCATCAAGACACCTTTGTGCCCCGCCAAGCGAACATGCGCCGATGTTGAGCCGTCCGCCGTCAAGGCCCGCCATGGCAAAGCGGAATCCTTCGCCTTCCTCACCTACGCGGTTTGCAACTGGCACGCGGGCATCTTCAAAGATGACTTGCGCTGTAGGGCTGGCATTCCAGCCGAGCTTCTTTTCCGGCGCACCAAAGCTGACACCCGGCGTATCCTTGTCCACCACGAGGCAGGTGATGCCCTTGGTCTTATGCTCGCCAGTGCGCAGCATCACGACATAGACATCATTAACCCCGCCGCCGGAGATGAACTGTTTCGTCCCGTTGACCACGTAATGATCGCCGTCCAGCTTGGCATGGGTCTTCAGCGCCGCTGCGTCGGAACCGCTGCCCGGTTCTGTAAGGCAATAGCTGGCAAGCTTTTCCATGCTGATCAGATCATCGAGATACTTGGCCTTGACCTCATCGCCGCCAAAGCAATCAATCATCCATGCGGACATATTGTGGATTGAGATAAAGGCGCTGGTGGTGGGGCAGCCATAAGCCATGGCTTCCATGATCAGCGCCGCTTCCAGCCGCCCGAGGCCGATGCCGCCGCTGTCTTCCGAAACATAGATCGCGCCAAAGCCCAGCTCTGCCGTGCTTTTGATTACGTCTTTGGGGAAGTGGTGTTTTTCGTCCCATTCAGCCGCGTGCGGGGTGATATTGTCGGCCGTGAACCGCTGCGCCATTTCCTGAATGGCGAGTTGCTCTTCATTGAGCTGAAATTGTCCTGTCATCGGGTAACTCTCCTGCGTGCTCCCATGTCAGGAAGCTGTTGCAGGTGCAACTATTGCGGCCCGATTGAGGTCCCCGATTTTAGTCGCTGACAGGCTCTGGAAGGATGGGGCTGGGATCTATGCCAGAGGCATCGTCCATCGGCTCTGGCGCGAAGCCTTGAGCCGTGTCGCGCAGATCGTCGGGAGAGGCATCCACAATCCTTGGTTCGGCCTCATCATCGTCGGTGTCGGCGTCTATTTCAGCTATTGCCACTGGCGCGTCGATCACTGCAAAATCGTCGGATACCTCGTCGACGTTGCCCAGCCCATCAATCGCCAGCCTACCATCGTCTGAGGCAGTATCCGGTTCTTGGCGCGTGATCACAACATCATCTGCGCCAGAGTCCATGCCCGCCGCAGCGTTGCGGCTTTCCAGATCGTCTCCGCAGCCTGTCAAAAGCAGTGCGAGCGGTATGGCGGCGCTCAAAGTCAAAGCGGATCTCTTCATCGCAACAGTCCTGATTCTTTCGTCACATCACCCACATACAATGCGCTGGATTACCAAATCGTCATCATAGGCCACGGTTACCCGGTCCACGCGGTAATCCATCGTCATGGCAGAGCGCGGCGGACCCCAGCGAAGGCGGGCAGAGCCAGTGGCTGCAAGCAATTCCTCGCCCGTCTGTGCAGTGGCGCTGCGCCCAATGTAGTCCTGCACGCCAGATGCATCGCACTCGCTGGCGGGCTCGCGCACCGGTCGCTCGCTCAGCGGCGTCTCAGCCGTGGTGCATCCGGTAAGTATCAATGTGCCCATCAAAGGCAGCAGTGCGTGACGCATGGCGCTTCTCCTGAATTGCGCGCATCCTAGCGTCTTGCTGGCCGCCGCGCTAGGATGTGCTACGAACAGGAGAACACAGTGGCCGGACTTTGGTACGAAGAATTCAGTGTGGGGCAGGTTTTCGATCACCCATTGCGCCGCACGGTGACGGAAACCGACAATGTGCTGATGACGACCATGACGCACAATCCCGCCGCGCTGCATCTTGATGCCGAATATATGAAAGGCACAGAATATGGCCGCGTTCTCGTCAATTCTTGCTTCACCCTCAGCCTGATGGTGGGGATCAGCGTGAATGACACCACCCAGGGCACGGCCGCAGCCAATCTGGGCTGGGACGAAGTACGATTTCCGGCACCGGTTTTCATTGGCGACACGCTGCGCATCGAAACCGAAGTGCTGGATCTGCGGGAAAGCAAAAGCCGCCCGGCACAAGGCATCATCACCTTCGCCCACCGCGCCTATAATCAGGATGATACGCTGGTGGCATCGTGCAAACGCACCAGTTTGCAACACAAGCGGCCCGCTCAGAACGGCGATTGACCGCCCAACGCGGTCACGGTAACTGCGCCGCGAGCATGCGGGTGTAGCTCAATGGTAGAGCAGCAGCTTCCCAAGCATGCGGGAAGCCCGGTTTTCTGGGGCTTCTGTTGTAAACCAGAGCGAATATAGCCCCAATCAAATCAGTGGGTTGGTATTTTGAGGTAAACTGCGGCTTGCAACGGGTTGCAACGCAACCTTGGCAACAATCTTGCGCTCGGCCGACAAGTCTTTATTCGGTAGCGTATGGGAGCAGCCGATAAATCCAGAATTGCAAAAGGGAAGCCTGCGCGTTGGGCAGGTGGATTTACGCCATTCCGCTACCCGGGCGGCAAGGCATTTATCGCCGATACGCTAAGGTCGAAGATTGAAGAATGGATCGGCCACGGGGCTGAATACGCCGAGCCGTTTGCTGGCGGCGCGGGCGCGGCAATCCGTCTGCTCGCGGAGGGGGTAGTCAGCCGTGTCCGGATCAATGATGCCGACATTCGGATATACTCCGCATGGAACGCTATCCTGAATGAGACAGATCGCTTTGTTGATACCATGCACGCATGCCCTGTTTCAGTCGACGAGTGGCACCGTCAAGCAGACCTAGTCAAAAACCCTTCCAAAGCGGCTTCATCCTTTGAACTCGGATTTGCGACGTTCTTTCTCAACCGAACGAACCGTTCGGGCATCATTCTAGGTGCGGGACCGATTGGTGGATACCAACAGACCGGATCATGGAAGCTGGATGCGAGGTTCAACAAGGACGCTCTCGCGGACAGGATTGAGTGGCTAGGCAATCACTCCCACCAGATCAGGACTTCTTGCAAGGACGGGATCGGCTTTCTTCGGCAAGCGAGCCAGCGAAACTATGCAGCCCGAACCTTCTTTTTCGTTGACCCGCCATATGTTGCTGCGGGCAGCCGATTATATCTGAACTCCATGAATGAGCGAAAGCATCGCCGATTGGCAGAGTTTCTCCAGACAGGGGCAATACGCCATTGGCTCGTGACCTACGACAAATGCCCGCTAATAGACGCTGCCTACGATTGCTCGGATCAGTCTTTGCTGGAAGTCCCATACTCTCTGCAAAATAGAAGAAAGCAGGGCGAGCGGTTGGTCATGCCACGCTGGAAGTCAGAACCTTTGTAACTGCACATGTTCTTGCAGGTTGCCAAACGCATCGTCGAATGCGGTAGCTACTGCTTCGAGTTTGTAGGATACGTCGGCCCGTCCGAGGTTCTCCAACAACACATTCAGCGGAAAGTAGGTGCAGTTTGACAGCTCACACTCTGCTTCGTGGAGTAGATTGTGAGCGTGAGGGACCACCAAAACACCTCTTTTCGCATAGGGGATGTTTTGGGTGAAGAACCTGTTGAAGAAGGTGATGTGGTCGGCCTTGACGGTTTTGTCTTTGATGTTGCTCTTCTGGAATGTCGCTTGCGTTAGATAAACTTCGGAGTTGTCACCATACCCCCCATTAGGCTGGGTGATCGCAATGACGTCAGTTCGCCCATCATTTGTAGTCCGGCAATTCGCTGGCAAATCTGCGTGCGCCTTTACTCTGCCCCTCTCAATCGTATCGCAAATATCTTTTAGCAGTTCGAGATAGTCGTGGGCGCTGCGTGATCTACCAGTGACCCATACTGCGGAGCCGTATCGGCCTGCGACGGCAAAGGACGCGAGATACTCAAAGACCGTCTCGAACTTCTGGTAAAACTGATGGTGTTCACTGTTCGGCTTATCGTTGTCATCGCGGTCGAATTGAAGGTAATTGTTCTTTGAGGCACGAAGAAGATAAACCTGTAGCCAGAGATAGGCACGGCCTATGACGGAAGGGTTGTCGAGGGTCCGCAACACACCGTCATCAATGCTCGAAATGTCAAAAGGATAGTGATCGCCCAGAAGTGTATGGCTGCGGCGTATTTGCGCGACCATGCCCTCGACTACTGCTAGCTGCGCTTGCTGATAGCAGGCTTCCGGTTCAGCGCGGAAATAGTCAGCCTCTTCGGGATCGGAGCCACTCTCCTCAACATGCTCAATGTGACTTTCCGGTAAGAGGTCGCGGTCAAATGGCATTTCGGCGAACCGAAACTCGCCGAGAAGCAAGCACTGGAGTTCCGCAATCGCCGCAGCGTCCTCAACATGTTGGACTGATTGGACAGGATAGAAGTTAGCCAAGCTACTATTTCAACAGCTTGTCAATTGAGCCTAGCTTGATCATCGCAGAACCAATTTTCTTGGAGGACTTCTCTTTTTCGTCGAACTCAAGGTTATCAATGATCTCGACCGCATCGCTCCAGATCAATTGAGCATCGCGCTCAATCTTGAACACCTTTGTCATCCAGTCCTGATTGTCGACACCTGACAATTGGCGAGCATAGTCGAAGTCTCGCGTTTGCTCCAACGTCTCGACGGCTCGCTCACATGCAATCACCTTTTGAAGGATGGGGCGATCTTGGCCTTGGCTCTTGATCAGAGAGCCCTCTGTTCCATCAGGGGACCCGAAGAGCCAACTCATCAGGTAGCCCAGCTTCTTGTGGTGAGAAGTGGGAACAGGATCGGACCTGATTTGCTCCGGCTTGAGCGGGCTCAACCCCAATCCGATGTAGTCTCGGGTTTCGGGATTGCTCAAGATCGAATAGAGGTGAGAGAAGTCGTTCTTTGGACGCTCGATAAAGTCCTCCGGCAGAAGGCTCAGAGCGACCGCTTGTTTTAGCACCATGAAAGAAAACATGTTCCTGACAAGCTGCGTTGGCTGATCCCCGATCTGCTGCGATAGTCGTGCAATCCGGTCTTGCTCCGAGAGGTCTTTGTTACCTCTTAGCTTGCTCAACAGCTTCAAACTAAACTTCGCCTTGGGAATGGGGTCCCAAGTTCGAGCGCCATTGACATGTCGAAAACCGATGTATTCGTCAGCATCATCCCGGTTCGCGATTACAGTCACGGGCAAAGTGGTCAGCGTCGGCCGTGCCTCGTCAGAAAGAGCGGGCACTGCGGTCTTTGAAAAATCAGCAATGAGAGAAGGGTCGAGCAGCGTCTTCACGGCTGCTAGCCGTCGATTGCCCTCGACGACGATGAACTGCTCAACTTTCTTGTCCTTTTGCCACGCGACCAATGGCTCGTAATCTAGGAAACCATTTGCATTGATGGACATCCAGAGTTCGCGGAGGTCGCTCTTCTCGAACAAGAACTTGAGCGCATCGTGCTGCGATGCCTTTTCGGATAGACCGAACCTTGGGTTGTCCACATCTAGGACCAAGTTTTCCGGCTTGATTTGCTCCACAGTCATTTCTTCGGACCTCGACCTTTCGCGGGAAGGGTTAGCCGAAGAGGTCAGCTAGCGATAGAGTGAAGATGAAAGCCCGCATCGAGATCACATATAACCTTCCCCATGTTGGACTAATATCGGATGATCGATGTCCTCTCACACAGGTCCAATTTAGCTATTTGAACACGATCTCGCTAATGCTCTGACCCTATTTCGACACTAGTTTGCCTCGGCATCATCAACGAGTGTCCAAATCCGCTGAAGCGGCAGTTCTGCTTTGATGCTTTCCGGCAAACGGTCGTAAACAGAGAACAACGCGTTGAGGATTTCATCGCGCCCCCAGAGGCGCACCCTGAAATAGAGATCGTTGGTCCGGCTCCGAACGCTGCCCTTAAAACCCGACCATGAGACTATCAGTCCATAGTCTGCGTTCGTGTCATGCACCGATCCTATGAGGCTTTGCAGCGTCGGTTGATCGACCACGATATCACCAGACTTGACCTGCACAACCAGCCGGGGCTCGTCAAAGCCTAGAGCCCCCTTACCAGCCACAATATCGACGCCCTTGTCGCTTCCGGGAGGCGATACTCGCGTTCTGTAACCTTCAGCATCCAAAATAGCTGCAATCAAGCGCGTGAAAGCATGGCCAGCAAAGTTGGCCGAGATGTGCTTGACTATCTGGTCCCTTGCTATGGGATCTAGGTCCGTCATGCTCTCAACTTCGACATCAGCATCGCTATTGGAAGGCGAAGCCACGCTTACGGCGTTCGGGCCGGGATCGGTGCCCTTGTCGCCGAGGTAGGCAAACCGCATTGCCGCTTCGTTTCGACTGATTTCGCAAATCGTTTGAGTTGCTCCCATGCTATAGAGCAAGTCTTGCTTAATCGAGGTCCTCGGCAAGTCAGTTTGCAGCCACTCGACGGCTCTTGTCGGATGGCCGTCCACGTTATGGACGTAGCCACCTTTAAAACGACCTATGGCGACTTCACCAGTCGTCTTCAGAGGCAAGATTGCAAGATCGCCATCTGAAATCGCATTCACGAACTGATTTAATTGCGCGCTCCAATTTTTGAGTGTGCCCGGCTTCTCTTGAGGCTCGGCTTCCTCAAGTGCGCTGTAGATTTCCTCGCGCGTCTTCGCTGATGAAATGTCTCCGAGCGTCCAGCCCGTGACCAACTCGCCTGTGTCGAGCGCGTGCTGCTCCTGCTCGCCGAATTTTCCGAGACGAACCAACCATGTTTGCATAAATTCTCCATTCATTTTGTCGCCTAGCAGCATCCAGATTGGGATACGATAGCGTCGGCAAGACCTATCAGAAGATTTCGGTATGTCTGGCCAGCAGCCGTCCCGCCGTCTTGCTGGTCGGCCAATGACTGAGCTTCCATTGCAACCTGATGCCAACTCGTGTGTCCGACTTTGAGGCGTGCTACCGCATCATCGAAATGGGCTCGATCACCTGTGACCATTTCTCTTATTGATCTGTTGACTTCATGCTTAGGAACCATCTCAATGAAATCGGGCGGAAGTCGACCGTCCACACCCGCTCCGGTTTGCGCAAACGTCGCCTCCTCATTTGGGGCCGGAGTGATGTAAAGGAGACCAAGCCGCTCTCGCTCGCCGGACCGTTTTTCCTCTGCTACCATCAATGCGAGGTATTTGAGCGCCTGTCCTCGCCACGTTTTCGATCCGACCTTGAGTTCAACACCGACGAGCGATTGCGGTCCGACGAAGAACCCATCTTGCTGCGTAGTGTTACTGTTTGCGAAGCCTGAATATCTTGCGGCCACCTCGCGCCCAAGTCGCAAAAAAGGTCCCGGATCGCTAATCTGCAAGGGAGCTAAAAAAAGCAACTGGATGGCCTCGTCAGGAGCAATGCCGAACGCAATGTCGAAGATGTGATTGAGAGGCTCCTCTAGCCGCCGCATGCGTTCGGCGTTTTCGACCGCTGTCCCTTTGCGCGTGTAAATCGAACCGCCATTGCGGACCCGCTCGCTTGGAACAGCGATGCCAAACTCACCGCGCTTCCATTCGGCTTTCGGTATGGATGCAAGCCCTAGCAGACTTGGGTCCCAATATAGCTGATCAATCGTGTCCCAATATTTGCTTACCCAACTCAAATTTGCCTCCTGTCTTCAATGGCCCTGCGTAAGGTCGCGAAGCAATACGCGCCAGCACAGACCGTAGTGAAGTGTAAGACTATGAGGCATGTCGGCTGTCACGACATCGAATATCCTAGACCACATCGCATGCTCCCCTAGACTATTTGCGTAAGTAAATCAGAGGGAAAGCATGAAAATTGGGTATGCACGAACGTCTACATTCGATCAAAAGGCGGGTCTGGACGGGCAATTCGAGCAACTCGTGGTAACGGGCTGCAACAAGATATTTTCAGAGCAGGTTTCGTCGGTCGCCGAACGCGAGCAACTGAACCTTGCTCTGGATTTTGCTAGAGAGGGCGACGTGCTCGTGATTGTGCGGCTTGATCGCCTAGCTCGGTCTACGCGCGATTTATTGGGCATCATTGATGCGCTGGAAACAAAAAAGGTCGGCCTTCGTGTGCTCGATTTTGGCGGCACAGAAATGGACACGCAGTCGCCGACTGGAAGGCTGATGCTGACCATGTTCGGCGCGCTCGCTCAATTTGAACGCGAGTTGATGCTCGTCCGTCAGCGCGAAGGGATCGAGCGGGCAAAGCGTGACGGAAAGTATCGCGGTAGGATACCCAC
>ENA-ORXU01001127-ORXU01001127.1-marine-metagenome-genome-assembly--contig:-NODE-1127-length-23999-cov-4.334128_pt1 | contig 23999 bp, 12 predicted proteins | sample MGYA00237869_ERZ511484 | MGnify/ENA metagenome assembly ERZ511484
TTTGTTGCCAAGCTTTTTACCGGCGACAGCCTCTCCTACTGCTGCTCCTAATGCGAGTTGCGTTAATGAATCCATGAGTGGCGAAAGTACAGATGTTTATCGGAAATGATGGCGTATAAATGTGCTTACGATGCGGCTTGATGTTCTTTTTTTAATAACTCCAACGCACGAGCCGAAGCGCGCTGTTCGGCACCTTTTTTATTGAAGCCCTCGCCTGTAGCTTTTGAGTCCCCATCGATTAAAACTTGTACCCGAAATCGGTCACGATTGCGTTGTTTAAATTTTTCAATCACCCTATAAACAATTTCGTGACCAGTTTTTTGACAATATTCAAGTAGCTGTGATTTGTAATTGTCGTCAAATGATTCGAGGGTTTCTAAATTCAAGTGCCGCTGTAATATTTGTTGGATGATAAAAACTTTTGTGCGCTTATATCCAGTATCCAAATAAATAGCGCCGACTAGCGCTTCAAATGCATTTCCCAACATCGAACTACTGATGCGCGTATTGTTGTACTCTCGCAGCAAAACATCTAATTCCATTTTTTCAGCAATTTGGTTAAGCGTGCGACGCTTCACAATTTTACTGCGCATTTTTGTTAGAAACCCTTCATTTTCATGTGGATATTTTTTGAAGAGATATTCAGCTACGATTGAGTTGAGGATGGAGTCTCCGAGATATTCGAGACGTTCATTGCTTTGAAGAATCTCGTTTGATTCGTTGAGTAGACTTTTGTGTTGAAAGGCTATTTTATAGATGTGAATATTTCTAGGATGGAATCCAACCATTCGGTAAACATGTGCTTCCAGGTCCTTCTCTTTAGAAAAAATGGAATTGTATAATCGCCAGAAAATATTCAAGTTTCTATTTTATATTTTTCGAATTAACATACTGGTGTTGTGCCCGCCAAAGCCAAATGTGTTGCTCATAAAAGTACTATATTTTCACTGCTGCGGCTCATTAAAAGTAAGATTTAATTTTTGATCGATGGCTGGATCATCAGTGAAATGGTTAATCGTTGGTGGAATAAAGTCATTTTGCATGCCGATTAGACTCGCAACGCATTCGAGTGCGCCAGCACCTCCAAGGAGGTGACCATGCATCGATTTCGTCGAACTAATGTTCATCTCATAGGCTGCATCTTTGAACAATTGCTGAATGGCAATAAGTTCAGCTACATCGCCGAGGGGAGTTGAGGTACCGTGGACATTGATATAATCGACATCACTAGTTGTCAAGCCTGATTCGTCAACGGCCAACTGCATGGCATGCATCGCACCTATACCGTCAGGGTGGGGCGCCGTGATGTGATATGCATCGGCAGACATACCAACACCAACGATTTCACCGAAAATTTCGGCACCTCGGGCCTTGGCATGTTCGTAAGATTCGAGAACCAAAGCAGCACCGCCTTCACCGAGTACAAACCCATCTCGATCTACATCGAATGGTCTAGAGGCTGTTTTTGGATCATCATTTCGAGTGGACATAGCTTTCATAGCGGCAAATCCACCGATACCAGCTTTTGTGATCGCGGCTTCTGAACCCCCAGTGATGATGACGTCTGCACGTCCTAACCGAATGTAGTCAGTCGCGTTGATGATGGCATGAGATGACGAAGCGCAAGCTGAGACTGTCGTATAGTTGATGCCTTGCAGCCCATATTCGATAGAGATATAACCGGGAGCAATATCCGGGATCATTTTCGGGATCATGAAAGGATTGTAACGAGGAATACCGCTATCACTTCGCTCGAAATCCTCGATTTCCTTCTCCAGTGAGCGTAACCCTCCAATTCCTGAACCCCATATGACTCCGCAACGATGTGGGTTTTCTTTCGAAAAGTCGATACCCGAATGCTCAACAGCCTCTTTGGCAACAACCATCGCATATTGCGTGAATGCATCCATGCGACGCGCCAATTTGCGATCGACGAAGTCTTCGATATTAATATCGTGAAGCTCACATGCGAACTGGGTTTTGAATTTCGATGCGTCAAATTTTGTAATCGTACGTGCACCACTAGCGCCTTGCTCCAGCGATTTGTGAAATTCATGGCGATTGTTGCCTATTGCGCTAAGTGCGCCCATTCCCGTTATCACGACTCGTTTCATAAATGATTTTTTACATTATTCCTGCCCAATATTACAAAATAATAGCCTAAGACTTTACGCCATATTTGCGAAAGTATGCAATGATAGCTTATACATCATTCGTTGCAGTCATCGGAGTGCAACTATCTGAAAATCAGAACATTTGATAGGAAAGGATGTGGATTGAAAACCCGGTGGGTAATCGAAAGAAAAGAAGGAGATAAGAGTTTGAAATAAGAGAAGGAGAGAAAAGGCCTTTGAAACCGTTTTCTCTCCTTTAAAAAGACTAAGACTGCAATTGCCCTTCCAGGTAAGTTACTGCCTGGCCTACCGTCTGGATGTTCTCTGCTTGCTCGTCTGGAATTGAGATATCGAATTCTTTTTCAAATTCCATAATCAACTCAACTGTATCTAGTGAATCAGCACCGAGATCATTTGTGAAGCTAGCCTCAGTGGTTACTTCAGACTCGTCTACACCTAATTTCTCGACGATGATTTGTTTTACTTTTTCAGAAACGTTTGACATGTTAAATTTTTTTGTTTTGGTTTGCAAATTTACATGAAATAATCACATTTTCGATATATTTCACATACTCCTTAATGTGAGCCGTTACCGGATCGTTCCCAATCATCGTTATAGAAAAGTTAATGCGTTCAAATTCAAGTGGTTGCAATGAAATTCTTTCGCGTCAATTGACACATCTCGTAGTGGGTGCTGGACTTTTTCGATTTGTCATTTCGTACATACATGATAATTTAGCTAATTCACTACAACTCTAGGAAATGCACATATGTGTCTCGTGATCTGGCGGATCTAACTGTCTGCACCATCCAATATTTCTATTATTCTTTCTCTTTTAATAATCGCCATACCGAGTCTTTCACTTGAAACTCCTGTTTGTAACTTGTAGGTATAGGTAGGTTCAAGATTTTCCAAATGCGCCTTCATAAATTTAAAATCAATATTGGCAGAATTTATTTCGCCAGCGATTTCGATTAAATGTGTTGAGATAATAATTCCACTTTGACGAATTCTAGCTAGAGCATTGATGATAGATGTCGAAGCTTCATATGCATCTTTGACATTCGTGCCTCTAAACAATTCATCAAAAACGATGAAATATTTACTTCCACTCGTTAATAAATTGGCCGCTTCTTTGATTCGTTTGACTTCATGCATGAAATGACTATGCCCCAAGTTTATATTGTCCGATAGGTTTATGGTCGTCATCATTGCATTTAATATTGTGCATTTCATCGAATCAGCGGGTACTGGAAATCCGATATGAGCCAAATATATAGATATTGAAATTGCTTTTAATAATGTTGATTTTCCAGCCATATTGGAGCCTGTCAGAAAGCATATATTCTTTTCTCGTATAAAAAAATTGTTTTTGATGGGATGTTTTACATGCGGGTGGTAAACTTTAATCAGTTCAAGCTCGACGTGCTCGGCATCTATGTAATCTGGCGGAGTTAAGTTGTGCGCATTCGCGGCAGACGCGACGGAAACCAAAGCATCTATTTCATAAATAATACCAATTATCTCGCGCGTTTCATCAATGCTTTTTTCCCGAATAAGCCGATCGAATTGAAATACATGTTTTATCGAGAAACTAGTTTCAATTTCACGTCGTTGCATATTTCCGCCTTGCATTAATTTTTTGCCCACTTCACTTTGACAAAATGCAACAATTCGATTCGTAAGCTCAGTCAAATATGTTGGTGAAGATTCGTGACTAAGAATTTTATCTGCAAAATTTTGAAGCGATTTTATAGAAAATAAAAAATATTGAATACCTTTTGATATCACATAATAACGTTCGGAAATTGCTATCCTGTTTTTAATTCGCTGTGCAGTAATGTCAATTATATTATTTTTGAGTATTAAATAATCAGATTTCAGATAATGCTGAATAAAATCCATTTGTTGATTGGAAATATCAAGACTTATGCCCACTGTGCGGAAAAATGCTATAGAATCTCGTCGTCTCTTTAAATATCTCAAGTCATTTGACGGCGTCTCCATCATTTTCCGAATCCGTTGGCGACCGCCCATTGTTTTAGCATGATTAAATAGTCCAAAAATTGACGGTGCATGCTGGCCTTTTGCAAATAAACCAAGGTCATCGATCGTATGGTCGTCACATTGGAAATTCATGTTCTGTAGGTTAGTGTACTATGAAAACGTATTGTTGGGCTTACATGTCCTGACGACAGTTATGAGTAAGCAGACATTGCAGATGAAATCGATTTCATTTGATACATGCTACTTTCTTTTTAGTGGATGATTCAACATTTCATCGTCGAGAACCGGCTAAACATGGACTTAACGTACATTTTACACTAATTCCCGAAATAGGCTCTATCTTTGACTTTAATCGAAATTGAACTGAATATGATGAATCGAGTAGACGTGCAAGACACAAAGATAGTAGCCACCATAGGCCCCTCCTCTGATAGTTATGAGGCGCTCTTGGGCTTGGTGCGTGAAGGAGTGGATGTTTTTCGACTAAATTTCTCGCACGGTACGCACGAACAACACTTGGAAGTCATCAATAAAATCAAATACATCAATGAAAAATATCGTATTCACATCGGGATACTCGCCGATCTCCAGGGGCCAAAGTTACGTGTAGGTCGCATCAAAGAGAATACGGTGCTCGAAGAAGGCGATATCATTGAATTTACGAATGAAGATCATGAAGGCGACAAAGCATCGGCTTATATGAATTATAAAGACTTCCCCAAGGACGTCTCGCCAGGCGAGATGGTGTTGGTCGATGACGGCAAAATTCAACTAGAAGTACTTGAAACGGATAAGACAAGTCGCGTCAAGCTTAAGACACTTTTTGGTGGTCCTCTACGCTCCAACAAAGGTGTAAACTTACCTCAAACCAAGGTTAGTCTGCCTTCATTAACACCTAAGGATGTGAACGACTTGAATTTCATCCTTACCCAACCGGTCAATTGGATCGCGCTGTCTTTCGTGCGATCTGCTCAGGATATCATTGATCTACAGACGCGGATCGACGCTGCAGAACATCCTGCAAAAACAATTGCCAAAATCGAAAAACCCGAAGCCATTGATGACATCGATGAAATCATCAAATACTCAAACGCAATCATGATCGCGAGAGGTGACCTTGGCATAGAAGTACCGATTGAAAAGCTTCCACCGATGCAAAAGGATATCATCAAACGATGTCTCGCCCGTGCAAGGCCAGTGATCGTAGCGACCCAGATGATGGAAAGTATGATTACGAATCCAAGTCCTACGCGTGCTGAAGTGACTGACGTGGCAAATGCTGTGCTTGACGGTGCTGATGCCGTCATGTTGAGTGGAGAAACGGCTGTCGGAAGACATCCGGAGCTAGTTGTGCAAGCGATGAATAAAATCATTGCTGAGGCAGAAGATCATTACGAGATGCGAAATATGCATCACTCGACATCGACCAAGTCGACAACATTTTATTCTGATATCTTATGCTTTAACTCTGCAGAAGTAAGTGCCAATATCGGAGCAAAGGCCATTATCGGAATGACCGCTTCAGGCTACACGGCATTTAAAATATCAAGCTGCCGACCAAAGTCCAAGATTTATATATTCTCTGAGAGTCGCGAAATATTGAGTACGCTGAATCTCGTATGGGGCGTTCGTTGTTTCTACTATGGAAAGTTGACTACTACAGATGAAACCATCGAGGATGTAAATAATATCTTGAAGAACAAGGGATTAGTTGAGCCTGGGGATATGGTGGTCAACACCGGAAGTATGCCCATTCAGTCACGCAGCCGCACCAATATGCTGAAGCTGACGCGCATCGAGTGACCATTAAGAATTAAGCATCAAGTTCGTTAAAAAAATGGAAGGCACATCCGCACAAATCTGCTAGACTGTGAGTCTCATGTCAGATGAGAAAACGAATCACATCTCGAACAGCATTTTTTCCATAAATTCACGGCGTCGATTCAAGGATAATTTGTCCAATTGTTCGACTGATTAATAACATTCCTTTTATGGTTCTGGGAGTTTTCAGACATTTTGGACGATACATTCTACTGCTCAAGCAGGCATTTAGCCGGCCTGACAACTTACGGATATATTGGAAGGAGACGCTTCGCCAGATGGACGATATTGGCATAGGTTCACTTGTCATCGTTTGTTTGATCGCCATATTTATTGGTGCGGTGACGGCCGTTCAGTTTTCTTATCAGCTCGGTGGACAGCTCATACCTCGATATTATATCGGATATATTGTTCGTGATATGACTATCATTGAGTTAGCTCCAACTTTTACATGTCTTGTCTTGGCGGGTAAAGTCGGTTCGAACATCGCTTCAGAAATTGGAGGTATGCGCCAAAAAGAACACATCGACGCTATGGAAATCATGGGTGTGAATACCGCGGCATTTCTCATTTTACCTCGATTAATTGCGGCGATGGTCGTGATTCCGATGTTGGTGTGTATCGCAGCCTTCGTAAGTATTGGCGGCGCATATTTAGCTAGTGTTCCAACAGGTTTATTTTCGGCAGCTGAATTCATCAAAGGATTGCGGTATACATTCGAGCCGTACAATGTGACTATGATGCTGATCAAGGCATTCGTTTTTGCATTTATCCTGACGACCGTGGCGTGTTATCAAGGATATTATGTGCAGCGGGGAAGTATTGAACTTGGAAAAGCCAGTACCAACGCCGTAGTATTTGGCGATGTCCTTATTTTGATCGCAGATTATCTCATCGCAGTTGTGCTTACATCATGATCAGAGCAGACGGAATATATAAGTCATTCGATGAAAATGAGGTCCTGAAAGACATCAATATGGTGTTTGAGCCAGGTAAGACCAATCTTATTATCGGCCGTAGCGGAGCAGGAAAAACTGTCTTGTTGAAATTATTAGTTGGACTATTTCAACCGACAGATGGAAAAGTGTGGTACGACGACATCGACTTCTTTTCGCTCGATAAAAAACAAATGCGAGAAATCCGCATGCAGGTTGGAATGCTTTTTCAAGGGTCGGCACTGTTCGATTCAATGACGGTAGAAGAAAATATTCGATTTCCACTGGATATGTTTACAAATAATACTGTCGCTGAAAAGAAAAAACGCGTTAATGATTGTCTCGCCCGTGTAGACTTGGATGGCACGAATAATCAATATCCATCCGAAATAAGTGGAGGCATGCAGAAGCGCGTTGGAATTGCTCGCGCGATTGTATTAAATCCGAAATATTTATTTTGCGATGAACCGAATTCAGGACTCGATCCGAAGACATCAATTCTCATCGATCAATTAATCAGCAGTATTACCGAAGAGTATAATATTACCACAGTAATCAATACGCATGATATGAATTCTGTCATGGAAATCGGAGAGAAAATAGCCTTGTTGCATATGGGTAAATTAGTGTGGATCGGAAATAAAGAAGAAGTGATGGAAAATGACAATGAATTTCTTCAAGCGTTCGTATTTGCATCCCCATTTTTGCAACGTCTTCGCGAAGAAGCTACGGGGTCTAAATAAAACTTCTCGAAATGGTCGTTGCCGTGTGAGTTTTTCTAAGTCTACATGTTAGCTTGCTGTGTTTCATCTTGTTGTTAAACGACAATCTCTTGTTTCAGGTTTAATTTGTTATGTCTGAATAGCCAATATTACAGTGAACCCACCAAGCTGTTTAAGAACCAATTTCCGGGTAGGGCAAATTCGGTTTTGAGAAAATCATGTCATTTTCTTGTTTAGTACGTTTTTGGATTATTCAACTCGAGGAATTTGTGCAGATTTTATCTGATTTGTGCTCAAATGGTTGATAATATGGGTGGTTCAAGGGGGGAGTGGAAGTCAAGCGTTGTTTTCACTAGTTGACGTAGGACGGCAATTGCTGACCCCGCCAAATCCAGACACCTCATCCCCAATTTTCGTACCAATTCCTTCGATTTCAACAGTGCACAGCCCATATAAAATGATTGTTCCTTCTGTGTATCCTTCACACGATACAATTTATTCGATGGCTGATATATTTCCAACTCCTGAGCTTGATCATACTTCTGTTGCAAAAGTTCTTCCTTGACCGCTTCCGCTTCTTCGACTGATTCAAAGACAAAGCGTTTGTATTTACCGCTTACTTTTCCACCTGATCGGCCGGTGTTTTCATTGGTCGCTTTCACATAGGTGCTCAATAGTATCCGGATTTGATCTGATAACATTCGCCAAATTTCATGATGAGCGCAGTCTTCCTTGCATTTCTTCGATTTTTTTCTGCGGTTTTCATAGGCAGATCTAATGGCCTCAGCTGACTTGGTTGTGATGATCATAACCCAGCCATCTCTGCTGTTTTGAAAACAGTTGATCGATAAATAGTCTGCTAAATACTTGTCTGCCAGAGATAGAAATAGCTTGCAATCGGCCTCAATTTCAAAAAAAGGAGAATTGGCTACGCTTGCACCTTCAATTAGATATATCTGGTTCGCTTGCATTTGTTTGATAGGTATCATATAAATTACTTTACTAGTAAGTGTCACCAACTGCCAAAAAATACCCATCAGAACGTAAAAATTTTTACTTTTTTTTGATTCACTTGGTTTTACTAACCATCGAATCGCTGAGCATCAGTGATTTGAGAAAAATAGAAAGATCGAAAAAAGAGCCATTTTGGGTTTGGTGACTTTGCGGAGGCGACTCAACAATAAAGCAGATGTTGGAATGGACAAAAACATAAAGAAATACACTTTTGATGTAAGGTCTAATCACTTTTGACTTCAACATCAAGCATATTGAATATAACTAAATGCTAAAAGTACCGACTCCGAAGAGTCGTGCATCCAGGATACCGATAATAAAATCAATTTTATTTAATTGTCGAGCACCAAGGCCTGCACCGACATAACAGATTTCTTTCATGTCGAGACTAAGAGTCAATAGCTGCTAATTCTGGAAGATATCGGATGACAATAGCAAAACTTGATCTCTCGATTCAATTAATCAACCTTGTAATATTGATGGAATTAGCATGAAATTATCCACGTAAGGTCCAACGAAACCCAACGCGCAATCTATAATCATACAACGGGTGATCGAGCACAAGGGATCGCGGACTTTCATCCCAAATCGTCTGGAAATTTTCAAATTTAAAATATACATGGAATTGGTCTACTCGTAATCCGAGGAGTCCATTTAATGTATAATTATAATCCAGAGTCGTCTCGACAGGATAAAAATCACCGGTGAGTGGAAAATATCCATAACCATCAAAATCCGGTAAGAGTATGCCATCGACTCCTACATCCAATTGTAACCGTTGTTTAAATAATTTGAATCGTCCACCAACATAATGTTTTGAAAAATAGGGTGGAAGCGGGACTCGATCGTCATCACTATTTTGCAGGTAGACGTAATGCTCCGTATACAGCGCTGAAATTTGTCGTCGAAGTCCAGCTTTTATTTGAAAAATATTTAGCGCTGATCCGATTCTTTGCGGCGTTAAGTTGCTATCGAAATATACATGATCTGTAGACAATGTGTTTTGAATTTCGGCAGAAAGACCCAACTTTGGAAATTCTATTTTCCCGCCAATTGTGTTATAAGAAGCAGCAGAAAAATTGTTGTTATAAATTTCACTTTCCAGCGATAAAAGTCGCTGATTTAATCCTGTCGCAGACTTAAGTTGACTGATGATATAGCCTTGAATGATAATCTGTTTGAGCGGTTTAATATTTAATTTTCCTCTTAGCAGATAATCGCCAGCTTGATCTCCAAGATCTAATTCACCGTCAGCGGTTAAATAAATTCGAGTGCTCAGCTGTTGTTCAAATGCAACTGAAAGGAGTATGTTGTTTATATCTTCAGAATTAAAATCTTGCTCATACTGATTCCATCGATAGGCTATATTTCCACTTAATTTTCCATTGAAGGTTGATGCTACAGATTTTCCATAGTCAATTGATAACCCGATGGAATTACTGATAACTGTATTCCGTAAGAATACACGTTGCCCATTTTGGTGGACACTATATTGTTGATAAAAATCATCAGAAAATTCCGGATCGGAATATTTATATAGAAACATATTGTATGTGCCGTCATAAATGATTGACAACCCATTGGTAATCGTATCCTTCACACTTCCCAAAATCCAGGTCGTTGTCAACCGCGCTTCTCGCTCTTTCACTTCGGATAGTGATTGATTTAGACGTGTAGGAATTAATTCGCGATCATCAAATGTAGGGTCGTCATAAAAATTATAAGATTGAATTCCGCCATTTTCTTCCAACGTAAAATTATTTGATATGTAGGAAAAAAATAATTTCGTTTTTGGCTTAGGAAAGTAATACATACCTACGCCTACACTGGTCAACCTGTTTCGCTGATGATCAAATTCTCCAAGGTCGTTGACTCTGTCGTATACCATAGAGATGCCCGATCGCTTATCAAATGCTCGACCCAATTTGACATTCGTTTCACTTTTGGTTTGTTGAGGCGCCTGGTTATAATGTAGCATTGAAATTGCTCGCCCTGTCGAAAAAAATTGAAAATCCTCTGAACGCAATCGATGCAAATCCATATGATGGACACCGTGATCAAACCCTACTTGTCGTTCGGGTGCCCAATAAGCATTCATCGATGGAGAGCCTGTATTTCCTAATGTGTAGTAAAATCGATCGTCCTTGAAACCTTTAAGATGATTCCAATAATTCCATAAACTATCGGTCTCGTCTCTGTGCAGTCGCACGGATGTTCCGTATCGATTATAGACCACAAAAAACGTCGAATCAATATCGACGTCATTCTCTACAGTCACAGAGTCAAACTGTGGAATGGTATCTTGAGTGAATTGTCCAAAGCCTTCCTGAACAATGAGGATGAGGCTAAAAAGCAATAAGTAGCTCATCGACCATTTAGGCAAGCAACAACGATATGAAATAGCTGATAGAATCATTCAGAAATAAATGAACGCATAACTAGCTGGTTTGTGCAGTATCGAGTCCGTATATGGTCGTTAAATAAAATATAATAAATCGGATGGTTGATGACTACGATCCTTCATTTTCTTCATCAAAAAATGCTGTATTGATACCCATCATGGAAAATCCACCATCATGGAATAGGTTTTGCATGGTCACCTTTTTACTGAGATCAGAGAATAATACAGCGCAGTAGTCAGCACATTCATCAGCCGTAGCATTGCCAAGTGGAGACATGGTATCGGCATAGTCAAAAAATGTTTTAAATCCTTTTACTCCACTTCCCGCCGTTGTCCATGTCGGTGATTGACTGATCGTATTGACTCTCACATTTTTTTCTTTTCCAAAATGATGGCCGAAACTTCTAGCAAATGACTCCAATAATGCTTTAGATTCTGCCATTTCATTATAATCTGGAAATACACGCTGTGCGGCGATATACGTGAGTGCGACAATCGATCCCCATTCGCTTATCGCATCTTTTGTATATAATGTTTGCATTAATTTATGAAATGAAATCGCAGAAATATCAAATGTTTTCTGCATCCACTCGTATTTAATGTCAGTGTAGGCACGACCTTTTCTAACATTTAATGACATACCAATGGCATGCAAAACGAAGTCAACTTTCCCGCCGAAATGTTCCATGGACTTATCAATTAAATTTTCTAAATCTTCGAGTGAAGTAGCATCGGCAGGAATGACAATCGTATTTAATTGATCGGCCAGTTTTTGAATGGCACCAAAACGCATCGCCACCGGCGCATTTGTCAGTACTATTTCTGCACCTTCTTCAGCGCAACGTTCAGCGACTTTCCATGCAATGGATTGTTCATCAAGTGCACCAAAAATAATTCCTTTTTTACCTTTTAATAAATGATAAGCCATGATTTATAGAATTTTCAATTTTTTTAATGAGATGTATTTAATTTAAGTAATTCTGTTGCATTGGCGATGGCGGCTTTGGTCGGAGGATCGCTGCTCAACATGATTGCAATTTTTTCTTTTCGCTGTGTTTTTGTGAGCGCATTGATGGCCGTTTTTGTAGCACCATTCGAGGCCGCTTTTGAGACAAAATAATGAGCCGTTCCCTGCGCTGCTACTTGTGGCGAATGCGTGATAACTATGGTTTGATGCTTCGTGCCAAGTCCACGTAGCATGTGACCCATACGCAAGGCCGTGTCACCGGATACACCACTGTCTATTTCATCGAATACCATAGTAGGCAAAGCAAGTTCATGCGCGATGATGGATTTCATTGCGAGTGACAATCTGGATAATTCTCCACCAGAAGCAACTTGTTGCAGTAGCTGTAGCGTAGAACCGGGATTTGCACTAAACGTAAAATCTATTTCATCGAAACCATAAGGTCCTAATGTTTTTGATGATGATTTGAGATCCACTTCGAAAATAGCGTTGGACATCGCAAGTTCTGATAATGCTGCTTCTACTTTTTCTTTTAGAAGAGGTGATTGTTTGCTTCTCTTTTTGCTAATTTTTGTCGCAATAGATTTCAACGTGGATTCCTCCTTTTGAATTAATTGCTCAATTTCAGAAAGTCTGTTTTCATCGTCAGTACTCGATTTTATTTTGGCTTCCATGGATTCCAATAAAGTAGATAAGTCTGATGAATTGTCCACTTGATGTTTGAAATATAGTCTCTGGAGAGCATCAAATCTTTTGGTCAATGCAGCAAGAGTTTCTTGGTCAACGACAAGATCTTCACCTGAGTCATCTAATTCACTTGCAATATCTTCTAATTCAATTTTTGCCGAGTGAATTCGATCTGCAATAGCCTGGTAATTTGAATTTAATTTTACAATATCATTTGCTTTTTGCTCAGCTACTTCGAGCATGGATGTGATATTCTCTTCACCGGCAGTTAGCAGCATGGAAAGCGACTGAATATCTTTTTGAATTTCATCAGCATGTTCCGCCTGCTTCAATGTGGCCGGAATTTTTATGTCTTCAGTAGGATTTAATTCAAGTTCATATATTTCATTAATTTGAAACGCCAAAAAATCATTTTCACGGGCAGAGTGATGTAGACGTTCTGTTATTGCATCCTTTTCTTTTATTAGATTCAAATATGAACGATAACGCTCTGAATAATTTTTTATATCCGTTTGCTGTTTGGCAAGCGTATCTAGAATTTTAGTTTGAAAATCACGACGAAAAATATCGAGTGTGGCAAATTGCCGATGAACATTTATTAATTGTTCAGATAATTGCTGCAATAATTTAATGGTGACAGGTGTGTCATTAATAAAGGCACGAGATCGCAAACTCGGTAGTAATTCCCGCCTCAAAATTAAATGATCATCATAATCAAGTTCATGCGTTTCAAAATACGCTTGAAGATTTAGGTTTTTTATCAAAAATTCTGCCTCAATTATACATTTTTTATCAGCCTTGTATAATGCGTTCATGTCAGCCCGATCACCAAGTACAAGACCAAGTGCACCCAATAAAATGGATTTACCGGCACCTGTTTCGCCGGTGATGATGTTGAGCCCTTCGCTGAAAACGATGGTCACTTCATCGATGATAGCGTAGTTTTTTACTTGAAGCTTTTGAAGCATAGGATAAAGGTAAGAAACCCCATCTGTATCAAAATGAATAAAGGTGCATTGAGCATGAATCACAAGCAATACACCACGGTCGTTGAGTTTCGCTTTTTCTAAATTTCAGTTTGTGTACTACAGATTTTACTTTTGTCATCAGCCTTGGTTTAGTATTCACTGCCCGGTGTAAAACGGGCAGTTAGGCCTCAGACCGAAATTTCTCCATTTTCTTGAGTCAGTCCTGTAAATTCCCAATACCTTTTTCGATCTCGCAAGAATCGAAATCTCAGATTACGATCATGTCGGGATTCCTTACTGACACTCGCATGACTCGGTTAGAACTTCGAATTCTCAATTCCTAATTCCTAATCCTACTGCGCCACACCTTGCATCAACATAGCACAGATAATGGCTCCATAAGTACCAAGTGCATACCCTACAACCGCCATCAACACACCAACAGGTGCCAATGCAGGACTAAATGCAGATGCAACAATGGGGGCTGAAGCAGCTCCTCCGACATTGGCCTGAGAGCCAACAGCCACAAAGAAAAATGGCGCTTTGATAATTTTTGCAGTGACCAAAAGAATAATGACATGGACTAACATCCAAATCAAACCAATAACGAATAATCCAAGATTAGGCCCGATTTCCGCGAGATTCATTTTCATTCCAATAGTTGCTACAAGGATGTAGATGAATACCGATCCCATACGCGATGCGCCAACACCTTCGAGTTGTCGAAGTTTGGTGAATGACAAGGCTACACCCACAGTGGTGGAGATCACGATGAGCCAAAAGAAGCCAGACATCAGACTATGAAGATTCATCGAAGCCAACTGTTCTTTAAAACCACGCATCCAAGGTGAAATAACATCAGAGCCCCAATGAGCTAAGGCCACTCCACCAAATCCAATGGCTAAAAGCATAAATACATCTGTAGAGGTCGGAATCCGCTCGATTTTTCCGCGATAATCTTGGATCCTATGCTTGAGGTCTTCAATTGCGCTCGAATCAGCTTTTAGCCATCGATCAACTTTATCTGTGATACCAGCACCGTAGAGTAAAAAACCCATCCAAATATTAGCAACAATGACGTCAACGACAATCATGGAAGCAAACAAGTTATCAGGTACTTCATAGATTTCCTTCATGGCAGTTTGATTGGCGCCTCCACCGATCCAACTCCCTGCAACTGTTGATAATCCGCGCCATACCTCTTCTGGAGAAGCTGCAAAAAGATTAGGGAAAAATTGTAGAGCGATCATTAATGCGATCGGACCACCTATCACGATACCCAATGTGGCAGCAAAAAACATAATCAAAGACTTGGGCCCCAAACGGACAATCCCTTTTAAATCAATACTCAAACACAAAAGGATCAATGATGCCGGCAACAAATAGCGGGAAGCCATAAAATACAGTTGAGAATGCCGCTCATAACTTGAAAAGTCTGAAGTGTCACTTCCATTTTCTATGATGAACTTTTGCATGGACTCGTATGAGTAGCTACTCATATCATTTGGAATTGCCATGCCAGCGTCGCGCAGTGCCTCTATGATAGAAGTATCATACCAGTGCGGAGCGATAAGTCCCAGCGGCCAATGAAATAGGGCCGGGATAAAATAACAAAGCAATAAGGCAGGTACATATTTGTAAAATTTCTTTAAGCCGTCATTCGCTGAGGCTGCCGTCTTGAAGATGATCGCAAGGATGACAATCAAGATCCCTAAGGTGACCGCATCATTTGTAAAATATGGAGGCATGTGACGTGATTTTTGAAAAGTTGTTCAATTATACGAAATCGTCACGATCTCTATTAAACTCCTTTCGAAAGAGTTAAGGCTTAGATTTTAATTTATTTGTTCTAAACAACTGTTTGGATGAGCATTATTTTTCAAACTTTTTGGATAAAAGTGCTGATAATGAGTGACTTTATAATAAAGTTTCGTACCAATAAAAGTTAAGAAATTATTAACGATGTTTCGATCATTGAATGTACATTTGTGGACCAATTGGCCCATTTTGATATACACAGTGTATCGAAATATTATAGTTTTTTAGTACTTCAGGAAGGAAGGACGAAGCCTTTTTGAATGAATAATCGGTATTTTTCATATGCTTGTTTCAAGATATATATGATAAATAGATGATTAACGTTCTACATTTCAATGATTTATGTACTGATATTTATCTATTTGTGTAGAGAGAAAACTGACCAGTCTGCGTTGGTGCAAATAGCAGTGATTTAGGAACTAAATTTGCTGTTGCTTATATAGCCCCGCTGCTTAATATAGCCCCAAAGCAAAAAATCTTCAATCTAGCGATTGAAGTATTTGAGAATGAAAAGGTAATCTTATGATGAAAGAAACTACACAGTTTCTTACTACGATCCTGTTCAACAATATTGACTGCCTCAAGGCGGTCTTTTCTCGTTTATACAATCCTTACCAACCTGTACTACTAAATACAACTGAGAAAATCCATTTTTACAACCAAGACGTACTCTCGTCAAAACCTGTTCAAGTATGAATAATTTTTACAAACTACTGACCATTGCCACGGCTATCTTCTTGTTCTCATTGTCTCCGGACAAGGTCCAAGCTCAAACAGATTTAACTGTGACAATAACCCCACCAGCACCAAACGGCTCGAATAATAATTATTCAGTTTGTGGTGTATCAAAGCCTATATGCATATTGATAGAGGGGACAGATGTGCCTCCAGGCGAATCGGCAATGAATATCAGAGTCTTACTTGATTTTGAGGATGACGATGGGAATCCGTTAGGCGCCGCAGATGGGCTCAACTTAGGAGCGCCGTTTGATAAAGGGACGAATATGCCGCTGATGATGAGTGGTGACTCAATCATCATACCTGTTGATTTGGCGCAAGGAGAATCCTTTGAGATAGGTATCGAAGCCATGGTAAGTTGTGATTTCGGTGGAGGGACTGGTGGACAGTTTACTACTCTTGCACTGGTTGTGCATGATGAAACTGCCAATGGTTCTCCGTCAAATATTACGGATGAAGAAGTGCCCGTCAATGTGGGAGCAGCAGATATATCGCAGCCTGTTTCATTTTCACCGCCTCCGGGTGAGACTTTCAATTTTGCAAGTATTGACGCATTTCTTGGGCTGACAGGACAGACAATAACAGATATTCGAAATGCAGGTAATGGTGGTGTTGATACCCTGTACTATTGTATAGAAAATTCTCCAATCATTGAATATAGCAGTATCGACTTATGTCAAAAGCCAATATTTGGTGCTAACAGCGTGAGTATTACGACGAGCATTCAAGACGGAGGATTTACATGTTTTGTCATAACAGGAGATGATTTTGCCACGTTAGATCCAGGTGGATTAGACGATGGATTTGCCTCGCAAGAATTGTACAACGTCAAAGAGAACTATGAGATCACAGAATGTTTAGCTCCTGGAGAGTCGATTACAATTAACCGATTGGTGCAGTGGGGTTGTACAGCAGGTGATATTAATTGTCCTAACGTTGGTGTGGGAGATTTCTTGAATACTGCAGTTTCATTTGGAGGAGCACTTCCTAGAATTAGTGTATCATTCACTCAGACGTTTCCTGTTTGTTTTGGTGATGAAGCCAGTATTGCGACATTCACCATCCTAAATGAGGGTACGGCACCCTACACAGGATTAGTTTTTACTTTCTCACCGACTACTGGTGTTATTTCAGACTATGCCGCAGAAGACATGAATGGTGATCCTATTTCAGATTTAGGTATGGCTATGGTGACAGCTGGTGCATGTGGGGCAGGTTCCCTAAGAGATTCCTTGATTGGAATATCAATAGAACCAGGTGAAATCATTACGTTGACATTCGACATTGATCAAGAATGTGGAGCAGGTTGCCTCGATGGGTGTGGATTCTTCAATCTTTATGGAGGACAACTGACTGTAGTCGAATTACAAGAAACATGTGGAAATGGAATAGGACCAGTAGGAGGTACAGCGCCGTTAGTCGTTAATCTAGGAAACCGCGATGAAAACCTTGAGAGTCTCGACGAGGCACCTATTGCCTTAGAAGACGGTCAAATGAGCACTGTACGGAATACATTTACTAGCTCTACAGCGCAGTTATTTGGAAATGCAGGTGCCTATCCTGATGCACTATGGGTATTTCATTTAGATATGCCTTGTGGATTTGATTTTGTACCTGGATCTTTTGTATGGAGAGATAGAGATGGAACAGCTTTCCCGGGCACAACTACCATCACTGGCGATGCAACTGGCGGAGGTGCGACAACAGTTGACATAACTTTGGAAAATGATGATTTATCAAATTTCACGTTTGCTGCAGGACATTTTATCGAATACAAAATCATGGCGGATTGCGCTGAATATCTGGTTTGTAACCCAGGTAGCCCACCTTGTGCACTAATCGAGGCGCCGCTGGATTTAACACCAAGCCTAGATTTAATAACTGACCCTGCTTGTGTCGATTGTAACCCAATAGAAATATGGTGTCCACCGGCTTCGACAACTACCTTATTTTGCACTGTGCCTGGAATGTGCGACGGAAATTGTTTCCGTTGTGATGATTTCCAGTTAGAACGGATCAACTTCGGAATGGGAGATTCAAACAACAATACCGATCCAGATGGAGCTATTGATCCAACAGAAATACGCCTTAATCGATTTATTCAAGGTGACAGCATCAAAGCTACATTTAGAGCGTCAGTCGAAGGATTCGAAGATATGGATGGAATGCAGTTTGGATTCGCAAGAATTTTACTCGATCACGATCAGTTCACACCTTTTGGAGCCACATTAAGCTATTTCGATGCCGATGAGAATATGACATACACATGTCCCGTGACACCTTTTATGAAAGTGGTCAATTCTCCGACTGATGCATATGTAGATGTGAATTTCAGTATTGGTGAATTGCAAGGTTTGGGATGTATGACCAATCCGAATTTTACTAATTATGGAGCAGGTGACAGTCTAACCATTTGCGTTTTCTTCCAAATCAAAGAAGAGTTCACAGGATCTCAAAGAGTCATCGACTACCCTACAGAAATTTTCATTTCAGATGTTGACGTCAACAATCCAACCGCGGCTTCCAGCATCAATTGCTTTGGTTGTGACGGAAGATTGACACAAATCGGATTCAATACAAGGGAAACCTGTTCATTTCCAAGCTTCGGTGCTTGTGATGTACCAAATTGGACTATCCGAAAAAGTTTCTGGTTTGGAGGAGAGAGTTTTGACGAATTCCCATTTGAGGTTAGACCCGTGGCATTGCCAAAAGCTGTTACATTTACCAAACCGTCAAACTTCGCATTTAGTACTGAGACATTTGGTGCGCAGCTTGTTCAACGCATCAGCGGTGGCGGCGGTACTATTAATAACACAACATCCATACCAGCTGCCTTCCTGAATTTTAGTGGGGATGAGGTGACTTTCTTAGCACAAGATTATTATGAGAGTTTAGGACTCTCGAGAATATGGCCAGATGAAGGATTTGACTTCTTTTTTAGACCCGATATTCAAGGTTCATGTCAATCCATGCCGGGTGACGTCCCTGTTTCGTATCAAGTAACTACGGCGACAGAACCTACTGCATTTTGTACCGACATGATCATGGACGATCCTGTGAGTAAAACATCTAATTACAGTGGAGGTGCGGAATTAGTGATTGAACCTGGACCAACTGTCCGTGTGTGTTCAGCACAAGATTCCATCGTGCTTACTCTTACCAACAACGCCGATCCATCTGCAGCAAATGCTTTCATCTATTGGGAATCTCCTGGTAATGGAGTTATCGTAGATCGCATCAAAGATGTTGACGCAGATACTTTCTTAGTACCTAACGCTTTTGGTATCTATCCTATCGGCGACTTTCCAAGCGGTGCTTCGGCCAATGGCTCGAAGGACTACATGTTCTTCGTTGAAGTGAATACTTGTGGAGACATGGTGCCATTAAATGTTATTGCAGGATGGGATTGTGCAGGCCGCCCCGAAACGATCGAGGAAGCGACCTGTCAAGATGCGTCTCAGACATTTTTCACTACACCTCCTTCCGGTATGAACTTGAACATTCTTCAACCAACCATGAATCAACGTGTGAGCGTTTGTGATACAGTTTGTATCGAAGGTGAAGTTGTGAGTACACAATTAGGTTTCCTAAAAGATGCAAGGATTGTATTTAAAATCCAAGGTGGTTTCAAATACGTTCCAGGTTCATTCGAATTTTCAAATCCGTCGGCTCAAAACGCTTTCTTCCCGGGAACATATATGCCAGTTGATGAGGAATTCGTAGAACCATTTAGAGGATTCTGGGATTTTCGTGTGCAATTTACAGCGCTCGATTCCATCTTGCTCAATGCCGGCCTCATAGGATCAAAAGGACTTACAAACAACCTTAGTTATAGATTCAAAGTAGTAAGCGATTGTGATACGAGAAGTGGACGAGGATCTGTCCTGTTTGGATTGAATGGACGTAACGCTTGTGGTAATTCGCTGCGAGCAATAAGAAAAAGAACACCAAGATTTAACCTAGGCTCGGGTAATAGACCATTTCGAGTGAGTTTTACTTCTCCTAATTTGGATGTGGCTGCTTGCGCAGGCAATGTTTTAACGATTCCAGTAACTGGATTAGTTAGAAGAGGTAATGCAACTACGCTAGACTCACTCACTGTAGAACTTCCAACTGGTATGGAATATGTGCCAGGAAGTTATATGAGCATAAATAATGTGGCCACTGGTGAGCCCAGCATTAGAATAAACGGCTCTCAATATTTCATGACATGGCCATTCGAAAACCTACAAAGTGGAAGTCAAATTTCATTTTCCGTTGATGTTCAAGTTGCCGATCAAGGACTGCTTGAATGTGGTGAGATTCCATATTTGATTTACGGTTTTGCCACCGAATCGGACACGTGTAGCTCAACAGGCGAAATATGCGACATAGCAAATGTCACTGGAGAACTAGAAAAATCATTAGATGTATCAAAAGCTGAATTGTTCTTCAATTCTTTTGACGCCTCTGCCGTATTAAATATGGGAGCAGGAACGGCCGATGTTTCTTTTAACATAGAAATATGCAATGCCGGGACAACGTTAGCTGCAGGTTCAGATATCGTTTTTGATGTATTTACCGATGTGGATTGTTCGAATACATCGACACCTGCTGATACGGTTTTAACTATGGTTACCAACACACTGATGAGCGATTTGGGCCCTGGTCAATGTGTCACTCTAACTCCAAATATAACAGTTGATGCTGTTAGTTTCTGTAAAATATATGCAGTCATCAATACTGAATTTACTTGTACATGTTCAGGTGATATATCTGATATTGTTCGTCCAGACCTTGATCTGAATTTTGATGGAGAATATGAAGTTTGTAGTCGCGCTCCAATCATGATTGGACCAGATCCAGTGACGGGGTATTCGTATGAGTGGTTATCTTTTAATGGTAGCGATTTAGCATTGCTTTCATCTACCAATTCAACGATGACGACCTTCATGCAAACGAATACAACGGGAGCACCAATAACGACTCAATATAGATTGCGTGCTTCATTTGCAAGTTGTTTTGAATTAGATACAGTTTCTATAACAGTTTTCCCAGAAACAGGAGAAGATTTCGATCTCAGACTTTGCGCTGATAGATCGTTTAATCTGCCTGCACCAACTCCTGGAGGATCTAATTTTAATTGGATCCCAACGACTGGCTTAAGCTTCCCAGGACCTGATTCTGGTTTTGCCACCGTCGATATGGTGATGATGGGAATGACTACATATACATTAGATTATTTGGATGCCAATGGCTGTCCAGCTATGAACGTCTATAATATTAATGGTATTGATTGTGGAACAACCATGGCTGCAATTGGAGACACCGTTTGGTTTGATTTCGATATGGATGGTTCACAGGAAGATGGCGAGCCAGGTATTGGTGGTGTAGTAGTTAACTTGATCGATGCCTTAACAGGCGCAGTCGTTAGCACCACAACTACTGATGCGAATGGGGCTTATCTCTTCCCGAATCTGCCTCCTTTTGGTACGTGGATTGTAGACTTTGATCCGCTTCCAGGATTCGTATTGACGACACAAGATGCTATGGGTGTGAACGACTCTTTAGACAGTGATGCCGATGTAAATGGTATGACTGGGTCTTATTTTATTGGTACTGATACAAACTTAACAGTCGATGCAGGCTTTATTCCAGACTGTAATTTGGAGCTTGATTTAGTGATAGAACCTTGTATTGTTACTGATTCAGGCGCCGTTACACCAGTGACGGTGTCCGTCTCATGGACAGGAAACCCATACACATACGACCAATTTTTCGGAGAAGATATATTAAATGTATCTGCATTTGGAGGAACGGTGCAGGTGATAGCCGATACGCTATTCGGTGATACAATGTTGACTTTCTATGCAGGACCTAGTTTCGCTCAAGGTGATCCTGTCAATGCCAATGCCATATTTAACTTGGCGAATCTCTGTACGGACTCAGATTCTGTTCAGACAATAAGCGACTGTAATTATGACTTGGCGCTGATTAAAACAGCAACCAATGGTCCTACATTCACTTACGGTGATACTGTATGTATGCAAATTACAGTGACCAATCAAGGCTCACAACCAGCTTCAAATATTGAAGTGACAGATTATTTGCCAAATGGTTATGATTTCTTGGCAGATCAAAATCCTAATTGGACTGATTTCGGAATATTCTTGGTCACGACAATCGACACGACACTATTAATGGGTCAATCGGTTAATGTGCCATTGAAAGTCGCAGTGCTTCCTGGCGGAACCGACTACTTGAATATTGCGGAGATTTCAAACTTTCAAGACACTTCGGGTAATGATATTCCCGATCTAGATGTGGATAGTACACCGGACCAAGATCCTACTAATGATCCAGGTGGAGCTGTCAATTCACCTTCTGATGATGTCATAGATGGTGATGGAACTGGTACCCCAGGTGATATGAATCCAGATACAGATGAGGATGACTCAGATCCATTTATCATCGATCTGTTTGACCTTGCGCTGAGAAAACTTATAGTGACTCCTGCTCCTTATGCATTTGGAGATCCTCTGACATTTAGAATAACAGTATTTAATCAAGGAACAACACCGGCCACTGATGTTGCTGTGAAAGATTATATCCCAGGCGGATTTTCATTCAACGCGGCAGCATCTCCAGGCTGGACAGAAGCTGGTGGTGGCATGTGTGCTGTTGATACGATCCGATCTGTAATTTTACCAAATGACAGTGTCGTTTTATTTATCACACTGAATTTGGAAATGTCAACTCCTGATATGTACGTGAACCGTGCAGAGATTACCGAGGCAAGTGACACAACCGGAACGATCAGAGATGATGTAGATAGTACACCAGATGATATGGTTGGAAATGATCCCGGTGGTAATCCAAATACGCCTACCGATAATACTATCGATGGTGATGGATTAAATGGTGGAGGTATGCCTGGTGATACTGATCCGGCGGTTGATGAAGATGACGAGGATCCTGCCTATGTAGCAGTGCCGATCATCGATATTGAAAAAACACAAGCATTAACAGTGCCTGCTGCTAGCGGTGTACCTGGAAACTACGATGTTACCTTCCATTTTGTAGTTGAGAATGGAGGTAATCAAAAATTGACTTGCATTGAATTAGAAGATGACTTAGTTGGTGAGCTTGGCAATAGATTTGTACAATTAATACAAGGGCCGATGCTACTTCCGGACAGCACAACAGCCGATTCTATTCCAACGATTAATGCTGCTTATAATGGAATAGATACCATTGGATTATTCGATGGAATGAGCGGTTGTTTGCAACCTACTCAGACTGTGGGTGTATCGATAGTCGTTGAAATTAGCGACAACTTTGGATTTGATCCTATATTAAATACAGCTAACACTGCCGGTAAGGATTCATTCTTTACTCCGACAATGGCTATGGATACAGCGATGGTTATGCTACCAGATTGTTATTTAGACATTACTTGTCCTAATCCTAATCAGGGAATGTTCGAGTGTCTCGATGAAATTCCTCCATTAGCTACAACATTAGATTCCTTCCTAGCGATAGATGGATTTGTAAGTTTGAATGATTCATGTGGAGTCATTTTATTCAGTGCGACAGAAACTGATAACGGTGGCTCAGGTTGTTCAGGTGATTCTCTTATTATCACCCGTACCTACATTTTAATGGATACAATAACATTCGAAGATGGCACTCCGCTTGTTGATACGATGGGTAACCCGATCGTGTTGAGCGACACTTGTGTCGTGACATATACAATAGAAGACGACACCCCTCCGACGATGATATGCCCACCACCTGTCACGACGACTTGTTCGGCGGACTCGGTTC
>ENA-ORXU01001130-ORXU01001130.1-marine-metagenome-genome-assembly--contig:-NODE-1130-length-23967-cov-3.338468_pt1 | contig 23967 bp, 21 predicted proteins | sample MGYA00237869_ERZ511484 | MGnify/ENA metagenome assembly ERZ511484
AGTATACATGCCGTCCAATTTTTCCAGAAATCCTCTAGCATCTTTTTGATTCTTATAAAGGGCCAAGGTTCGATAAGCCGCCTTGTACGCAGGTATAATTTTGTCGGCGGCAAAAAGGGCATTGGCCTTACCAAGGTTGCCGTCAAATGAGGTACTGTCTTTGGCCAAGATAGCGTCATAGGCTTGTATACTGCTTTTGGTATTCCCCGTGTAAAGGCCTAAAGTCGCTTTAAGGGCGTGAATCCAGTTTCGTTCGGGGTAGGCCGTTTCCAAACTATCGATTTGGGTTTTAGCTTGGCGGAACTTTCTATTCCAAATTAAAGCTTGTACATAACGGTCGTAAGTGCGTTCGGTCAGTTCGTAATTCTCAAAACCGGCAACTTTGTTTTTGGCGGTCGAGGCAATGGACAAGGCTTTTTTATCATTCTCCGCGATATGTTCGGCCAAACTAATTCCGTTCAATGCGGTAATGGAATCCATAGGGGATGTGGCGTATCTCTTGTACATCATTTTGGCACTATCCGTCTGTTTGGTAATTAGAAACAAGTTGGCCAGGTTCAATAAGGCATCTTTATCGTTAGGGAAGTCTACAAAGATTTCCTTTAGCAATACCTCACCGTTGCTATAAGCTTGGTTGTTTACGTATTGATTGGCATAACCCAATCGCATATATTTTCTAGAAACTTTAGCACTTGGGTTGTTCGGTTTTAGCCCCAAAGCTTTTTCTACCCATTTTAGTGCCTCCTCGTATTCCTTTAAGTTGCTAAGGGTGTTGGCATAGCCTAAGACCGCTCCAAATTCTGTTGGATATTCTTTTACCATTTTAGCATACAAAGGTTTGGCGGTTTCATATTGCTTATCCCACAGAAAAGATTCATTATAATTTATAGCAATTTCAAAATCATCGGGGTAGGTTTCCAGTAAGCTACCAAATAATGCAGTTGCTTTTTGCGGTTTGCCATTTAACCCTACCGCTCGCCCGTAACAAATTTGAGCTGTTTTATTCGTAGGATTAACTTTTAAGGTGTTTTCAAAGAAAGTTTCTGCTGCAGCAAAGTTGCCTTTTTCCAAAAGGGCAAATCCTTTTTCTAAAGGCTCCTGTCCTTGGGTCAGAAAGGGCAGTAGACAACATACGATTGCTATTTTTAAGATATTCATAGGTTAAGTTTTTTTTGGATTTTTCGACCTTCTATTTTAGCGCCTTTCATCCTATTTATATTGGTTATGTAAAGCTACGATGGACTTTTCCACCCCGGAAGTGCGATATCTGCCATTCGTCTACAGCAATCGTCCATCCATCTAAACCGCTCTATTTTGAAGGGCAATCTGACGGATATTTGCCTTGTAAACGAAGTAAAAACTTAACCTTAAAATTTTGAAATTATGGCTTTACAGATTACAGAAACAAAAGGGATGTTTTCCGTTTTCGGAGAACTGAACAGCGCAAACGTGAATATTTTGAATCGACATATGAGTAGGTTCATTAATCCTGCAAATCCAGTTATTCTGAACTTAGAAAGCGTACAGGCGATGGATCGAACCGCAGCATTTGTACTTCAAACGATGTATCAAGGCGCCATGCGTAACAATAGTGTTCTTTCTATTATAGGATTAGGAAATACAAGCATCCGGTCGGTTTTAAACAAAACCAAAACCTCTTATATATTGAACGATGACCGTATTTAAAATAAAACTGCATCGAGTTTCCCCCGAAAAGTTGTTTATGGGTAGTGTGCTTCTGGTCAACGGAGGCAACTACCTATACAACTTAGTATTGGGAAGATTGCTTGGACCTGAAGCGTTCGCGGAAGCAGCACTACTGGTAACGCTCTTGTTGGTTTTGTCCTTCTTAGGAATGACCTTTCAATTAGCTACAGCAAAATTTGCCGTACTCTTCTCAGGAAAAGATTGGGATGCCTTTCAGCAACTGATGTACAAATATGCCCTGGGTTTTGGTATGCTTGTGGGAACCATACTTTTTGCATTCGCCGAAAACCTAAGAGAACTCTTTCAAACAGAGTCCTCTTTGTTGTTCAAAACTTTTGCAATGGCCGTTCCTTTATACTTTTTTATGTCGGTCAACCGAGGGAAATATCAAGGTCGGCAAGATTATGCAAAACTTTCCCTTACGTATCAAACGGAAATGTGGAGTCGATTATTATTAACCTTAGGGTTACTGTGGCTGGTTCCATTGTCACCTGCTTTTTTGGTCGCTATGGGTATTGCCTTGTCCTTTGTTTTTGGTTTGATTCCGTCCAAATTTGATGGAAAGCAGCTATTCAAGAAAATCGTGCTTGCGGCGCCAAAGAAGAGAAGGGTTGTGCAATTTATGGTATTGACCGCCTGTTATGAGCTTACTCAGATTATCATCAACAACAGTGATGTACTTCTGGTCAAGCATTATTTTAATGCTACCGATGCAGGACTATATGCAGCATTGGCCCTCATTGGACGAGTGGTCTATTTTGTCGCCTGGATGTTCGTTATGTTACTATTGCCAACCGTCGTTGAAAAACAGAAAAATGGTGCGGCCACGGCGCCTGTACTTCTTAAATACGTAGGGTATATCGGGGTATTGTCGCTTACTGTAGTAGCGGCCTGTGCCTTATTTCCTGAATTGATAATACGCATGATGTTCGGTGAAGCTTATCTCACCATGGCACCCCTCTTATGGCAGTATGCTTTAGCAACTTCCTTATTTGCAATATCAAACATCTTTGCCTATTACTTTTTGTCATTGGATGAATATGCACCCGTGGTTGTTTCAGGTGTTTTGGGAATTTCCCAAATTGTTCTAATTGTGTTTTTTCATAGTAGTTTGGCGATGGTGGTTTACGTGCAAATCATCGCAATGATTTCCTTGTTGATTGCCCAATTACTGTATTTCAGTCAGAAGAGCATGGGCTCGTAAATCCGCTTTGTTATTTCGGAATTTTTAAGCCCAAAGACTTTCAAGTCTTTGGGTTTTTGCTTTTTACTCGATAATCGAGATTTGAATGCTCCGAGGCTTGCCTTCAAATCAAACCCGAATTTTCTTTCAATGCCTCGCGGGTTTGCCGCGAGGTAATTTACAATGAAAAATTTGACAGCTGGTATGCGCAATGGTATCATCTGAAATTACGCCTTAATTGGTTCATCTTCTGCAAGTCGCCATTCACCTACAGCAATTTTCCATCTGCCGTAAAATAGCAATGATTATAGGGGTTTTGAAGGATATTTGTATCAAATAGTTAACCCAATATCAATTTAAAACTTAACCTATGAGACTTGCAATTGTAACCGCTTACCCACCGAGTAAAGTAACCCTTACTGAATACGGATACCACTTGGTAAAACATTTTAGACTTCATAAAGAAGTAACGGAATTAATTTTGATAACAGACAAAACGGAAGGAGAAAAAGACTTAACTTTTAAAGAAGAAGGGTGTAAAATTTCGGTACAGGAATGTTGGAATTTTAATGATTATACCAACATCTTTAAAATCAACAAGGTTATTTCGAAAACCAAACCAGACGCGGTGCTTTTCAACCTTCAATTTCTAAAATTCGGAGACAAAAAAGTTCCTGCCGCCCTGGGATTACTCTTGCCCTTGATTTGTAAAATGAAAGGCATACCCACAATTTCGCTTTTGCATAATATTTTGGAGCAGGTCGATTTGGATAATGCTGGAATTACTTCAAACAAATGGTTGCAACATATCTATAGTTTTATTGGCAGTACCTTGACCAAATTTGTTTTGGCTTCGGATGTACTTGCAGTGACCATAAGCAAATATAAAACCATATTAGAGGATAAATATAAATCGAGAAATGTTGCGCTCATACCTCATGGTGCATTTGAAACGCCTCCAGAACCCGATTACAGGTTGGGCGATGGGCCTAAGCAGGTCATGGCTTTTGGGAAATTCGGCACCTATAAAAAGGTCGAAATCATGATAGAGGCCGTTGAATTGATTCGAAAGCGTACCAACGAAAATATCGAAATAGTCATAGCGGGAACGGATAGTCCGAACACGCTAGGATATCTAGAATCTGTACGAAAGAAATTTGCCCATGTGGAGCAGTTACGATTTACGGGTTATGTGGCAGAGGAAGATGTGCCAATGATTTTTGGTGAAAGTTCCGTTGTCGTATTCCCGTACACCTCTACCACTGGAAGTTCAGGGGTATTGCACCAAGCTGGCAGTTATGGCAAAGCGGTAGCCTTACCAGATCTGGGCGACCTCAGTATTTTGGTGAAGGAAGAAGGCTACAAAGGTGAATTTTTTGACCCCGAATGTGCCGATTCATTAGCTATTGCATTACAAAACATTTTACAACATGATTCATATCGAATTCATTTGGGAATGACGAACTATAAAGCAGCTTGCTCTTTACCAATGTCAGACATCACTAAAATGTATGTTGATTATTTCAAGGCGATTCAACTATCTAAATCAACCGGTTTAGAATTGGATTTGGCGACAGAAGAAGTAAAAGAATTAGTGTAATTTTTAGGTTAGGTTGAAGGGAGGCGGTCTGGTTAACTGCCTCTCTTTATTTTACTTAGCTAAAGATTGATATGCTTTCTTTTTTCCATTCTCAGTATTGAACAAACCAAAATGCTTTTGCTGCGCCTTTCGCCATGGCAAGCTACCCACCACTGAATTCGGAACTAACTCAAAATCATAAAGCGTCCAGAGTAGAAACGGAACGGCTTCCTCATCCAAAATTTCTTGCATCTCATCAAAGTACTCTGCTTGGTCATTTTCCGACCCTAGATACCCATTCCAAACACCTTGATAGGATGAATATCCATATTCTTGAAGTACAATGGGCTTATCTGGTGCATTAGTTCTTAATGTCAACAAAGCTTCTTTGAAATTAGAAGGCTCTCGATAATAATGAAAAGAAACAAAATCGGTTTCTTCCGCTAAGTTAGTAGCGCTCTCAGGACTTGACCATCCAATGGTTACAGGGTGCTTGGTGTCCCAAGATTTTACTTGCCGTAACATTTGGCTTAACCAGGTCATTACTTCGGGTTTCCCTCTTGTTTTAAAATCTAAGTCTGGTTCGTTTTTAATATCCCATGCCAATAGAGCCTTGTGATTTTTAAGTTCAGTAACAAGTTGTTCGGCATGTCTATGGGTAAGGGTCCAGTCAGCCAAACGGTAGTCTCCATAAAAATCGAACAGGCTAATAATAACTTTCAAATCATTTTGTGCTGCCAAGTTCAATGTTTGTTTCAGCTGGTCTACTTTTTTTACATCAATTTGCGCTTTTCCAAAGGTTTTATACGGCACGAAAAGGCGTACGGTATTTAATCCCAATTCCTTGATTTTTTTAAAATCATCATAAATTGTACTAGCGTCAAAGTTGGCTCCGTACATATCCCATGGATGTTTCTGTGGATAGTAGTTAATACCTTTGATATTAGAAATACCCATCATCTTGGGCTTCGAAATTTCAGGTTTTTCCACCTTTTTAGGTGGTAGTTTGACCAAATGCCGAATCCTCCAAAACCCATCTTCCAACAACAACATTACCTGATAGGAAGTAATTTCAGTGTGTTTCGTTACGAGTTCATTATTCAAATAAGTTTCTTCATAGCGTTCGATGTTCTCATCGGTAAGCACTGCTATTTTTCCATCGGCGCTATAAAACTCCAATCTGGGATGGTGTCTTAGGGTCGTGCTTTTGAAATGGCTATTCTTTTGTTTGTTCATATCGAGAATATTGAACAATTTTATCCGAGCACTGTCTGTGTAATAATCTGCAACACCATAAGGATTATTGGTTTCCAACGCGACACTTCTAACATACCATGCTTTTAGATAGTCACGTTCTATTTCGGCAAGCGTTTGCGATTCCATAGGTCTACCTTCATTGGCTAGGGGAGCCCATTCAACTTTAGGTAGGTAATTGGATGAAAGCGCTTTCGGTAGATGTAGCATTGTAGCACGATCTGCTCCGGTATTGAGATAAGAAAATATGGAACTTAGCCCGAACAAGATACATGCATTTACCGCCAGAAACGACAGTACAAGAAAAACACGATATAGGGTACGGTTAAATTTCATTGTAGTTGTACCGTTTTTGTTTTTACGATTCCAGCAGAGCGAATGGTAAGTCCATAGCTTGCGTTAGGATAAAAATCTTTTGAAATGGAAAATTGGGCCTTGCCCAATCTTGATGTAGTGCGAAGTGTCTCTAATAAAACGCCATTATCGCTCCGTATTTCAAGTGTTACTGTCATACCATCGGGTATCAGCTGTTCCATAAAGCTTTGCATTTGCGAAATGCTGATGGTTCTACTACCATTTGAGTAGGCAATCTCATAATCTTTGAGAGCGGCATTAAAACTAAGGGTGATGGTATTGCTCTTTGCAGCACCGGTTACGTATGCAGTAACCAACCATTCAGCCGGCTCATCAGGATGTAACAAGCTGGCTTTGGCAATTCCGTTGATAGTGGTTCCGTTCGTTTGAAGTCGCATTCCTTTAGAATCCGATATGGTAAAAGTGACCAGGGTACCGTCACTTACGCTATTCTCGAAGGCATCTTTTATGATATCCGTTGAGAACGTAATGACTTGATTACCATCGGCAAAGTTATGGTTGCTCTGGTAGTCTATATTGAAATCCGTGGCATTTGCAGGATATACCTTAGCAGTCAACTCTTTACTGGCGGTATGGTCGGAGGAGGCCGCAATCAGCAGACGACCCGACTTTTTGGGGCTATGGAGATTTTTCCAAGCGATGCCATTTTTCAAGGACACCGTCGTTTCTTCAATAGTGGTATTGAATTGGTTTTTTATCGATACAAGGGTGGAATCCATCAATGGATTATCGTAGATGTCAACTGGAGCGGTCACTAGCATGGTGTAATCAATCTCACCTGCAGTAATGCTCGGTGGTCCCAAATAAGACTCTATTTGTTTATTCTTATGATCATTTGGTTGTATGGTAATTTTACCCAAGGTATATTGACTGTTGTCACCTACCAATCGCCAAGTACAAATACCTGATTTTTCAGAAAACAATTTGGGCAATCTATAGGTAAGTTGGTTCTCTTCAGTTGTAGGTTGAAGTATAGTACTTCCGAAAGCGTTATTGATTAAAAGGTAGGGTTTTGCGGCAGGATTTCCCGTAAACTGTATTTGAATGCTTTCTCCGGCAAAATAAATGTTTTTGGTATTAATTAGTTGAAATGAAACCTGCTCAACGGTATGGGATACCACTTCATTTTTGCAGGCCATAGCGACCAAAATCATAAACGATATGTAAAGGTATTTTTTCAAACTATTTGGGATTTCCGATATAACCGTTTAACTCAATCTTTATGAATTCAAATCCATCACCTTCTAATGGCTGTAATTGTTCCACTGGATGCTCGGTATTTCTATTTGGAAAAGCCTTCTCGGAAATGGAGACATTGGGTAATCCATTGACAAAGCAGTTATCAAGACTACTTTTAATCAACTGAAGACCTTTCAATGCTTTAGTTTCATATTTAAAATACTGTTTGCGTTGAATACGCACACCTTCTTTCAAAAAGTGATTGTCTACCCAGATCAACTCCTTTTTTTCATTATAGTAAGAAATCAAAAGTTGCGGAATAGTAACCTCCTGTACGCCAGAATTGAACAAGGTTCCCCTAATTTTATCCTTTTCAATATGTAGATTTTGTAAAGCCAGTTGTTTGTATAAATCGGTAATAGCGACATTGCCGGCGCATTGTAGGTTGAACTTGGTAGGTTGTTCTTCAAAATTAACCGGAGTAAACTCATCGGGATCGAAAGTAGGCGGTAGGGTATCTTTGGTGGAAGACCAAGCAATACCTTCAAAGTCTATTCGAAATGAAGTGATTTCCTTAGGCATTAATTTGTGTTTTACATGGTATTTTGCGTTGTAATCGGCCAATGCTCTATTGTCATCATTATATAGCGTTCCTTTTAGGGTTACATCTGCTGGGGTATTATCTACATTTTGAAGTTCGCCGATAATGCTATAACTACCTTGAAGTCGTATTAATTTTGCACTTAAAATCTCCAGAACAGGTTGTTTCAAAACATCTTCATGGTGCGTTTGTTGCGTAGTGATTCGCCTTCTGCCTTGGTTGAAAAATGTTGTGTTATTGGAAGTGAATAGTTGATTTGGAGGTAAATCATTGTCAAAAATATGGGGTTCTATGTACCATTTGCCTTTCTTTCTAGAAAAGGAATGATAAAAGGTTTTGTCTATTTTTTCCAATGGAGTAATCCATTTGGTATGCACCTTAGCCGTGGCACTGTTTTCAGTCTCATCTAAAAACTCAACTGAAATGGCATCCAATTTGGCATAAGAGCTCAGAATACCATCGGTTACCGAAACTTCTAGCATATATTGTGATAAAGGTACAGCTGCCGTGGGGTCTAGATAAGAATGTGCTCGTTCGAATTCTTTAAAATCAAGTGCATCATAATAAGCGGTAGCTACATTGTTCGGGGTAAGTTGTGTTGAACTGGTAAAATAGAATTGATACGTAGCAAATGCGATTATCAGCAACATGGTAACTGCCCAAACATGATTAACCTTTACAAGTTTTCCAGAAAATTTATCATAAGAAATAGCATATGACAAAAAAGGCCTATCGGGCAATTTTTTATTCTTCAAAATCCGGAACCACACCCATTGAATATTGATGATAAATGCCAGTATTACCGTAAGGAAGGGGATGATGCCCCACATGATTTTTAGGGTTTTGGATACCTCCTCCTTGGGGATTATCTTGGGTAAGGGGGGTATATTGAGTTTTTCCCATACCATGATACCATTTTCAAGTTGCTGTAATCGTTGCCATCCGCAGAAATAGAGGATAGGGTCGTAGAATTTGTCATTAGAGAAAATATATTTTAGGTTATACTTCTCTGGTACGGTTAAAAACTGTTGTAGTGAACCAATACCTTCAACACCTCTAAATTTTGAGTTTTCCAATCGTTCTATAGCCCTCGTCGTCAATTCTGGAAGTCTCCGTGCCGAATGGTAATTTCCATCAACGGTCATCGCGTTGGTCTGTGCCGATAACCAAGCCATCTGATCACCAAACCCGAGCGGTAGATAGCGCCACTGGTCGTGTTGGTCTTGATTCAAGAAATTGACAATCGGCAACATCTTTATTTTCTGTGGTTGTGCTGGGCGAAAGTAATTCAAGCTCATCGTAAAAATGACCATGAGCAATAGTCCACCTGCAATAAATCCGCCGAGAATTCTATGATAAACCGACCCAAATCGTTCTTGTAAGTATGTTTTTAAATCCCCTTGAACCATACGGTATACGAACTCCCCAAAAATGGGAAGAGCCATAATCGTGGCCCAAAGTGTAAAACGGTCCAGAGTCAATATGTTGAAGGCTGTTTCTCCTAATAGTTTTAAAGGGATGGGAGTAGTACCTCCAGTTCCAAGCAAGGTCAGTATTGAAAACGAAAGCCCAAAAAACAAATATCTTTTACTGAAGTAGCGATAGAAAATATAGGGTAGAATAAATAGTAATATCCCCCAAGGAATTAAGAAAAAAACTAGTCCTGAGGAGGTGACTTCTAAAAAATTATCTCTTGAACCATGCGGAATAGGGACTTGGGTTATGGGATTTTTTTTGGAGTTTATCCAGTAGGGTAGAATACAAATCACAATCAATACAAGGGATGAAAACCCGAAAGTGACCATGCGCCAAAAGAGTCTTTTGAATACTGCCCAAAAAATAATGAAAGTGACCTTTTTATAGTCGCCAACCTGGTCTTTGGCGGCATCCATGAGTACCATTCCGATTAAAGGAAAAATGAAGAAAATCATTCCAAAAATAGGCGTTACATGATGCGAAGTGACCGTAACGGCGATGAGCGAAAGACTGGTGGCTAGATAGCGTAATTTTCCAGTTTTAAGCCAAGTATAAATTTCTGGTAACGCATGTAACAAAAGAGATAGGCCTACAATACTTGGCAATTGGCCAAAAAGATGTAGCGTCTCTATAAAAGTTGAAGAGAATACCGCTAGCAATGCCGTATAACCTGCTATTTTTCGATTTGCCATAATCAAAAGACCAAATCGATAACTTCCGGTAATGAATAATACAATGGCTATCAAAGCCACTGAAAACAAACCAAATTTTAATCCACCTATGTAAGAAAGAATAGCGATCGATTGATGTACCAATGGGGGATAGGCCTGCACGGTAAAACCTGTATACCATCTGTAATCCCAGGGTTCAAACCAACTTTGAGCGTAATGATCGGCAAAAAATAGATGAATTAGGGCATCGTACGTACTTTCCAAAGTAAAAAAGATACTGGAGCCGTGAAATGCGAGCCCGATAAAGAGCGCTAAAATCAGTAAGGTATTCGTTCGTTGCACGTTTTTATACTGTAAGAATTTATAACAATTTAAAGGTATATATATTGTACGTTTTTGCGATAACCCGCTACCGAACATAGAAAACCACTCGTCTATAGAAAACCGTCATCCATCTTTCAGAGCCAAAAAGAGATGGCAAAGGGGGCTACATTTGTTTCAGAAATAATACATATTTAACCAGATTTTAATTTAAAACTTAACCTATGAAAATCTTAACCATTGATGATCAACAATTGATTCTACTTTCTGTCGAGAAACGATTAAAGGAATTAGGATATGAAGTAAAAACTGCAGATAGTGGAAAGGCCGGTATTGCCGCCATTGACACCTTCGACCCCGATATGGTAATCGTAGATATTAATATGCCAGACTTATCAGGTATAGAAGTTATTCAACATATTAGAATCGTTAGAAAGCTGCAAATACCCATTTTAGTAATGTCTGGCAATACAAATGAATCAACGATATTGGAGAGTTATAACCTCGGTATTGATGACTATATGAAAAAGCCGGTTAGTCTAGACGAAATGGTTGCCCGAATCAATAGGATTTTAGGTAATAATTTTGTTCAACATTATACAGAGACTAATGTTGAAACTAAGATTATTGGACAATACGGAGTTGGAGTAGTTATTCCTTGCTATAATGAGGAAAATAGATTGTCTAGTAGCTTGTTCAAAGACTTTATAGACAAAAACGTTGGGTATCATTTATGTTTTGTAAATGATGGTAGTACCGACAATACTTTAGAGGTACTTGAAAAACTTAGAAAAGGGAATGAAGAGAACATATCTATTTTCAACTGTGAACAAAATGGAGGAAAAGCGGAAGCTGTAAGACAAGGCATTCAATACCTATCCAAACAAAATAACTTTGATTTTATTGGATTTTTAGATGCCGATCTTTCTACTGATTTTAGAGATTTTGATGACTTGGTAAAAACGATTGGCGATTCTAACTTTAAAATTGTCAGCGGATCTCGTATATCACGTATGGGAGCAAATATTGCTAAAGAATCTGCACGTAAGATTATCAGTAAGACCATTAACCTTATCATACAAACCATACTTGGTATGCCTTTTAAGGATACCCAATGTGGTGCAAAAATCATGGACAGGGAAATTGCATCCCTAATGTTCGAAAAAAAGTTTATTACCAAATGGCTATTCGATGTTGAGATTTTTATGCGAATGCGCAGGTACTACGGAAAGGATAAAGTCAAGAAGTACATTTGTGAGCAACCTTTGAAGCGATGGGTACATGTAGATGATTCAAAACTGTCCATGAAAGATTCCGTTAAGATTGTTGGGCAATTAGGGCAGATAGCCTTGCATTACAAATAAGTTTTTTCTATTTAGAAAAGCTATAAAGAGTGGATGGTATACTTCTTTTATGAAAGTGCAATTTATAGTTATCAAGATGAAATAATCGACAAAATTTTGAGCGATGATATAAAATTGTATTTAGTTTTAATAATTACGTATTGTAAAAGACGCATAAAATTTGCATCAATTTGTATCATTTTGAATCCAATTTAGCGTTTGATTAACTATCTGAAATATAGAATTAAAAGACTGAAATTTAGCACATTGTGATGATATCGTTACTTCTTTCATCCCGGCGAACCACTTTTCAATTAGTATCAGAGCACTGTTAACTGAGTTGTTGATAGTGCTTTTCACTTTTTATGTATTCATCCAATATCTTATAAGAGGGGAGACTTCGGTTAATGAAAAGGCAAACAAGTTGCTGAAAACTGAAGTAGTATTTACAGTTGTTTAAGGATTGTCTTTGCAAACAAGATTTATTGCAGATTTTGAGCAGTTGTCTGAAAGCGATTACCAAATTATAAGGAAGATTGTACTTGTCGAAAAATAGGCGGGTTTGAAAAAGATTATTATTTTCGTGAAAGATATTAACGAAGATTTCAGAATTACTTTAAGGGAGATAAATTTACTGACTAACAATTCAACAAAAAATTGGTGTAAGAAGCTTCTATTAGATAAAGTAAATTGCGACCAATGTAAATTACCCTCCTGTAGAGAATTCTTAATGAGCTAATTCTAATATGTAGGGTTCAAATATGGGTAATTACCGCTATTTACATCACAAATAACTTCCACTGGCATAGAGCACAAGAAAATTACGAACTATGTCACTCTATTTGATTATACTTATTATTTCCCTCGCCGGGCCACTCGCTTTGAGTTTCGAGAAAAATCTTAGGCTTTATAAGCGCTGGAAGTACCTGCTTCCCGCAATCTTGTTAACGATGTTTATTTTCGTCATTTGGGATATTATCTTTACCTATATGGGATTTTGGTTTTTCAATCCGATCTATAATTCAGGTATTTACATATATAAGCTTCCTCTGGAAGAATACCTGTTTTTTCTTGTCATTCCATACGCTTGCGCATTCTCGTTTTATGCTGTACAATTTCATTTTCCAAACTTTAAGTTCAATGGGCAATGGACAAAAATATTAACTCTTCTAATAGTAGTAGTATCGGTTCTGATGGCATTGTTAAATTGGAATCTCACCTATACTCTTGTTGTTTTCCTTGTTCTACCGGTAATCTTATTGTTAAGCTATTATTTTGCCAGAGAAGTAGTACAGCATTATTTGGCAATATATCCGATTTTGCTCGTCCCATTTTTTATTATAAACGGAATCTTAACGGGTACAGGAATTGAACAGGCTGTTTTTGATTACAACCCCGAAGTAATATTGGGAATTCATATTCTTTCAGTTCCGTTTGAAGATATGTTTTATAATTTTTCATTGCTTTTATCACCATTGGCACTAACCCATGTTTTTGAAATTAGGTCCAAAAAAACGAAAGACGGATGAATATTGTAATGATTGGTTCCGGTACCGATTAAAAATTAGCGGAAATGAAATACCTGTACAATAGATGAACCGGATAGTTACATACTTCGTCAACGAGGGTCTTCCAATAACTTTCATAGTTTTTTATTGTGTAGGTCTGGTCTTATATTTCACACATACCACCCACAATCTGTTTGTACTGATTACACCATACACCTTGGTCTTGGTTGCCATGGCTATCTTTTCACATCATAAGAAATGGAATATAAAGACGATTGTAGTTTTGGCAAGTATTTTTATACTGAGTATTTTGATTGAAATTGTTGGTGTGGCTACGGGTAAGCCATTTGGTGTTTATGAGTACGGTAAAGGGCTTGGTGTCAAGATAGCCGATGTGCCTATTGTAATTGGCCTTAATTGGGTCTTCTTGGTGTATGCTTCCAATGGGATTATCGCTAAATACACCTCAAAAAATAGTTTAATTATACTAGGTGCAGCCTTGTTGATGATACTATACGATATCTTGCTTGAAAAAGTAGCTCCTTTAATGCATATGTGGCAATTTTCAAAAAATGACCCGCCCATAAATAATTATGTGTCTTGGTTTCTTTTGGCTCTTTGCTTTAATTGGGCTATTCAATATTTTAAAGTAAATACCCGTAATAGGCCTGCTCGCTGGTTATTTTTTATCCAACTGATCTTTTTTGCAATTATTGTGGTTTATAATACGTTCTAAAGAATGATACGCGCTAATCACAACAAGCTTTGGATAAAATTTTCTCATTTTTATACGAGAATACTGATAGGCTTTTTTTTTGGAAGGGTGTACTACCAGGGTCAGTACAAAGAAAATGGGCTTCCCATTCTTATGATAGGTAATCATTTTTCATTTTATGATGGCTTTATTCAAATTTTGTTAAATCGTAAAGTTTTTAAGCGAAGGCTTACCTTCATGATGCTCGAAAAAAAATTACGCGAGAATATGGTATTAACTAAAATAGGTGCTTCTTCGATAAGCAAAGGCAAGCGTTCGAGTCTAGACAGTCTTGCTTATGCCGTTGAACTTTTACAGGATAAAGAGAATCTGTTTTTATTTTTCCCACAAGGAAAAATAAAGAGCATATACACGCGAGAGTTTACTTTTGAAAAAGGTATGCTTTCCCATATTTTGGAGAACCAAGAAAATGATTTTCAATTGGTCTTCAATATCAATCTTATTAATTATGGAACCAATCTTAAACCTGATATACATGTGTATTACAAAACCCAGCACATAAATATCGATACCAATTCCGAAGATTTAGAAAGAGCGTTTAATCGTTTTGCGAAAATGTGTTTTACAAAACAAGGTGCCGAATGATGTTCTTGTGCGTTTTTACGATAAGTTTGGTCATTGTAAGGCTGTTAATAGCCTCGATAAATTATTTTTCGTTCGCTTATTTACCGAAGGTAGTTCCGAAGAAGGCAATCCCATTTGTTTCCATTTTGATACCTGCCCGTAATGAGGAAGAAAACATAGGCACCTTACTCGACCAATTGTCAGCGTTGGACTATAGCAAGCTTGAAATTATCGTCTATAACGACCATTCGACTGATCAAACGGAAAGTATTGTCAAAAAGAAGGTAAGCGAAAGCCCGGTCATTCGAATAATAAACGGACTCAACCCACCAACAGGTTGGTTGGGCAAGAACTATGCTTGTCACCAACTCGCAAAGGCCGCGGCAGGTGATATACTACTTTTTTTAGATGCAGATGTCGGCGTTAAAAAAGACTTGATCAAACGGAGCGTAAGTCATTTTCAGAAGTATGAACTAGACTTGTTATCAATATTCCCAAAGCAAATAGTGAAGTCTTTTGGAGAAAAAATTTCTGTTCCGCTGTTGAACTGGATTTTACTAAGCTTACTGCCACTTTTTCTAATACGAAAGTGGAACAGCGGAGTTTTTTCGGCAGCGAACGGGCAATTCATGATGTTTAATGCCGTGACATATAAGAGCCTCTGGCCCCATGAAAAATATAGATCTAACGGAGTAGAAGACATTGCCATAATGAGGCTATTTCAGCGAGAAAAACTAGCCAATGACATTTGTTTGGGAGACGACGATATTTCTTGCCGGATGTATGCAGATTTGGATGCCGCAATAGACGGATTCACTAAAAGTATATTTCAATTCTTTGGAAATAGTAAGTTAGTGACCATCATTTTTGGATTACTAACTACGGTTGCCCCGTTTCTCCTCTATTTTAAATTGGGTGTGTGGTGGTTGGTAGCTTATTTTTTGGGAATGGTTTCGATTCGGATTTTGGTAAGTTTAGCGAGTCAACAATCGGTTGTTCAAAACCTATTATTTGCCTTCCCCCAACATATCGTTTTTCTCATAATCATAATTAGGGGGCTCATTAATAACAAACAGAAAAAAATAGTATGGAAAGGTCGCAATATATTACAAGATCTGTAATTGTGATGATTACGTTTTTGCTTTCGACACACTTGGGTTTTTCTCAAACCGCCTACCGCGATTCGATTTATAAGGCATACTCAAGGGGCAAAATGGACAAATGGTTGAAAATAATGGATACTTGCGAAAAAAACGTGAATTATACGATTGATGAGGAGCAACTTGAACTGATAAGCTACTATTATGGTTATACCGCTTGGGCCATAGGTGCCGAAAAATACGATACCGCTGAGATATATATTGATAAATCGGAGAGAATTATTGATAGGTTATTGGAAAAATCGCCCAAAAACCCAACCCTATTGGCATACAAGGGGGCTTACATCGCATTTACCATTGGTATTTCAAATCTGAAGGCGATTTACTTAGGTCCAAAAAGTATGAGATATATAGATCGATCCATTGAGCTTGATCCGGAAAATATTCAAGGCAATATTGAGAAAGGTAACTCGATGTATTATCGCCCGGCAGTTTTCGGTGGCGATAAGGAAGACGCAATTACATACTACGAAAAAGCAGTCGAAAACTTTGAAGAAAAAGGATTGGTGGTCAATAATTGGATGTATATCAATACCATGACAGCCTTAGGTCAAGCATATGAAACCACCGGTCAAATACAGTTGGCCAAATTATGCTATGAAAAAATAATTCGCATATTTCCCAATTTTATGTGGGTCGAAGATGAACTATATCCTGATTTGTTGAAGCGTCACAATTTATAATGGTTAGCACCTAGCCCAATGAAGTTTGAGAGTTACAAAACAATTGTACGTTGTCTAAAAGGCTATCTGCTATTAGGTTTTCTTGGTATTCCCCTAACCACCCATGCACAGCATTCACAAAATGATAAAGTTGATTTGAGCAAAATTCCTCCCCGTATTATCAGGGCCTGCTGTGCCTTTGGTTATGATATGAAATTATGGGGGGTGCCTTTCGTCTCGATCGATCAGGTAATCAGTATCGAAGAACTGGGAGAGCATCGTTATATGGGTCATAAGAAGGAAGGTACCGGTACTATTTATACCCGTAGAGGTGGCTTTATCGATATCGGTCACTTAAGAGACCAAATCGATTGGACGCGTTATTTATACACCACTATTTTAAATAGCAGGGGAAAAGGGGAGGTAGTTCTGCCCTTAAGGAATGAAGCGGGACGCAAGACATTATACTTAAATGTACCCGCACAGTTTGATACTGATGATTGTATTCTATTAGCGGGAAAAATAGCCTACGACTTTTCCCTATGGCATGAAATTTCTACTTGGTTCGGTGCATCTACTATTCCTTTAGTGCCCGAAAAATTTTCTAGTTTTTCGGTTGAGGATGTCTATTCAAACTTACTTGGGATACATGTTGGTATGAAAACTTTGCATTCCAAGCCTCCTTTCAATGCCGCGGCAACTAAGAACATCGCATCAATATTAGATAGTTTGGCCGTTGTACAAACGGCTAAAGAAACTTATGATGCCTACGATGCCGTACATGATTTATGGTACACGAGAAAAAAACGAATGCCGCGCACCGATGTCACGCTTAAGCGTGATCTTGACGTACTGACATCAAGTCGCCCCTGGTTAATTCCTAATCAGACAACTCGTAGTGATAGTCCCGTTATTTTAGAAGTACCTCTTTCAAACGCTAAGGGGAAGTTGCTTGCCGATTATTATCAATTTACCATTGATCTTAATCGCAGGTTTCCAGTGGAGGAGATTTTTCCCGGTCACGAAAGCAGCTTGATCAACCAAGATGATTTTGGTGCACTGTTGAATAGAATCACCGATGATTTACAAATCATGGAACAAAATACGTTGGTCGAGAATAAATAAAGCCTGTAATGGCATCGAGATCAAAAGGAGGTACGCACTCTACTTAATTTTTTCGTTTCGCTTAGTTGTTGCGAAAATTGAAAGGAGGTGTATCGCTTTAAATCAGGAATACTAAAAATTAATACGATAGGATTTATCAAATAACTCTATCAGTCCAACGAAGCACTTTTCAAGTAGTGTTAGGCCACTATCGACGAACCTGCTTACAATGTTTTTTGTTTTGAAACCTTATAGCGACCATCACTTTCGTCTTAAAATCTACGATGATAAAATATCCAATATCGGAATTGAAAGAAGAATCATTTAGAAAATTTCATCTTCGAAAACATTCAAATCAGTAATAAAAAATACTCCTATTAAATTTCCCAAAAACAGTACATTTCAAAATAAATGTGAAGTGGGTATTTGATAAAAGAATTGAATTGACTATCTAGAACCGATAAAAGACCAATATAACCTTATGCCTCAGGGTGGGTTTTAGTAAAATTGTCATGTATTATTATCGGAATTACTTGAGGTTAATAAATACACAATCTTAAAAAGTATGCAACCAAGAGAACAACAGGCGATGTCGCCAGAATTGATTAAAAAAATCGATGATGTCGGTATTATTGCCGTTCTGATCGTTGATGAGGCGAAACATGCCGTACCGTTGGCAAATGCATTGCTCCAAGGGGGGGTAGATGCCATTGAGTTAACCCTACGTACACCTGCCGCTTTAGATGCCGCGAAGGCAATCAAAAAGGAGGTCCCTGAAATGACCCTTGGTTTCGGTACGGTCTTGACTGTAGACCAAGTGAAAGCAGTAGTTGATGTGGGAGCTGATTTCGCCGTTTCGCCTGGATGTAATCCTAAAATAATCGCCGAGGCTTATAGACAAGATTTGTCGTTTGCTCCAGGAATTATGACTCCTTCAGACATAGAAATTGCGGTGCAGGAAGGATGTCGAATTCTCAAGTTTTTTCCGGCCGCAACCTCTGGAGGAATGAAACACCTTGAAAGCATGTCAGCCCCCTATAACTATTTGGAACTGAAATTTATTCCCTTAGGCGGTTGTAACATGCAGAATGCAGGAAGTTATTTAGAATCAGAGTTAATTACAGCAATTGGGGGAACTTGGGTCGCCAATAGAGCATTGATTCAAGCTGAAGATTGGATGACTATCACGAATAATGCAAAAGAAATTAGAAATCTGATTGAAGAAATTAGGTCATAAATATTAATATCAGTACTAAACTAAAGGCAGATTCACAATTTTCCATTAAAATATAGGACTTTCAATTGCAATGGTATATTAATAATTTTAACAAGCTATAAATTAAAAAACCATTGCATATTGAAGGACTAGTTTTTTCCACCTTTTAATGGTACCAAAAATGACATTGGATTTGCTTCGAATGTTTAAATTCAAAATTGCCCAGGTTTCTATTGTGTATTTAAGTAACTATAGAGTAAATACGAGTATTGTTTAGAATTTGTCTAGTTGTGGAATATACGCTTTCGAACGAAATAAGATATGTTTGGTAAAACTCTAATTAAAAATTAAATCAATTTTTTAAACTCAGCATAAATGAAAAGAAGTATTTTTTCGCTCTGTTGCGCTACAATGGTGCTCTTTAGTTGTAATTCACAAAATTCCGAGAGCAAGAATGAAGGTAAAACGTTAACTGACTGTCAAGAAATAGAAATGACTCAAGAACTTATCGATCATTTGGGCATCACAAACCCTGAATATTTAAGTGCGGCATCGAAAAGAGCGCTTAAATGGCCCACAGATTTAGGCAATGAATGGTTTATTCAATTTGGTCAATTACAACCTCTAAAAGGTGATTTAGCATACGAAGAAGGCGTTGTTCGAAGAGACCCCAGCGCAATTATAAAGGAAAACGGGAAGTATTACGTTTGGTATACAAAGAGCACAGGGCCAACACAAGGTTTTGGTGGAGATATCGAGACCGAGAAAGTTTTTCCTTGGGATCGCTGTGACATCTGGTATGCCACCTCCGAAGACGGTTGGACTTGGAAAGAGGAAGGCCTGGCGGTAGCCCGAGGTGAAAAGGGGGCTTATGATGACCGTTCGGTTTTTACAGTGGAAATTATGAAGTGGGATGACAAATACTACCTGAGTTATCAAGCTGTTAAATCTCCTTATAATGTAAGGGTTAAAAATACTGTGGGTCTAGCTTGGGCGGATTCTCCAAACGGACCATGGACTAAAAGTGAAGAACCTATTTTGGTGCCTGCTGATAATGGAATTTGGAAAGGAACAGAACAAAATAGGCATTTGGTAGAGAAAAAAGGCGACTTTGATAGTCATAAAGTTCACGATCCTTGTATTCTTCCGTATAAAGGTAAATTTTATCTGTATTACAAAGGGGAGCAAATGGGCGAAGCAATCACCTTTGGTGGTAGGCAAATCCGTCACGGAGTGGCTATTGCCGATAAACCTGAGGGGCCTTACGTGAAATCTAAATACAACCCGATTAGTAATAGTGGACATGAAATTTGTGTCTGGCCCTATGATGACGGCATAGCCGCTTTGATTACTACAGATGGCCCTGAAAAGAATACAATTCAATGGGCGCCAGACGGAATCAACTTCGAAATCATGTCCGTAATTCCGGGTGTAAATGCCCACGCCATCGGTTTGAATCGAACTGCTGACAACGAAAAAGAACCCACCGAAATTCTTCGTTGGGGATTGACTCACATTTACAATAATGGTGATTACCAGAGCATCATGCGTTTCTCTTCTGAAAGAAAAACAAAACATGTCGCCAAAGGTGAAAAAAAGTAAAATTTAAGATTTATAATTCAAAAATAATGCAAGCAACAGTTTACGAAGGAAACAAAACTTTTTCGGTTATAGAAAGAGAGATGGAAAACCCTTCTAGAGGAGAGGTCAGAATAAAGGTCGCATATTCCGGGGTTTGCGGAACAGACGTGCACATCTATCACGGAATGATGGATAAACGTGTCAGTATTCCAGTAACCATTGGCCATGAAATGTCAGGTACAATTGATGCGATTGGAGAAGGGGTATCTGGGTTTGATATTGGAGAGAAAGTTGTCGTCAGACCTTTGGATGATCGAGGGGTAAAACCATCGGATAAGGGCTTTAACCATATTTGTGAAGACTTAAAATTTATCGGAATTGATAGTCCAGGTTCGATGCAACAATACTGGAACGTGCCGGCATTTACGCTTCATAAGTTGAAAGCCGAAACCGATTTGCGCTTGGCAGCCTTGATTGAACCGTTGTCGGTAGCGGTGCACGATGTGAGGTTGAGTGAATTGAAGCCAGGGGAGACCGCTGTGGTTTTAGGCGGCGGACCTATCGGGCTTTTAGTGGCAATGGTAGCAAAAGAGACAGGTGCCGATGTAATTGTATCAGAGGTCAATGAAAATAGAATTGCAAAGGCCAAAGAGTTGGGATTGAATGCGGTAAATCCTATAAAAATCGATTTGGTAGAATACGTAAGTGAACAGACCGATGGCCGAAAGGCAGATGTTGTCTTCGAAGTCGCAGGGGTACAACCTGCACTAGATGTGATGACCGAGGTTGCCGGAGTTCGGGGTAGAATTCTAATGGTAGCTATTCATGGACAAAAAAAGGAAATCGACCTATTCCAATTCTTCTGGAAAGAATTAAAATTGATAGGGGCAAGAGTCTATGAGAAGGAAGATTACGAAAAAGCAATCGACCTGATTACAAAAAATGAACTTCCTTTTGAAGAAATGATTACCGATGTACAACCTTTGAGCAACATTCAGCAAGTTTTCGAAAATATTGACAACAATCCCAACGGAATGAAGGTGTTGATGGATTGTCAGTCCTGAGGTTAGCTAACTGCCCGATGCAATTATTTCGAAATAAGACTACATATCGGTAAACGAACAAAACCAACTCATGCAGCCGGTATAGTTCGGTCGTTACATTAGGAAAACCCTATGGCGGTATTGGAATGGGGCATTTGATTTGATAGTAAGAACGGATAGAATTATATCACTGGATTTAACACCTGAACTCATATATTAGCATAATTTAACTTAAATAAAAATAAATATTACAAATGAGCATATTGGATAAATTTAGTTTAAAAGGAAAAACAGCGCTGGTTACAGGTTGTAAAAGAGGAATAGGAAAAGGAATGGCAGTTGCCCTTGCCGAGGCGGGAGCTGATATTATTGGGGTAAGCGCATCCCTTGAAAAACATGGAAGCATGGTCGAACAAGAAGTCGAAGGTATCGGCCGAAAGTTCAAGGCTTATCAATGTGATTTCGGTAATCGTGATTCTCTGTACGACTTTATTAAACAAGTTAAAGATGACTTTCCTAAAATCGACATCTTGGTCAACAATGCCGGTACTATTCTTCGTGCGCCGGCAGTAGAGCACTCTGATGAATATTGGGACAAGGTTATCGAGGTGAACCAAACAGCACAATTTGTACTCACCCGTGAACTGGGTAAGGAGATGGTAGCCAGAGGTCAGGGTAAAATCGTTTTTACAGCTTCGCTTCTTACATTCCAAGGGGGAATTACCGTACCTGGTTACGCAGCAAGTAAGGGAGCCATAGGTCAAATGACCATGGCCTTTGCCAACGAATGGGCAGGTAAAGGTGTAAATGTAAATGCTATTGCACCTGGTTATATCAGCACCGATAATACCGAGGCTTTACGCAACAATCCCGAACGAAACGAGGCCATCTTGGCTAGAATTCCGGCCGGCAGATGGGGGCAACCTGAAGACTTCAAAGGTCCGATTGTTTTCCTCTGCTCCAAGGCATCCGATTATATGCATGGAGGAACTATGCTCGTCGACGGAGGGTGGATGGGACGCTGATTCCCAACAAATTGAGTTTAGGCTCACATTCAGTAAATTTTACAAGAATCAAAATCATAAGTTAGAACGTTATGACGGAAACTAAAGAATATCAATTATTTATTGACGGCAAATGGATCACCTCTACTTCTGGTTTTGAAGATGGCAAACACGGGTTCAAACAATATCTTGAGAAAGAGACAGTGTACGTCAGACACAAAGCATAGATGAGCATAAAGATAAAGACCGTTGACTGTAATTTGTTCAGGATGCCGTTACCTGAGGTGATGAATGACGCCAAGCATGGCGACCATACACATTTCGAACTAATAACCACCACTATTACTTTGGAAGACGGCACCCATGGAACAGGATATACCTATACTGGTGGAAAAGGCGGTCATGCTATAAAAGCGATGGTCGACCACGATATCGCCCCTGCCCTCATTGGAAAAAATGGGGGGGATATAGACGGAATTTACAATTTTATGGAATGGCACATGCATTATGTAGGCCGGGGCGGAATCGTATCTTTTGCAGTATCGACCATTGATATTGCCTTGTGGGATATCAAGTGTAAAAAGGCCGAGCAACCGCTTTGGAAAATGGCGGGAGGCCATGGTAATACCTGTAAGGCCTATTGTGGCGGTATCGATCTGCAGTTTCCGATTCCAAAGCTTCTAAAGAATATTTTTTGGCACAAATGGAAACGGCTTCAAACCAGAAAGTATTATCTAAAATGGAATTATTTAAAAATGTAGAATTAGCCTACTATAGTTTAGTTATAGCAAAGCGAGAAGAAGCAATAAGTAAGGACATAGAAATTGTATATCGTAATTTTTATGATAGATCAAGTCTTGAATATCAAGGTGGGGAAAGCAATAAATCTCCAATGCTTTCTACATATACCCTTTTGAAAAAAGCAGAGATCAACTTAGATCATGCAAGCCATGAAGTAGAGGTGGCACGAGAAATATTCAATTTATGGCTTGGTAAGAAAAATGAATACGATGCGACAGATGTAGAAAAAACAAGATTGCAAAGCGAGATAAGTAACTCGTCAATCATCAACCCTCATCTGAATGTATATGAATCTGAAAAAGAAGAGATTGTAAAAAGTATTGATATCCAAAAAAGTAGTCTATTGCCGCAACTTAATGCAGCAGCAAGACTTCAATCATTAAATGGGGATCTTCTATATTTTGGATATCAACTTGGAATAAATATTCCTATAGATAGACGAGCATATAAAAGAAAAATTGAGGCTTCTACAATGTCCATTGAATTAGTCGATATCGAAAAAAAAATAAAAGAAAAAGAAGAAAGGTAAAGGTAAGAGTAAAAAGGCTAATGAAAGAAGCTCAGTGTCTCATACTATGTAAGAGATAGGAAGTCTTATTATAAGGCAATTTTAAAATCAGGCAGGAATTATTTATTGCACAAGTACCAAATAGTGTGAGCTATTTTTAGGTTACTTACTATAAACACATCCCAGTTTAAAGGTATCAAGTTATCATGCTAAATTAAGTATGAATGATAGAAGAAAGATACTTGTAGATTTTATGAATGATGATATACAAATTGTTATAGCTACTATTGCATTTGGAATGGGTATTAGTAAAAACGATATTAGATTTGTTATTCATTATAATATACCGAAG
>ENA-ORXU01001133-ORXU01001133.1-marine-metagenome-genome-assembly--contig:-NODE-1133-length-23903-cov-5.488374_pt1 | contig 23903 bp, 15 predicted proteins | sample MGYA00237869_ERZ511484 | MGnify/ENA metagenome assembly ERZ511484
CCTGAGGAGTTGCCTCAGATTTATCTTGAGCGCCAGGGCTCTCGCTGGCTCTATAGCTCAGAAAGCATCGAGTCTCTTGATGAACTGTATCGTGAAGCATTTCCATTCGGTACTCATTTTCTCATGGATGCATTTGCCCGACAGGGCTCAAGTAAGTTTCTGGGACTATATCCGTGGCAATATGCCGGTATTCTGATCATCATAGGCGCTGCTCTCCTACTTTATCTTCTGCTCGATCGGATTATCAAGATGATCGTCATGAGAGTGGCACGCAGATTTATGGACCTTTCGGTCAAAAGCCTAAAGGCGCTCCGGAGTATACATAATCGCCTCAGTCTGCTGATATGCGTCGCGCTTGTGCGCCTAGCGCTTCCTGTATTAGCTCTCCCTGCCAAGTCAGTCGCAACGGTATTTACCCTGCTTAAGGTGATTACTATCATCTTACTGGTTCTTATCATTCTGCGAGTTATCGATATCGTACGTCACTATCTGGAGGGTCTAGCTGATCGTACAGTAAATAGAATGGACGATCAAAGTGTACCGTTACTCAGTAAGATAACTAAGATACTTGTGGTCATCCTAGGAGTGATGGCTGTACTTGACAGTTTTGATGTCAACGTCACAGCTCTTGTGGCTGGTGTAGGACTCGGTGGTCTGGCTATCGCACTAGCCGCTCAGGATACCGTCAAGAATCTTCTTGGCTCCTTCATGATATTTATTGACCGACCCTTTCAGGTAGGAGATTACATTGTAGGCAGTAACTACGAGGGCACTGTGCGTGAGGTGGGATTCCGTACTACGCGCATAGAGAAGACGGATACTGCCATCATCGCTGTACCAAATGGCGTAATCGTCAATGACGCTATCACCAATCTAGGAATGAGACGACAGCGACTCTATAGTATCAACCTAGATGTAGACTATGATACCTCACCAGAGGATATGCAGGAATTTACACGTCGTATACGAGCATATCTTGACACCTTGGAGCAGGTAGATCTGCCCAAGACACTTGTACGATTCACAGCTCTCAAGGAGTCAGCGCTCAATGTGCTTGTACGCATCCACTTCCACTCAGATAGCTATGATGATGAGCTTGCCTCACGAGAGAGTATTAACTTGGAAATTCTAAAGATTGCGAAATCTGTCGGAGTGGATCTCACCTTCCCTACCCAGACACTGAAGTTTAAAAAATAGAAAATATGCACTTACGTAGACCCTTCATGGTCACCTCAGTAGTCTTGACGGCCTTCTTTATTGGGTTGGGCATCATAGGCAGTCAAGCTGCATGGTGGGTGCTTGTCATACTAGCTCCTTTCTTGATCTTAGGATGGGTAGATGTCTTGCAGAAGGGAGACTCGATACGTCGCAATTTTCCTATCGTCGGCTGGGGAAGACAAATCGCCATGTGGATGCGACCCAAGGTCTTTCAGTACTTTGTAGAGCCTGACACAGAGGGCAGACCATTCAATAAGCTACAGCGATCTCTCGTCTACAGTCGCAGTGACGGCGGAGTAGATACCAATCCATTTGGTACGCAGAGAAATCTATATGCTGAAGGATATGAGTGGATGAACCACAGTATAGCGGCTATCGATCATCATGACTTGCCCACTCACCCTAGGACGCTCATAGGTGGACCTGACTGCAAGCAGCCTTACGATTGTAGCCTGCTCAATGTATCAGCCATGAGCTATGGATCTCTCAGTGGACGTGCCTGTGCCGCACTGAATGGTGGAGCTGCCATAGGCGATTTTGCTCATAATACGGGCGAAGGTGGCGTGAGTCCATACCACCGTGAGTACGACGGTGACCTGATCTATCAGATTGGGACAGGCTACTTTGGTTGTAGAAACAAGGAAGGCGGTTTTGATCCAGATCTCTATGCTGAGCTCGCTACGGAAGACAGGATCAAAATGATAGAACTCAAGCTTTCACAAGGTGCGAAGCCTGGACACGGTGGTATACTTCCCGCGAGTAAAGTAAGTGACGAGATAGCAGAAATACGTAAGATCGAGAAGGGTAAAGACGTCATATCGCCGCCCTATCACAAGGAATTTGATTCACCTATAGGACTGCTCCATTTACTTAAGAAGATGCGTGATCTCAGTGGTGGAAAGCCAGTTGGTTTTAAGCTATGTGTAGGTCACCAAGCGGAATTTGTCAGTATCTGTAAAGCCATGATTCATACAGGGATCAAGCCTGATTTTATCGGCGTAGATGGTGGAGAAGGCGGTACTGGTGCTGCACCTTTGGAATTTTCTAATAGCGTCGGAACACCGTACAAGGAGGGATTGGCCTTTGTATATAATACACTAGAAGGTTTCGACTTGAAGAAGGATATCAAGCTCATCGCAGCAGGTAAGATCGTCAGCGGTTTCCATATATTCAAAGCGCTTGCCCTAGGTGCAGATGCGTGCTACAGTGCTCGTGCCATGATGCTTGCACTAGGGTGTATACAAGCGCTAGAATGTAATCAAAATACTTGCCCAGTGGGAGTAGCTAGTCAGGATCCTGCCTTGACGAAGGGGCTCGTGGTAGATGACAAAAAGGTCAAAGTAGCTAATTATCACAGAAAAACTATAGAAGCATTCAATGAGCTGCTCGGAGCCTCAGGTATGCGCGACCTAGATATGATCAATCGGTCGCACATCTCACGACGTATCACAGAGACACAAACGGCGCGCTTTGACCAGATCTACCCCTACATTCCTGTGGGTTGCTTGTTACAAGATGACACTGTGCCAGAATCTTACAAGATGGCTATGCGGCTGTCAAGTGCAGAAACCTTTCTTTTACACCAGCCATTGTCCAAACTGCACCTGTAGTGTCACATTTTGGCAGGCCCATGCATATAGAGAATATGAACGGCAGACAATTACTATCCTATCTGAGCTTTGCGGCTGTCTTATTTATTACCATGGGCGCCTTGTCCTCTTGTGATATCTATGAGGAAATCGATGAAGCTAGTATAGAGGAGATCTTGCCGGATACGGTTATCATAGTCGGTGGCGAAGGGCAGATGAAGCTTGTAAGTGAGACAGGTGATACGACCACTATGAGTGCTGAGGGATTTGTAGAGAGAAGCGGCTCTGAATCTAACTACCTGATTACTTCCTATGCTGATAGATGCGTGTATGACTCTACTGGATTTCTAGGTGGTACAGACACATTGCAAGAAGGAGATTTTGAAATCATATTATTTGGTGATGGTGCTGAGATAATTTCTCACATCGGTGTCATAGCTGTAAACACGGCTGCGGGAGTGCGTCTCGCTGTGGTAGCAGACGGAATTAGCTATATTGACCCAGTTACGGGTATGCCCTTTGAGACAGAATCTCACTTGGAGATTATAGAGCAGACGTCAGCGATTATACGAGGCAAGTTGGAGGGCACTTTTTTCATTTTTGGTGACCCATTTGGAGGGGGTACGCAATATGGAAATCGACATGGGACTTTTTCCATTGAGTTTGTAGTACCACTTCAAAGTAGTTGCTAGATGGCTGACCTTATCAGCAGATGTCAACGCGGCGATAAGAATGCCTGGGGCGAGCTCTATACCAAGTGGTCTCCCTATGCTTATAGCATCATTCAGCGATACGGTATTGCGCCAAGCGCTGTGATCGACGAGCTACAAGAAGTCTTTATTCAAGTGTTTTTACACATACAGAAATTTGATGCTCAAAAAGGCGATTTTAAGTGGTGGTTACGCAAGGTTGTGGTAAACAAGTGCCTCATGACCATCAGAGCTAACAAAACATCAACAATGGCTAGAGTGATTGACATCGACCAAGCATATGATACATCCTCAGATGAAGTAGGCATCCTCGATCGCCTGAATGCTGAGGACTTGCTCAGTATGATAAATTCCATCCCAGAATCACTACGATGTGTTTTTAATCTCTACTGCATAGATGGTTATAAGCATTCAGAAATATCAGAATTACTAGACATCTCAGAACAGAACTCACGCATCCGTCTCACCAGAGCCAAGAAATATCTGAGAGAGTCGCTCGCTACTAGAAAGAAATTCAGTCAGTATGGAATCTAAGTATACTCCTCAGCAGTGGACAGATAAGCTTGCAGAGCACTCGTCTTCGATGCCTCCTGGTTCAGATTGGGCTAGCGTAAGCGGTCACATCATCTCCGAGGTCGAGAAGCGTAAGCCAAGACAGCGCTATGGCTGGATCTATTTTATTCTGTTACTCCTAGTAATAGGCGGTGCATCTTACGGCATTTGGACACACGAGCGTGGTCAATCTGTAGTAGAAGGTAATTCTACGACAGGTCAGGAAGAGAAGACTGCTGATCATGAGAAAAGTATTCAAGGTATTGACGAGAAGCTTGTAGTCAGCAGATCAACTCAGTTAAATCCTGATGCTGCTACAGCTCGTGCGGAAAAGAACAGCAATAGAAGTAGTAATCAAAATGCTACACCAGCTGTCACAAATGCGCCTTCAGCGCCCCAATTCGTAGAAGAAGATCAAGCCTCATTCCCGGCACATTCTGCCGAGGACGAAGATGAACTAGCGCAATTTGAGGCCCAAAAAATCACGAGAGACGCTACAGCTTCCTCTAGCACTTCAGTTGTAGCAGAATCATCAGATCAGGATAGAGAGATAAGTCGCAGTAACGGAGTCGCTGTTTTCGCTGTCGCGCAAAAGCAAGATGGCGATGACGCCGATAAGATGACAGAAGCGGAAACCACCGCCAGCAAAGCCTCAACTGGCGTAGCTGAAGCTCATAGGAGCGAAGTAGAATCCATGAGACCTCAGCTGACTTTATCAGCTTTACCGATTGTCATGTATGATATAGAATTTTCCCCAGCAGAGCCACAGCTCTGGGTAGATCTCTACAAGTCAGACAGTGAGATCGAGCCTGCACCTATCGCTAGCAGATCTCCTTGGTCTATAGCACTTTCTGCTGGATTGAACTCTTACCGATCACACTACGGATCAGCGAGTGATGAGTCTAGTGAACTCGAGGTGCTTACTGATGCCAGGATTACACTACCTAGTCCATCTATACAGCTTGGACTGCGCTATGAGATCACCGATAAGATATTTGTAGAGTCTGGTGCTATGTTCTCGCAATTACGTCAGAGAGTACAGTACTCATCACGTCTCACAGAGACTATCGATTTACCTAATCACGTCGTTGCTATAGAGACCAATCAGTTTACGGGTGCGAGTCGCAGCATACGTGCTGATACGTCAGGTATACGGATAACGACACGCGTACTAGATGTAAGTTCTCGACAGGTAGCCCTCGACATCCCTCTACGATTAGGATATCAGCTTTCTACTACTAAGTGGAACGTGGGTTTTTCCTCAGGTGTATCAGCTCGCTGGAGTCTAAGCCAAGAAGGAAACGCGCTCACAAGCAAGGCAGAAAAACGAGCTCAGTCAGATCTGTCCTATACAGGAATTCAGTGGACATGGAGCTCTGAAGCTTCTTTGAATTATGAACTGCACCCAGGCCTTGCTATTCAAGGGTCTGCAGGCTATATGAAAAATCTTTCAAGTGCCGACCGTCCACAGGCAGATGCACAAGAAAACAAAGCCTCTCTGATGTATGCACAGATTGGCTTGCGACTGAGACTATAGACGCCTATAGCTCTACTTGAAACGAGCTACTTGACACGTTTTGTCAACTGTCTGAAGAAGGGTACCGCGATGAAGAGAAAGCAAGAGCCATAGATAATCATAGGCACTAGATAGGCTCGCCAAAAGGATATGCCCGCTAAGAATGTCATTACGATAAAGTTGAGGGTAATACTGTGCATGATCTGCCGCTCTGAAATGCTGTGTCTTAGAGTAATGAGATTTTGCACGGCTAGGCCTACTAGTAAGACAGGCATATAGAGATAGAATGCCTGTTGCACTTCAGCCATCGATCGCATGATACCACTTCCCCAATCGTAACTGTAAGTGGTCATGAGTTCGTAGAGAGTCCTTTCTTTGTCTGTATCAAGATTTGGTCGAAAGACTACAAAGTGATAAACCACATGAAAGGCAGCCATCACGATATAGAGGATGGAGGCAATGTTAAATAGTAGGCGATTGTGAGGTCTAGATTCTTGCATGCGCTGAGCTTACTCCGACGAAGATAAGGATGTCTGATCTGCGCGAGTGCTTGCTCCCGTCGAGGCCCTGAATGATATAGCATGCGCCTACTGGGTATGGGTGCATTGCCACTGTTCTGAGTGCGATAGACTCCTATTATCTGGACCGCTTTACTATGGAGTTAAAGTCATAAGAGAACCTTCGCGATCATCAGATCGCGAGGGCTATGTAGCGTGAGGCGGACCCGACCTGCCGTAGGCCGCTCCAATCCGCCTAAAAACAAAAGAAAACCCCCGCGATCATCAGATCACGAGGGCTATGTAGCGTGAGGCGGACCCGAACCGCCGACCTCCAGATTATGAATCTGGCGCTCTAACCAGCTGAGCTACCACGCCAAGTATACTCGATAAGAGCGCGCAAAGTTAATAGCTCTTAAGCATATACGCGTCCAGATCAGCTCTTCTCTTATTGATATAGGAACACGGATCGATTCCGATCCAGTTCTCTGAAAAACGGATCATTCAAATCATCTATAAATCTGATAGCCTCACCAGTGGATTTCATCTCAGGGCCTAAGCGCTTATCTACATTGGGAAACTTGTCAAACGAGAATACAGGCACTTTGATAGCATAGCCATCGAGCTTATTCTCCATCGTAAAGTCCTTAAGCTTGGCCGCACCTATCATCACCTTGGAGGCGATGTTGAGATAGGGCTGCTTGTAAGCCTTGGCGATGAAAGGTGTGGTGCGCGATGCACGCGGATTTGCCTCTATGACGTAGACCTTCTCGTCTTTGATGGCAAATTGTATGTTGATCAGCCCTACCGTATTAAGAGCCATGGCAAGCCTTCTCGTGTAGTCCTTCATCGTATCAAGCACGTGATCGCTCAGGCTATAGGTAGGTAGGACCGCTGAGCTATCTCCTGAGTGGATGCCAGCAGGTTCTATGTGCTCCATGATGCCCATGATGTGTACATCTTCTCCGTCACAGATGGAGTCAATCTCAGCTTCCTTAGCTCGTTCCAGAAAATGATCTATCAGTACTTTATTATCTGGTAGATGCTTGAAGATGCTGAGCACATGACGCTCTAGCTCTTGATCATTGATCACGATTTTCATCCGCTGTCCCCCGAGTACATAGCTAGGTCTGATGAGCACAGGATAGCCCACATCATGAGCTATCTTGATGGCTTCTTCCACGGTCTCTGCCACACCGTAGTCAGGATATGGGATGTCCATCTCTTTGAGTAGATCAGAGAAAGCGCCTCGATCCTCGGCCATATCCATAGCTTCATAGGCTGTACCAAATATCTTGATACCATGCTCGCTGAACTTCTCAGCGAGTTTCAGTGCAGTCTGTCCTCCAAGCTGTATGACCACTCCTTCAGGCTTTTCTAGCTCGATGATCTCTTCTATGTGTTCCCAGAATACAGGCTCAAAGTAGAGCTTGTCCGCCACGTCAAAGTCCGTACTTACGGTCTCTGGGTTACAATTGATCATGATGGCTTCATAGCCAGCCTCTTTGATGGCTAGTAGACCATGCACACAGCAGTAGTCAAATTCTATTCCTTGTCCGATTCGATTTGGCCCTGAGCCTAGGACAATGATTTTTTTCTTGTCAGATGGTATGCTCTCATTCTCACCGTCGAATGTCGAGTAGAAGTACGGAGTCTGTGCCTCAAATTCCGCTGCACACGTATCCACCATCTTGTAGGTCCGCCGTATCCCTAGTGCCTTTCTATGCGCACGCACGTGATCTTCTTCGATTCGCATGATCCAAGCGATCTGTGCGTCTGAGTAGCCCATGGTCTTGAGTTGCCTAAGCAGAGGCTCAGGTATATCCTCCGCGACATTGTATCGAAGGAGCTCCTTCTCTATCTCTACTAGTTCTTTGATCTGCTCGATGTACCATGGATCGATCTTAGTGATGTTACAGATACTTTTGGCGGGCACGCCTAGTCTCAGAGCATCTTTAATCCTATAGATCCGGTCATCTCCCACACGCTCTAGTCGATCAAGAATGTCCTCTGTACGTATCCACTCTTTCTTATCTGCGCCAAGTCCCATGCGATTGTTTTCTTGGGACTGGCAGGCCTTTTGCAAGGCTTCTTGGAAGCTCCGGCCAATGGCCATGACTTCACCTACGCTTTTCATAGAGAGGCCTAGTGTATTGACACTACCTTGAAATTTATTGAAGTTCCAGCGCGGCATCTTTACAATCACATAGTCCAAGGTAGGCTCAAAAAATGCAGAGGTATTGCCAGTAATCTGATTCTTGAGCTCATCTAGCGTGTAGCCCAGTGCTAGCTTGGCCGCGACCTTAGCGATAGGGTAGCCAGTCGCCTTACTTGCGAGAGCCGAGGAGCGTGATACACGAGGATTGATCTCTATGACGATGATATCCTCCGTCTCCGGATTTACACTGAACTGTATGTTGCAACCACCAGCAAAGTTGCCCATGCTGCGCATGAGCATAATTCCCTCATTGCGCATCTGCTGGAAGGTCGTATCAGCAAGTGTCATAGATGGTGCTACAGTGATGCTGTCACCCGTATGGATTCCCATAGGGTCGAGATTCTCTACGGTACAGATGATCGCGACATTGTCATTAGCATCTCGGAGTAGCTCGAGCTCATACTCTTTCCAGCCGAGAACTGCTTGCTCCACTAGTACCTCGTGCGTCGGGGAGGCATCGAGACCACGCTTGAGCGCTTCATCAAATTGATCCGCTGTATGCACAAAGCCGCCTCCCGTACCGCCTAGTGTATAGCTAGGTCGAATCACAAGAGGATAGCCGATTTTCTGCGCAGCCTCTTTTCCTTCTAGAAAGGAATTGGCAATAAAGGAAGGTGCCACTTTCATACCGATCTTGACAGCGTGCTCACGGAATGCTTCTCGATTCTCAGCCAGCTCTATGGCTTCTAGATCTACCCCTATGAGTTTTACCTTATACTTATCCCATATACCCATATCTCCAGCTTCTATGGCGAGATTGAGGGCTGTCTGACCACCCATAGTCGGCAGTACGGCATCGATTTGCCGCTCTTCCAAGATTTCTATGATGCTCTCTGGCGTAAGAGGTTTCAGATAGATATGCTCGGCTGTGACAGGATCTGTCATGATGGTCGCCGGATTACTGTTGATCAGTGATACTTCTACGCCTTCTTCACGTAATGATCTTGCCGCTTGCGTTCCAGAATAGTCAAATTCACAGGCCTGGCCTATGATAATCGGTCCGCTACCGATGATGAGTACAGACTTGATAGATGTATCCTTAGGCATATGTATGGTGTTGTGCGCTACTTTTGAATGGTGCGCAAAGATATCTCAGTTCTTTATATATGAAAAAAATTCTCATTTGCGATGACGTCCACCCCTGTCTGATTCAGGGATTGGCTAAGCAATATACAGTGGACTACCGGCCTGAGATTCAGCAAGCCGATGTAGAAGCCGTCCTTGGTGACTATCACGGTATCGTCATTAATAGTAAGACGCGCCTTCATCAGGAGCAGATGGAGATGATGTCGGAGATGCAGTGGATCGCTCGACTCGGGAGCGGCATGGAGATTATTGATGTGGCTTTCGCCAAAATGAAGGGCATACATGTCATAAACACTCCAGCCGCCAATGCTAATGCCGTCGCAGAGCACGCCCTGGGTATGCTTCTAGCCCTACTGCATAAGCTGCATCATGCAGATCAGAGTGTACGCCGAGGAGAGTGGATGCGCGAGGCTCATCGCGGCACAGAGCTCATGGGCCGCACAATTGGCATTATAGGCTATGGGAACAATGGCAGCCGTCTTGGGCAGAAACTCCAGGGCATGGGGGTCAATGTGATGGTGTACGACCCCTATCTAGATACGACTGCTCTAGACGATTCGGGGATTTCCTTCGTCGAGCTCGATCAGCTGCAAGCAAGTGCTGATATTATATCATTTCATGTGCCCCTGACCCAAGAGACACACCACTACTTTGACAGACACTTCCATGAGCATTGCAGGGATGATCTGATCTTGATTAACACTAGCCGTGGCAAGGTAGTGGATCAGGACTATCTTGTAGAGTCACTCAGTTCGCGTAAGCTGTGGGGTGCTTGCCTTGATGTCTTTGAGGTAGAAGGTCCTGAAGCGCTACGTAGTGAAACTATGTCGCATTTGCGCGACAGCGCCCAGGTCATACTGAGTCCCCACGTAGCTGGGTGGACGCACGAGAGCAAGGAAAGGATAGCGCAGAATATACTTAATCAGTTGAATCAAGCTGATTTCCTCGCGTAAACGTTGGCTCGGAGTCGCTCGCACTATTTTATTTGACGATCACTTAAGATTTTCATAACATTGCATCGCACAGGTCACTGACGACCTTAAACTATGCTTCTATGAAAAAATGTCTACTTACACTAGGCCTATTTTGCGCCCTCACTGCCATCATGGCTCAAGGATCCCTCGAGGGATTTGTCAAAGATCTCGAGACGGGAGAGGCCATCATCTTCGGTACCGTTTCACTACTCAAGGACGATGTTCCAGTCACAGGAACTGACACAGATCTCAATGGATACTACTCCTTTAATGGTGTCACACCAGGAACCTATGATGTCGAGGTCACCTATGTGGGCTACCAGCCGCAGAGACAGACGGGTGTCCTTGTATCTGGCGGTCGTACAGTCGAGATCAACTTTGAGATCTCAGCCGGTATCCAGCTTAATGTAGTAGAGATCATAGAGTACAAAGTGCCGCTATTTGAAAAAGATCAGACAGAAGGTGGCCGTACGGTGACCAGAGAAAATATACAGCAGATTGCCACTAGGAATGTCAATACGATTGCTGCCACCGCTGGTGGTGTAGCATCCATCGATGGAGGTGAACTCAATATCCGTGGTGCGAGATCAGGAGCGACTAACTACTATGTAGATGGTATGCGTGTAAGTGCCAACCTGATTCCTGATAGCGAGATCGAGCAGCTACAGACAATTACAGGAGGCCTTTCGGCCAAATATGGTGATGTAACAGGTGGAGTCATCTCGATCACGACACGTGGACCGTCCAGCAAGTTTGGCGCTAGTATAGAGGCAGAGACTTCTAAGTTTCTCGATGATTTTGAGCGTACGCTTGCAAGATTTAGCCTCAGTGGACCTATCCTCAAGAAAACTATCAATGAGAGAGAGGTGCCAATCCTTGGCTACAGACTATCAGGTCAGTATATTAATCAAGAGTATCCGTACCGCTTCTTTGGTAATTATATATTTGACGAAGAGACTATCGATGATTTGGAGGCTACGCCATTAAGATTTATCGAACGCAGTGTGCTCCCTCGTGCAGAGCAATTTGGCAATGCATTTTTAACTAGACAGACACCCAACGAGGAGAACAGAAACCTTACGGGCACTGCGAGAATCGATTTGAGGATCGCTGATGGTGTTAATCTTGCCTTCACCGGTGCTTATCAACGCTCAGATTTCCACTTTACAACAGGAGATGCTGTTCTGCCTGGAGGCAACTGGGGTAGACTTAACTATGAGAACAATCCATACGGTCTTAATGAGAGTATCCGTACCAATGTCCGCCTGCAACATAAGATAGGCGGTAGTGGACTTGATGAAGAAGCAGGGGAGAATACAGCCTTTATCAGAAACGTAAGCTATACACTCCAAGCAGCTTTTGAGAGGAATAGCACTCTGCGTCAATCAGAGCGTCACGAAGATCGAATTTTTGACTATGGGTATGTAGGAGAATTTACATATGACCGAATTCCTTCTTTTGATCGAACCCGGAGGGTGCAATCTGGTTATGATGATGATCTACTGTCCTACACCGCAGGTAATATAAACCCGATTCTCGCGAACTACAATCGTGCCTTTGAAGCGGATATACAAGACCTTGATCCTGTAACTTTTAATGGACAAACGACGGCAAGTTCAGTTTGGAGTGGATTTTTTAGCAATGTTGGAAATGTCTATGACAACTTCAGCGAAGTTCAGAACGATAGATTTACTATCAACTTAGAAAGCAGCTTTGACCTTTTCCCAGGTGGATCAGATAAGGGGAGGCACAATATTGAATTTGGTGTTATCTATGAGCAGAGGAATGAAAGCTTCTTTTCTGTAAGTCCTTTTGAACTATGGCTCAGAGGTAGACAGGTAGTTAATGCACACTATAATGGTTTAGATACTACTGATATCCTCCGACAAGATATCACAACTTTTCCTGGTGATACAGTTCCAATTTATAATCGTTTTATAACTCCAGACTTTGATGAGGATGCTAGGTTCTATAAAGCTTTTAGAGAGAGTCAAGGTCTTCCTTTAGATGAATATGTGCACCTAGATGAATACAGGCCTGAAGATTTAGACCTGAGTCTATTCTCGCTGACTGACCTGCGAGGACTCGTAGGCTACGCGGGCTATGATCATACAGGAGAGAAAGTTGGTAGCGAAGCGACATTTGAAGGATTTTTTAAGGATAGAGATGCGCAGGGGCAGAGAACATTTATAGTACCTTCTTTTCAGCCGATCTATACTGGTTTGTACCTACAGGACAAGTTCAGCTATAAAGATCTGATCTTCAAGCTCGGTGTCCGAGTAGATCGCTTTGATGCCAATGCTCCTGTACTGCGAGACCCTCTTTCCTTCTATCCACTTCAGAGTGCCAGCGACTACTTCGCTTCGATAGGTGAGTCTCTTCCAGAAAATGTAAATCCTGCGGCTAAGGTATACACCACCTCGGAAAATGGTGAAACTGTACAGGCCTATAGGTTGGATGAAACATGGTTCCGAGCGGACGGTTCACAAGTCAATGACGCACGTCAAATTTTTGGTGGGCAGGCAATTTTTCCTAAGAAAGTTGATACCAATGATGATATCCGTGATCCAGACTATGATCTGAACAAGACTTTTGAAGATTATGAGCCTGAAGTGAATATAATGCCGCGTATTGCTTTCTCATTCCCTATATCAGAAGAGGCCAATTTCTTTGCACACTATGACGTGACGTATCAGAGACCGCTAGCGCGTAATCAAGTATCTCCTCTGACTTACTTCTTTTTGAATGATGCATCCCTTGGAGTTAATTCTCCAGTAAGTAATGCGAACTTGAGACCAGAGAAAACCACAGACTTTGAAGTAGGTTTCCAGCAGAAAATATCTCAGAATTCTGCTCTTAGAGTAAGTGCTTTATATCGAGAATTTAAAGACCAGATCCAAGCAAGACTCTACCAGTTTACTGACGGCTTTGGTCCAGGAACCCAGTACTTCGGCTTTGATAACATTGATGTAAGCACAGTGAAAGGATTGAATTTCCGATATGATCTGCGTAGAGTAAAAAACATAGAGATGTTTATGTCTTACTCTCTGCAATTTGCAGATGGTACTGGTAGTAGCGAGACGTCAGCATTAGGTATTGCTGCTGGTGGAGATAACATCACAGAGATTTTCCCACTCAGCTTTGATGAGCGTCATCAGGTCAATCTTAGTCTGGATTATCGATATGGCTACGGTGCTAAGTACAATGGCCCGACGATCGGTGGCAAGGACATATTTGCCAATACGGGAGTTAATCTTCTGGTACAAGCTATCTCGGGACGCCCGTTCACAAAGCAGCGGGTTGCTGCTGAATTTAGTGGAGCTGGCTTTAGCGGTGGCTTTAATGAAGCTCGTTATCCTATGAGATTTAATGTCGATCTACAGGTAAATAAGACCTTCAGACTCAACGCAAATGCTAAGGAAGGTAAAAAACCTCTCAATATGAATGTATACTTCCGTGCCTTAAACGTTTTGAATACGCAAAACATCATCGGATGGTACAGAGCCTCGCTCTCAGACACTGATGATGGGTATTTAATGACCGAACGCGGACAGAGTGTATTTAACAACGTTGTACAGGATGAATTCAGAGATGAGGACATCTATTTACAGGCTCGGCAGTGGGGCTTGCTGAACAATGGGTTCTATGCTCTACCGAGAAGAATGCTCATAGGTGGATACATCTCGTTTTAATCAATGAAGAAGAATTTAGAAAACATGAAGAATTTTTTAAGCTTAGTGGCACTGATGTGTTTTGCAAATGGATTGATGGCACACATCAATCCTCAGCAGTACAGAGCTCCTAGTGAGAGAGTTATTAACTATCGCATGGACTGTGCTCAAGCAGATGGTGAGACGGACATGGACGTTAACAACGTGAGAGCGAAGCTCCTCACAGGTGGTGACGTATGGTGGAATCTCAATCAAGGTAAGTACGTGGTTCCAGCAGTCGAGCCTGGATCTGGTCAGATGGAGGTTTCCTCCATATTTGCTGGAGCAGTTTGGATAGGTGGATTCGCTGCGGGTGGAAACTTGAAAATTGCTGCACAGACTTATAGAAATGCTAATAGTAACGATTATTGGCCTGGCCCGCTCAATCCGACTACGGGTCAAGTAGATGGACAGACATGTAGAAACTGGGATCAATTCTTCGAAGTGCAAGGTTCCGAGATAGATCTATTTAGGTCTAGATATCTACAAGCGATATCTGGTGGCGCATCTGAGCTAGAAAAAGATCTTATCCCTGATGGAGTCAAGTATTGGCCTGGAAAGGGAAATAAATTCTTTGAAGAAAGGTTTGGCTTCGCCCTACCAGCAACTGGTCAAGGTCTGGGAGCTTTTTTTGACCGTGATGAGAATGGGTTTTACGAACCAACAAAAGGTGATTTCCCCATCATCGAAATCAGAGGGTGTGAAATCGTTGCATTTCCTGATGAAATGATCTATTGGATTTACAATGACAATGGAGGCATTCACACCAATTCTAATAGTGAGCCCATCAGAATGGAAATTCAGGTACAGACATTTGCTTTTGAAAGTAATGATGAACTGAACAACATGACATTCCAGAGATATAAGCTCATCAATAGAGCCAATACGGTTCTAGATAGCACATTTTTTGCTATGTGGGTTGATCCAGATCTTGGTTGTTACACGGATGATTACGTCGGTTGTGATGTCGAGCGAGCTCTCGGTTATATATATAACGAAGATGCAGTTGATGGTGACGTAGGATGCGAGTGCTTTGGTACGCCGACATACTGTGAAGATGTTCCTATTCTTGGAGTTGATTACTTCAGAGGACCTCTATCAGATGAGCTTGACTCTAATTTCAACCCTATCGAGCTAGGTTTGTCATCCTTCACATACTATAACAATAATGGTATCGGATCTCCTAATCCAGCGACTACGGATCCAGGAGCCGATTTTGAGTTTTACAATTATCTATCAGGAAGCTGGAGAGACGGTACGCCATTCACATTTGGCGGAGACGCTTACAATCCTGGTAGCACTGACGAAGTTGACTATGCATTTTTCAATCCTCCGAATGATGCTGCCGGATGGTCTATGTGTCAGGAGACACTGCCATTTGGAGATAGACGTACCATACAGGCAAGTGGACCATTTACTCTACTTCCAGGTGCTGTAAATGAGCTTATTATTGGAGTTGTGTGGATCCCAGAGGTGGAATATCCATGCCCGGACATCACTGCACTTCTTGCAGCAGATGATTTAGCCCAAAGTCTTTTTGACAACTGCTTTGACATCCTCGATGGTCCTGATGCACCAGATGTCGATATTGTAGAACTGGATGAAGAGTTGATATTGATTTTATCTAACGATTCTATAGCATCCAATAATGCAGGAGAAGAGTACTCTGAAATTGACATCTTCGCTCCTATGGAGGTTCTGGGTGAAGATAAGAGATATGAGTTTGAAGGATACAAAGTATTTCAACTTGCGCAAAATGAAGAAGTTAAACTCGACGATATCAATGAGATTGATCCTGACAAAGCGAGACTGATTTATGAGGTTGATCTTAAGAATGGTGTAGAAGTACTTTACAACTGGGAGCCTCTTCGAGATCCTACAGACATCAGTAGTGAGATAATATGGGTGCCATCTATTCAGTCCCAAGGGCTTGAGAATGGTATCAGAAAGTCGCTGCAAGTTACTCAAGATCAATTTGCAACTGATAACAGAAATTTGGTCAATCATAGAGAGTATTATTTTAGTGCCATAGCCTATGCTTACAATGAATATGAAGAGTTTGATGCATCTACTGGATTAGGTCAGCGAAAGCCGTTCCTAGTTGGTCGTAGAAATGCCCAGACGTATACAGGTGTACCTCGCCCAATCGTCTATGAAAATCTTAATGCAAGCTTTGGTGATGGTCCTGTCGTCACAAGACTAGACGGCAAAGGTGTAGGAGAGAGATTCGTCGATGTTTCTCAAGAGCAGCGCGAAGCATTTTTATCATCTGATTTTGATGGTTCAATCACTTATGCTCCTGGTAGAGGTCCTATAGAAGTCAGTGTTATAAATCCACTTGTGATTAAGGATGGCACTTATTTACTCGATTTTGTTGATAGTGACTTATCAGATGATGAATTGGATGATGATGCGCGCTGGGTAATTACAGAGGAGTCTACTGGGCGCACATTCCGATCAGAAACAAGTGTAGAGCAGTTCAACGATCAGATCTTCGGTGATTTAGGATTTAGCGTGGCTATAGGCCAAAGTGATAGTCCAGGAGAGACCAGTGATGAAGATAATGGAGCTATTGGTGCTGAAGGAGTCTATTCAGATAGCCAAGGACCGCAGTGGTTTGCTGGTATAAATGATCAGCCAGCTGGAACACAGAATCTATTCAACTTCGTAAAGACTGGTGCCAATGAGGTGGATCAGAGCTTAGACTTTGATCAGGGTCTCTCAAACCTAGGTGGATCAGCGTGGAATCCTTATCAGCTTCTTGATTATAGAACTACGCAGCCTGCGCCTAACCCAGCAGTCATGTTAAGTCCTGCTTGGCTTGAGCAAAGTCGTGGAGCACTGGTGAGAGCGCGAGGTTCTCTAGCAGATCTCAATAATGTGGATATCGTGTTTACCAGTGATAAAAGCCTATGGAGCAGATGCGTAGTGGTTGAAACAGCCACTCCATACTTTACAGATGCTCAGTACTTGATCAATAGGGAAACAGAAGGTGATGTCAATCAATTTGATCTCAGAGGAGCTCCAAGTGTTGGAAAAGAAGATAGTGATGGAAATGGTCTACCAGATCCTGATGGAGACGGTATCGGTATGGGTTGGTTCCCGGGCTATGCTGTCGATGTAGAGACTGGAGAGAGATTGAATGTCTTCTTTGGAGAAAACAGTAGCTACACGGCGGATGATACAGATATCTTCCCTGATGGCAATGTGATCACTAGAGATATGATGTACAATCCTAACTCGACATTATTTGTACCGCCTGCAGATGGTGAAGTACCAGATTTATCTAACTTCTTTACGGGTGGACAGCATTACGTGTATGTGATGAATACCGCCTACGACGAAGGAGAGAACTTACGAGGTCTCCTTGATCCAGCTCAGAATCCACTGAGAAAGATCGGTGCTTTGGTCAATATCACCTATGCAGCGATTGGTTTAGCAGCAGAGGGTACTGAATTCCTGAGCTATGCTGATGGACTTATACCAAATGACTATACAGTCAAGTTGAGAGTCAATAGTCCATACGCTGTCGCTGAAGGAACGGGTAGCAATGAAGATCACCCATCATATCGATTTACCTTCGAAGGTGTGGAAAGTCAAAATTTGGCTGGCGATGAGGAGAGAGAAGAAGCTTTGTCTAATGTAAATGTGGTTCCAAATCCATACTTCGCTTACTCGCAATATGAGACGGAGCAAGAACTCAGCGTAGTGAGAATTACAAATCTTCCTCCGCAAGCGACAGTGACGATCTACTCACTTGATGGAAGATTTATCCGACAGTATGACAGAAACGTTGCAGGTGTACCACAGATCAATAGATCAAACCCTGGTGTGCCACAGACGCAAGAGCTACCATTCCTAGAGTGGGATCTTAAGAATAGCCGAGGTATATCTGTATCAGCAGGTGTCTACTTGATCCACATAGAAGCTCCACAGATCGGAGAGCGCGTGATCAAGTGGTTTGGTGTTAATCGTAAATTCAATCCGTCCACACTACAGTAGTGGATTGCAATAAAGAGAAACAGATATGAAAAGAATTTTATCAACGATTGTATGTGCGCTCTGCCTAGCAGGAACACTACTAGCAGGAAATCCAGACAGACAAGGTGAAGCAGGCGCTTACGAGCTGCTGCTTACTCCATGGGCCAGGACAGCAGGACTTAACGGACTCAATGTGAGCTTTGTCTCAGGTCTGGAATCTATCAGGATGAATCCTGCAGGAATTGCTAGGCTCAAGGGCTCTGAAGCAATCCTATCTCATACCAGATACTTTGAGGGCACTGACATCAGCATCAATGCCGCAGGCTATGCGACGAAGAGTGGTGAATCAGGTGGATTCGCAATTGCTATAGAGGCACTTGACTTCGGTGAGATTCCTGTAACTACAGTGAATGCCCCTGAAGGCACTGGTGGTGAATTCAGACCTCTATTCCTTAATGTGGCTCTATCATATGCCAAAAACTTCAATGACAGGATTTACGTAGGTGTCACAGGACGATTTATCTCCCAGTCTATTTCTGAACTATCAGCTGTAGGTTTTGCTCTCGATGCTGGCGTACAGTATGTAACGGGTGATCGTCAAAATTTTAAATTTGGTGTTGCTCTGAAAAACTTCGGTACACCAATGAAATTCTCAGGACAAGGTCTTGCTTTTGATGAAGTCGTAGAAGGAAACAATGGCTCTATCGATGTGACATTTGATCAGCAGGCTAAAGAGTTTGAACTGCCTTCACAGCTTAATATTGGTTTCAGCTATGATGTATATGCAGCACAGGTGAATCGCATAAGCTTCATGGGGAGCTTTATTGCTAACACATTTGCTCTTGATCAGCTAGGTGGAGGAATAGAATATTCATTCAAAGAGACTTTTATGGTTCGTGCCAGTTACAAAGTCGATCTAGGAGATCCAGATATTGAAGGTTTCTCCAATGTCTACACTGGATTGGCACTAGGTGCATCTGTAGATGTTCCTTTCAAGAAGGAAAGTGCTAGTAGAATCGGTATCGATTATGCCTACAGAACTACAAATCCATTCAATGGGACACACAATCTAGGCGTGCGATTTACACTCTAGTCTAGGAACGAATACAAGAATACAAGAGTTATGAAAGCGTTTCTGCCTTGGCAGAAGCGTTTTCGTCATTATAGATATACCCCTTTGATCTCACGATCATACAAGAAGACTATTACTATGTCAGGCTACAATTATATGACCTCTGCGGGCTACGAGAAAGTCCGTGCTGAGCTGGAAGAAATGAAGACCACCGACCGCCAACAGATCTCGTCAGAGATAGCTGAAGCTCGCGAGAAAGGAGATCTCTCAGAGAACGCTGAGTACCACGCGGCTAAGGAAGCTCAAGGTCTCTTAGAGATGCGCATCAATGAGCTAGAGAAGTCTCTCGCTAATGTCAAACTCATCGAGGAAAGCGAACTAGATACCTCTATCGTTACAATACTCAACAAAGTCACGATCAGAAATACCAAAAGCAAAAAGGAGCTAGCTTATAAGCTGGTTTCTAATAGTGAGGCTGATCTCAAAGAAGGTAAGATTTCTATAGACTCTCCCATAGGACAAGGCTTACTAGGTAAGAAGGTAGGCGATCTAGCAGAGATAAAAACACCAGCAGGAGTGATGCAGTTTGAAGTGGTGGATATAGCATTTTAGAAGAGACCCAAGGCCACGTCACATGCCGAGTATATTTACTAGAATAATCCTAGGTGAGATTCCCTGTTTCAAGATTGCTGAGACCGATGAGTTTATCGCTTTTTTGGACGTAAGTCCACTAAGTCCAGGGCATACACTACTAGTACCCAAGGTCGAAGTAGATAAGTTCTTTGATCTGTCTACTGAACAGATCGCTGCGATGATGCCTCTGGCTCATAAGATTGCCAAAGCACAGGCTGTAGCTATAGATTGCCAGCGTGTCGGTATATCGGTATTTGGCCTAGAGGTTCCACATGCTCATATGCATCTGATACCTATCAGGACTGCTGCTGATATGGACTTTACTAAGACTCGGGAGGTATACACGGCTGAGCAGTATATGGAAATAGCTGATCGTATCAAGTCGCATCTTCCATCTGAACTTCATCGCTAACAATTAGCCAGATATTCTTCTTGGATTGTCCTTGATAAACTGATCCCAGGATTTTTTACCCTTCAGTCCAGCGAGAGGGCTGCTACTCTGTATATGATGGCAGACAGCTACAGATAGTGCATCAGAGGCATCGAGCTCTTTATTGTCCATGGTAAATGATAGCATCCGCTGCAGTAGTGCGCACATCTGCTCCTTGCTCGCATTTCCATTACCAGTTACGGCGCGCTTTATGGTCTTAGGGTTGTACTCTGTGACAGGGATACCGATAGTGACGGCAGCTACCATGGCGACACCTTGCGCGCGACCAAGCTTGAGCATGGACTGAGGATTCTTGCCATAGATAGGCGTCTCTATCGCAAACTCATCTGGCTGATGCTTCTCTACAAGTTCTTGGATCGTATGGTAGATGATTTTCAACTTTTCGGCCTGCTCCTTGACTTTTTGAAGTTTGAGGGTGCCTAGATCCACCAAGCGCATAGTGTTATTCTCCACAGAGATGACGCTGTAGCCAAGTAGATTAGAGCCTGGATCTATGCCGAGTATGATCATAGTAAGAAAATCTCTCATATAAAGATACTCGAAGTATTGACGAGTCGGCTCAGCCTTGAGAAGTAGTTTTAACCACACTTTAAGTGATTTAACGGAATGAAAGGCAGGACTTTTACGTCTATCTACTATAAGCTAAGACTATGCATTATCTGAAACTCACACTTCTCCTCGGAACTCTATTGGTGGCCTCAGCAGCTACAGTACCAGAGGATATATTCTCGATACCCGTTGCTGACACTACAGAGACAGGGCCATGCATCTTGGTGAATGACGCCTACGATATCGGGGAGGAGATCTACTACGATATCTATTACAAAGCTGCATTCGTCTGGCTCAAAGCGGGTCGTGTGACCTTTAAGATCACTGACTTAGGCGATGCCTATAAGATCGTGGCTAAAGGAATGACTCTGCCATTTTATGACAAGTTTTACACGGTCAGGGATCACTATGAGACTCATATCGACAAGGAGACTCTGCTTCCAAGCTACTTTCTACGCGACGTAAGCGAAGGCGACTATGAGATGTACGATCGTATAGAGTTTGATCACACTACTCGCACAGCGCATACACTGCGACGACACAAGGGTGAGGAAAAACTCATGGAGGGCAACTACAATGATTGCGTACAGGATATGCTCTCGATTCTCTACTATGTACGTAGCCTAGAGATGGATGACTATGAGGTGGGTAACCGGATACCTATTCATGTGTTCCACGAGAATCGCACCTATGACCTTGGCATCAACTACACAGGCTACGACTCTCGTAAAAAGATTAAAGGCAAGGGCAGAGTAGAGGCCTTTGAAATCCGACCTGATCTTATCAAGAATTATATCATCTCGGATGATCACAACATGAGCATATGGGTAGGTGACGATGAGAACAAGATTCCCCTTGAGATCCAGGCTAAGCTGACAGTAGGGCAGATGAGAGCTGTCCTCAGCGACGCCAAGGGCCTGCGACACGAGTCTACTTATAAGTGGCTGGAGGAGTAGGTCAGAGATGCAGCCACGGCTGATAAGGTATCAAGAATACACGATTTCCTGAGATTTGACTAATTTGCAGCTCTAATTAACCAATCGAACTACATGAGTCACGATCTCACAGCCATCCTAAAGAAACAAGGTAAAGTCCTTGACCACCCCTCTGGGCTATTTGTCCTATTCTTCACTGAGATGTGGGAACGGTTCTCCTACTACGGCATGCGGGCCATACTCGTCCTATTCCTGACTTCTAGCCTTATGGAAGGCGGATGGGACTGGGCGCGAAGTGAAGCTCTCTATCTCTACGGTATCTACACAGGTATGGTGTATTTCACACCGTTATTTGGTGGTATACTGGCTGATAAGCTACTGGGTTACAGAAAGGCTGTAGTAATAGGCGGCTTCGTAATGGCGCTAGGTCACTTTTTTATGGCTTTTGAGACAGAGCTATTCTTCTATTTAGGTCTTACAGCACTGATAATAGGTAATGGTCTTTTCAAGCCTAATATTTCGTCCATCGTAGGCCAACTCTACAAGGACGGAGGCAAGAAAGACGCCGCGTACACCATCTTCTATATGGGTATTAATGCTGGAGCTTTTCTAGGTATTTTACTCTGTGGATACATAGGAGAAAATGTCAGCTGGAGCTATGGCTTTGGCCTTGCTATGATCTTCATGATCGCGGGATCTGTGCAGTTTTGGCTGTCAGGTAAAATATTTGGTACCATAGGGCTTGCGCCCAAAAATGACGGTGTAGCAGATCTCAACGAGCCAGATATCACCAAGGCTTCTCCAACGAACAGTGGAATGAGAGCAACAATAGCTGCTGTGGTGTTTGCAGTTATTGCGGCGGGAATCTACTTCGTTAACCCTATACTTGATGCAAGCAGTACATTGTCATTGATCTCTACGATTATCATGCCGTCTATGCTTCTCGGATCGTTTGTGGCGATCATCTATTTCATTATGTCTGATCCGACTCTCCTAACCAAAGAGCGAGATAGAATGTGGGCCATTGTCATATTCACCTTCGCCATCATTTTCTTTTGGTGGGCTTTTGAGCAAGCGGGAGGCTCCATGACGATTTTTGCGGATGACTATACTGATCGAGCACTAGTTGGTAATCAAGCTATGATCTTTAATATATTCAACACGGTACTCACCGTGGTGCCTATGATTGTCATTACATGGGTGTTGAGTAAACTCATTAAGGCTACATTCCATATTATAGGTGCAGCTAACATAGTTTTAGCCTTGTCTTTTGCTGCCGTATGGGCAATTGTAGTCTTTATGCTGATCGACTCATTTAGCGGAGACGGCACAGAGGTGCCTGCCTCATGGTTTGGTATATTGAACTCATTTTTCATTATCACATTTGCTCCCATGTTCTCTAAGTTCTGGGAGAAAGGCATCATCAAGTCGGGACCAGTTAAGTTCGCCATGGGACTCATTCTGCTTGCCTTAGGATTTGGTATTCTTGCCTTTGGAAGTATGAGCATACCACAGGGTGCTAAGACTGCCAGCGTGAGTATGGTCTGGTTGATTCTCGCTTATCTCTTCCACACGCTAGGAGAGCTGTGTATATCACCAGTAGGATTGTCTTATGTGAGTAAGCTAGCTCCTCTGCGATTACTAGGCTTGATGTTTGGAGTGTTCTTTATGGCCAACTTCATTGCCAATTTCTTTGGTGGTCTGACTGGTAGTTTTATTGACACAATTGTTGAGAATACAAGTATGTCTACCTTCTTTTTGATTTTCACTGTCGTGCCAGCTGCTATGGCTGTGATTCTTATAGCACTTAAAGGTGTCATGAAAAAGCTCATGCATGGTATCGATTAAGTTCGAGCACCGCTTCTTATAGCTAAACTAATTAAAAAGGGGTTCTGCGATATCATCGCAGAACCCCTTCTTTATTTCTGGTCAAGTCGTTTTGCTTTTGATCTTAGCTCTTTCCGTCTACCACTATACGAGCATCACGAGTACTGAGCTCCCACGCTAGGTGAAATATGTGTCGACCTATGGCCTCCATCTTTTCAAAGTTGATCTTCTCTACAGTATCCGATGGTCTATGGTAATCTGGGTGTGTCCCATTAAAAAAGAAGATCGATGGTATGCCTAATCTAGCAAAGTTGTAGTGGTCTGATCTGAAGTAGAATCGATTGGGATCTTTCTCATCGTTGTATTTATAGTCAAGAGTAAGATT
>ENA-ORXU01001139-ORXU01001139.1-marine-metagenome-genome-assembly--contig:-NODE-1139-length-23826-cov-3.704745_pt1 | contig 23826 bp, 20 predicted proteins | sample MGYA00237869_ERZ511484 | MGnify/ENA metagenome assembly ERZ511484
TCAATCGTGGCGCGGATCGTCTCGGCACGTGTCCGCCACAGTTTTGTCCGGTCAGCCTTGCCGAGGAATTCCGCGACATTGGCAAGCCTGTCACAAGCGGCCCAGCTCATCACGGCTGAATAGGTGTGCACTTCCTGCCGTGTTCGAAATTCCCACAGGCCAGCGTCTGGCTGATCGTGCATTTTCCACGCTGTCTCACCCACTTCTTCAAGGCTGGAAAAGTCGGTCTCGTCGGCCATTCTCAGCAGTCGGCGATCTAGAAAGCCCTGCGCTGTCGGCAGAACAATCTGCCCATAACAGTCATGCTGGATTTGCTTGTAAGCGGCATTACCAACCCGCACCGGACCCATGCCGCGATAGCCAGCCAGATAAGCGGCGGTTGTCTCATTCAGCTCACTCTCGCCCATCACCGAATAGAGCGGCTGTATCTGCCCGCCTTTCGACGCATCAACAATGTTGCGAAGATAGCCGAGATACTTCTCCAACACATCCAGCGCACCAAGGCGGTTGAGAGCCTGCACTGTGTAATAGGAATCGCGAATCCAGCAGTAGCGGTAGTCCCAGTTCCGTTCCGAAAACGGCGCCTCTGGAATGGACGTGGTCAGTGCGGCGACAATTGCCCCGGTTTCTTCATGCTGGCAAAGCTTCAGCGAAATGGCGCAGCGGATGACTTCATCCTGCCATTCAAACGGCGTCGCCAGTCCGCGCGACCAATGCTGCCAATATTTGCGCGTCGATTGCTCCATCCGGCGAATTTCTTCGCGCAGATTGCCGACAAACGGTTCATCCGGGCCGAGGAAGAAATGCGTGTCACCTTCGATACGAAAGTTTCGTTTTTCGACGATGTAGCCAATCGGTGCATCGGTGGAGAGCCGCAGAGCCTGCGGGCCGACGAGATAGCGGATGTGGTTGGTGCCCGTGGTCGTATCGGCAAGCGATGCACCGTAATCCTTCATCGGGCTTAGGATCACGCGGATGCGGGGATGGCCTGCAACTGGACGCACAATCCGCGACCAAGCGACGGGCCGGTACATACGACCCAGCCCTTCATATCGCGGGCAGAAGTCCAGAATCTCGACAGCGCTGCCATCTTCCGCTTCAAGCCGCGTGACCAAGATCGGCGTGTTGCGGATATATTCTTGAGTCGCGCTAACTTGGCCTTCCAGCTCAAATCGCCAGACCCCTGCATCCTGCGCATCGCCATTCATCAGCGCGCAGAACACCGGATCTCCATCGACGCGCGGAACGCAGCCCCAAACAAGGCCCCCGCGCCTGTCGATCAAGCCAGAGACCTGACAGTTTCCAATAGGCCACAGCTCTAGGCTGCTGACATGCTCGCTCTGTTCAGTGATGCTCACAGTTCCAACCAATGGTGCACTGCAGCAGGACGCGCAAGAGCATATTTTGCGTAGTCACTAGGCCGCTCACCAACAGCGATGCCAAATCCGCCATATTCCTTCGCTGCACGCATGCCGTCCTCATCGGTAACATCGTCACCCACGAAGACGGGACGCGAACCTTTGAAAGGCTCCGTCTGCATAAAAGCACGGACTGCACTGGCCTTATCGGCACCGCGCGCAACCAATTCGATTACGCATTTGCCGCGCTTGACTTGCAAATCGTGTTTCGCAGCAAGCTCCTGCGCAAAGGCAAGACCGCTGTCTTCGGCGGCAGGATTGGCGCGGAAATGCAGAGCTGCCCCGTGAGGCTTATCTTCCCGATCAACATCATTTGCTGCTGCGAAGGCGGAAATTTGCTCAATAACCTCTTCAGGTAGAGCGCCCGGTACGTCGCCAATGGAGACGCCATCAGCGCCTCTGCAATCGCTTCCGTGCGACCCTGCGCAGGCGATTGTCACCCGGCCAAGGTAACGCTCCAGATCGACAATCGCGCGGCCACTTACCAAGGCCACACGTCCTTTAAAACGCGCGGCCAAGGCGACAAGGCGTGCCGCCATATCTGCGGGCACGTCAATGCTGTCCGGCGTCGGCGCGATATCGACCAGCGTACCGTCAAAATCCAGAAAAAGAGAGATCGGTCCCGCGTCATTAAGCGAGGCCGGATCAGGCGGAGGCGGGAGAGCAGGCACCATCATCGCCGCCACGGGTGAACCATGGCAGCGATGAGGTCAATTCCTGTGAAAGGCTTCGGCTAGCTGCGTGCAGCCGCGACAGCTGGTGCCGATACCGCCGCGCAGGGTTGGCCTGCGTCAGCATCAGCAGCGCCGCGTACGATTCCTACCCGGCGATTGCGCGGATCTGTGGACGACGTACCAGTTCGGATATGCCGAGAAAAGATTGTGCTGAAATGGTAGCGGAGGAGGGACTCGAACCCCCGACACGCGGATTATGATTCCGCTGCTCTAACCAGCTGAGCTACTCCGCCCCGAAAGGCTTTACCCGGCAGTGCTGCGCAGCGCGGGGCAAGGCGGCGCATTTAGGCAGGCGCGCCGCCTGGGTCAACCGCGAAATCGCCAGCTCTTCAGGTGTTCCCATGGTCCGCCGCGATATGCGTGCAGCGCAAAGCCCGCAAAGGTGAAATCGCGCGGGGTCACGAGCGGACCGAGTTCAGCCTGCAATGCCTTCGCTTCTTCGAGGCTCACCTTGTTCTGGATGGTGACGTGCAGGCGCGGCCTGTGTTCATCCTGCGGGGTCAGCAGGCCATGAAACCGATCTGCCAGATCTTCCCACAGCGACACCATGCCTTCACTTTCCAGCTTGAGCGCGGTGCCCTTCCCCAGCTTCATGATCCCGCAAAGCCGCGCAGGCACCGGAGGGTGATCTCTCACAAGAGTTGCAAGGCAATCGCGCAACTCGCTCTCACTGCTGGGCGGTAGCGCGTGGAACAGCGTGACATGCGCTTCAAGGTAATTGCGTTCCGGCGGGAAATAATCGCGCCGCAAACCTGTGGCCCAACTGTGCAGATCATCAGGCAACATTGCCGTAACGATCAGCGGCGCAGGCGCCGGATCACGCGTCGCCGTCACATCTCGCCGCGTTCACGGCGCAAGGCAAACCAGCGTTCAACTGCGGCATTGTGGCCTTCCAGCGTCGTATTGAAGTCATGCCCGCCAGAACCGTCTGCAACCATGTAGATCACATCGGTTTCTTCAGGGTTCAACACCGCCTCTATGCTGGAACGCCCCGGATTGGCGATGGGGCCATTGGGTAGGCCTTGCATCTGATAGGTGTTGTAGCCGTTGATCGCCTGGATTTCCGACTGGCGGATGCGGCGACCAAGCGGACGCCCCTTTGTAATCGGATAGATGATCGTCGGATCGGCTTGAAGCATGATGCCCTGCCTGATCCGGTTCGAATACAGCCCCGCCACCATGCGCCGCTCTTCCGGCACGCCGGTTTCCTTCTCTACGATAGACGCCAAGGTAACGGCCTCTTCGGGCGTTGTCGCAACTGTACGATCAGTGCGATTGGGCCATAGCTCAGCCAGCGCGTCGTCCATTGCACGTTGCATCCGCGCCAGCACGGCGATGCGTTCTTCCCCCCGCTCAAAGTCATAGCTTTCGGGAAGGACGGAGCCTTCCTCCGGCACCGGGATTTCGCCTACCAGCAGGTCTTCTGCCATCAACAGATCATGGACTATCACCGAAGGAGTGCCTTCCGGGATCGTCACAAAGCGGCGAAGCACATCACCGCTTTGCAGCATGCTGAGGATTTCCGAACCGCTTGCGCCAGCAGGCAGCAGGAACTCCCCCGCCTTGATCGGATCGCCGCCACCCAGAATTTTCGCGCGCAGCAGGAATCCATCGGCAGAGGCGATAAGGCTCTCCTCCTCCAGCTTGTTCGCCACCGAAGTCAGCGAGGAGCCGGAAGGGACGATAAACGCAGTCTCTTCCTCAATGTCAGAGCCGCCATACCAGCCAGTGGCAAGCCAGCCGCCAACCAATAAAACTGCAATAAGCCCCAGCGCGACCAAGCCCGCGAGCAATTTTTTCATGTCAGTCGACCCGCTTCATCACCAAGGATGCATTGGTGCCACCAAATCCAAAGCTGTTGTTGAGCACTGCGTTCACTTCCCGCTTTTTCGCGGTGAGCGGAACGAGGTCCACGCCTTCGGTGCCATCATCAGGATTGTGCAGGTTCAGCGTCGGCGGGACGATGCCGTCGCGGATAGCGAGGATGCAGAAGATGCTTTCGACAGCCCCTGCGCCGCCCAGCAGGTGTCCAATGGCTGATTTCGTGCTGCTCATACTGGCACCACCCAGATCGCTGCCCAGCACCCGCCTGACGGCTGCCAGCTCAATCGTATCCGCCATGGTCGATGTGCCGTGGGCATTGACGTAATCAATGTCGGACGGTTCCATTCCGGCCTTGCGGATCGCCATGCGCATGGCGTTTTCCGCGCCCAAGCCTTCGGGATGCGGCGCCGTCACGTGGTACGCATCGCCAGAAAGGCCATAACCAACCACTTCGGCGTAGATTGTCGCGCCGCGCGCCTTGGCGTGTTCGTATTCTTCCAGCACGACAACGCCTGCGCCTTCACCCATCACGAAGCCTTCGCGGTCCTTGTCATAGGGGCGGCTTGCTTCGGTAGGACGGTCGTTGAAGGCAGTGTTGAGCGCGCGTGCCTGCGCAAAGCCGGCAATGCCAATCGGGCAAATGGTTGCTTCCGCACCGCCAGCCAGCATGATGTCTGCATCATCGTCGCGGATCATCCTTGCGGCATCGCCGATGGAATGCGCGCCGGTGGAGCAAGCCGTCACGACCGCGTGGTTCGGGCCCATCAGGCCATATTTGATAGAAACCTGTCCGCTGATCAAATTGATCAATCGGCCATGGACGAAATGCGGAGACACGCGGCCCGGACCCTTTTCGGCCAGAACCAAAGATTCCGTTTCAATACCGGGAAGGCCGCCAATGCCTGAGCCGATGGAGCAACCCGCACGCAGCTTTGTCGCGTCATCCATCTCTGTCAGGCCTGCATCTTCCAGTGCCTGCCCTGCGGCATCAATGCCGAAAACGATGAATGGATCGACCTGCCGCTGAACTTTGTGATCGACGCGCGTGTTCGCATCGAAACCCCATGCATGATCGGCGGGCTTTACTTGGCCCGCAATCGTGCATTTTTGGTCAGAGGCATCAAAATGGGTGATCTGCCCGATACCGCTTTCGCCAGCGATCAGGTTGGACCATGTGGTTTCGACATCACCGCCAAGTGGGGTGACAAGGCCAAGGCCGGTTACGACGACACGCCGCATATTATCTCTCCGCAATCAAGAAAGGCCCAGCCACACGGCTGAGCCTTCCATCCCCCGTCCGCGTCAGGCGGGACCGTTCGCAAACGGGGCCAATCCGGTGTTAGCCGGCGTTCTCTTCGATGTACTTGTTGGCATCACCAACAGTGTTGATCTTTTCGGCAGCGTCATCCGGAATTTCCACACCGAATTCTTCTTCAAAAGCCATGACCAACTCAACAATGTCGAGGCTGTCCGCGCCCAGATCGTCGATGAAGCTTGCCTCTGGGGCAACCTTGTCTTCCTCGACGCCGAGGTGCTCGACAACGATCTTCTTCACGCGTTCGGCAATATCGCTCATGTAATCCCTCTTCCTCTTGGGGGTGACTTGATGCTTTCGCCCTAATGAACCGTTGGACGCAACGCAAGTGCCCGCTGCGCGCCAAATGCAGGTAAAACGCTCGGCTTACTTATTGAAGACCGCCTCGCCAGCAATCGGAGCGAGCGGATAGCGCAACGCAAGCAACCGTTCGCGCTCATCCAACTGCCGCTCTGCCCGCATGCGCAGCGACAGACGGCGCAGGCCCGCTTCGGCTTCATCGTCTGACCTGCGCGACGACAGGGCAACGCGGTACAGATCCTGCGCCTCTGCAAAATCGCCCATCTGCTCTGCGCACAATCCGGTGTTGAAGATCAGCGAAGGCTGTTCCGGATTGTCGGCCAGCAGGCTGCCAAACATATCGCATGCGGCGCGTTCGTCAGTATCCGTCAGCGCGACGGCCGTGCGGAAAACGGACCGCGCTTCCCTATCAAGGCCTCTGCGTCCTTCCATGATCCTGACACTGTTGGTGCTGGATCTTGGCGCGAGGCTTGTGCGCACATGCGCTGCAAATTCATTGACCCAGCCGTCTATGATTGTGTCGAACTGCGGGCTTGCATCAAATTCCGGACAGAAACTGGCTTCGCTGGTCCGGCGTGTGTTGCTGGACCAAAGCAAACGGCCATCTTGCGCGACAAGCCGCACGTCAGGCTCCATCACCAGATTGACGCGAATGCAGTCTGTTTCGACATTTCGGCGCTCAATGCAGGCATTGTCCTCATCCTTGCGCACGCAGATGTTGCGAGTGCCGCGATAATCATATTCGGAGAAACGCGGCTCTGCATATCCGCTCAGCACGCCGTCGGCTTCATGGGCGAGCTGCGGGACAAGCACGGTGAACCATGGATCGCCCGCAATCGACACACCGCGCAAACGGTCTTCGATAAGATAGGACAGGCGCGCGCCTTCGGAACCGGCGAACCGGTCCACGGTAAGGACTTCGATTGAAATCGCGTCATCGCTTGCCGCTGGATACACGCCAGCAACGCGCAAAGTCTCTGCCTGCGCTCCCGTTGCCGAGAGCAAAAGTGCTGCACCAAATGCGAAAAGACTGCAATTTTTCATCCCGATTCCCCTGTGTAGGTGTGGATCGGGAGCAATATTCGTTCAGTTTACCTCAACGAAAGCTGAACGAAATTGCGTTTATGACTGTTCTTTTGGTGGTTCGACAGTGCGGATGTGCACATCGCGAAGCGATTTCGCAGAGACTTCGCTCGGCGCGCCCATCATCAAATCCTGCGCTTTCTGGTTCAGCGGGAAGGCAATGACTTCACGGATGTTCGGCTCATCAGCCAGCAGCATCACGATGCGGTCGATTCCCGGAGCCGAACCACCATGCGGCGGTGCGCCCAGTTTGAACGCCTCTATCATGCCGGAGAAATTCTCATCCACATCGGCCTTGGAATAGCCTGCAATTTCGAATGCCTTGTACATGATATCCGGGCGATGGTTCCGAATGGCACCCGACGATAGCTCGTATCCGTTGCACACAATGTCATATTGCCATGCCTTGATTTCCAAGGGATCGGTGTTTTCCAACGCATCCATCTCGCCTTGCGGCATGGAGAAGGGATTGTGGCTGAAATCGACCTTTTTCAGCTCTTCGTCATACTCGAACATCGGAAAATCGACGATCCAGCAGAATTTGAAGCAGCCCTGCTCGATCAGCTCCAGCTCCTCGCCAACACGGGTGCGTGCAGCGCCCGCCAGCCTGATGACATCCTTTTCCTTGCCCGCAGCAAAGAACAGCCCGTCATTTTCGCCAAGGCCCAGCTCATCATACAGCTTGGCCATTTCTTCGGGGCCATGGTTCTTGGCAATCGGGCCGCCAAATTCGCCGCTTTTGCGGGTGACATAACCAAGGCCGGAGAAGCCTTCTCGGCGAGCCCAATCGTTCATCTGGTCGAAGAACTTGCGGCTCTTTTCATTCGTGCCCGGAGCAGGAATAGCGCGCACAACGCCGCCGCCGCCCACGATCTTTTCAAAGATGCCAAAGCCCGATGTTTCAAAATGATGCGTCACATCGCTGATAATCAGCGGGTTGCGCAAATCCGGCTTGTCGGTGCCGTATTTCAGCATTGTTTCGGCATAGGGGATGCGCGGAAACTCGCCTGCGGGAGTCACCGTCTTGTCGCCCGAAAACTCCTCGAACACGCCGGCCAGCACCGGCTCAATCGCTTGGAACACATCTTCCTGCGTCACAAAGCTCATTTCGAAATCGAGCTGGTAGAATTCCGGGCTCCGGTCAGCGCGCAAATCTTCGTCGCGGAAACACGGGGCAATCTGGAAATAACGGTCAAAGCCAGCCACCATCAGCAGTTGCTTGAACATCTGCGGAGCCTGCGGCAGCGCATAGAAGCGGCCGGGATGCAGTCGGCTGGGAACAAGATAATCGCGCGCGCCTTCAGGGCTGGACGCGCCAAGGATCGGCGTTTGAAACTCGCTGAAGCCCTGTTCAGTCATGCGGCCGCGCAAGCTAGTGATAACCTGATTGCGCAGCATGATGTTGGTATGGACCCGCTCTCGCCGCAGATCGACGAAGCGATATTTCAGGCGCGTTTCTTCGGGATAATCCTCCGCCGAATTCACGATAAGCGGCAGCTCATCTGCATGGCTTTGCACAGTGACAGCCCGCGCAAAAACTTCGATTTCACCGGTAGGCAAGTTCGCATTGACTGCCTCCGCGTCGCGCGCCTTCACTTCGCCATCAATGGTGATGACGCTTTCCAGCCGCAGCGAATCGAGCAGTTGCAGCGCCGGCGAATCTTCATCCGCCACGATTTGCGTGATGCCGTAATGATCGCGCAGATCGACAAAAAGCACGCCGCCATGGTCGCGCTTGCGGTGGATCCAGCCGGAGAGGCGAACGCTTTCGCCTACGTTGGCTTGGGCTAGCTGTGCGCAGTTGTGGGTACGATAGGCGTGCATGAGGACTCTTTCCATTTCGGAGGCTATGGAGCTATGGGGCGCTTCAGGGCGCGTCAGCGCGCCGCAAAAGGCCTTTGCTTTATGGGCGCGCTAACAGGGTATGCACGGCGCTTTGTCAAGATTTACGGCTTGTGGGCCAAATCTTGAACAAGGCAAGTGCGCAGGTCGGTGAACCGGCCAAAACAGAAAAGATGAATATGCAAATCCATCCCCTTATTACCGATACCGAAACTCTGGCTGCGCTTTGTGAGCGGCTGGCTGCGCATGATTTCGTGTGTGTCGACACCGAATTTATGCGGGAAAACACATATTATCCCCTGCTCTGCCTGGTGCAGGTGGGCAATGAAGAAGAAGCGGCAGCGATTGACCCGTTGGCCGAAGGCATCGACCTCACTCCGCTGCTCGACCTGCTTTGCGACAATGATGAGGTATTGAAGATTTTCCACGCTGGCGGGCAGGATGTGGAAATCATCTACAATCTTACCGGCAAGACACCCTTCCCGATTTTCGACACGCAAATCGCCATGATGGCGATCAGCCAGTCGGAACAGATCGGTTATGCCAATCTGGTGGAAAGCTGGCTGAACACCACCATCGACAAGGGCGCTCGCTTTACCGATTGGAGCCGCCGCCCGCTTACCGAACGGCAGATTGAATATGCCATTGGCGATGTCACCTATTTGGCAACCATCTTCCCCAAGATGCTGAAAAAGCTGATCAAGACAAACCGCGGCCACTGGCTGAATGCGGAAATGGAAAAGCTGGCCGATCCGGCAAATTACGCCAATGATTTGAATCTGGCTTGGCGCCGCATCCGTGCGCCGGGCCGCAATCCTGCCGTGCTTGGCCGTCTGAAAGCATTGGCCGGATGGCGCGAGACCGAAGCGCAGGACAAGGATATTCCGCGCGGACGCATCATTCGCGATGAGACGTTGGCTGACATCGCCAGCCATCCACCAAAAAGCCAGGCAGACCTTGCCAAGGTGCGCGGACTTTCCAATGCCTGGAGAGAGAACGAGATCGGCAAGCGTCTGATGAAAATCATCAAGAACGCGGAACCATTGCCCGCAGAGGAAATGCCGGCCAAGTCAAAGCGCGGCGCGCCTCTCGGCAAAGAAGGCGCTTTGGTCGCAGACTTGCTCAAACTGCTGCTGAAAATCCGTGCCCGTGAAATCGACGTGGCCAGCCGCCTGCTGACCAAGGCTGATGAGCTTGAGGCATTGGCTGCGGGCATTCGCAAACTGCCGATCCTTGAAGGCTGGCGGTATGAGACATTCGGCAAGGATGCGCTTGATCTGGTCGAAGGCAAACTCGCATTCGCCGTCGAAAAAGGCCGCCTGAAAATGACCCATATCGATGATGTGAAAGCAGAGGCTGAGGCGGCACAGGCATTGGAAGAAGCGGCGGCGCTGCAAGCCACGCAGGCAACAGAAGAAGTCGCCGTACCGGAGGACAAAGTGGAAGCTGAGAGCCAAGCCTAGAAATGTCCACCTACCTGCCCACGATCAAGCAGCTGCAATATCTGGTGTCGCTGCATGAGCACGGCCATTTCGGGCGCGCTGCGGAGGCATCCTTCGTCTCGCAATCGACCCTGTCCGCCGGTATTCGCGAGCTAGAGTCGCTGCTCGGCGTCACGCTGGTCGAACGCAGCCGCCGCGTCGTGCGGTTTACACCGCTGGGCAACAATGTGGTGGCCAAAGCGCACCGCGTTTTGCGCGAGACAGAAGAACTGGCCGAGTTGGTGCAGGCCGCTGGAAAGCCCCTTTCGGGCGAGCTTCGCATGAGCGTGATCCCCACCATCGCGCCATTCCTTTTGCCGCGCATCCTGCCCCGCCTGCGCAAAGAGCGTCCGCAGCTCAAACTGTTCCTGCGCGAAGAGACATCGGACCACGCCATTGAATCGCTTCATCATGGGCGCGCCGATTGCGTATTGCTCGCCCTGCCCTTCGCCACCGGCGAAGTAGAGGCAGAAGTGATTGCCACGGATGATCTCTATGTGGCTTTCCCCAAGGATGATCCGCGCGACCCACCTGAAGAAATTCCGCCGGGCATGATCGACGAAGGCCGCCTGCTGTTGCTGGAAGATGGGCATTGCCTGCGGGAACATGCTCTTGCTGCGTGCAACCGGCCGGAAATGCGGGCCAGCGCCACCATGATCGGCACAAGCCTGCATACGCTGGTGCAGATGGTGGACAACGGTCTTGGCCTGACCATGCTGCCGAAGATGGCGATTGATGCAGGCATTCTCAACGATACCGATGTCGTTGCCCGCCCCTTGAAAGGCCGCAACACGCACCGCGAAATCGCGCTGGTCTGGCGCACCAATTCACCCCGTTCCGATGAATTTCGCCTGTTGGCCGATGAATTACGCGCTGGTTAGATCAGGCCAACCTCTTCAAGTGTTCAAAATGGATTCGGAGTGCTGGCTCATGATGTTTCGATATCTTGCAGTCGCGCTACTGTCCGCAATCGCTCTGTCAGCGTGCAGTCCGGCTGATAGTGGTGATGGATTGTCGCCTGACGCGAATGCGAATGATCGCGTCGTCGCAGGCGACCCCAGGCTAGAACCCGCCACCCCACTGCCTCGCGATGTCCTGGCGACTGAGATTGACAGGCTCGCGCTCGATTTCGGCGGCACCGTCGGCATCGCAGTCGTCGATGTCGAAAACGAATGGAGTACCGACTTTGACGCCGACAAACTCCTGCCCCAGCAAAGCGTCAGCAAATTGTGGGTCGCCATTACCGCGCTAGAGCGCGTCGATCGCGGAGATATGCGCCTCTCGGACACGGTCAGGCTGACCCGCGATGATCTGGCAGTTTTCCATCAGCCAATCCGCCCGCAGATTTTGCGCGAAGGTGCCGTCAACAAAACTGTCGAAGACTTGATCGAAAGAGCACTAATCGAAAGCGACAACACCGCGAATGATGCCGTCCTGAATGCTGTCGGAGGGCCGGACGCCGTGCGGGCCATGCTGGCTGACAAGCAGCTAAGCAGCATCCGCTTTGGCCCCGGTGAACGCGCCATGCAAAGCGCAATCGCGGGCCTTGCATGGCGGCAGAGCTATGCCTTCACAAAACTGGGCTTTTTCGATGCGCGAGATCTGGTGCCGGACAATGAACGCGAAATCGCTTTCAACAGCTATCAGTCCAATCCGGTAGATGGCGCGACACCGCAGGCCATCGCCTCGGGCCTAGCACGCCTTTCGCGTGGGGAACTGCTTTCGTCTGCCAGCTCCGATTGGCTTTTGTCTGTGCTGCGCCGCACGAAAAGCGGCCCCAACCGCTTGAAAGCGGGCGTGCCAGAGGGCTGGGAAATCGCGCATAAGACCGGCACCGGGCAATATTGGGATGGCAGGCAGTCCGGATACAATGATGTCGCTCTGCTCTACGCTCCGGATGGACGCACCTATGCGGTGGCCGTGATGATAGGTGAAACCCGCCGTGAAACACCGGAGCGGATGGAAATGATGCAGGCCGTGGTGCGCGCGGTGGCCGATTATCACAATACGTTCCAGACGCAGGCGGACGGCTAAGCAGCGCCCTCCCTCAATCCATGTGTTTGAGGCCGACGCGCAAATAATCCCAACCCGTGATCACCGTCAGGATCGCTGCGCCCCATAGGGTGAAGAGCCCAACCGTGTGCGGCACATTGGCATCCAGATTGCCGATCATGATCGTCCATCCCGGCATGCCCTCACCCAGAATCAATGCGCCCAGTGCGATCAGCTGAAAAGTTGTCTTCCATTTGGCCAGCTTGCTAACCGGCATGGAGACTTGCAGCCCGCCCAAGAATTCGCGCAGGCCTGACACAGCGATTTCACGAATCAGAATGATCAATCCGGCGATTACATGCATGTCCCCCACATAGGGGCCGCGCAAAATGCCTTGAGCCGCAAGCACCAGGATCACGGTGGCCACCATGATCTTGTCCGCAATCGGATCGAGGAAAATGCCCAGCTTACTGACCGCTCCGCTGGACCGGGCAAGCATCCCGTCAAAGTAATCTGTGATGCCCATCAGCGCGTAAAGTACGAAGGCTGCGAAATAGCCTACGTGCCATCCCGGCCACCACAGCAGGAAGCCAAGAAGCGGCAACGCAAGAATGCGCGACATGGTAAGGATATTGGGAAGCGTCCACATGCAGCCCCCCTAGCCTGATAATCCTTCTGGAAAAAGCATGGCTTACATATCAGATTGACGATAAGCCGAATACACAACGCCCGAAGGGTGAGGAAAAAGGCAGCGCCAAACACCGCCATGTTCACATCGACCCACCTGCTGAAGCAGCGTCGTTTCCTGCCGTTATTCATCACCCAGCTGCTGAATGCGTTCAACGATAATCTTTACAAGACAACGATGGTGCTGTTCGTCGTTTACGCGATTTACAGTTCGGCAGAGGCGGAAACGATCTTTTCGGGCGTCGCGTCCTTCGTGTTTATTCTGCCCTTTTTCCTGCTCTCCGCAATCGCCGGGCAACTGGCTGATATGCGCGACAAGGCGAAAATTATACGCATGGTGAAGGCCGCCGAAATCGGCATTATGACCGTCGGCGCTTTCGGCCTCTTCCTCGCTTGGAAAGGCGCATATGTGGAGGTCATCGCGATACCTCTGTTGATGCTGGCGCTGTTCGCGATGGGCGTACACTCCACATTTTTCGGCCCGATCAAATATGCGATCCTTCCGCAGCATCTTGAAAAAGATGAAGTGCTGGCAGGCACCGGATTGGTGGAAGCGGGCACTTATCTCGCCATTATGTCCGGCACTATCCTCGCTGGCTTTCTGGCTAAGCACGTGGAAGTCGCCGCGCTGGCCGTCATCGGATTTGCGATCATCGGCTATTTCACCGCGCGTCAGGTCCCTCCTGCGCCTCCGGTGGGAGAGATACCGGAGAAGGTGGACTTCAATCCCTTCACATCATCCTATCGCCTGGTTCGGGATATCACGCACAACCGCGAAGTGTTTTATGCGATTCTTGCGATCAGCTTCTTCTGGACCATTGGTGCGGTGCTGTTCATCCAGTTCCCGCCGCTAGCCAAGAATGTAATGTACGCTGACCCTGCTGTCGCCAGCCTGTTCCTGGTGTTCTTTTCCATAGGCGTTGCGATCGGATCGGTGGCAGTCAACATCCTGTTGAAAGGCCGCGTTTCAGCGCGTTACTCTCCGATTTCGGTTCTCTTGATGGGAGCCATGGTGACGCTGTTCTACTTCGTGTGCCGCGCATGGAATGCGATGGTGGTGGATGAAACCTTGATGGATATCGCCACCTTCCTGTCCTATCCGCTGGCATGGGCAGTGCTGGGAAGCCTGCTGTTGATTGCGATTTTTGGCGGAATGTTCGTGGTGCCGCTTTACGCCTTTCTCACCACCAAGGTTCCGGCATCACAGGCCAGCCGCGCTGTGGCAGCGAACAATATCGTCAATTCAGGCGCGATGGTTATGGGTTCGCTATTCGCTTTGGCGCTAAGCGCGATCGGTGTGCCATTGGCAGAGCAATTGCTGTTGAGCGCGGCCATGTGCCTTGTATCTGCATGGCTTGGCCGGCGCCTGTATCAGGCAGAAACCGATGCAGAAGCAGCTGCGGAAGCTGCCCTCTAATCAAAGTGATCAGGCGATGAAAGTCATCGTCGCGACGAAGCCCGCAGCGTAAGTTGCCGCCACAGTTTCCACTTCCTTGCGGGTCAGGCTGAGGCGCAGACGCCAAGGCACCGTCCGCTCAACCTCGTTCGCGCGATGCAGAACGTGGGGCGGAAGGGAAGCCCGGAACGGATGCCGGGCCGACTCATCGGTAAGAACCAGTGCGCGTCTCATGGGTGAGGTTTTAACCTTTTGGTAACCAATTGCGAAATCACGCATCCGCGCCTGTCCACAGACGGGACGGTCGCGGATCATCAGCCCGCAATCCACAACCGGTTGCCGCTGCAACCAGTGGCGGCTAACGCTTTGTGCATGACCCGCCCAGAAGCCAGAACCGCATCGCGCCTGCTTGTCGATTGCCTTGTCGAACAGGGCTGTGACCGCATCTTCACCGTTCCGGGAGAAAGCTTTCTTCCAGTGCTCGATTCGCTATCCGATTGCGGAGAGATCGAGACAGTCACGTGCCGTCAGGAAGGCGGCGTTGCTTTTATGGCCTGCGCTGATGGAGCGATGACGGGAAAGCCGGGCGTGGCTTTCGTCACGCGCGGCCCCGGCGCCACCAACGCCAGTATTGGCGTGCATGTCGCCATGCAGGATTCGCAGCCAATGATCCTGTTCATTGGCGATGTTGATCGCGGTATGAAGGACCGGGAGGGCTTTCAGGAAGTCGACTTCACGGCTCTCTTCACACCGCTCGCCAAATGGGCCGCGCGGATCGACGATGCATCACGCATTCCCGAATATATCGCCCGCGCTTGGTCCACTGCCATTTCTGGCCGCCCCGGACCCGTTGTGCTCGCTTTGCCAGAGGACATGCTGCACGAAGCGAATTTCGCAGCGCCTGTGAGGCCTGCTGTAACAAAGCCTGCTCAGGCGCCTTGTCCCGATGCGATGGGCGCCATGATGCGGATGATAGGCGATGCCGCTGCTCCGCTGGCGATTGTGGGCGGTGCCGGCTGGAACGAGCGGTCACGCCACTACTTCACCGAATTTGCCGAGAAGATTGGCTTGCCCGTCGCCACAGCGTTTCGGAGACAAGATGCCCTGCCGCCATCCTCCAGCGTTTATGCCGGGAACCTTGGCTATGGCCCCAATCCCAAACTTGTGGAGCGGGTGAAAGATGCCGACCTGCTAATGGTTGTCGGCGCACGCATGGGTGAAGCCACTACCGACGGCTATGCCTTGGTAACGCCTGATCATCCCGAACAGGCCTTGATCCATATCCATCCTGATCCGGCAGAGCTTGGCCGCGTATACCGCACCGACTTGTCGCTTTGTGCTGACATGGCTGAATTCGCCGAAGGTGCGGCACTGTGGGATACGGACGATATAATCCCTTTCGACGCCGGAGCGCAGGCCCATGCCGAATGGCTTGAATGGAACACGCCGCGTGATGAGCCGCAGTATGACCTCGATCTGGCAGCCGCCATGCACACTGCGCGCAGGCTGATTCCAGAAGATGCGATCATCTGTAACGGCGCGGGCAATTATGCCGGTTGGTGGCACCGCTATTGGCCATACGCTGGCTTCCCGTCACAATTGGCTCCCACGGCTGGCGCGATGGGATACGGCGTTCCAGCGGCCGTCGCTGCCGCCGCACGGTACCCGGACCGCTGCGTTGTCGCTGCTGCTGGCGATGGATGTTTCCTGATGAACGGGCAGGAATTGGCGACCGCAGCACAATCCGGGCTGAGCCTGCTGGTGATCGTGTTCGACAATTCCACTTACGGCACAATCCGTATGCACCAGGAACGCGAGTATCCGGGCCGCGAATCTTCAACCCATCTCGCCAATCCTGACTTTGCCATGATGGCGCAAAGTTATGGCGGATGGGGCAAGCGCGTGACTACCAATGCCGAGTTCGATGCAGCACTGGCAAAGGCGATGGCAATGGACGGCATTCGCCTGATCCATTGCATAACCGATGTCGAACAATTGAGCGCAAGTGGCGCAACAATCAGCGGATTGCGCGGCAGATAACTCAACCGCCGGTCGTCAGCCTTTCGACATGCCGATAATCTTGTCCCACTCCTCTGCCGTAAGTTCGGCAACGGACAAGCGGGACAGGCGCACGAGTTCAATACCTTCAAGTTCCGGATTGGCCTTGATCGCTTTGAGCGTCACGGGACTATCGACTGCCGAAACCGGTTTGATCTTCACAGTCGGCCATTTGCCTTCTGGGTCAGTCGGATCAATGAGCCCTGTCTCACTGACGGTCGCAATACCAACGATCTCCAAGCCCTTGTTGGAATGGTAGAAGAAGATCCGGTCCCCGACTTCCATCGCCTTCATATTGTTAGCCGCGCGGTGGTTTCGCACACCGTCCCAGATGGTCTCCCCATCTCGGTTCAGATCATCCCATGAATATTTGAACGGTTCTGATTTCATCAGCCAATGATTGGGCAACGGGTCCTCCTTGAGCTCTGTCACGCGCCTAGCGCGTCACATCACACTACGCAATTAACCGTTCGTTGATCATAATGTCCCATAAGCCTGCGATATGGCAGGGGGCACGAAACCTTTGAAACAGGCAACTGACGACAACGGGAACACGTCCAAAGAGGCGTTGAAACCCGCAAACCGCGATATTCTCACATTAGGTATCGCCGTTGCTGCGTTGATCCTTTTTGTTGGAACAGGCGGTACTATCATGCCGCAGATCGTGCGCGCTTGGATGGGACAGGGCGCAGCGCCCGATATGATCCTTACCAATGCTGTGCTGCTGAATATCGCGTTGCTGATCTTTGGCTGGCGCCGCTATAATGAATTGCAGCGCGAGGTCGAAGAACGCCGCCGCGCAGAAGCCCGCGCCCGCGAGCTTGCAGAACGCGATCCTCTCACTGGCTCCCTTAACCGCCGCAGCGGCCCTCCGGCGATAGATACGCTGGCAGCTTTGGCTCGTGAAAAGCAGCAAGACACTGCTGTCTTGATGATCGACATCGACAATTTCAAAGTGATCAACGATCTCAATGGCCACCGCACTGGCGACCGCGTGCTGACAACCATTGCACAACGTATTTCTGAACAGCTGCCGCAAGACGGTTTGCTGGTCCGCATCGGCGGTGATGAATTTGCCTGCGCCGTACCTTTTTCCAAGGACGCACGTGACCGGATTGATAGCTTGGTCGATGCTATTATCCGCAGTGTTTCTGCGCCAGTAGAAGATGGTGACACTCGCATCGAAACAACGATTTCGGTCGGCATCGTTCACAATGGCAATGATGGCGACAATGCTCTGTCGGCGGACAGAATGATTCACCGCGCAGACATTGCGATGTATCATGCCAAAAAGCGTGGCCGGAACCGGTACTTCTGGTTCGAAGCACAGATGGAAGACGAGCTGCGCTTCCGAAGCTCCATGGAAGCAGGCATCCGCGAAGGCCTGCAAGAAGGCGAGTTTGTGCCTTATTACGAACAACAGATCGATTTGGAGACAGGCGATCTGGTCGGTTTTGAAATGCTGGCACGCTGGCATTCGGCCAAGTACGGTCTCGTCAGCCCGGAAATCTTCATTCCCATTGCTGAAGACATCGACGTGATCGGCGTGCTGTCGGAAGGCCTGATCCGTCAGGCGCTGAAAGATGCCAGCGAATGGGACCCGTCAATCACACTGTCGGTCAATATTTCTCCGCTGCAATTGCGCGATCCGTGGTTTGCCCAAAAGTTGCTGCACATTATTGTCGAAAGCGGATTTTCGCCGCACCGGCTGGAAGTGGAAATCACCGAAAGCTGCCTGCACGAGAATATCGGCGCTGTCCGCTCTATCGTCTCCAGTTTGAAAAATCAGGGTATCCGCATCAGTCTTGACGATTTCGGGACCGGCTATTCCAGCCTGTCGCAATTGCGGTCTCTTCCGTTTGACCGGCTTAAGATTGATCGCAGCTTTGTTACCGAAATTGCTTCGGAAGATGTCAGCGGAGAACTGGTGCGGGCCATCGTATCGCTGGGCAAAGGACTGTCCTTGCCGGTTACCGCTGAAGGTATCGAGAACGGTCATGTGCTGGAAAAACTGCGCGGCCTGGGCGAAATCAAGGGCCAAGGTTACCTATATGGTCGCCCTGAAGATGCGGCTACCACACGGGTCCGCCTGTCAAAGCTGGGCCTTCTGCTAGAACCGATCGAGTCTGACATTGCAAAGCCAAACGCCCCCACTCTTCCGCTCGAAGACCAACGCAAGGCCGGTTAAGCAGCCCGCACAATTGCGGCTACGCCATTGCCCTTCACCGCCTGCGCCCCTAGTTGGCAAGCATGCGCATACCCTTTGTCAAAATGCACGGTCTGGGCAATGATTTCATCGTGCTTGATGCGCGAGCAACTCCCCTGCCTCAGTTGACCGCCGCAACCGTGCGCGCACTGTCTGACAGAAACGAAGGCATAGGCTGCGATCAGCTAATTGTTTTGGAAGCAGATGCAGATACCGACTGCCGCATGCGGATATACAATCAGGACGGCGGCGAAGTCGAAGCCTGCGGCAATGCCTCCCGTGCTGTCGGGATGCTGCTGGGCAAACCGGCCCGCATCATCACCAGTGGCGGAGTGATCGAGACCCGGCCTGATGATAGCGGCATTGCGGTCGACATGGGCGAACCTCGCTTTGACTGGGACGCCATTCCGCTTGGCTACGCCATGGACACGCTCACCATGCCGCTGGGCTGGGAAGAGCTTGAGCAGCCAAGTGCGGTCAATGTCGGCAATCCGCATGTGGTGTTCTTTGTCGAAGACAGTGACACGGTGCGGCTCGACCAGCTTGGACCGTTGATCGAACATGATGAAGTGTTTCCCGAGCGCGTGAATGTGAACGTCGCCAGCATCGAAAGCCGCACCGCTATCCGTCTGCGGGTATGGGAACGCGGCGCTGGGCTAACGCGAGCATGCGGGACAGGAGCCTGCGCCACGGCAGTGGCCGCAATGCGCCGCGACCTTGTTGACCGCGAAGTGACCGTCCACCTGCCCGGCGGCCCGCTCACCATCGCATGGGGCGAAGACAATCGCATCACCATGACCGGCCCCGCGACAGAGAGCTTTCGCGGCACCTTTGACTGGGACGATTACGCTTGAGCGTTGCCGAGGTCATTTCGCTGGGCTGCCGCCTGAATATCGCAGAAAGCGAGCGCATCCGCACGCTGGTGGCGGATGAAGATGTCGTCGTCGTCAACAGTTGCGCTGTTACGATGGAGGCCGTTCGGCAAACGCGCCAAGCCATCCGCAAGGCCCGCCGTGCGCGGCCAGATGCGCGGTTGCTGGTCACAGGCTGCGCAGCCGATATTGAACGCGAACAATTGGCCGCCATGCCCGAAGTCGATGGACTGGTGCCGAATACACAAAAGCTGGATGCCCGCGCGTGGAATGTTCCGGAACGCACCGATCCTGCACCCAAAACGCACACGCGTGCCTTTATCGCCGTGCAGAATGGCTGCGACCATGCCTGCACCTTCTGCGTCATCCCGCAGGGACGCGGACCGAGCCGTTCGTTGACAGTTGCGCAGGTGCTTGGCGAGGTTGAGCGCCATCTGAAACAGGGCGCGCCCGAAGTCGTGCTGACCGGCGTGGATGTCACCAGTTGGGGCCATGACTTACCCGGCGCGCCGCCTCTGGGTGAATTGGTCACCGCAGTGCTCCGCACCTTTCCCGAGCTCAAGCGCCTTCGCATGTCATCGGTAGATGGCGTGGAAATTGATCCGGTGCTGTTCGATCTTTTCGCGCATGAGCCGCGCATGATGCCGCACCTGCACCTAAGCCTGCAGCATGGTGCAGACCTGATCCTCAAGCGCATGAAACGCCGCCACAGCCGCGCTGACGCCGTGGATTTGATCCAGCGCCTGCGCGATCATCGGCCTGACCTTGCGGTGGGCGCCGATATTATCGCCGGTTTTCCGACAGAGGATGCTTCGCACCATGCGGACAATCTCTCGATCATCGCGGATCTGCCCATCGTGCACGGGCATATCTTCCCCTACTCGTCCCGCCCCAATACGCCTGCCGCGCGGATGCCGCAGCACGGCAAACCCGTGATCAAAGCGCGCGCTGCTGAGCTGCGCGCCGCTGTCAGCGCGGTGCGGGCCCGCTGGTTGGCCGATCTTGTGGGCAGCCCGCTGAAGGTCCTCGCGGAAAAGGATGGCGCAGGCTATGCGGAAAACTTCGCGCGTGTCGTGGTGCCGCAAGGCACACAGGTCGGCCGCATCATTCCCATCACCCCAACCGCTATCGAACAAGGCCTTCTGACGTGAGCGAAACCTCCTGGTCCGACAAATTGTTTGGCGGCTTCCGAAAGACCTCTGATCGCTTGTCAGAAAACCTGACAAGCGTGGTCGGCACGGCAAAGCTGGACGATGCGACGCTGGATGATGTCGAAGATGCGCTGATCATGTCAGACCTTGGCCCGTCAGCGGCCGCACGCATTCGTGCCAAGTTGACGGAAAAGCGTTTCGGCCTTTCCATCACCGAACGCGAGCTGAAAGAAGCCGTGGCGGAAGAGATTGCCGCGATCCTGCGCCCCGTCGCGATCCCGCTGGAAGTCACCGCTTTCCCGCGCCCGCAGGTCATTCTGGTGATCGGCGTCAATGGCTCCGGCAAGACGACCACCATCGCAAAGCTGGGCCATTGGCTGCAGGAGGATGACTATGAGGTGATGCTGGCCGCGGGTGATACCTTCCGCGCTGCTGCGATTGGTCAGCTCAAAGTCTGGGCAGACCGCATCGGCGCACCAATCGTCACCGGGCCAGAAGGCGGAGACCCTGCCAGCATCGTGTTCGATGCGGTGAAGAAAGCCACCGATATCGGCACCGATGCCCTGATCGTCGACACGGCGGGCCGCCTGCAAAACAAGCGGGAGCTGATGGACGAACTGGCCAAGATCCGAAAGGTTCTCGGGCGCCTCAATCCGGAGGCTCCGCATGATGTGCTGCTCGTGCTCGACGCGACCAACGGCCAAAACGCGCTCGGCCAAATCGAGATTTTCAAGGAAGTCGCTGGCGTCACCGGGCTTGTCATGACGAAGCTGGACGGCACGGCGCGTGGCGGCGTGTTGGTGGCAGCGGCAGAGCAATACGGCCTGCCGATCCATGCCATCGGCGTCGGCGAAACGCTGGACGATTTGCGGCCCTTCGATCCCGATCTGGTGGCGCGCGTTATTGCAGGAGTGGCGTAATGGCCGAACAAAAGCCCGAGAAGCTCAAATCCGGCTGGATGAATGTGGCGGTCGATTACGGCCCGCTGCTGGTGTTCTTCTTCGTGTACAAATACTTCTCTCCTGAAGAGAGCGGCGACATGAGCGGCGAGATTTTCGCTGTGATCCGCGGGACCGGCGCCTTTATCGTGGCCGCTATTATCGCGCTCGCTGTCAGCAAATGGCGGCTGGGCAAGGTGAGCCCGATGCTGATGCTGTCCACCGCGCTGATCGTGGGCTTTGGCGCGCTCACAATTTATTTTCAGGATGAACGCTTCATCCAGTGGAAGCCGACCATTGTCTACGCGATATTCGCAGTCGTCCTGTTGGTGGGATATTGGCGGGGCAAATCGCTGCTGAAAATGCTACTTGAAGCCGCCTTTGAAGGACTGAACGACGAAGGCTGGCTGAAACTGTCACGCAATTGGGGCGTGTTCTTCATCTTCTTGGGAATACTGAATGCGGGGCTGGTGTGGTTCGTCAGTTTCGAAACATGGCTGGCGGCCAAGCTATGGCTGTTCCTGCCGTTGACCTTCCTTTTCACCTTCACGCAGGTGCCGATGCTGATGCGTCACGGTCTGGCCTTGGGTGATGATGAAGATGCGGCTGAGGAAGCGGTAAAGAACGAGCCGCCGACCGGGTGATTAAAAAGTTTTTTGTATGAGCGGATGAAACGGGCCACAGGCCCGCAAGGCTGACCGGCCGCCCGCAGCGGGCGCAGCTTGTCTGCGCGCCTAGCGAGGACGCACCCACGGAGGTGGGTGCGAGACGATCAAAATCCTAAATCTCCACCTGGCTCCCCAGCTCCACCACGCGGTTCGTTGGCAGTTGGAAGAACTCCATCGGCGTCGCGGCGTTGCGCATCATCCATGCGAACAGTCGCTCTCGCCAGATTGCCATGCCCGGTTTGTCTGCGCTCAGCAGCGTTTGCCGGCTGAGGAAGAAACTGGTGTTCATCATATCAAACGGTCCGCCGCACATATCTTGGCTGGCAAGCGCCTTGGGCACATCGGTTTCCTCCATGAACCCGTAATGCAGGATCACGCGGAAAAATCCGTCGCCAAGCTCCATGGTTTCGCACCGCTCTGACGGATCAACATAGGGCACCTCAGCGATATCCACTGTCAGCACAACAATCCGCTCATGCAGCACCTTATTGTGCTTGATATTGTGCAGCAGCGCAGAGGGCGTTCCGCTGGACCCGGAATTCATGAAAATCGCCGTGCCGGGGACACGCGCCGTGCTGGACCGAGCAGATTTCGCGAAAATATCGAGCGGCAGGCCCATTTCCGTCATACGGCTGCGCATCAAGCCGCGCCCCTTCGCCCAAGTGGTGAGAAGAGTGAAAGCAATGGCGCCGACCAACAGCGGGAACCAGCCACCATCGGGCACCTTCGTCAGGTTCGCCGCGAAATAGGCACCGTCCACGATCAGGAAGACCAGCACAATCGGGATCGCGATCCATTTCGGCCACTTCCACACACCGATAAACAGCACGGCCATCAATAGCGTATCAATTGTCACAGCACCCGTCACAGCAATGCCGTATGCGCTGGCGAGGTTGGACGAGTTCTGGAATGTCAGGACCAGAATGATGACCGCCACCATAAGCGCCCAGTTGACGACGGGGATGTAAATCTGGCCGGAATGCTCGTCGCTCGTATGGCGGATCGAAAGGCGCGGGACGAACCCAAGCTGGATGGCCTGATGCGTAATGCTGAACGCGCCGGAGATTACCGCTTGGCTAGCAATAAAGGTGGCCATGGTGGCGAGGATCACCAGCGGCAGACGCCATTCCTCGGTCGCCAGCAGGAAGAACGGATTGCGCACCGCCTCTGCAGCTAGCTCTGGCGGCAGGCCCGCGATCATCGCGCCTTGGCCGAAGTAGTTGAGCAGCAGGCACGGCATCACAAAGCCGAACCACGAAAGCCGCATCGGACCGCGCCCGAAATGCCCCATGTCGGAATACAGCGCCTCCGAACCTGTCACCGCCAGAACCACCGCTCCAAGGGCGAGGAAGGCCACCCAACCGTCGGAGACGAAGAACATCACCGCGTAGTACGGGTTCAGCGCCCACAGGATGTCAGGGTTCTGGAAAATCTGCGCCAGACCCATCAGCGCAATGGTGGTGAAATAGACGATCATCACCGGGGCAAATAGCGCGCCAACCTTCGCCGTACCGCGCTTTTGCAGCACAAATAGGAACACCAACAATGTCAGCGCAATCGGGATAACATAACCGGACAATTGTTCGTCCACCACGGTCAGTCCTTCAACCGCCGATAGGACCGAAATAGCCGGCGTAATCATGCTGTCGCCGTAGAAAAGCGATGTCGCAAAGACACCCAGCAGCACCGCCACCCACGCATATTTGGATTTGCCCAGCTTGCTGGAAAGCAGCGCCACCAGCGCCAAGCTACCGCCCTGCCCCTTATTATCTGCGCGCATCAGGATGGACACATACTGGATGGAGACAACCAGCGTCATCGACCAGAAGATTAGACTGATGACTCCGAGAATGTGCAGATT
>ENA-ORXU01001141-ORXU01001141.1-marine-metagenome-genome-assembly--contig:-NODE-1141-length-23822-cov-3.947652_pt1 | contig 23822 bp, 17 predicted proteins | sample MGYA00237869_ERZ511484 | MGnify/ENA metagenome assembly ERZ511484
CGGAAGTTTTCAATACCGGATTAATCTCAAACATGCTTGAATCACTTTCGACATAGGCCTTATAAAGTGAAGCGACAAACTTTGACATTTCTTTAAAAGCGGTACCTGAAAGCCCTAAATTAAATGCAATTTTTCTTGCTTGAAATGCCATCAAACCTGTTGCAGGGTCGATTTCTTCCGTAAAAATAAGATGCGGAGTTTTATCGGCTACTTCCTCGATATCCATACCACCCTCGGTAGAATACATAATCATGTTTTTTCCGGTAGCTCGATTGAGTAAGACACTAATATAAAACTCTTCAGGCTCACTATCGCCAGGGTAATACACGTCTTCAGCAACCAATACTTGATGTACTCTTTTACCCTCGGCAGAAGTTTGAGGGGTTATAAGGTTCATACCAATAATGCTTCCCGCAATTTCTTCAACTTCTTTTAAGTTCTTGGCTAATTTTACTCCTCCACCTTTACCTCTTCCGCCGGCGTGGACCTGGGCTTTAATAACATGCCATCCGGTACCGGTCTCGGCAGTCAATTGTTTTGCCGCATTTACAGCTTCCTTTGCATTATGGGCAACTATTCCACGCTGAATGCGCACACCGAAACTGGCTAAAATTTCCTTTCCTTGGTATTCGTGAAGATTCATATATAAAGAGTGTATTTAAGTTCAAAAACAAAAATAGGGAAATAAGTCGGCAGTAATTAAAATTCAAACTCAAATATCAAATTCAAATTATTCGGTATGCGAAAAATTATTTTCTAAACTCCTAAACCAATTAACCTGCCTCGCCAGCAGGAAGGCTCCTAAACTATTTTAGGTACAACTTGAATTTGTCAAAAAAACCACGTTCACTTCCTACTTCCCGCTTCCAACTAAATCTTAAAGTCCTTAAAATCCAGCGGGTCGAAATTTTTGAAGTCCCCATTCATTTCTATGGTCTTTTTTGTACGGTCTACCTCTGAAAGTACAGTGATGGTAGCGAGTAAGTGAGCCTTTATAAAATTCAGGCGACCACTCTCTTTTGGCATTTGCAGCAATTGGTATTCCTGCTCGAACGAGAGACCCATTTTATGTGCAAGCACATAACTATTGAATTTTTCTATTGGCAAAGGTGTAAACGGTACGGCCATCAGATCATAAAGCTCATGGAGCTTATCGAGCACCTCTCGTTTTAATCGCAGGTCGCCATCATTGATATTATCTAAAAATTTGATTACACCGCCTGCATACGATTTGCCGTCCATTTCATTATCGAAACTAAGAATTCGGAAAACTTGGCGGGCGACACAGGTAACATCCATCTCACCGCCCTCATAGGTATTAACAATTTCCACCAATTGCACTTCCGTTCCGTAGTGTACGCTATTATTGATGTATACGGGAATACCGAACGTTATGGCCTCTTCCCTACAATCACGTATCAAATCTTTATAACGTTCTTCAAAAATGTGGAGCGGTACCGTCTCACCCGGAAAAAATATGGACTGCAGTGGAAAAAGGGGTAATTTCATTCGTTGTGCTATTAGTTGCTCCCGTCGAAAGGGATTTTGGTAAATCGAGACCTTAAAAATACAAAGCAAAAATCTATTGACAAATTTTATGAACCGCTTTCATTTGTTTTAAATATAACATTTTGTTGTATTTTTTATATCTATGGTAGATTTCTTGCCCATATCGGATGAAGGCATTAAATTTGTTGAAAAGACAGAAAAATATGAATCATACCGATTTGCTGAATATTGCAAAAACTTATGGAGACCCCGTTTATGTTTACGATTCCGAAAAGATAATTTCTCAGTTTCAACGCTTGACGAATGCATTCGGCAGCGTTAAAAATCTGAAACTCAATTACGCCGCAAAAGCTTTATCGAACATCGCCATACTCAAACTCATGAACAGTTTGGGCAGTGGCCTTGATACGGTTTCGATACAAGAGGTGCAGTTGGGTCTTTTGGCCGGTTTCAAACCTGAATCGATAATATTCACTCCAAATGGCGTATCCCTCGAAGAAATCGAGGAAGCGGCAAAACTCGGTGTCCGTATAAATATCGATAACCTTTCTATCTTAGAACAATTCGGTAATAAGCATCCTGATATTCCAGTTTGCGTGCGTATAAATCCGCATGTTATGGCCGGTGGAAATTCAAAAATTTCTGTGGGACATATCGATTCAAAATTTGGCATTAGTATTCACCAGATTCCACATTTATTAAGAATCGTTGAGCTTACAAAAATGAATATCAATGGTATACATATGCATACCGGAAGTGATATTTTAGATATCGATGTCTTTCTTTATGCCTCTGAAATACTGTTCGAAACAGCCAGGAATTTTAAAAACCTTGATTTTATCGATTTCGGAAGCGGATTCAAAGTGCCTTATAAAGAAGGTGACATTGAGACCAATGTTGAAGAACTTGGCAAAAAATTAGGCTCTCGCTTCAATGAATTCTGTAAGGAATATGGCAAAGAACTGACCTTGGCCTTCGAGCCCGGTAAGTTCTTAGTTAGTGAAGCAGGCCACTTTCTTGCCAAAGTGAACGTCGTTAAACAAACCACCTCAACGGTTTTCGCGAGTATCGACTCCGGTTTCAATCATCTAATTCGCCCAATGCTCTACGGGGCCACACATCAAATCATCAACATATCGAACCCCGAAGGTCGAGAGCGTTATTATTCTGTGGTCGGTTACATTTGTGAAACCGATACATTCGCGAGTAATAAACGCGTAAACGAAATCTCGGAAGGCGATATACTTTGTTTTAAAAATGCAGGTGCCTATTGCTTCACCATGGCCAGTAACTACAACTCAAGATTTCGACCTGCAGAAGTGCTATGGCATGAGGGCAAAGCAATCTTGATTCGCGAACGGGAAACTTTTGACGACCTTATTAAACATCAAGTAGACGTCAAAGACCTTTTTGCGGCCAAGAAGGAAAAGATAGCGGCAAAATAAACCTGCGGTATTTTCGTTAGCTTTGGTATAGTTGTTGGACTAATTATACAAAAATCGATATGAAAGTACTTAGTTTACAGTTTACTAAATTCCTATTGATTCTGGTAATAGCTTTTACGACCTTTATGGTCAACGCCCAAGAAGTCGAATGGTTGACTTGGGAAGAAGCTGCCGAAATGGCCTCAACGGATAAAAATCCGAAGAAAATATTTATCGATGTCTATACGGACTGGTGTGGATGGTGCAAAAAAATGGACAAGGATACTTTTCAAAATCCAAAAGTGTCCGCTTACATGACGGAAAACTTTTATATGGTAAAGTTAGACGGAGAAGGTAAGGACCCCATTGAATTTAAGGGAAAGACCTATAAATTCGTGCCGTCGGGAAGAAAAGGATACCATGAATTTGCCGCAGCTTTACTTCAAGGTCGGTTGAGTTACCCGACCACTATTTTTTTAGATGAGGAAATGAACATGCTCTCACCCGTGCCCGGTTACCAAAAACCAAAACCTTTTTTGAATATCGCCAAGTATTTTGGGGATGATATCTACAAAGATCAGGATTGGAAGACCTATTCTGGGGAAGAAGGTAGGTAGCTTATTTCTTTTTATACTTTTGAGCGCAACCTTCAATACATGGATATGTTAAGATAAGTGAAGGGCCGTCTAAATGAATATAGATTTTGTAATCTTCAAAATCGCAGCCTTCTGAAAATAGGTAATTTTCAAATGAAAATTCATTAAGCGTGTCGTTCACCACATATTTTCCTGAAGTGTTTGGTCCCGTAGCCGTATCTAGATGACATAATTTCCCGTTCGAACTGAAAATTCCATCCTTTAGAAATTGAATTGTTTTTTTACTATCAATTTCCATAAAATCACCACTGCCATCTCCTGGGTCGTTATACTCCTCTACCAATAACCACGTACCCGCCAATTCCGGAATATCAGTTGGGGAAACATCATCATTATTAGAACATGCAAAAATTAACAGGGCAGTCAAAGTCAAGGCAAGTTTATTCATAGTTCTTTTATTACCAGATGGTGAAAAAAGAAAAAGGTTGCTTGAAAATAATAGCTATCTGCTATAATTCGGCGACTCATTGGTAATGGCCACATCGTGCAGATAGCCTTCGTAGTTAATGCTCCTCTTCTCGCAATACTTAGCAAATGCAGCTTAACCTTAGGAACTGACCAATAAAATTAACCTATTCAGCAGCAAGCGATACAATCGCCCAATCTTCAGAAGATAGTTCTTCCTCGGCCGCCCTCCGCTTCACTAAAAGGTGAAATTGCGATCCAGAAGCATCGAAAAAGCCAAAATGACCTTCAGAATCATATAATTGTCCTTCACCGTTTTCAATCGATTTAAGAAAACCGGGCAGTTTTATTTGTGATTTATAGGTCAAAAAATTCGAATCATACAGACGTATGTAACTATCGGGTATTTTAGGATAGCCATTTCCTGTTTCTAAAATCGCATAAAGCTTTTTAGCGACTGTATGAATGTCCATGGTCGTAATAAATTGTTCTCCTTCCAAAGCCCCATCATAAAGCATATCGGTTGTCTTGTCCTCTGCGGCATCAAAGGCATTTCTACTCTTTGCGAACAGACGCGAGCCGTTCTCGTTCATCCAAAGGTTACCGGCAAATTCAAATTCACCATGGTATTTCGAATCATATAAGTATTTTGCCACACCCTCCCTAATATCGAGTTTTCCAAAATCCGAAGGGGTCACTCCATTGTTGGCCGTATAGATGTACTGGCCCGTGGGGTGTAACTTGGCCTTCTCATTACCGTAAACCGCCCAATCCTCAGTGAGCGACTCAAGCTTATTATCAAGATTTACACATCGTACGGCAGTGCCCTGATACTCCGCAGGAAAAGCATACACCCAATAGTTCGGGGCCAAGACGATATCGCTTACATCGCAGGTAACTTGATACATTAAGACCAATTGCATAGTCGTTAAATCAACATAAGAAAATCGTCCGTTATGCCCCACAGCGGCAAAATTACCATCTTGGCTAACGGATACACAGTTGGGGGGCATATTTAAGGGTAGTGCAACTGTTTCCCCTGATTTCGAATTGTATTTTCTGATTTCATTGGGTTCGGTCGAAACAAATATCAAATTGTCTTTGTCCCGATTATATTCGGCATCGATAACCTTGCCCGAAATAAGCAATTTCTCTTCCTTATAAAAGTCAATATTAATTTGTTGCGCTACCGATTGCGGTTGGTCGTTGTTGATACGGATTTCTAGGTCGGTGACCTTAGTTGTCAGAACGGCCCGATCGATCAAAACTTTGACCAAGGTAGAATTACCCGAATTCAAACTACCGGATGCCGGCATATATTGTATAAACGGATTCGTATTAATAATTTCCCAATTAAACGTTGGGCCGTCCCCATTATTTATCGAAAAAGTTTTCTCATTTTCGAAATAGCCGAAATCTAAAATATCCTCAGAAATACTGAGACTGGTGGCAAGTTTTTTGTATGCTACGGCAATAACCGCTTTTCCGCCGCCGCTTGTGGTAAGTTCTATTATACCCTCGTAATCACCTGCGGCAAGATTACTTATCGCCTTTACTTCAAGACGTAACCCTTCTGAACTGACCAAGATAGATTCTGACAAGAGATTCAACCAATCTGGGATAAGCACAGATTTCATCTCATACTCATCATCTCCTTTAAGGGAAAGGATAAATTCGCCCAGCCCATTTTCGTTCAAGATGATTTTTGTAGTAGAAACACTTAGTTCCACCAGTTCTACCTCGGGCTCCTCTTCATCTTGAGTGCAGCCAAAAAATAAAAGAAATAAAAAGGTCAGGGAGAGAAAATGAACGAACGAACGCACATTTGGATTCATAAAAAATCGGGAGTCCCATTAGAAGAACTCGAAAAACCGACCAAAGATATTCATTTTACGAATCGCTTTTAAAAAAAACGATGAAATACAAAAATAAACGTCAAAGGTAGGATCAACCTTATCTACTATAATTCGGTGACTCTTTGGTAATCGTCACATCATGTGGATGGCTTTCGTTAATTCCGCTGGCCGTAATCTTTACGAACCTGCCGGACTCTTTTAATGTCGGAATATCTTTTGCGCCGCAATAGCCCATTCCTGCTCGTAATCCACCTACAAATTGATGGATGCTTTCATAGAGTTCTCCTTTGTAAGGTACGCGACCTACAATACCTTCGGGAACGAGTTTCTTGATATCGTCTTCGACATCTTGAAAATAGCGGTCTTTGCTACCTTCTTTCATAGCTTCCACGGAACCCATACCGCGATACGATTTGAATTTTCGCCCTTCGTAAATAATCGTCTCTCCGGGGGATTCTTTTGTACCCGCCAATAGCGAGCCCAACATAACAGTATCCGCTCCCGCCGCGATGGCCTTGGGAATATCGCCTGTATAACGAATTCCGCCATCGGCTATTACGGGAACTCCGCTTCCTTTTATGGCCGCGGCAACTTCTAAAACCGCAGAAAATTGTGGAAAACCGACTCCCGCTACAACCCTTGTGGTACATATCGAACCGGGTCCGATACCTACCTTGACTGCATCGGCACCTGCATCTACCAAATACTGGGCAGCCTCACCAGTAGCTATATTACCGACGATAACTTCCAGATCCGGAAAATTGTTTTTTACTTCTTTCAAAACGGATACAACGCCTCGCGTATGACCATGGGCAGTATCGATAACGATGGCATCAACACCTGCATTGACAAGGGCCTCTGCCCTATCTACAGCATCTACAGTTACCCCAATAGCCGCTGCAACACGCAAACGACCGTAAGAATCTTTATTGGCAATCGGTTTTTGGGTCAATTTGGTGATATCACGAAAAGTAATCAAACCAATTAGCGTATTGTCTTTATCTACTACGGGAAGTTTCTCGATTTTATGTTCTTGCAATATATCTTCGGCCTCGGAAAGTGAAGTGCCTTCTGCTGCGGTCACTAAATTTTCAGAGGTCATAACCTCTGAAATCGGCCGATCATTATTCTTTTCAAAACGCAGATCACGATTGGTTACGATTCCGATCAATTTATTTGCATCGTCTACAATCGGTATTCCACCGATACTATGCTCTTTCATGTTGGCCTTCGCATCACTCACCTTAGTGCCAAGGGGCATGGTCACGGGATCTAATATCATTCCACTTTCCGCGCGTTTCACTTTCCGTACCTTTATCGCTTGCTGCTCGATGGTCATGTTCTTGTGCAGTACACCGATACCACCTTCTTGGGCAATGGCTATGGCCATTTGGGATTCCGTAACCGTATCCATCGCCGCGGAAACAATGGGTACGTTTATAGTTATATTCCTAGTGAATTTTGACTGAATGTTGACTTCTCTGGGAAGTACTTCCGAAAAGGCGGGAACAAGGAGTACATCGTCGTAAGTGAGACCTTCTCCGAGAATTTTATTGAGGTGGGCTTGCATAGCAATTAAGGATTTAATTGCGGCCAAATGTAGTGAAAAAAAAGAGGAAAGACCGCTGTGCTAAAAGAGAAAAGAAGAAAGGCCTCTTTATTAACATAAGTGAGTGACTATAATTTAAATTGAAGTGTAGTATAAAATGTTCGTGGCTCAGAAGGAATGATTCCAGGGCCAGGATAACCCGTAGCCCTTCTGGTAAAATAACTATTGTCTAAAAGGTTGTTAACACCGGTCTCCAACTTCCATTTTTTGTAGGTGTAGGATAGGGAAAAATCTAAAATATCGTAAGCGGGAATGGTGCCCTCAATGCCTCTTTGATTATCGTTTATATCTTGGGGAGCATTGGTGGCATCTGTAAATTGTTCCGATAAATAGGTGTACTGTAAACTTCCCAAAAGATTTTGATATCCGAAATTGAGTCCCGTTTTCAAGTTAACGGCAGGAATAAATTCGACTTGATTTCCTTCCACATTATTTTCTTCGGAGGAAAGATACTCCGATTGCGTCAGGGCCAAATTCATAAAAAGATTCAGTTTCAACTTGTCCATAGCGGAAAGGAAAGTTTCCTTTATGCTCCAATTTCCAAAACTTTCTAGACCGTACATGAATGCCGTACCTATATTCCCCCTAAAACGCACGATACGTCCCGTTTCTATTTCTTCACCGGCGGCATTCGTTCGAGTCTCACTTTTTAAAATCTCTCCCAACCGGTTGTCGTACAACAGACCAAAACCGCTCACATCATAGGCTAAAACATCATTGTACCTACCGCGAAAACCTAAATCTGCCGTAAAGCCATCTTCATCGCTTATATTCGGATCTACTTGAAAAGAAGGGTTCACTACCCGAATATCACTAAAGGTTACCGACCGGTAATTCTGAGAAAAATTCCCATAAACTTCAACACTTGGCGAAACTTCATAGGTTGCCCCTGCCCCCAATAAAAAAAAGGTTCTGTCAAAGACCCGATTATCTTCGATTTCCTCATTAGTCAAGGGATTTCCGGCAAGGTCTAATGTTATGTTTTTGTAGCTCCCCAAACTTTCTGTTTTAATATGCTCTAAGCGGAAACCGGGAGTAATGGTCAACTTATTCGTTAGGTTAAAAATATTTTCTCCAAAAAAAGCGATGTTCCGATTGGGAAAATCGAACTGTGACTGGCGTTCATAGTTCGGAAACTCAGCATCCGCAAAATTGAAATCGGCATTCGATGCATTGCTTCCAGGGCCTTGCCTTTGATCATTTTGGGTCGTGTAGAATTTAGAGCCCAACAATAATGCGGATTCCTTTCCCCATAACTTATAGCGGGTCAAAATGCGTGCCTCGGCACCCCAATTCTGAAAGTTATCAACAAGCAATTCTCGAGGCTCCTCAGGGTCATCGGCCTGTGAAACACGATTGGTTCTGAAACCCAAGGCTTTTCGCGAAGCATCCAATCCGAAGACATTGAGGCTAAAATTCGTTTTCGATGAAAATTTATGGTCCAGTCGCAGGGCATATAATTTCCAATCTACATCGAACCAGTTTCTATCTCGATTGCTGAAATTTGGGTCTTCCAAAAATTGGGCATCCGTTAGTCCGCCAGCTTGCTTTGCCAAGTAATTTAGAAAGGTTGTTTCTAAGGTGATTTTGGTTTTATCAGAAATCTGGTACCCCAAATGTGCAAAATAGTTTCGACTATGGTAATTGGAATTTGGCCGAAACCCATTACCCTCTTTGTAATTAAAATACGTATAGTAACTTAACTTACCGACCGTACCGCTTAAACTATTGAAACTGGTTTTCAAGTCAAAGGAGCCAAGCGTTTGGCGTGAGGTCCATTCGATTTTTTTATTCGAATTCGGTTTTTTGAACTTAAAATTGACCAGCCCGCCGAACTGGGTTCCGTACTGCAACGATGCCGCACCGCGAACAATTTGAATTTCTTGAAGTGCTTCCGCCGGAGGCGTATAATAGCTCTCGGGATACCCTAAAACATCGGCACTAATGTCATACCCATTTTGGCGCGTATTGAAGTTAGCCGTTCGGTTGGGGTCCAGTCCTCGACCACCGATATTGAGCTGTAATCCGGCATCGCCGTTATCGTAAATGTTGAGGCCGACAACTTGACTATAGATTTGTCTGGGGTTATTGGCCGCAAGGTTGCCTGTGATACCATCGAGCAAGACCACCTCGCTTTTCTTTCCGGCATAAATCGCGGTGCCTTCCACTTTTTTAAGCTGTTGCAATGCAAAAATACGCTCCCGCTGTTGGGTCAAGACCACTTCAGAAAGCTCTTCCGTTTCTAGCGGTTTTAATTGAATATTGAGGTTCAAAGACTTATCAAAAGTCAATTCTTCTTCAAAAACCTGATATTCGAGACCAAAAACAACAATAGTAAATTTACCTCCGCTAACATTCAAAAACTCAAAATCGCCTAAATTATTGGTACTTGTAAGTTGTCGCGTTTCTTTTAGGTAAACCTCGGCATCAACTACAGGTTCTCCCTTTTCATTCGATACTTTTCCTGAAATGGAATTCTGGCTCCAAGTGGAAAATGAAATTAAAAACAAAAAAATACAAATAGAAAATTTCTTGAAATCAAATATCTTCGGGGCGAAACAGCCGTATTTCATCAGTTTCGTTTTGGCGTTTAGACCTAGAACCGAAATTTCGTATTTAACCTCACCCGGAACTGCCGAAATTGGCAGTTCCGACCTTTCCCAAGGAGAGGTGATTCGGAAACCCCTAGGCGAGGCCATCGGGGAATTATTTAGATTAAAAACCTTTAATTTCATCCTTGAAGGGAATAATCCATTTTTTATGGGCAAATGATTCTCTTTCTTGTGCCAAATTTACTTTTGGGTCGACAAAAGTAGTGCTTAATCTACCATTTAGCGTAACCTGACTGTCAACATGTACTGCTATATTTTTGTGTCCATCATTTTCAAAGTGTTCTTTGAGTATATGCGCGTATTCGAGTATAAAATCAGATTGAAATGCCATTTGTTTTTCTTGAAAGGGGGTCAAAAAATCAGAATTATTGACATAAAACCATTTTCCGGATACCTCATCGACAACTTTAAATTGGGCGTAACCCGACTTCTCGGTCAACATGACCCGCCATGAAAAACGATAGCCTTCCTCTGTCCAGAATAATTCTCCGGGATACAAAAAATACCGAAAGGGAATTAATAACTGAAGGATAAAAAACACGATTAGAGTACCATATTTGAGCTTTGTGATTCCAGTTTGGCTAAATACCCAAATTTTCCCATTGTCAAATCGGTTTTTAGCGATTCTGAAAATTCGAGCGATAAATTCCAATATCTTATGATGAACTCTGGCATCGAAGAAAATTAAAGTTGACACGATCATGATATAGGGAAACATCCCGATAGGGAATAAAACCCGTGTCAAAACATGAAAAATGACGACCAGAACGAAAGCAAAAATGCGCGTTCTTTTATAGAGCAACAGAAAAGGAATGGCCAAGTCATAAATAGCTCCCGTCCAGCTAAATGCATAGTGTACCCATTCTTGGCTTAGCCAATCGCCTAAAAAGGGAATATCAAATTTAGAGGGCAACCAGATTTTTAGCGGCATAGCTTTTACCAACCAATCGGAATTCAATTTGGCCAGGCCCGCGTAGATATAAACGATTGCCAACAGCAATTTTATACTATTGATCGTCCAAGAAGGAATCTTCTGAAAGGCTTTTTTAGGATTCCGAAATGCATCCAAAGAAAAGTAGGCATTTGCCGGAAGAAGCAGCATTAAGAAACTCAATACACTTGTAAAGTAATAATGGTTCAGGTATGTTGTTTTGTCCATCAGTTCGATGTAGGTGAAACTGAGAAAAAAAGTTAGTGCAGCGATTCTGTACTTATAACCGACCGCCACAAATAAAGCCGATAAAGCAGCAATTGCAAAAATTATATAGGTGTAGTTGCCTAACGGTTTTATCCATTCAAAACCGTAATAGGAGAAAAAGAATTTGGGACGAACATATAGTTTATCGATCCAGCCATAACTCCAAAAACGCACGATGCCGATAAACATCATCAGTCCGAAGAAAATGCGAAAGACCGCCAAAGGGGCGGCGTCTGTTGATAAGGTGGTATATCTTTTTAATTTTGACAAAATCTTATGACCAAATTATTACTAAGTTTTCGGTGTAGACATAAGACGGTTTGACTTAGGACATAAGACGATTACATTATGGACAGGATTCTTTAAGAGCAAATATTGCACGTCATACATCCTATTGTCTTATTATCTCTATATCTATGGGTAGTTTTTTTCGTTAGTTTGAAGAAAGCCTATTTTGAGAGATTAATCGCCATCGGCATCAACAAAATCAATACTAATACTCATGGCCGAAACCATATCTACTTTTAAGAGCGGAACGATTCGTTGTACCTCATCATAGGCCAAAAGCATATCCGTCGGCGGATCGTTATTTTCGATTTCGGTTCGAAAGGCATCCAAGGCGATTACCATGTCTCTTGCCTTATCAAACTGGACGTTAATAATTTGTTTTAAATCCTCGCCATCTTTTACGGTATTCAAAGCATCTAGATAAGACGCCAGACTTTCACCCGTTGCATCTGACCCAAAATACTTACCGTTGAAAAAGTCTTGCGTTGCCTGAAGGCCTTCTAAAAACAATGCGTTCGAAACTTCACCTTCATAAAATGCTTCCACTTTATCAGGAAACGGGTCTGCGGAAAAAGCACCAATGGGAATTCCCATCTTTCCCGCGCGCAAAAATTTCTCGTAGTAGAAAATGTAGTCATTGATAAACCTGTCGACCGAAGCGGTCGCGGAAGCACCATCATTAGCGACAAAATTGGTTCTGTAACCGCTTTTCCATTCGGCTAAAATCGTTGTAGTCTTTCCGATCATATCCGTAAGTACAGCATCTGTATAGGCCAACAATGCTTCATTATCGTTTGCCGTGAACTTCGAAACAATCGCCTCATCAGTTTCTCCCAAGCCATTAATTAGATAATCCAGAGCTGGGAAACCTTTCGCCTCACGATTAGAGGAAAGTGATAAATCATAGGTACCTGAAGCAACATGGCCATCAATTTTTTCCGAGTTCGTGGGATAGGTGTTCATGCTGAATCTAAAATCTTCTCTTTCGGCAGGGCCTATTTCAAATATCTCGACACGTTGCCACATCTTATAGGCACCTAACCAATCAGCTCTCAACGCGGTCAAATTCTCGGAAGTGGCGTTTGCCCGAAAAGTTTCGAAAGATGTGTTTAGCGCATCCATTTCCGATGCAAAAGCCTCATAGGAAGGAATAATAATATTATCGGCCCAATTCGTCAACATCGGCCCGCGTTCAAAACTCATGGCTTCCTTCGGTTTATCAGGCGTACTTTCGGTAGGAGGCGTAATTTCGCCATTATCTGAAGAACAAGCCCATATAAGGCTTAAAACCAACACCGTTCCGATAATCTTTTTCATAGCTTATTTTTATTTATTCTAAGTAAACAAAAATAAAAAAGCAGCTTATCCTAACCTAGGAACAGACTGCTTTTTTTTCTTGATATTTTATCTAAGTTTTATTCGGCAGCTTGCTCTAACGTAAAGTCAAATCGTTCCGTAATAGCAGCGGATATTGTGTCGAGTGTTTTGGGCGTTACATCCCAAAGTCCGTTTTCGCCATCGTCCATTAAATCGACCAAGAAAGCTTCCGATTCCGCCTTTGAAAAATAGGGGCCATCGGCATCCGGCTTACGGGTAAACTGTAAGCTATAAATAAAACCGTAGGCTTCCGATAATGCGTGAAAAGCACTTCCATAATTAGGACTTTCCTCTTCCAAGGCCCTCTTACCGGCCTGCAAATAGAATATGCCACGTACCGCTAACACTTGCGAAATTTTCTCGCGGATAATCGCCGCCTGCTCATTACGAACATTATAATCCTTGGAAACGATAGCTGAACGGCCTAATTTAAAAGCCTGAAATATTTCGTCGGCAATACCTTCGAAATCAGTATCTTCTTGAAGTTTTCCTATGTATTCATTCAAAAAACTATCAGCTCCTAAATCGGCGTTTGGATCGGCCGGGTCGGCATTGAGTCCATAGACGTAGCCATAGGCCTCGTCCCATTTGTGTTCCATCGTGGTATAGGATTCTCCCTCTTCGGGTGTACCGGCGTCGTTATTGGTGCGGTTTTCGCCTTCATCCAAAACGGAGGGACTCAAATAATTGTTCAGCGTTTGATCTGTCATCAAGGCACCTATCAGGCCCTTGGCAAAAAGTTGGTTATACTCCAATCCGCCACTGTTTACATAACGTGTTCGTTCACCGTCGGCCAACTGTCCGGCAACTCCGGCCTCAGCTGCCACTCCCCAATTTGGGAACACTTCATCGACCTGAGCTTGGATCCATCCATCAAAATCGGCACGGATTAGGGCTTGGTCCGTAGCGTTGGTAGAAAAATAATCGGCAGAAGCGGCAGTCTTACTTCTAACGCTTTTATCAGAGGCGTTTAGATCAACATCTTCGAAATCGACAACACCTTCTTCGTGTGCGAACATGGCCTGAAGTTTTTCCAGTGAAGCACCATCATCGCCAAATGCACCCAATAATTCCGTTGCCATTTTTATACGTGTTGTCTGCCCCCCAAAACTAACCGTAGATTCGCCGGCGCGATTAAAAGTGTAGCTAGAAGGATTCTCGATAGCAATCGCACATGGCGTACAGCTACCACCACAATCTATATCGATTTCATCACCGTTCTGAATTCCGTCGGTACACGTTGGTGCCTCTGCTTCAACAATCGGGGCATTATCATCTGATGAGCATGAGGTAAAAAATAATCCAGCGGAAATAGCTAGGGTAAGAACTACTATTTTCATTTTATCTTTATTTAGACTGAATATTAATAATGTTGCTTTTCAGGTGCAAAAATAAAACCTAAAATGACATTTGCAAACTTTATTTGGAATAAATCTAAATAAACTTAGATATTTAACATTTGATAATCGTAGGCTGTTTTAAAAAAAAGGAACCAACAAAAAACGGCCTCCTTTTTAGGAAGCCGTTTTTTAAATTAGGTATTGATTTTTTCTACGCACTCGCCTTCTGCGGCGCCCAATGATTACATGACATTCCTGGTGCAGCTTTTTGCGGGTTAGCACAATCACTAGTTTCAAAACGAACACAGCTCACACAGTTCTGTTCTGTTTTTAGCGCAGCTTTCATCTCAAAACTATCGCAGGTATAACTAGTACCTACTTGAACACCGTGTACTTTACATGTATTACCTTCTATTAAATTTTCGCAGTTCATGCAACTATTTCCTAATCGTATCGACATAACAATATATTTTATTGATTCAACAGAAAGTTAAGTTGATAAGCTTTTAGAAACAATATAAATAACTGTTAATCAATTATTTAAATTTAGATTGTTTTAAAATAAAGGTATTACTGGTTATTGAATTAAATATCAAATATCTATGCTTCTTTTTATGAGCCATATCACAAAATGTGCAGTTTCACATAGGCTAATTTATAGCCTTTATCAGCGAAAATTATCTGTCCTTCAACGCTAAGTCTTACTAAGAAAAGTCCACTTATAAACTCGAACCGATGCACATTATGGTATCCCCAACATTAATCGGGGGTGTTGCAAGCTTGTACAAAATAATTCCAGATGCGGGTGCCTCATATTCCGTAATAACAGTACCGAATTCATCGGTGCAATACCCAACCAACTCCCCCTTTTTGACGGTATCCCCTGCCCTGAACTCACTGTAAAAAATTCCTTTTTCGTTAGATCTTAGATACGCCTGACGATCTAGATTAATAATGTCAGGCTTTGCCCGCTTATCCATGGCATACATGTTCATCGTTGCAAGCATATTATAGACCCCCGTTTTTATTAACTTTACCGCTTCCGCCTGCACATTGCCTAATTTTCCACTTTCTATGCTCAAGGCTGTTTTTCCATCTTGTACCGCTTGCTTAAACGCATATTTTGCAGGTTCGTCATCCGTTATGGTATAAGGGTAGGAAACAACATATTCAAATCCGCTGTTTTCTGAAAGTTCCCTTGCCAATTGTGTCTTCTGCGGTCTATTTTCGTTGTCGTAATAACATACAAACGGTATAAGGTCTTCATTGGCATCTCCCCCATGGATATCCAAAAAAACATCGCTTACCGGGATTATATTATCAGTAATAATATAAGCTAATCGCTGCGTAATAGTTCCGGTCGAATCACCAGGGAAAGCGCCGTTCAAGTTGGTTTTATCCTGCGGATTGATAAATGGCGTTCGGGTGAAAAAAGAGGCCGTATTTGCAATAGGGATAAATATGATAGCGCCCGATAGCTCTTCTGTTTTGATCTCCTGCATCAATTCTTGAGTGGCTATTATAGGTGGGTATTCAAATCCGTGAACTCCGGCAACTATGGTAAATACCGGACCGTCAGTTTTACCCTTTATAATCGAAATAGGTAGATGGCCTTGGTTTCCCAGCGCATCATTTACATCTAGTCGGATGTTTTCTTTAAGTGGCCTGGTATTTTTATTGAAAATTTCTTGAAAGCTGTTTTGGGCTATTCCTAAATGTATAGAAAAAAACATCAAAATAGTGAACATGATTTTTGTCATCATGAGTAGTTTTTAGCTCTAATTTTTGGTTACAGAAGCAGGGTTAATGGAACTCATTTAGACTTTTTTTTTACTTACGATTTTCACATTTCGCACCCTAATTTCCTCGTTTTTGAGTTCCGTAGCTATGGCTGTGCAACTAAAAAATCACTTCATTAGGGCACAAAAGCCGAAAATCTCGGTTCCAAACAAAAAGTCTAAATGAGTTCGTACTAAAATGTCATGTTGATGAAAATGTATTTCTCACTACAGCTTTTTCGCTACTACTGCACACAATATAAACATTAGAATGGAAGCTAGCAATAAGGGAAATAGCATTCCCAAACCCCCATGATTTATTTTCTGATTGAAATATTCCGGCGCAAATCGTTTCCAGTCTACGCTATCTCCAGATAACCCTTTAAATATCGAGGGATAAAAGAACAAACGTAATTCCTCATGAAAATCACCCGTTGCACCCAAAAAATTGAGGTGCTGATCAAGACTGGTTCCGGCAAGTTCATTGAATGCCAATTGCAAATGCATATTGGGTAAAAACGCCGACAACTGTTTACTGGTAATCTCACGTTCGGTCATTTTTTTTCGTAAGGCCTTAGTGTCATTGGCCGAATCATCGTCTCCCATTTGCTGCATGGCGTAGTACCAAATCCAATTGAAGCCTTCGGTGGGGTATCCGAATTCTTGAAATTGGGGGTAATGGTCATAGAACTTTTGCAGGGTTTCCCTTTTATCCGTATCCCATTTGGTGTGATAGCCATCACGCTGACTGATCATGGTACTTAAAGCTTCGGGAACCGGATATTTGTTCGTTAAATACGCATTCATTCCCGCCGGGAGCAAGATGAGCAACACGAGCCAAATCGACAGTAATAGTAAGGCATTGAACCCTGAATTCTTTTTAAAGTTGATGACAAAAAAACAGAGCGCGAACCAAAATGCCATATACAAAAATGATAGGATTGTCACCATCATAAAATTCACATCCAATGGAATCGATAACAAGAATTTCGCGACCATAAGTAATATCCCCAGAACTGCATAGATAAGTATGACCCGAACGGACAGTTTTGTCAGTAGATATTTCAGTTTTGATGGCGTCTGTACGGACACCAAGCGCCAAGTTCCGGTTTCGGTCTCTTCGGATAGTAGATTGAAAGTGAAAACGATGATCAAGAGCGGAAAGAGGTAGATCAACACGAACGACAGGTCAAGATTACCCGATTGAAGGTTCATCGGGTTGACCAGATCTGCATCGTATTTCTGTGCCTCTAGATTGAGGATCGTAAGTCGCTGCACGTTGGGGTTAATATCACTCTGACCGATAGACAGTCCCGCAAGACGGGTCGGGGCGTTCACAAAAGCGAATCGAACATAATACAGAAGAAGTCCCAAATCGTCATTGTGAAGGCTCACATTCCGTTCAATATGGCCTTTTTGATAGCTTTCCACCTGATCGATCGCCGCACTCTTTTGCGACAAGAACTGATGGCCGATACCGATGCTGATGGCACCCAATACAACGATGAGCACCAAACTGGACAAAACCGCCCGCGACCTTAAAAATTGTAAAAAAAGAAGTCTATACATGATTATATCGCTTTTGCTTTTTTAGAAAGATAGCCAAGGCCTAAAAAAGAGATTAACACCCAACCCAACAAGGAGAAAATACCTAAAGAAGCCTCTTTTACAGAACTTTGTATTGGCTGCATCCGGTGTTCAAAATCAGCGAATTCCTCCCAATGTTCATGGCCCACTACATGCTCTTTTCCTTCCGAACCGCTTATTTTTTTAGTGCTGATATATTCCATCTGAAGCTCGTTCATTTCTTGTGCCAATTGATACCGATAGGTCTCTGCCTGCTCTTGAAAATCTACATATCCTTTAAAATCAGTTCCTGTAAAAGCCATGGATATTGTCTTGATGGCCACAAACGGATTGAAAACTGCTGTAAACCGACTCACATTGTTTTGCTTTTCATAGATATTCAAAAGGCTGTCATGATGCTTCTTGTAAAGGTTCGCACTTGTTCTCTCACCTTCCCTCATTACAAAACCCCCATAATTAAAGGGAAGTTGGGTAACTGAATCAACGCCATGAACCGCCAAAACCGAATCTTTCAACTTTTCAAAATAAGGGTCGTTCGGATTGTGGCTATCCCCCTTTTTGATAACATCACGCTCAACGGCGGACTGAAAACTCAATTTGGAAGGCGTAGGATATATAGCATTCCCCATAGCCTGGGAGGTCTTGGGAACCAACACGACCATAAAAAGCCAAATACCCAAAAGGGTAAGCAATGCATTTTTAGAGGAGCGTGAAATGGTCGATACCGCAATAGTTAGAAAGCATAAAATGAGCAGAAAAAGGGCATAACCAAGGAATAACAATAAAAAACGTTGCCACGAGTCCGTCGGATCGACCGGGGCATCCCCGAAAACCAAGAAAAATAGCGTTACCAGAGCAATGGGTGCAAAGAACAAGAGGGCCAGTATGAATAGGCCTAAGGACTTGCCCAATACTATTTCTTTCCATTGTGCACCTTGCGACAAGAGTATTTTCAAGGTGCCGTTCTCCCTTTCGGCAACTACGACCGAAAATCCCAAGAAGAACAAAATCAAGGGTAGTACCAATTGCAAGAGCATCGCCATACTCAGCTCTCCAAAGCGTAAGGTGCCCGTTGAAAATCCCGCATCCGAAAAATTGGCACTGTTCTGCTTGTGGGCCTCTAAAAACATGGCATTGCCCGTAAAACTTTCGATGCCGTAGTCGAACATGCTCAGCGGCTGTTTCATACGAAAGGCGAACGAGCCGAAATGGGCCATACGATGGGGATGCTTGTCCGGATTGGCCTCCCAACTTTGCCGTGCCTTTTGTTGATGTTCCAGTCGAATCGCATTTTGTTCCGAATAATTATGTATACCACTGACCGCAGCATAAGCCGTCAGCAGTATAAAAATCGCCAGCATTACATAAATCACTTTGGTCTTAAAGGCATTTTTAAGGAAATACCGTAGAAATAGAATGATGTTCGCCTTTTTCATAGTTGTTAAAATTTATAGGTCGCGTTTAGCAATACATTCCTTGGAGCCCCAGGACCTAACCTTGAAGGATTGAGACCACCTAACCAATACGTTTTATTGAATAGATTATTTATTTTAAGTGTCAATTGGATACCTGTATTGTTCGGTTTATAGAAAACTGCGGCTTCAAAAACGGTGTAGTCCGGTAATAACACTCTATCCGTAGCATACGTAGGGTTGTACCAAGTAAATCTTTCGGCTACATATTGCGCGCCAAAACCGACCCCGATGCCCTTTAAGGTATCATCCATAAAATCATAACGCCCCCAAAAATTTGCATTGTGCTTTGGAGATCCCCCAATGGGTTCACCAATAAATTCTTCTATGGCATCTTCTACGATTTCAGCATCCGCAAAACCGTAAGATGCCGTAAGTTGAAAGTTTGGAGTAACATACCCGGAAATATCCATTTCAAAACCGGTACTTCTTTGCTCGCCTCTAGTGGTCAGGTTATCCAAATCATACGTATCTCCAAGTAGGATGTTCTTTTGGGTAATATTGAAAATAGCTAGGTTCGCAAATAATTTCCCGTTTAAAAACTCCCCTTTTGCACCTACTTCCAATAAACTACTTTCTAAAGGATCAAATCTGCTCGGCGAAGTAGACCAAAAGAAACCTTCGGCGGTTGGTGATAATGAAACGGTATTGGTATGTGGTTGAAATCCTTCCAAATAAGTAGCATATGCACTTATATCATTGGTAACCTCATACGTTAAACCTATTCTAGGCACAAAAGCACTGGTATTAAACTTTTCTTCATCTCCCTCATAATTAAAAATATCCGTAAACCACTCATATCTTAAGTTCACTAAAGCCGAAAATTTTCCGACCTCAAATTGGTTTTGTAGATAGATACCATCGGATGTCGATAAATTTGCAGGAATAGATAATTGAGAAAGGTTGTAGCTATTTGTATTTCTAGCGCCGTTAAAAGGATTTTCTAAATTAAAATGTGGAACGGCCGGTACTGGCATCGTTACACCATCTACAACCATTTGTTGAAAATTATCCGGGTTGTCCGGGTCGTAATTGGACTGCCCACCATCGACTGTTAAATAGCGTCTAGCACGTAGGAAACCGGCTCCGATTTTTCGTTCCCAACGCGTGCCATCATAACCGACTAGGATTTTATTGGTACTGTTTTTCTTTTTGATATCGTACGTAAAAAAAGTGCTAAAATTATCCGTTTCCCAAAATTGTTGTCTTTCATCGTATCGCAATCTTGCGAGTGTAGTGATCACGTTGCCATCAATATCGACCGCTGTACCATCAACCCTGTGTTCGGCCAGATCTTCATCCCAGGTTTGTTTCATGTACTGCGCGTTGAACCCAAAGTTTTCGGTAAACTTTTTACTAAAGTTGGCCATAAACATAAACTCTTTGTTTTTGTAATGGTCGCTTGATGCCCCGACATTCCTTGTAATCGGGGTACTGTCCAAATCAAATTCACCGTTTATAGCACCGAAAATAGGCTGACCTCTATCTAAATTGCCTTCGGCATCGCTATAGATCATTTCCACATTTAACGACGTACTTTCATTAGGGATATAACTTAAAGAGGGTGAAAATAAAATAGCGTTGTTGTTCACCACATCCCGAAATGAATCTGCCTCTTGAATAGCGGCATTAAACCTATATAACAAGGTTTTTGATTCGTTTAAAGGTCCGGTAAAATCCGCAGTAGCTCTCAAGGTTCCAAAACTTCCGGTTGTTAAAGAAACTTCACTGCGCTTTTCGGTCAAAGGTTTTTTAGTGACCATATTTACAGTACCCCCTGGGTCGGCACTCGAAAAAGTTACCGATGATGGCCCTTTTATGACCTCAACACGCTCTAAATGCGAGGTAATCGGTTGAAGAAAATAATATTGACGGGTACGCATTCCATTTAGCACTTGTCCGTCATCCGCTTGGGTAATACCACGAATATTATAGTGGTTGTATAAGCCGGTGACGGTAACATTACTGACGGTCTTTACGGCATCGGGTAATTGGAAAGCCAGACGATCGGCTATCAATTCCTTTGTTACGGAGGTTATCGCCTGAGGTAGCTCTTTATTTTTGATGGCTACTTTGGTGGCCGAAAAAGAATAATCACTATTATAGTCTGTTCTAGCTCTACCGATAACTTCTACATTTTGTAAAGTTTCAGCAGCTTCAATCAGAACGATAGTACCCAATTCAATTGAGGTTGAGGAACTTACATCGATGGATTTCTCATTGTTCGCATAGCCCAAAAAGCGCACTTCGAACTGGTACGCGGCTTGTGGAACATTCAGTTGGAATGCTCCGTCTCCGTCTGTGAGCACGCCAAACCTATTGTCTTCATTGGTCAGGGAAACCGTCGCACCAAAGATGGCGTTGCCTTTTTCGTCGGTAACTGTTCCTGTTACGCTGACTTGTGCATATATATGGCCAGTAAAACTAAAAAGTAAGAGAATGGCTAAAATTTTTATGATTTTCATTTCGTGTTTTATTTTGATTGTAACCTTTGAACGCAATCCGATTGAAAACACTGTCGCCTTTGAAGGCCAACAGGATTTTTAATTGTTTTGGTTTACGGTTTTAAATTGTCTTTAAGTATAGGTCTTGTAATTCGTTGGCATTAATAGCATTGGTTTCCGAAGTATAGACCAAACTGCCTTCTTTCATAATACCGATCTTGGTACTGACGTTCACAGCGTTAAAAATATCGTGTGTAGCCATAAAAATGGATTTTCCCATTTGGCTCAACTCTTTACAGATAGCGGTAAATTCTACCGTAGCTTTAGGATCAAGCCCAGAGATGGGCTCATCCATAAAGATGAAATCCGCATTTTTGGAAAGTGCAATGGAGATACCGACCTTTTGTCGCATTCCTTTTGAATAGGAGGCCAGCTTATTGCCATGTGCGGTTTCTTGCAGTCCCGCTTTCATTAAATATCCTATTAATTCCTCTTTGGAATATCGAAATCCCGCAATTCGGCTGAAGAAATCGAGATTTTCCAAGCCGGAAAGGTTACCATATAACTGTACAACTTCAGGTATGTAGGCGATCATTTTTGAAGTGGCATTGCTGTTCGGTTTTACTTCGACACCGTTAATCAGGGCCTTGCCGCTTGTAGCGCCTATTAATCCAAGGAATAAATTTATTGTGGTGGTTTTACCGGCACCATTTTGGCCCAGTAAACAAAAGATTTCACCTTGAGCAACGGAAAGGTTCAAATCGCTCAATGCTTCATGCCCACCATATCTTTTTGTAAGATTGATTGCTTCTAACATCTGAAACTATGTAAAAAGTGATTAATAAATAGGTACACGTCATTGAAACCGGACGCATACGATAGAATTCGTTGGCAACAATAGGAAGCCAAGATTCATTGATAAAAAGGGAAGATGTTAGACTACGGGAGGCCCTCGCAGATACTGCTGTTCTTGAGAAACAGCAAAAAGTGATTGAGTTATGTTTTGATGAAAGTGGTAGGTGTCAACCTCTAATTGAAACGCAAAAGAACTTTGAACATACAGTTGTTGATCAAAATAAAAACTACAGATTTGACAGTCTACATCATCATCTATAGTGATGTTATCGAAATCACTATGAACAATGTTTGTATGGGTCTGCGTATGGGTCTGAGCATGAAAAATCAACGCCAAGGGCAACGACAATATATACATTGCCAAAATACCTGCCATGATGTGTATTTTGTTTTTCACGATTACGAAAATAGGATATTTTTTATTTTATCAACTTCGATTAATGTTATTATTTCATAAACTTACTTGTTTACTCTTATTAAAAAGGAAGTTTAAAATTGATGAAAATAGCTGTTGAACTGATACGAGATTTCTTTTGAAACTGTCTGGATAAATACGGAATTTTTAAACAGTTTTTGTTCTACAAAACGACCGTTTGACGTAAGAAATAAGTAAAGTGTTAAAAACAGAGGTTTCCAGTTTGATTTGGCGCCTTTGCCAAATCTGGCGGCCAGCAGCTAGCCTGTACACTTATCTTTTTTATGGCCTCCTTTTTCATCAAAAACATCGAAAATTAAGTGTGTTCCTTCACCCGCCAAGGGGAAGGTGGCTTTCTACTTTACTGTGGAAAAGCGGAAGGGGTGCTTTGCGGGTTCGACGGTTTAAATTGAGATTGCCTTCTTCATAACGAATTACATGATGTCACCGTACGGCATATCAGCACGCAGACCCCTTCCGTCATCTTCGCCTATCCAGCCTGCGGCAGGTAGTCTCGATGCCACCTTCCCCTTGAAAGGGGAAGGAACATTACCCAATACAAATCAAATTTCAGAACCCCGTAAAATGTTTTCATGGCATTTGCGTTTACTGGGTAGCTGCCGGCAGGCAGGTTTAGTGCAGTATTCCTTTTACCACTTTCCGGTAGTTCACCTTTTAAGGAACTAAAATATATAAATGAAATACCCCGAAACAGAGCATCGGGGTATTCTAATGAAGGGACTAAATAGTATCGCTATGCCTCACAACTAGCACAATCTTTTTTCTGTTTGAACTTCTGGGCTGCGTTCATACTATGTTGATAGTAGAGTGATTTTAAACCAAGCTTCCAAGCTGTAACGTGAATCTTATTGATTTCCTTCACCGGCATATCAGGGTGTACGATAATATTTACCGATTGCCCTTGGTCGATATGATTTTGTCTATTTGCAGCTTGATAGATAATATCCATCTGGTCTATTTCAGAGTAGGTTTTAAA